>Ga0068714_10006783_pt1 | contig 11470 bp, 9 predicted proteins | sample MTBNYHSulfiMetaG_FD_62988 | JGI IMG/M metagenome (GOLD analysis project Ga0068714, IMG submission 62988) | Enrichment culture microbial communities from rom New York Harbor, USA that are MTBE-degrading - MTBE-NYH (New York Harbor Sulfidogenic)... | ecosystem: Environmental > Aquatic > Marine >... | reverse complement strand
TTCCCGCGCAGGCGGGAATCCAGTCTTTTCAAGCACTTCTGGACTTCCGCTTTCGCGGGAGTGACGACTCTCGGGACTTTTTACGAGTTCATCAATGTTCGATGCCCGATGTCCAATGATAAATCCCAGCCGTCCTATGGAATCGTAACTATATTGTAGCCACAAGGCAACTACAAAATGGGGAACTGTCAGACCTTGAGGGCCTTGGCAAAGGGGTTGTTGAAGGGCTGAGGCTTGGGTTTAGCCGGCCGTTTTTCCTTCTTGGCCTTTTCAGGTCTCCGGACTTCCTTTGTCTCCCTCCGGCCTCCCTGCCCTTTCATGGAAAGTGAAATCCGTTTTCTTTCAAGATCCACGTCCAATACTCGGACCGTGACCCGCTGATTCACCTTCACCACGCTCCGGGGGTCTTTGACGTACACGTCCGAAAGTTCGCTCACGTGCACCAGGCCGTCCTGATGGACGCCCAAATCCACAAAAGCGCCGAAGGCTGTGACATTGGTCACCACTCCCTGAAGGGTCATGTCCGGCCGGAGGTCTGAAATGGTGTTCACCCCTTCGGCAAAGTCCACCTTCTCGAAATTCTCTCTGGGATCCCGCCCCGGCTTGGCAAGCTCGACCAGGATGTCCTTCAGAGTGGGGATTCCCACCTTGTCGCTCACATACTTTTCGAGGTCGATTTTCTCTCTCAGCGATGCGCCCCTCAGCAGGTCTTCGACTGTGCAGCCCAGATCCCCGGCCATAGATTCTACCACAGGATAGGACTCCGGATGGACCGCGCTGGCATCGAGGGGATTCGTGCCGTTTCTGATCCGCAAAAAGCCCGCCGCCTGCTCGAATGCCTTGGGGCCCAGGCGGGGAACCCCTTTGAGGGACTCCCGCGAATCAAAGGGGCCCTTTTCGTTCCTGAAAAGCACAATGTTTCTTGCGAGCTGGGGACCCAGCCCCGAGACATAGCTCAGGAGCTGCTCGCTGGCCGTATTGACTTCCACGCCCACCGCGTTCACACATCTCACGACCACGTCGTCAAGGCTCTTTTTCAGGGCCTGCTGGTTCACGTCGTGCTGGTACTGGCCCACACCGATAGACTTGGGATCGATCTTCACCAGCTCCGCCAGCGGGTCCATGAGTCTTCTCCCGATGGACACGGCGCCCCGGTACGTCACGTCGAGGTCCGGAAATTCCTTTCTCGCCACCTCCGAGGCCGAATATATCGAAGCCCCGCTCTCATTCACCATCACGACAAGGTTGTCTCCGGGGCAGAGACTCTTGACAAAAGCCTCCGTCTCTCTTCCCGCCGTGCCGTTGCCTATGGCCACGGCCTCTGGAACATGGGCACTGCACAACCCCGTGAAGGATTCCGCGGCTTCCGCGCGCCTCTTTTGAGAGTCAAAGGGATAGATCGTTTCCGCCTGCAGAAGTTTCCCCTGACTGTCCAGGCATACCACCTTGCACCCTGTCCGGACCCCTGGATCGACGGCGATCACCCTCTTCTGCCCCAGGGGAGGAGCGAGCAGAAGTTCTCTCAGATTGTCGGCAAACACCTTGATGGCCTCCCGGTCGGCTCTATCTTTAGCCGCCGTGCGCATCTCGGTTTCCATTGATGGAGAGAGAAGGCGCCTGTATCCGTCTTCCACCGCTTCCCCGACGATTTGAGAGGCAAGGCTTTCACCTTTGACAAAAAGGTCTTCCAGGATCGTCAGGGCTTCTCCCTCGGGTGCAGTCACCTGTAGACTGAGAACGCCTTCCTTTTCGCCTCGCCGGACCGCGAGCATTCTGTGGGACGGCACATCGGCCATGCGTTCTTCCCAGTCGAAATAGTCCCTATACTTGGCCCCTGCCGTCTCCTTGCCCGCGACGACGACGGCAGCAAACGTGCCCTTTGCCAGATAGAGGGCTCTCATCTTCTCCCTCGCCGCCTGGTTCTCGCTCACCCACTCTGCGATGATGTCCCTGGCCCCGGCTATGGCGTCGTCCACGGAAGCCACGCTCTTCTCCAAATCCACAAATGCGGCGGCTTCTTTGAAGGGATCGGTCTGCCCGTCTTGGGCAAAAATCCTCACGGCGAGGGCTTCGAGTCCCTTCTCTCTCGCGACGGTGGCCCTAGTCCGTCTCTTCGGCCGAAATGGAAGGTAGACATCCTCCAGGACGCTCATAGTCTCGGCCGAAAGAAGCTTGTTCTTGAGTTCGTCGGTAAGAAGGTTCCGTTCCTGGAGTGATTTGAAGATGCTTTCTCTCCGCTTGTCGAGTTCCTCCATCCGGGCGAGGCGGTCTCTTATTTCGGTCACGGCCACTTCATCGAGAGATCCGGTGGCCTCCTTCCGGTACCTGGCGATAAAAGGAACCGTCGCATCGTCGGAAAGTAGCCTGGCCGTTGCCGCCACCTGCTGCGGTAGCAGGTTCAGCTCTTGAGCGATGGTGAGAATGTAGCGATCGTTCGCCGCTTGCCGGTTGTGGTTCGTCGGTTGTGTGTTTTCCATTACAGGTTTTCGGCCATCATCTTGAGGTCGAAACCCTCCTTTCTGACCCTGATGTCGTAATAATAGAGAATCATGGCCACCGCGGCGTAGACCGTGGCCAGGGAAGTTGCCCCGATGTCAAGGATTTCGAAAAAAGTGGTCACAATCACGTTTCCTTTTACCAGCCATCCGAGCACCCAGCCCGGCAACTGAAAAAGGATCTGGAATCCGAGGCCGATGAGTACTCCCAGAAGGATTATGAAGGATGCCTTCATCATGTTGCTTTTCCAGAACCCCGGTTCTGTCCGGGCTTTCATCAAGTCCCTGCTTCGTCTCAAGGCGCTCATCCAGGCGGTATCTTCAAGGACCACCACCTTATCGACCATCAACAGATTCATAAAAAAATACACAATAAGCATTATGCCGACAATAACAAAGGGAGCAGTGAGTACAAATGAAATCCACCCGAGAGCGATACCGATAAGTATGCACACGCCTCCCGGGACGACTATCAACAACCATGCAAGCAGCATGGTCCCGATAAGACGCCCCAGGCGCCTGCGCATGGCCCCGTAGGATCCACCAACTGAGGCGCTGTGTCCGAGATAGGTTTCCGAAACAGCGTCTATTAGCGCTCCCTGCGCCCAGAACTGTATGACGAAAAATATGACGGCTGAAAAAAAAGCGGTGATCCCGAATCCCACTCCGGCTGCGAGACCGGGCGACATCGCAACTCCCCCGGAAAATGTGAGTTCGAAACCTTTGCTCACTATGAAAGAGACGGCATGGGGAATCAGAATGATCAGGAAGAACAGCCGGAAATGGTCGCGAAGGAGACGAAACGAGCGATCCAGGATCTCTCCTATCCCCATGGGATGAATCTGTATCCCCTTGCTCACGCGAGACCTGGACCTGCGCTCCTCCCCTGAATAAGGCCGGCCCGCTTCGCCCGACTCCCGTTCCGGCGAGGCGCCCGCCGATACCGTCTCCGATTCTCCGGTTCCTTTTGAGGCTGGAAGCGATATCTTGACGATTCCTCCGTGGGACTCCAGAAAATTCTTGATCTTCCGTGCCTGTTCCTCCGGAGCGCTTCTGGTCAGAACCAGGGGGAGCCCCATAAGTGCGCGACGAAGATCTTCCTGGCTTTTATCCTTGTAGATGCGCTGAAGCGCGGCGACCAGTTTCTCCTCCGATGCCCCTTGCCGAAGCCCCACGAGGCGCAGCTCAACGCTCCTGGTCCTGTTGTTTTCCACTGCACTCACCCCCTCGTTCTTTGCCGACCGTCGCCCGTTGTCCGTTTTCGGTATTCAGATGAGCGAGTCTTCACATGCATTTTCGTACAGACTTCCACCTTTCCTGATTAGCCGCGAATATCTGAAATCATGGGATCATTTTGTCCTTCCAACGGACCACTGACCACGATCAACGGACACTCCCCCTCATATCGCTCTTCTCCGCTCCTCGTAAAGGGCGACTACCTCTTCAAGAAAAACCTCATGGGAACCTTTCAGCCTGGTACGCATCCTCCACTTCTCCAGGAGCTGGCGCGCCAGGAGTCTTGCCAGTTCGCGTCTGTGCGGGTCATCCATCTCCCCCCGCCTCTGAAGAAACGTCTTCAGTACCTGGTACTGGGATGGTTCCACCAGGGTGAGATAGTTTTCGATCTCGGGGTGAACGAGATCCTTTGCGCCCGGAGTCCGCCCTTTTCCGTGAAAGAGCTTTCTTTTCCCTTCCACGACCACGACGGTACCTGCGGCGTAGTCGCCTATTCGCTGGTTGGCGCCGCTGAAAAAGATCACGATCAGGCCGATAGGATAGAATCCGAGCGCGATGTCCACGGCTCGCAGAATATTGCGTATCACAGATTCGAGCCACCCAACGGGCTGTCCGCTGATCCGCACCACCCGCAGCCCCTGTTTTCGCTTCCCGGGCGTCTGACCGTTCCAAAGCGCTTCGAAGAAGATGAAATAGCCCAGGTCCACTATGCCGTATGCAAGCACGGCAAGGGCCAGGATCCAGGTCCTTGAAAGGTTCAGAAGCATCCCGGTCGGGACAAGGCCGGGCAGCAGCGAGCCGAGCAGGGAGGCCACTACGAAAATGCACAGGATGGCAAGGTAGCGGATGGCTGTGTCCAGCAGGTAAGCGGCGGCGCGAGACCCTATACCGGCCAGTACGTACTGAAAGCGCACAGACTCGGGGGTCTGGATGGTAATTGTCTCTCTGGATGTTCCCATAAAATCCTGATATTATACTTCATATGACCGTATCAATCCAGAATTTCCTTCAGTCCCGGAAACCCAGGTGGGAGCGGTTGGAAACCATTGTCCAATCCCTCGAAAAGGGCCGGGTCAAGGGCCTCACCGCCGCAGACCTCCTTGATGTGGGCCGCCTGTACCGGGAAGCTACCGCCGACCTTGCCCGTCTTCAAAGCATGCGGGGGAGGCATCTCCCGCCCAACGAGATGGAGGTTTACCTTAATCACCTCGTTGCCCGGGGCTACGGCCAGGTTTATCGAACCCCGCCGCCCGTGTTGGGATCTTTGCGGCGTTACCTCCGCCTCACATTGCCGGCCGCTTTCCGGGAAGCGGCTCCCTGGACTCTCTTTGCCCTTTTGACCTTTTTCCTGGGGTTCCTCTACGGTTTCGGCGCAGCCCTCGTGGACAGCGCTTTCGCTCCCCTCGTGGTCCCGCCTCACATCGTTCAGAAGGTCGAAGAAGGAAAGGTCTGGTTCGATTCCATCCTGGCCGTCCGGCCCCTCGCATCAAGCATGATCCTGACCAACAACATTTCCGTGAGTTTCCTGGCCTTCGCCTTCGGCATGACCTTCGGACTCGGCACGCTTTATCTTATGGTGTTCAACGGGCTCATGCTGGGAGCCATCGCGGGGCTGTGCCACACTCACAACCTTGGCATCCCCTTCTGGTCCTTCGTGCTCCCTCACGGAGTGATCGAACTGACCGCTGTTTTCATGGCCGGCGGAGCTGGTTTTCTTCTTGCCACGGCCCTTCTTGCACCGGGCGATCTTCCAAGGAAACAGGCTCTCACGGCCCGTGCGCGCCAGGCCGGCCGCCTGGTGCCGGGCTGCGTGCCTCTCCTCGTCGTCGCGGGGATTGTGGAGGGTTTTTTCTCCCCCGCCCTTGTCCCCGCAGGGACCAAGTTCGCCGCCGCATCCGTTCTTCTCGCCCTGCTGCTGGCCTATCTTCTTCTTCCTGCCAGGGTTCCGCCACCGTAAATGGTTTATGGGAAACAGTCACCGCGCTTATGCAACGTTAGGATAAACTCAACAAACTCAACAAACCCAACGAACCCACTGCCCGCTACAGCAGTCCTCTCCGTTTGACCTCCATGTACTTCTCCATAGTCTCCACCGAAAGCTTCGAAGGGATCAGATCCATGGCAAGAGCCCCCTTCCGGTGAAGCAGCCCCATGGCCCTTTTTCTCTGACGCAGGCATTCCTGAAGCACCGATTTCTCATACACGTCCTGAACAACGGATGGAGGCCGGTTCAGGATATCGTCCCATTCGCCGTCCCGAATGGCAATACACAGCGGCAGGTGCCGGGGACGGACCAACCCGACCGCCTCAAGAAGATTTTCGGATGAAACCTCATCCAGCAGATCCGTGAACAGCACTGTCAGGCTGCGCCTGCGGACTCGGGATCGCAGCCAAAGGAATGCTTCTTCATACCGGGATTCAACAGAGAGAGGCTGAAGCGAGACGGTTTCATCCAAAATCGTTTGAAGCTGCATTCGGGTCTTTCTTGGAGGAACGAATGAGACGACCCGGTCCGCAAAGGCCAGGAAACCCACCTGGTCGCCGCTTGAAAGGGCGGTGTGAACCAAATGGGCCGCAGCTTCGAGGGCATGATCGAACTTGATTTTTCCCTCCGTCAGCGCTCCCATGAGACGACCCATATCAAGAAGAACCATGATTATCTGATTCTTCTCCGGCCGGAATTCCTGGACAATGGGCCGGTCCAGCCTGGCAGAGGCCTTCCAGTGAATTTTTCTCGGGTCGTCTCCCTCGATGTATTCCCTCAAGGTCTCGAACTCCCGCCCCTCTCCTCGCCACTTTGTGAGCCGGTTTCCCCAGTAGCGGACCCTTCGCCGGTAAGAGGCCAAATCAGGGTAGCGTAACGGTTGGAAACGGGGAAAAACCACGGTTTTATTCCGAACTGCAATATCCAAAGGCCGGAGCACCAGCCCCAGGGGTCCTTTCACCCTTATGTCGAGAGCCTCAAAGACGAACGATCCCCGTTCCTTGGGTTTGACCGTGTAGCTCAGCTTGAGATTCGATCTCGCACCGACCACTCCGCTCAACACAGGCGCCTCCCATGAGAGGGGTGTTCGATCACGCACCAGGACCAGCCTCGATCTCTTGCCCTTGTTCCATAGGACGATCTCTACCTTCTGGTCCACCCCTTGCAGCAGATGGCGCGGACAGATGCGGTCGGCCTGAATCTCCCGGCGACGGAAGGCCATGGCGAAATCCGCGGCAAAGACAAGCAATAAAGCCGTGTCGAAAAAAAGGAGTCCCTTCCAGTGCCAGATCAGGTATATGGGCAGACCGGCGCTCAGCACCCAAAGAGTTCTCGGCGTCGGAACGGGACCTGCGCGCCAAAAAGCTCCCAGCCTGCTTAGTCGACCTGTCTTCATACGTCCATCACCGGGGAACGACCACGGCATCGAGAATCCTCGTGATCACCTTGTCGGGTGTGAGGCCTTCCAGTTCCGCCTCTGGCCTGAGTATCATCCGGTGCCTGAACACGGGGAGAGCCATTCGCTTGACGTCGTCAGGAGTGATGTACCCTCGCCCCTCCAGGGCGGCCAGGCACCGGCTTGTTTTCAGGAGGGAGATTCCGCCTCTGGGACTCACCCCAAGATAGATGTGGGGGGAGTTCCGGGTCTGTTCCACAAGGGTCTGCACATAACCAATGATGCCTTCTTCCACTTTCACTTGACCCACCGCTTTGCGCAGCCGGACCGCCCATTCCCCTTCCGGAAGCCGTCTGAGACCCATGCTCTCCAGATCGTGGGCGGACACGGATCTTCCGTATCGACCGATGATTTCGCGCTCCTCGGAGGCGGTGGGGTAGGGCAGAACGATTTTCATCAGGAAGCGGTCCACCTGGGCCTCGGGCAGGGGGTAGGTGCCTTCCTGTTCGATTGGGTTCTGGGTTGCTACCACCATAAAGCTTTCCGGCAGAGGGTGGGGTTTCCCGTCGATACTGACCTGCCTTTCCTCCATGGCTTCGAGCAAGGCCGCCTGGGTTTTCGGAGGGGTTCGGTTGATCTCGTCTGCGAGGAGAATCTCGGTGAAGATCGGCCCCTTCCTGAGCTGAAAAGACCGGCTTTGAAGATCGAACACCTGGGTGCCCAGAATGTCGGCCGGCATCATGTCGGGCGTGAACTGGATTCTGGTGAACTCCGCCCTCAGAACATGAGCGAGCGTCTTTGCCAGAAGAGTTTTCCCGAGCCCGGGGACGCCTTCCATGAGCACGTGACCTCGAGCCAGAAGGCTCACGAGCAGATGAACCACAGCCTCCTTCTGTCCGATGATCACCTTGGAGATCTCCGAGGCGAGTTGGTCCATCAAGTTCTTCAGTCCTTCTCCCATGTTTTTACCCTCCAGGAGCATGTCTTTTCGCTTTTTCCAGAGCAGCATGGAGATTCTTTGACTCAAACAGGAGATCCCGGTCCGTAACTTCATTTGCCTGGTATCTGTTCTTTGACTGCCTCAGGCTTTCTCGAAGCGCCCGGTCCTTGTCGACAAGAAGCCGACTCGCCTCCTCTTCCGTCCAGCGGATAAGTGTTTCAAGGGCGAGCCGGTTTGCCCGCGCCCGCTGAAACAGACCTGCCATGGCCCGGACGAACTCCATCGGAGAGCGGGCTGTATATCGCGCGAGAGGCCTTGGAGGGCCGAAACGCCTGCCGGCCGCGGCCCAAAGAACCAGAATAATGAGCGTCGATTGAAGAAGGAGCCCCGCCAATCCTGACCTTAGAAAATGACCGGTCACGGAAGTAACCCTTCCATACCCGTGATGGTATTCATCCACCAGGAGCGTTCCCTGTCCCAGGTGGTTAAGCAGGAATTCGAGCGCCAGCCGGCCGTTGTCTCCTTGCTTCAGCCTCAGGTTGGAGAAGAGGCCCGGGTCCGTGAGGACCATGACCCTCCCTTTTCCCCTTTCGAGCACCCCCAGGAGAGCCCCCCACGGGTCTCGAATGTGTACTACGAGGTCCGCAGGTCTTGGCGATATATCCGGATGACGTTCGCTCCTGATGTCTCTCTTCCCGCGGACATAAGGCCCGGGCTGAATGCCCTGCCCTTCCTTGCTGCTTTCTCCTTTGGACTCCCCCGGTCCCAAACCGAAGGGCTCCAGGAAGAAACCCTCCCTCTGCGTCGCGATGAAGAGCGTGCCCCCTCGGCGCACCCACCCTTCCAGCGCCTTTAGCTCTCCTGGTTCCGGCCCGAAGCTTGGTTCGAAGAGGACCAGGACCTTCGCCTGGGAGGGCAGGCTCTTCAAGTCCTTTTCCCATCGTTCGACAGGGATCCCCAGGTCCTTAAGCCAGAGATAGAGAACCTTGTATCCCATCGTGCCTGAACTGTAGGTCGTGGGAGTGCCCGGCTCCTGCCCCTTCACGACCCATTGCTCCAGGTGGACCATGGCGTATATGGCCGAGAACACGACCCCGAAAAGAATCGCCCCCTTCCAGGAACCGGAACCTCTCACAGAGCCGCCTCCATGCGTTTCAGCCACTCGGAGCAATGCTGGAATGCCTCCTTGCCCGCTTCCTCCTTGCCGTACCACACCTTCTCGTACAGAGCGGTCAACTGTTTCATTGCGTCCCGTCTTTCCGAAGGCCCTCCCACGCGGGCGAGGTGCTCCCTGTTCGTTGCCTCGGGAGTATAAGTCCACCAGCCATGGTGATGGCCTTCCAGCAAAACGGAGAGAAAGAAAAACCGGACCGCTTCACGAAAGGCTCCCTCGGAAGCCTTATCCATGGCTTTTCGTCTCCAGGGCCTGTAGTCCATCTCCGCCTTCTTCTCAGAGGGGGCGGACTTGCCGGACCCGCTGCGCCACCTCCATCCCGCCGGCCCGAAGTTCCGGATGATCCAGCACACGAGAAAAGCGGCCGCCACAAACACCAGCCCATAAAAGAGATAATTTATCCACTGCCCCGGCATTCTCGCTTCAACGGCCCTGAAAGCTCTTTCGAACCACTTCCCAACCCTGTCGAGGAGTTCTATCAGGGAAGCAAGCCATGGAAGGGGCTCTTTTTCCTCGAGACCCCGGAACTCCTCCATCCGATAGAGGGTTTCCAGCCTTTTTCGACTGTCTTTCCACGCCTGATCCGTCCATGGGATGCTCGTCCGCTCCCTGCCGACTTGGGTAGCAAGCGACTCGAGATGCCGAACAAGGGACTGCCTCCCCCTCGTCGATCTGTCTGCCTCCTCGACCCACCTGAGGAGGTCCTCCCGGTTCAAGCTCTCTTCCTCCCCTTCCCATGTCCTGACCCTGATGCCCGGTGGAAACAGGTCCTTCTGCCGGGTGACTTCTTCGGGCTTCAGCGCCCCCTCTGCGGACTTCGCAGATTCGAGAGCCTGCCGGAGCCGTGACCGGTACTCTTCAAAGGAAATGGTGTTTCCGTACGAGAAACCCTGGAAAAGAAACAGGGGAAGGACAATAAGAGAAAAGAACACACTATATTTCATGATGTGGGATTTCTTGCCTATCCCGCCTTGACGATGTAGGAACAGGCTCCTGCTCGCGATTATCGGGAGCGGAAGCTCGCTCCTGCAGGACATTGCCCCTTCTTTTTTAAAAGGGGGACTTCCTCTATTCTTCACCTGAATCGGTCCTTCAGTCTATCGGTGATCCTTGTGATTTGGCCCGGATCATGGCCGGCGTCAACAGATCATGTTCCTGCTGGATCTGCAGGAGGACGACGGCAAAAATGACCATTGCCCCCCCTATCATCTGCAGCATCTGCATGGTTTCTCCCAGGAAGAAGAAGGCAAAAAAGCCGGCGCTGATCGGCTCCACCGTCGCCGTAATGCTTGCCCGCGTGGAGCGGATGTAGTTTATGCCCACGAAGAAGAGGCCGAAGGGCAGAATTGTCCCCACCACTGAGATATATGCCATCCATCCCCACTGGGAAAGGCTGAACTCCATGCGCAGGTACTGGAAGGGCGGATGGATGATGTGCCATGTGGGGACGGCGAAGACCAGGGCGTAGAAGAGAACAGTCCAGGGCTTGTAGCGGTGCATCCCCCTTTCTCCCAGGAGGCTGTAGCCGGCAAAACAGATTGCCGAGGCGATGCCGCCCATAATTCCCAGGCGGTTCATCTTCAACAGTTCCAGGTCGTAGCCGCCGACAACGAGATAGCACCCCCCGAAAGCGAGGACAAGGGCCGATACTTTGAAAAAGGCGGGACGCTCTTTCCAGAAGATCATGGAATAAGCGGCCACAAAGATGGGAGCCAGATACTGGATGAGGATCGCCGCCGCCACCTGGATCTTGCTTATGGTGTAAAAGTACGTGCCCTGCACCAGGGCCATGAACACACCTCCCAGGAGCAGGAAGTAAGCCAGGTCCTTCGCCCTGATACGCAACGAGTCCCTTGAAAAAGCCGCCAGGCACAGAAAGAGGATGAGCGAGGAGAGGGTGATTCTGATTTGCACCAGGTCGAGCGCCTTTACTCCCCCTTCAAAAAGAGCCTTGCCCGCCGTCCCCGACGACGCCCACATCATGGCACCAAGGACGACGCAGAGGTAACCTTTCAATGCGCCGAGATTCGAAGACGCCAAACCTTAACCTCATCCTGCATCAGTGACGAGACTCGATGAAGCCTCGAAAAGTCGGAAAATCCCCCATTTGTCATTGCGAGCGAAGCGCGGCAATCTCAGAACTACCCGAAAAGCCTAGAGATTGCCACGGCGCTTTGCGCCTCGCAATGACGGGTTGGGGCTTTTTGCGAGACTATCAGATTTGAATGGATGGGATACTAGGTAA
>Ga0068714_10006782_pt1 | contig 11471 bp, 11 predicted proteins | sample MTBNYHSulfiMetaG_FD_62988 | JGI IMG/M metagenome (GOLD analysis project Ga0068714, IMG submission 62988) | Enrichment culture microbial communities from rom New York Harbor, USA that are MTBE-degrading - MTBE-NYH (New York Harbor Sulfidogenic)... | ecosystem: Environmental > Aquatic > Marine >... | reverse complement strand
GCGATCTTGTTCACCCGCACGCGCATTTGACCGTTGCGGGTTTGGATCATGTCCGGTTCAACACCAAATTGGGTGAAGGTCGGACCGCGGTGGATTTCCACGACGTGGACGGGCGCGCCAAAGGAAGTCAACGTATCCGCTATGACCCTGGCGCGATCCTGATCGATATTCTGCCTGACGATTGCTTTAATAGCCGGGTTCAGGACATCATCGAAACGGGGCAGCTGCCAAGCCAGGCTATTGGTTGAGGTTTGGAAGGCGCGCGCCAAGTGTGCTCCATCCGCACCTTTCTCAGCAGGGCTGCTGTGTGAGACGGAATTATTTTGAACGACAAGGCGCTTGAGATTTTTTTCACCCAGTGGAGTAAATCCTTGAGGGTGGCTGCCCTGGTTTGGGAAGGCAACCCTTGGCTGGGCTGCCGTTGATTCTGCTTTTTCACGGGCAGGCTGGGCTAAGCGCGCAGATTTTTCTGCGATGAATTCGCCGGTTTTTACTGCGGGTTGGGAGAATTTCCGGAAGAGATCCGGAATAGAGAGATCGAATGTGAAAGCCAGGGCGATCAACAGCCAAGCGATCATCACCACCAGCGCGCCGCCGTTCCCCAAAGTAACTACCAGAATGCGTTCAAAGAAAGCTCCGATGTAACCGCCGCCCCCACCAGCATGGGCAAGCTCCCATTGCCCGCCGTTAAACCAATGCAGCCAGCACAAAATGTTCAAATAAAGGATGAGGATGCCAAGCAGGCGTTCCGCTGAAGGCATGGGGAAGCGTTGTTCATTGCGCACCACGAACCACGCGCCGGAAAGCATCAATACCAAGGGGAAGAGGATGGCGCCCAGACCGGCAATCTGCCTTAAGAGGTTTAGGGTCCAGGCGGTCAAAGGTGTTTTTCCGCCGCTGAAAAAACCCAGCAGGAATACAATGCCGACAATGATCAAAAGCACCCCAAGAATGTCGAGTTTTCTCTCTGACGAGATACGCTGCATTCGGTTGCGTTTGATCGAACGGGATGCGCTGGAACGTTTGCTCCGTTTGCTGCTAGACGCAGTTTTAAAGCTGGAAGATTTGCGTGTAATTTTGCGTGCCATGAGAAATCATTAACCGAAAGATTGTTCTAATTATAGCACTAGCGGTTTACAGAGGAATTTTACTTTTTTGCTGCAATATTCCTGCTTGCCCTTTTTGACAGCAAAGCGGCGAACCCGCCGATGATTGCAATGGCCGCCAGGCTTGCTTCAAGCAAGCGCAGGTTTGGCGCCTGCAGGTAATCTGCGCTCCGACTGGCAGCGATTTCTTTGAATACCAGGCTGCCTCGTTCGGATGCCGGGCGTATGCCCAAGATTGGCTGGCTGCCTTCCAGCTGCGCGGAGGTTTTCTCAGCGGGAAGGCTTTCTGCCGAAGGTTCAAGCGCTTGGGCTGCTTCTGCCTGCTCTTGGGGCGGCGCAGCCAAGGGTGCTTCCAACTGTTCTGGCAAAACTTCTTTTTCCTGCGCTGGAGCGGCTTCCTCAATGATGGCGGTTTCTTGCCTGCCTCCACCAATGCCACCACCCAGCCCCGCCCCCATTTCATCCCCGCCTCCACCTAAGCCAAAAGCGCCGGGCAGCGGAGAAGCGGGACCCCAGTAAATGATCGGCGGCTCTGCTTGAATTTCCGCTTCGGCTGATTCTTGTGCCAGAGCTTGGATCGCCTGGCTGTCTTGTGCAGCCCGAATCGATGGCTGCTGGCTGTAGCCTGCGAACAGATCAAACGCCACAACGGCTACCAGCAAAAAACCCGCCAGAGCGGAAGCGTAGCTGAAAACCATGGTAATTGGAGACAAGCTGGTTTTCTTGATCATTTCAGGGGTTAGAGCGAAACTGCGCGGGACTTTTCGCTGAGGTAAAAAATGAAGAACCTGCCGGGTACGCCGCAATCCCTCCAGCGCCATTTGGCTGGCGGGTTTTGACTGCAACAGCTCTTTCACCTGGTGGGTTTCGTGCTTGGAAAGCTCGCCATCCAGGTATGCGGAGAGCAGCAGCCATTCGCGAGCATTAAAATTTGACTTCTTCCTCATGACTGGCCCTCGTTTTTTAAACGATACTGTTCGGGAAGAAGTTCCCAAACCGAGCGCAAGCAAGCCTGCAGGCGCTGGCGGGCGCGGGCTAAGCGGCTGCGCACCGTTCCAATCGGGACGCGGGCTATTTGAGAGGTTTCTTTGTAATCCAATCCATTAATATCCACCAGCAAAACAACTGCACGGAAATCCTGCGGCAAAAGCTCAATGCAGCGTTGAATGGCAAGCTCCAGCTCTTTTTGCATCAACTCTTCTTCTGGCAGGGAGCTGTCATCCATCAGCCAGAGCGGGTCTTCAATTTCCTCTTCACTTTGCGGATCAACAGCATCCAGGAATTGGGAGGGTTTGCGCTTCCTGCGGCGCAGTTCATCGTAGCAGTTATTGGTGACGATGCGCAAGAGCCAGGCGCGGAACGATCCTCCCCGAAACGAGTGGATATGCTGATAGGCATTGATGAACGAAATCTGGGTGATATCCGCAGCGCCTTCTTCATCGTTTAAAAAGCGCGCTGCCAAGTTAAAAGCTTGTCCTTGATAGGTCAACACCAATTGGTTGAAGGCGTTGAGATCACCCTGCTGGGAAGCTTCGATCAGTAAATTTTCGTCCATGCATGCATGCCCGCTGTGCTTGAGCTGGATTATATCGTATCTGAAAAACGAAGGGATTTGCATTCTATTCAAAATCCATCTACACTTAATCAAGCATGTATATGGATTATTCAACATTCATCGGGGTGGAAGCCTGCGCCGACCGGACGCGCCCGTTCACCTACGCGGTTATCGATCGTGAACGCGTCATCCGCTCGATCGGGAGCGGCAATTTGCGAGACGCTTTTGTTTTTCTCGCAGGACAGGAAAATGCTTTAGCAGCCATCAACTCCCCCATGACGACCAGCCAAGGCATATTGAAACGGGAAGAAATCCGCAAGAAACTATCCCCCAATTCTCACCTGAGCCATTGGGCAAATCTGCGTCTGGTGGAATATGAACTGCTGCAACGCGGGATGCACGTGCCCCGCACGAACAGTTCGCGCAAGAACAGCCCGCGCTGGATGAGACTAGGATTTCAACTATTCGAAGAAATCCGCAAGCTCGGATATGAACAATATCCTGAATCGAATTCGCCAAGACAATTCTTTGAAAGCCAGGGTGAAGCGATTTTTTGGAATCTATTGGGTCATGCTCCCTTGAAACGAGACACGCTGGAGGGTTGCCTGCAGCGCCAGCTGGTGTTGGACTTATGCGATCTGCCTGTGCCGGATGCTATGCAATTTTTTGAAGAGATCACACGCCATCGCTTGCTGCAAAGCAAACTGCCCTTGGAGCATTTGTACCTGAGCACAGAATTAAATGCCCTGGCGGCGGCTTACACTGCCTGGATCGCAGTTAACCAACCTGAGAATTTGGTCAGCGTCGGACATACCGAGGAAGGAATCATTTACCTTCCCAACCAATCCGTTACCAGAACTGACCAATAAACCGACAATAGGTTTAACCAGAAAAGGGGAAACCGCATTGACACATTCCTTATTTTATGTATAATTGCGCAAATTCAATCGATGGATAAAAGATAAAGAATCGCTGTGATATTAAAAGAACTATCCCTTATTATCGTTATTATCAGCGCCCTCTATTTGGTTTATGTAGAGGGCACGCAGAGATTAAGGGATGGCACAGGATGCGTATAGCATAATTCCAGTCCAATGAAAAAAGCCATCCTTAGAAATAGGGGTGGCTTTTTTGCAAATGGAACATTGTAAATTTGAAATAGACATTATCCCAAAGCCTCTCTGGAGGAGGAGAGCTTGATCAAATTCGGCACGAAAAGAAAAGGAGGTGGTGCGTAGTAAAGTAAAAGGTTGTTTTTATTCTATTCATTAGAACCAAAGGAGTAAGCATCATGTCTGATAACAAAGTTGAAAGTGCAAAGAAACCCATGCTGTCTGCGCGACAGGTGGGTGTGGCAGCCGCTTTTGGCGGCGCGGCATTGGCCTTGGTGTTGGCTGGAGTGACGATTCCCATCCCCGGTACGCCGGTAGTCACCGACCCACGCGAAATCTTCACCACAATCGGCGCCTCATTGACCGGACCGCTCGGCGGCGTTGTGATCGGCTTGTTAGCCGGAATTGCGGAACCCGGCATTCCGTTGGCTAGTCTGCTCGCGCATGTGGTGGGCGGTGTGTTCAACGGCCTGGTTTACAAAAATTTCAGTTGGCGTTTCCAGAAGAATAAAGTTGTTTCTCTGGCAACCTGGTTCGTGCAGGTAATGGCTTACTATGCCTTGATCGTAGTGCCATTGTTCGTGGTCGGTTTGATGCTGTTCTATCCCGATCCGGAATATGGAACATTCTTCGCTATGCTGGGTGCGCTGGAAGCCGGTGCGTTGCCTGAAATGCTGATTACCTCCGTAGTGACCACCATCATCATGGCGGCACTTCCGGAACGGTATCGCCGGCCTTTATGGTAAATTCTTCCGTTTTTTTATTTTTTCTCCGGTATCCAGGCGCAGCGTAAAGCTGCGCTTGGATGCCCACCTTATTTAAGGAATTATTCGTATGAAATTGGATATTGTTTTTCAAAATGTGACTTTTACGTACGCTGGCGCTAAGACACCGGCTATGCGTGGCATTGACCTGACGATTAAAACCGGCGAGATCGTGCTCATTACCGGCCCGGCTGGCAGCGGGAAGACCACCTTGTGCAGCTGCATCAATGGTCTGATTCCCCACTATCACGAAGGCGACCTTCAAGGTGAAGTGCATGTTGGCAATTACAATACGCGCAACGTACGTGTAGGTGGTCTGGCATCCCTGGTGGGGATGGTTTTTCAGGATCCTGAAAGCCAATTAGTGACCAACAGTGTGGTGGATGAAGTAGCGTTTGGGCCGGAGAACCTGGGGATACCCCGCGAAGAGATTGATGAACGGGTCAAAAAGGCTCTGGCCGTGACGCGCATGACCGGCTACGAAGAACGCGAACCTCACACGCTTTCCGGCGGTGAACAACAAGCCTGCGTTATCGCGGCGACGTATGCCATGCATCCGGAAATCTATGTCATGGATGAACCGCTTGCCAACCTCGATCCTGCGGGGCGCGCTCAAGTGCTCAAGCTGGTGGTCAAAATGGCGAAAGAGCGCGGTAAAACATTGGTGGTGGTGGAGCACGCTTTGGAGGAAATTCTTCCCTTGGTCGAACGCGTGCTTGTGATGAGCAATGGTGAAATTGTACGGGATGGTTCAGTCGCCCAGGTGCTGGCGGCAGGCGACATCAAACGCGTTTTTAAGCGTCCAGATATCGTGCGGCTGGCTGAATCCATTCATCTCGAAGGTCAACCATTGAAACCTGAAACGCTATTTGAAGAAGTGCAAAAACACTTTAAACCCAAAGCGATTCAAGCGCGCTATGCTGCTCAGCACAGCAATGGTCACGGTTCTCCGATTATCCAACTGGAGCATGTAACCTATTGCTATCAAACCGATGTGGATGCGTTATATGATGTCAGCCTGACCGTTCGCAGTGGTGAGTTTGTGGCGTTATTAGGCCGCAACGGATCCGGCAAAACCACCTTAGTGAGCCATCTGATCGGTTTACTGCATCCCATCAGCGGAAAAGTGACGGTTATGGGAAAAGATACTTCTGAAACGCCCACCCACATTTTGGCGCGCGATATTGGTTTTTGCTTTCAAAATCCCAACCACCAATTGGTTTCTTTCAACGTGCGGGAAGAAATGACCTTCGGTTTAAAAGCGCATGGCATTGATCCAACCGAATTTGATGAACGGATCCGCACAGCTCTTGAGATCGTCAACATGCAGGATTATGCTGACGCGGAAATCTTTGACCTGGGCAAAGGACAAAAGCAACGCATAGCCCTGGCATCTGTTCTAACCCTAAAGCCAGGCATTCTGGTGATTGATGAACCCACAACTGGGCAAGACCCAGAAATGACCGAAGACATTTTCCGCATCATTAATGATTTGAATCAACAAGGCACCACGGTTATCATGATCACACATGAGATGGATTATGCTGCCCGCTTTGCCCAGCGCGCACTGGTGATGAACCACGGGCATTTGGCTTTTGACGGACCCATGGATCAGCTGCTTGGGAATCAGCAGTTGATTGAAGAAAATTCGCTTGACCTGCCGGATATTGCCAAACTTGCCCGCATGTTCAGTGGTTATGGCGTGCCTGCCAATACAGTGAGGTTTGAAGATATGCATACATACATTCGTGAAATGGTGGGGGTGAAAAATGGCGATTGAATACCAAAAAGGCAAATCCTTTTTGCATCAATTAGATGCGCGCACAAAGCTTTTGATCTTCATCGGTGCGACAGTCATTGCCATGATAGTAGTAGATCCACTATTGATGGGCATCCTGTTTGCTTTCCTTTACTATCTCGGAAGAAAAGCGATTGACAAAGATCAGTTGAACAACAACCTCAAAGTGCTGGTGGTCATTTTCTTGACCTTCTCACTCTTCCAGGTGCTGTTCTTTACTCCGGATGATGCATACTTTTTGTTCTATCTTATCCCGTTCAAAAATTGGGTGCCGGTTACAATTCAAGGTCTCGTACGCGGGGTGGCAGTTTTTTTCCGCTTCTTTAGTGTTGTGCTATCTGTACACCTGATGCTGTACACTACTCCACCGGTAGAGCTAGCTCTAACCATCACCGAACGGGAACAGAAAAAAAGTCTGCGCAATGATCTATTGATAATTCTTCCCCTAGGAATGTTGTTATTCGCTGCCAGCTTACCCTTAGCCTATAAACCAGGCTTCTTGCAGAGCATTCAACAGCCAGCGCTACAATTCTTTAGCTTGGCAGCAGGCTGTTTGGTGGCCGCTTTTGCACTGATGAAGCTGATGAAGAAAGGATTGCCAACTGAAATGGGAGTGGCTCTGACGCTGGGATTTGCCACAGTGGGCATACTCTCCAAACAAACACAGCAAATCACCAATGCCCAAAAAGCGCGCGGTTATGACGTGCAGCCCAAAAACATTATCCGGCGCGTGCAAGTGCTTACAGCGCTCCTGATCCCAATTTTTCTGGCTACGCTGGAAAGGTCGCAGGATATTTCCATCGCTATCCTTTCGCGAGGATTTGATTACAATATTGGCGCGCGCACCTATCGACGCAGCTTTACCTTTCAAAAAGATGATTTTTTAGTATTGGCAGCCATCTTTATGCTGGTGCTGGCAGGTTTGACGATGAAGAATTTAAACTGGAGCAGCCCGACCGAATCTTTTGTTCTTAGTTTATTAAAATGAAAGATGCCGACTTTATTAATTGATTTTGGTTGGTAGCTAACACAATAGATTATTTCTCATGGGATTGACGAGGGATCAATCCGATGAGAATTTTTTTAAATAGGCTGGATGTGATATTGAAAAATAGGCGAGTATCCCTTAACATCACGTAGTAAAAGATGTACAATAAAGGGGGAGAACAATATATGTCTTTTTGGGAGATTATTGACCGAGAGCGGGAGAATCTTACCATGTTGATTTTAACGCTCTTAACTTTTCTGCTAATTAAACAATTTAATGAACAGACAATAAAAGAAAGCATATATATTTTATTGATTTATTTTGGTTGGATAATCCTGAATTATTTTTTTGGAAAAATAATAATTTTGCGTCGTATAAAAATTTCCCATTCTAATGAAATGTATGAAGAAAAAATTGATGTCTTAGAAAAAGGGGAAATATTTTATGGATTTTTGGATGTTGAAATACCGGAAAAATGGGTTATCACAGATTGTTATGTCACTCTTGAGCGCAAAAAGCCGATATATTATGAAGATAGGACACTGATTAGAGAAGATCATTCAGAATGGTATTCTGAAATAGGTAAGCCAGAATACAAAATGCTTCATTGGAGAAGCCCTTTGAGTAATCAAGAAAAGACCAAGATAAGTATCGGTGAGAATACAAATAGGGAAGCTTTCTCGGTTGGGAAAATCATTACTGGAAAATTAGAGAATGTGGAAATTAATACATTTAGCTTTGATATGCATCGAAAAAAACCTGGAGAAATTGATTTTAATCATTTTGGGTTATATGAATTTACTATTATTTTTCACTGGAAAAGAAATAATCGGAATATGATATCTAAAAAAGTCGATGGATATATATATACGCGGTCGTTAAAAGGACTAAGAGAAATACGGGTTGGCGTTGGAAATTATAAAGACGATAAAAGAGTACCAGCACCTATATAAAATGAAAATAGAAATGAATAAAAAAACTAATAAACAACAAAAAGAAGTCCTAACAAAAGAGGATTTCCTAAAGGCTTTATTCAAGGCTGCCAAGATTGTGCAGAAGCCCAAAGAAGGAAAGAAAAGAACATCGGGAGTGAATCTTTCCGGTGGTTATAACGGAAAGAATACTCATTCAGATAAAACTGAAGCTATTTAAAAGATATAGAATGATAAACGCCTTTGATACCCGTTCTTGACCAAAGACCAAAAGCCTTCGATGGTGTTGGTGTGGTAGTTGCTCAGCATGTAGATTTTGTCTGCATGGGGAACGGTCGAATGGTTGAATCCAAAGGAAGGAATGCATTTATAAACCATGTATTCATCAGTAAATACCTGCGCACCCCTTTGGACATTGGAAACAACCAAATGGATGATAGTCTTGCTGTTGGTCTTTTCAACCGTGCGAGCTTCAAGCTTCCCATTCCTTTCAACCATACCGACTACAGCGGTTTTGCCCTCCGCTCCACGCCCACGCTTGCCAGATTTGTGACCGCCGAAATAGGATTCGTCAATCTCGACTTCTCCGCTGAAAGGATCGCCATCCTCAAAGAGAACGGATCTCACTTGCTTGCACATTCTCCAGGCCGTCTTATAAGTAACACCTGTTTCCCGTTCGATTTGTTTGGCGGAGATACCACCACGGGTTTGTGCCATAAGGTAGATCACATAAAACCAAGTGGTCAAAGCAGTGCTGGACTTGTGAAAAATCGTTCCGGCAGTCGGGGAAATCTGATGTCCGCAGAACTCACAAGAATATACCTTGCGGTCAGTGAGCTTGTAAAACTTGGATTCTTTTCCGCAATTCGGGCAGGTCTGAACTTCATCGTAATTGCGCTTGTAGAGGAATTCAAGGCAAGTATCATCATCGGGAAACATTTTCTGAAAGTTTTTGATTGTGAATTTCTGCATTTTTTGTTTAGTCATTTTATACCTTCTTACGTGTTATTGAGGTATAAATATTGTAGCATGAAAGATACGTGAAGTAGGGGGATAGTTACCGAAAAATATCATAAGATTAATTCTGGCTTTTTTTCAAATATTGCTCTACTTGAGCAAATGTCGGTGAGGTAGTTGAGCCGCCATAACCCTGGGTGGAAAGCCCGCCGCAGATATTTCCGATGCGCAGTGAATCTTCTAATGAATACCCGCGCACCTGCCCAAATAGGAAACCGGCATTGAAATTATCGCCGGCTCCAGTGGTATCAACAACCTCAACCGGGATACTTTGGGATTGGTATTTTTGCCGGCCTTGCTGGCAGATGCAACCCCGCTTGCCTAATTTAATGATGACCAGCGGAATGAACTCGGCCAGCAGACGCAGCGCTTCTGAAACGTCATCCTTTTGGGTCAGCTGGCAAGCCTCCTCGGCATTGGGCGCAAATACATCCACCAGGCCGAGTACTTTCCTGATGAAAGGCTCGTTGATGCTATGATTGTGCGCTTGGCAATCCATGAGAATCTTTGTTCCCAAGGTTTGCGCAGTTTGCAGTAAATGTTCGAATTGATGATCGTAAGCCAGGCGCGTGACCAGCAGCCAAACCGGCTGGTTTTCCTTCAGGATCTGGTCGAGAGGCAATTTAGGATTTGGATCGCTGTAGCTCAAGAATGCCCTTTCATTGTCGAATGAGAACGCGACCGTTAAATTCAATCTGGGCTGGTTTTCTTTGAAAAAATATGTTGCGTCCAAACCTTCTTGCAAGGCAATCCCCTGAATATGCTGGCTGAAGGGATCATTGCCAAAACAGCAAGGCCAAGCAGTTCTTATACCCAAGCGGGTCAGAGCCAGTGCTGAATTGAAAGCTCCGCCTGGCACCAGATGAAATTCTCGGCTGTAGATCTCATGCCCAAGACGGGGCAACTCGGGCAGGTCGGTAAAAACCAGATCGCAAAAATATCTGCCATCCAGTAAAACATCATAGGTTTTTTCTAAATGTTTTTCCAAAGCTATGTATTGTTTTTCCTTATTTTAAAGTGAATTTTGCTCCTGCAAGTATTTTTTTAGAGATGGATCCCCATTGATTGAATTATTCAGAGATAACCAATCTTAAAAATTGCAGGTGAAAACTCTAGAAAAGGATTATAGGACAGCCGGGGCAGCTTTTTTGATCTTGGGTGGAAAAAAATAGACGCGTGGTTTGAGCAGCCGGCGCAATTCTGGCAGTGCCTCTAGGGTAGCCTTGGCGCCGCAATCCGCTAAAGATTTTACATGCTTGAACCCCGACAAGGTTGTGATAGATGGGCTGATCTTTGGACGAATGATCAGGTCGGTTTGCGCTTTGCGCAATTTGGCGGCCGTGAAATTGGCTACCATGATAGCATTCGTGCGCCAGTTGGCGAGGGCAATGCCCGGCATGCGTTGTGTCTTCCAAAAACCTTCATCAGTCACATCCGGGCTGACATCCACAGCAATCACCACTTCGGCACCCATGTTCCTTGCCAAGTCAGCCGGCACGTTATTCAGCGACCCGCCATCCACCAAGCACATGCCCTCTCTCTTTAATGGCTCAACGACTCCGGGGAGCGCCATGGTTGCGCTCATGGCATCGATCAAATCCCCTTCTTGCAAAGCCACATCCCGCGCGCTCAGCACATCCACCGCTGCCAGCGCCAGGGGGAGATTAAGGTTGGCGAAATCCCTTTTCCCTCTTAAGAGTTTTGAAAAATACTCTTGAACGCTTTCATGTCCAACGACATGATTAAGATTTGGCAGGTCATTATCCAGCAATTTGACCATGGTATTCAAATTTCCCATGCGGGCGGCTTCGGCCTCAATGTCTTGGATTGCCATGCCGCTGGCGTACAAAGCAGAGATGATTCCGCCCATGCTGGTGCCAGCCATAACCTGCGGCTGGAAGCCCTCGGCTTCTAAGATCTTAAGCACGCCAATATGGGCGAACCCGCGCGCTCCTCCTCCACCCAAAGCCAACCCTAGTAATGGTTTTCGTATTAAAGCAGCCATTGATAAATTCCTATTGTCGAACAATTCATTGGCGGCAATTATAAGGTAAGGAAGCTGAAAAATGCATTTTTTGATACGAATCATTTTACAGAGTTTTTACTTAACTCTAACTAATTTTTGACAGATATATATTAAAAATTAATCCTTGGAAAGCAATTTTTCATACGGAGGCTGCTATGAATAAAAAACTTATC
>Ga0068714_10006780_pt1 | contig 11471 bp, 9 predicted proteins | sample MTBNYHSulfiMetaG_FD_62988 | JGI IMG/M metagenome (GOLD analysis project Ga0068714, IMG submission 62988) | Enrichment culture microbial communities from rom New York Harbor, USA that are MTBE-degrading - MTBE-NYH (New York Harbor Sulfidogenic)... | ecosystem: Environmental > Aquatic > Marine >... | reverse complement strand
CTGTCCTCGCGGCTCTTCGCCCTGATCGGCCACCCTCCGGAGGTGCAGCGCCTGGAGGCGGACTACTTCCGCGTGCTGTGCTACGGCTCGGTGTTCCCGATCGCCAACGCCGCCCTGGGGGGCTTCTTTTCCGGCCGCGGCAGGCCCTGGCCGGTCATGTGGGCCAACCTGGCGGCCACGGGGGTCAACATCTTCCTGAACGCGCTGCTCATCTTCGGCCGTTGGGGGCTGCCCGAGCTGGGCATCGTCGGCGCGGCCATCTCGACCTGCGCGGCAGGCGGTGTGGCCTTCGCGGTGCTCGCGGTTCTGCTCATGCGGCCCTCCTTCGAGCAGATGTTCGCCGTCCGTTCGGGCTGGGCTCCCCAAGGGGAGTTGCTGCGGCGCCTCCTGCGCTTTGGGCTTCCCAGCGGCGTCCAGTTTTTTATCGACATCTTCGGCTTCACGGTGTTCATCCTGCTGATCGGCCGGATCGGCACGGCGGAGCTCGCCGCGACCAACATCGCCTTCAACATCAACTCCCTGGCCTTCATGCCCATGATCGGTCTCGGGACAGCCATCTCGATCCTGGTGGGCCGGTACATCGGCGAGCGCGAGGTGGGCCTGGCCGAGCGCAGCGTCTATTCCGGGGCCACCCTGTGCTTCGCGTTCATGGGGCTGCTGTCCCTGGCCTACGTGCTGGTGCCGGGCTTCTTCGTGCGGTTCTTCGCCCCCCGGGGTGATCCGGAAGGCTTCGCCGCCATCAGCGCCATCGCCGTGGTGCTCCTGCGCTTCGTGGCCGTATATTCCCTGTTCGACACCATGAACATCGTCTTCGCCTCGGCCATCAAGGGGGCTGGGGACACCCGCTTCGTGATGCTCATGATCCTGGTCCTGTCCGTGGGCGTTCTGATCGTCCCGACCTACGTGGCCCTGGTGCGGCTGCGCGTCGGGATCTACAGTGCCTGGGTCTTCGTGTCCGCCTACATCATCCTGCTGGGCTGCGGCTTCCTGGTCCGCTTTCTCCGGGGAAAGTGGAAGACCATGAGCGTGATCTGACGGCCTACACGAAGCGCTGGCGGATCTCAGAGCTCACGTAGTCCAGCACGGCCACGGTCACGGCGATGAACCAGACCGCGATGCCGGCGGCCCGGTAGTCGAGCAGGCGGATGTACTGGATCAGGATGAAGCCGATGCCGCCGCCCCCGACCAGACCGATGATCGTGGACATGCGGACGTTGATGTCCCAGCGGTAGATCGAGAAGCTCACGAAGGGGGCGATCATCTGGGGTATCACGGCGTACATGATGGTCTGCAGGCGGGTGGCTCCGGTGGCCTGCACCGCCTCGATCGGCCCCGGGTCGATCCCCTCGATGGCCTCCGAGTAGAGCTTGCCCAGCGCGGCGATGGAGTGCACGGTCAGGGCGATGATGCCAGCAAACGGGCCCAGGCCCACCCACACCACGGCGATGATCGCCCAGATCAGGGGCTCGATGGCCCGGATGATGTTCAGGATCGTGCGGGTGATGTAGTAGATGGCCAGGGTGACCCGGGTGCTGGACATGATGTTCCGGGCCGCCAGGAAGCTGATCGGGATCGAGAAGATGATCCCGAAGAAGGTGGCCATCATGCCCATGAAGATCGTCTCGACCATGCGCTCGAGGGTGAGCATGAGCGGCTCGCTGGCCTTGAGCGGGCCCATGGACACTACCTGCCGGGCCTCGATCCTGTGGATCTGCGCCCCCGACTCGGTGGGCGGAATCAGGCGGTAGGGCATGACCAGGTCCAGCTCGAAGGCGCCGTCCTCGTCGGTCACCACGGTCAGGTATTTGCCTTCCTTGCGGATCTGGAACTCGTTCATCAGCGGGTCCGACCACCAGATCTGGGTTTCCGTGTTCGGCTGGAAGTTTCTGCCCGAGAGGTGCAGTGGGCTGCCGGGGACGAGGCGGTTGTTCTCGTCGTACCGGGACAGCTCGCCGCAGGTGGGCTCCGCCCGCACGTACGGCTCTTCCGGCGTCTCCTCCGGCGGCGGGGGCGGCGAGCCCGTTTCCGGGCAGGGGATCTGGATGTCCGCGGAAGCCTTGATCAGGGAGGGCTCCCGGGTGACCGCCGCCTTCCAGGGCCAGATGACCCGGCCGAAGGGCTTGGTGGCATCCGGGAACTGGCGGATCATCTTGTAGACGTCGATTTCGCTGATCTGCCAGCCCAGGATGAAGAAGGTGAGCAGGACCAGGGCGAAGATGCCGAATCCTCCGGGACGCTTCCTGGCCGCCTGGCGCCAGGCGTCCCAGGCGTTCCAGATCCAGAGGCCCACGACGCAGGCCAGGACCAGGCCCATGAAGAACGGACGGCGGTCGAAGGCCTTGGCGAGCATGGCCAGTGGTGTCTGTTCCAGCCTGGCCAGCAGGGCGATGCGCCACACGGTCATGCCCGCGATGGCCCCGACGGAGGCGAGGATCAGGATCCCCCGCTGTACGCTTCGGCCCAGGATCTGGCCCAGGCCCGGGATGATTGCCGAGGCCGCCGCCGCGAGAGGCGCGGGAACCAGCGGAGGCTTCTTGTCCTTGGAGGCGCCGATGCCTTGATTGCTCTTCCCCATCGCCTCAGCCCTCCTCCGCGGTTACGGTCAGCCCCGCTGAGACCCGCACGGCCTCTTCGCCGTAGATGTCCTTGAACTGCTCGTCGGTCATGGCCTGGATCTCCTTGCGCGTGCCCCGGTAGACGATGCGCCCGTCCCGCAGGCCGATCACCCGGGTGGAGTAGCGCTGCACCAGGTCGAGGTAGTGGAGGCTGCAGAGCACGGTGATCCGGTCCTTCTGGTTGAGCTGCTCGAGGTAGCCCAGGATCGAGTGGGCCAGCACCGGGTCCAGGCTGGCCACCGGCTCGTCGGCCAGGATCATCCGGGGCTGCTGCACCAGGGCGCGGGCGATGCCCACACGCTGCTGCTGCCCGCCGGAAAGCTCCCGGGCCTGCTTGTGGGCCTGGTCGGTAATCCCCACCCGCTCCAGGGCCTTCCAGGCCATTTCCCGGTCCCTGGCAGGAAAGCGGTATGCCAGGCTTGCCCCGGGGTTGACGTAGCCCAGGCGCCCGGCCAGGACGTTGGTGAGCACGCTCGAGCGCTTGACCAGGTTGAACTGCTGGAAGACCATCCCGATCTGGCGGCGGACCTTGCGCAGCTGCTCGGCTTCGGCGGCCGTGATGTCCACTCCGTCCCAGAGGATCTGCCCTTCGGTCGGCTCGATCAGGCGGTTGATGCACCGCAGCAGCGTGGATTTTCCCGAACCGCTCAGGCCGATGATCACGAGGAACTCCCCCTCCTCGACGGAAAAGCTCACGTCCCGCAGGGCCACCGTGCCGTCCTCGTAGACCTTGGTCAGGTTCTTGACCTCGAACATGCCTCACCCCCATGCATGAAGAGGGGGACGATGACCGTCCCCCTCTCTCGTACTGCCGCTCCTGTGGCTCTGTCCCTTTCCTACTTCATCAGCTCTTCGGGCTTGATCCCGGCGGCCTGAAGCACCTGGCGGAAGGGATCGTAGAAGGTGTCGTCGTGCCGCTCCAGGGCGGTCCACTGGTAGGCCGTGTTCAGGGCTTCCTTGCCCTGGTCGGTACCTGCGATCTTGAGCAGGGCGGCAACGATCTTCTCCCTCATGTCTGCGGGCACCGACGGGTGGAACTGCACGCCGTCGTTCGGGATGTTCACCGAGACCTTGAGCACCACCACCTTCTCCATGACGTCCGGATTCTCCTTCTCGATCCGAGTACGGGCGTCCACGTAGCAGGAGCCGCCGGCCACCTCGCCGTTGTACACTGCGGCCACCACGGCGTCGTGGCTGCCGGCGTCCACGACCTTGATGTCCCGGTCGGGGTCGATCCCGGCGGCCTTCAGCTCGATCATGGGGATGATCCAGCCGGAGGTGGACAGGGGGTCCGGGCGGGCGAAGGTCTTGCCTTTGAAATCGGTCAGTTTCTTGACTCCCGTGTTGGCACCGGCGATGATCTGGCCGTTGTAGAAGGCGCTGCCCCGGCGTGCCGAGACCAGCGCCGCCTCGGCCACGCCCATGTCCGCGGCCATGATGTAGGCGAAGGTCGCCAGGGAAGCCATGTGGGCAGAGGGCGGATCGGCGCGCATCGCCTCGATGACCCCGGCGTACTCGGTGGCCACCAGGGTGTTGAAGTACAGGCCGGTTTCGGCGTGCAGCAAGTCGGCCACGCTCCTGGCGCCGCCGGCCACCCGCTCCATCTCTCCCGAGGGGACGAAGGCCCATACGATCGGGTTCTCCTCCGAGCCCAGGGGTACCTCCTTCTGGCCCGTGGCGCCGACAAGGGCAATGCCGGCTGCCAGCAGCAGGGCCAGAGCGAACAGAGCAATCTTTTTGTGCATTTTGCTCCTCCTTTGTAGACTTTAGCCTACGATAGATCACGTGCTGCGGGGCCGTCAAGGCGACGGGCGCGGCCAGGCGCGCCAATCCCTAGAAATGGAGCCTGAATTTGAAATCCAGCTCGAGGGGCTGAGCATCCAGGCGGCTGCCGATCACCGGGAAGCTCACGTAGCCGACGGCGAAGCCGAGGTCGAAGACGTCGAGGTAGACGCCGACGCCGGTGGAGCCCAGGAAACGCCCCGGCGAGCCGGAGGGGTCGCCCCAGAACCCCGTGCCATACCCGAGGTCACCGAACAGCAGGAACCCCGGTACCAGGTCCAGTCCCAACCGATCCGAGACGCGCACCGGGGGCAGGTTGAAGCGCAGATCGAGGTTGTTCACGATCTTGAGCTGGGTGTCCCAGGAGTGGGATTCGAATCCCCGCACGGCGTCGTCGCCGAGCCCGTAGCGCAGGGTCCGTCCCCCGAAGGTCTGCATCACGTACATCGGCATGGACCGCTGGGCGTCTGCGTAGTCGATCGAGAAGTACTCCCCGAGGTAGATCGTCAGCCCCCGCCGGCCCGCAGAGCGGGATTCGTGGAGTACCCGGAAGCCTGCGAGGGACAGGGTGACCCGCCAGAAATCCGCAGCCCCCAGGACCGAGGGGAACCACGGGCTGGCCTCGAAGCAGGCCTCCGCGTAGTAGCCCCGGCGGGCACGGGTCTGCGGGTCGACCTCCCGGGCGTCGATGTCGAGGCCTAGCGCAAAGGAGGTTCCGAAGATGCCCTCGGCGTCGGTGCCGGCGTAGTTCTCTTTCCACCAGTCGTGGTAGGCTTCGATCGTGGCGATCCGGGCCGGGTCCGTGCCGAGGTACCAGCGGCCCCCCAGGTAGCGCTCATAGCGTCCCCGGTAGAGGACGAAGCCCTCCAGCCAGTTCCGGCCGAGCCCCTCGTTCCACAGGATCCCCTGGGCCAGGCCTACCTCCCACTCGAAGACCGGACTGTTGAACTCCAGGTGCCGGTTGCCGCCGGCGGCCGCCTCCGGCGGGATCTGGAAGTTCGGGGTGTAGTCCACGTGCCTGTAGGTCTCCATCCCCTCGTAGCCGGCGCCGATCGTGGTGTGGAGGAGGGTGTCCACGCCGGGAGCGAGGCGCCATCCGCGGTAGCCGAGAGTCACCTTGGCTCCGGTGGGCACCAGGTCGGCGCCCCAGGCGAAGTACCTGCGCACGTCGTCGAAGCGGAAGAAGAAGGGGTCGGCCTGCGCGGTGGTAAGTGACACCGCCCCCAGCAGCACGGCCGCAAACAGTCCCCGCATCAAAACCCTGCTTGTGAGCCCGTCGTCAGTCCGAGAGGACGAGCACGGACTCGGGGTAGTAGCGCACCATGTTGTTCTCCAGGCACCAGTTCAGCCGGGCCTGCAGAAGCCTGTTCTTGGTTTCCAGGTCGATGTCCTCTTTCAGGAGGATGAAGTCGATGTCGATGCGCAGGGGGCGGAGAGGGAAGAGGTGCCGGGTGCTCTTGCGCGGCAGGATCTTGCCTTCGATGGTGCGCCGGACCACCTCTTCCTTGGTGAAAAACGGCCTCTTGAACAACGACTCGGCCCGGGCGTGCTGGCGAAAGGTCCCCTCCGACTGGTCGTCGGCCACGTAGACGAGCCGCAGGTGGCGGCGATCCAGCGCCGACTCGAAACCCTTGAGGGCCCGGATCAGGACGTCCAGGCTGCGCCGCTTCGCGGGAAGCCGCATCTCGTAGACCGCGTCCTCCCGGGTCAGGATGCCGAAGCAGGCTCGATGCGCCCGGATGCTCTCCACGGTTGCGTGAAAATCCTCGTGCTCGACCAGCTCCAGGCCCTCCTGCTGGGCGAATGCCCGCAGCAGGGGCCGGTCCGGGCAGTGATCGAGGATCAGGGCGTCCCAGCCATACAGGCCGATCGAGGGGTCGTCGTAGTCCACTTCGTAGACCACGACGTCCCGGCAGCCGAGGGCCTTCAGGGCTGTGACCCGGTGCATGCCGTCCAGAGCGATGTAGTGGCCCTCGTACTGCGTTACGATGATCGGGTTCTTGACGATCCCGTCGTGGTCTATGTTCGTGCTCAGCTTCTGGGTCCAATCCTCCACGACCCCTTCGTGGAGCAGGATCGAGGATATGGGAATGATCCTGATCTTGCTGAATATCTCCTTCATGTCCAGTGCGAACGATACATCCTCCGCCCGGCGTTTTCAAGGCGGCGGCTTCCGGAGTACATTGGGGCCATGGTTCTCGCGCTCGGGCTCAGCGGCGGAGTGGACTCCAGCGTGGCCGCCCTGCTTCTCAAAGAACGCTGGCCCCGGCTGGTGGGGGTGACACACCTGATCTGGCCGGAGTCCCGCTGCTGCTCCCTCGAGGTCCTGTCCCGAGCCGAGGCGGTTTGCAGGCGCCTCGAGATTCCCTACGTCCAGGTGGACCTGTACGAGCGCTTCCGGGAAGCCGTGGTCGAGGACTTCGTGGACAACTACCTGGAGGGGCGCACTCCCAATCCCTGCGTGCTCTGCAACGCCCTGGTGCGCTTCGACGCCTTCTACGATCGCCTGATCGAGCGGCTCAGCGGCGAGGGCCTGCTGGAGCCGGGGGAGGAGCTGTTCATGTCCACCGGGCACTACGCCCGCATCACCACGAGGGGCGGCGAAACCCGTCTGGAGAAGGGGCGGGACCCAGTCAAGGACCAGAGCTACATGCTCTACCAGGTGCGCAGGGAGATGCTCCCCCGCCTGGTCCTGCCCCTGGGGGAGTATCACAAGTCCGAGGTGATGGAGATGGCCGACCGCGCCGGCCTGCAGTACCGGGCGGTCAGGGAAAGCCAGGACGCCTGCTTCGTGGAGGACAGCTACGTCGAGTTCATCCGGCAGTACACCGGCCGGCAGGACCTGCTGCGCCCCGGGGAGATCGTGGACCTCGAGGGCCGCGTGCTCGGCAGACACCGGGGGACCGTGAACTACACGGTCGGGCAGCGCCGGGGACTGGGGCTGGGCAGCGGACCGTGGTACGTGGCCCGCATCGATGCAGCGGCCAACCGGGTGGTCGTGGCCCGGCGGGAGCAGGCAGAAAGTCGGAGCCTTCGGATCGATCGTCCCAACTGGCTCGTGGAGCCCCCGTCCGCGCCTCTGGCTTGCGGCGTCAAGATCCGCTACCAGAGCGACGAAATCCCCTGCACCCTCGAACCCGACCCCTCCGACGAAGGCGGCTACCGGGCGGAGCTCGAGCGTTCGGAGATCGTGACCCCGGGGCAGTCCGCGGTCTTCTACGACGGGACCCGGGTGCTGGGCGGGGGGATCATCCTGTAGAAGGCCCCGGGCGCGCCCGCCCCCCGCCCCTCGCCGCGTGCCCCCTCGCCGCGTGCCCCGCGGCGGGGACTATACCCTTTCGGTGTCGACCGCGTCCCGGGTGGCCAGCACCTCGGTTTGGGGGAGGTTGAGCCAGGCCGCGGGCAGGGCGGCGTCGCCGCTGAGCATGCCTTTCAGGGCCTCCAGCTTCTCGCTGCCGCTGACCAGGAAGAAGATCCGGCGGGAGGTTCGCAGGAGCCCGGCGGTGAGGGTAAGCCGGAAGCTCTGGTGGCGGGGCACGTAGATCGCCGCCGTCCAGCCCGGGATTTCGGGGTTCACGGGAACCTCGCCGGACTCGAGGACCCCCGAGAGGGCCGGCACGGCGACGCCGTCGGGGAAGAGGGAGGCCGTGTGTCCATCTGCGCCTAGGCCCAGAAGGGTGAGATCGGGGGCGTGGGCCGGCTGCAGGAGGATTTCGCTGGCCGGCGAATCCGACGGGCTCTCAGGGGCCCCCAGCAGGCTGCGCAGCGCCCGCTGGTACTCCCGGGCCCGCTCGATCGGGGTGCCGTCTCCGGCCTTCCAGGACAGAATACGCTCTTCCGGCACCTCGAGAGGCGCGAAGAGACTGCGGCGGATCATGCCTTCGTTGCTCTTCGGATCGCTCACCGGGACCCAGCGTTCGTCGCCTATTACCCAGCTCACGCTGTGAACCGCCGGGCCCAGGGCTGCGAGCCGCTCCGCCAGCCTCTCGTAGCACTGTCGGGGTGTGGAGCCTCCAGAAAGAATGACCACGGGGTTGGGATATCGCCCCAGGTCTTCTTCGATGAGCTCCGCGATGAGCTTCGCGGCTTGCGCCGACATCTCCTGCGCGTCGGCGTAGACTCGGGTCTGCTTCATGCATCACCCTCCCTTGCGGCGTATGGCGGAAAACATGCCGAGCACGTCGGCGTAGATCGGGTCCGTGGCATGCGCGTCTACCTCGCGCAGCAGGATCTCTCCCGGAGTGGGAACCTGGAGGAGGAGGTGCTCCCTCCGCTCCCCGGGGCCCCGCAGCACGGCGCAGCCGGGCTTTGCGGCCGAACCTGGTTTCTCGGCCGAACCGGGCTTCTCGGCCGCGCAACCCAGAGCCAGGCTCCGGCCGTCGACGAGCTCGATGTGCAGGTCGATCCCCTCCGTCAGGGCCCCGGCACCTTCGTGCAGCAGGCGTATCTCGTGTCCGTCGGCATCCGACATGGTTGCCTCTCCCTCCGCCAGGCCCTCCGGCTTCCAGCCGAGCCTGGAGGCCAGCCAGAAGAAGAACAGAAGCCCTTCCGCCCGACGACCTCCCTGGAGGCGCACCAGCCGGATCTCGCTCAGGGCCTGCCTCGCGGCGGGCGGGTCGAACAGTCGGGCGGTCCCGAGGCGCAGGGGGAAGATCCGGTGCCAGCTGAAGTCCGCGCAGGGGACTCCCGCCGAGTGAACATCGGCTTCCAGAGCCTGAAGGGCGCCCCTCGGCTCCTCCCCGCGCTCTTCCGCGAAGCTGCTGTCACCCAGGAAGCGGTCTGCAACGGGGGCAATCCTGTCCACGGTATCCGGCAGACGGTCCATGGCTTCAAGCCACCAGACAAACACCGGGATGTCCCGAATCAGAAGCGGCGACCAGAATCCCGGGTCCCGGCCCACCCGGTCGGAGCCCTCCTGGATGCGGATTTCCTGGAAACACAGCTCCAGGTTCTTCGGGTCCGGGTGGCAGCGCGCCGAGACGAACGCCTCCGCCGGCCCCTCGGTCCCGCTTTCGACCAGGATCAGCCGGGCGGGCCTGCGGCCCAGGAGGTGGCTCAAAGCCTCCGCGGAAGGGTCCTGGGCGAAGGCCCGCCGAAAGATTACCAGGTTGAACAGACTGGCCTTGGTGCGGGTCGCGCTGGTGGAGGCGATCTGGCGCTGGATCTCCCGCTCTATGTCTTCGGGGTGGGTCAGGCTGGCCGCACGCGTCGGGCTCACAGCTTCCTCCATCGTCGGCCTTCCCCCGGAAGGGCCCGGGACTCCTCCGGCCCACTCGATCCGGCAGGATAGAATCTCATGGGCGGCCGGGCCTCCTGCCAGCTTTCCCGGATGCTGTCCACGAAGGCCCAGGCGGCCTCCACTTCGTCGGCCCGGGTGTACAGGGTGGCGTCGCCGAGAAAGGCGTCGAGAAGCAGCCGCTCGTAAGCCTCCGCGGGGTCGTCCGCGAAGCTGGAACCGTAGGAAAAGTCCATGTTCACGGGCCTCATGTCCAGCGAGAACCCGGGGACCTTGGCGTTGAAGTTGAGCATGATCCCTTCGTCGGGCTGGATCCGCAGGACCAGTGCGTTGGCCAGGGCGGGCCCGGGCCGCAGACCCGGGAAGAGCAGGTGCGGCGGGTGCTTGAACTGGACGGCGATCTCCGTGGTTCGCCTGGCCAGGCGCTTGCCCGTGCGGAGCAGAAAGGGCACCCCGGCCCAGCGCCAGGAGTCCAGGTACAGCCGGATGGCCGCGAAGGTTTCCGTGTCCGAGGACGGGCTGACCCCCGGCTCCTGCCGGTAGGCCGTCGTCTCCCCTCCCTCGACGATCCCGCCGGCGTACTGCCCTCGCACCGTTTCGGTGCCCACGCGCTCGGGGCTGAGCGGCTGGATCGATTTCAGGACCTTGAGCTTCTCGTTGCGGATCGAGTCCGGGTGCAGATCGTTGGGCGGCTCCATGGCCACCAGGCAGACCAGCTGGAGCAGATGGTTCTGCACGATGTCCCGCAGCGCACCCGCTTTTTCGTAGTAGGCGCCCCGGCCTTCCACGCCCAGGGTTTCCGCCATCGTGATCTGGACGTGGTCGATGTAACGGCTGTTCCAGAACGGCTCGAACACCCCGTTGCCGAAGCGCAGGACCATGACGTTCTGCACCGTCTCTTTGCCCAGGTAGTGATCGATGCGGTAGACCTGGTGCTCCCGGAAGGCGCCGGCCAGGCAGTCGTTCAGACGACGGGCCGTGGCCTGGCTGTTCCCGAAGGGCTTCTCCACGACGATTCTGCAGAAGCGGCCAGCGGTCGGGCTCGGCTGCTCGTCGAAGGCGACTGCTCCGGCCCGGGACGGCCGGGCCGGCCCCTCCGCCAGGCCGGCTGCACCGAGCCTCCCAATGATGGTTTCGTACTCTCCCGGGGGGGTGGCCAGGTAGTACAGCTTGCCGGGTTCGCCTCCGAAGCGCTCGGCGATCTGGCGGTAGCCGCCGGCATCCTCGAAGGTGCTGGAGATGTAGAAGACCTTCCGGAGAAACTCCTGCACCAGGGCAGGGGAAGGGGAGTGGCCGGAGGAGCTCTCCAGCATCTCGGCAACCTGCCGGCGGAAGTCCTCGTCCTTCCATGCACGGCGGGCGAAACCCACGACCTTGAATGCGCGGATATGCCCTCCCCGGAACAGTCCGTACAGGGCGGGGATCAGCTTGCGCGAGGTCAGGTCCCCGCTGGCTCCGAAGATGACGAGCGCGAACTCGGCGGGCTCACGAGTCACCGAAAGCCCGCGCATCAAGGGGTTCTCGGCCATGGCTATACAGTGGGGCATAATCCCGGGAAAATCAACTTCGGATGGAAGCAGGATGAAAGCTCTCGACGTTGCCAATCCCTGGCAAGGTGCCCCGGTTCTCTACCTGGAAAGCACACGCTCCACCATGGACGAGGCCGTCGCCCTCGCCCGGCGCGACTATCCCAGCGGCACCACCATCGTCACGGACTATCAGGAGGCCGGCCGCGGGCGCGTCGCCGGCAGGCGGTGGAATGCTGCGGCGGGGAAAAACCTGCTGTTCACCCTGCTCCTGAGGGCCGGGCAGGCCCAGGCGCCGCCGTTCAGGTTGCC
>Ga0068714_10006779_pt1 | contig 11472 bp, 10 predicted proteins | sample MTBNYHSulfiMetaG_FD_62988 | JGI IMG/M metagenome (GOLD analysis project Ga0068714, IMG submission 62988) | Enrichment culture microbial communities from rom New York Harbor, USA that are MTBE-degrading - MTBE-NYH (New York Harbor Sulfidogenic)... | ecosystem: Environmental > Aquatic > Marine >... | reverse complement strand
TTCGCCACATGTCCTCGGCGTCCCGGAACGCGCCCACCGCAAAGCTCTCCACCATAGGTGTCTTGATGAGTCCGGGCAATATGGCATTCGCCCGGATTCCCTTGGCAGCGTAATGCAGTGCTACCTCCCGGGTAAAGGCGAGCACCGCCGCTTTGGACGCGGAGTAGGCGGTAACCGGAATAATGCCAGGCCTGATGGCGGCAATGGAAGAGATATTGATGATGCTCCCGCTTCCCTGCTTCTCCATATAGGGAAGGGCGTACTTGCAGGTCATGAACATGCTCTTCACGTTGACCGTCATTATCCTGTCCCAGTCTGCCTCGCTGGTATCGACTGTTCCTCCCCTCACCGATATGCCCACATTATTGTGGAGGATATCGATTCGTCCAAAGGTCTGGATGCATTTTTCAACCATACTGCGGCACTCACCTGACCTGGAGACATCCGCCCTGAAGGCGATGCACTCGCCCCCTTCCTCCGCAATCATGCGCCTGGTCTCCTCTGCTGAGTCCAGGTTCAGGTCAACCGCCATGACTTTAGCGCCTTCTCTGGCATAGACGATGGCGGAGGCCCTGCCATTGCCCATCCCCGGGCCGATCACCCCGGCCCCGCTCACCAGTGCTACTTTCCCCTTGACACGCTCTCCCATCTTCCCTCCTTATCCAAATCCAAATACATAAATTCCCCGCACCACGGTAAATTCGGCACCGCAAGGATTACGGACTCAGGGATAGAAAAGCACCTTGCCCGCTTCGCCCCTCATCGCCAGGTCGAAGCCTTTAGCGAAATCGTCCAGCGGCAGGCGATGAGTGATCACGGGCTCAGGATTGATGCTGCCTTTGTCCAGCAGTCTCTGGACCACCCACCACGTTTGCCAGCGCTCCCGCCCCCACACCCCCACCAGCTTGGCTTCTTTATGAAAAACGTCACGATAGACATCTATTTCAACGGGTCCAGCCTGCGAGCCTATCACGTTTACCCTGCCGCCTCTCCTGATAGCCTGCAAAGCCTGGTTAAGGGCTAGCGGACTGCCGCTCACTTCCAGCGCCACATCCACCCCGAGCCCATCGGTAGCCTCGGTGATGGCAGCAACCACATCTTGCTCCTGGGGATTGATCACCGTAGCCTCCGGCGCTAGCTGCCGGGCCATGGCCAACCGTTTGGGGGCCACCTCCACGGCGAACAGCCTGGACGCGCCAAGGGCACTGGCGGCGCCGAGAGCGAACAGGCCGATGGGACCGCAGCCTAAGACGGCGACGGTCTGGCCCCGTACCTCGCCCGCCATCACACCGTGCACCGCCACTCCCAGCGGTTCCATCACCGCCCCCATATCATAGGAGCATCCCGGCGATAGTTTCCAGCAGCAGTTCTCGGGCACTCTGGTGTATTCGGCAAACGCGCCTTCAGTATCGGCGCCGAAAATGCCCACGTTACGGCAGATATTTTCCGCACCCGTCTGACACTGATAACACGTGCCACAGGGGATATGCGTCTCTATAGCAATCCTGTCGCCCTTTTTCACCGAGGTTACCAGTTCACCTGTTTCCACCACATCGCCGCTCGCTTCGTGGCCGAAGATGTGAGGCAGGCGCAGGCGCGCCATCAATGCCGGCACGGAGCGAATAAAGCGAGCGTCACTCCCGCAAATCGCCACCGCCTTCACCCTCATCAGCACATCCTTGGGCCCGATTTTCGGCACCTCCATATCCATAAGGGTGGCCCCCACGGACTCGTCGGCCTTAACCACTGCTTTCACGTATTACTCACCTCCTCGATATGCAAAGTTCCGTCTAAAAGCATGACGCCCTGATTAAGCAATCAAGCCGCTAGGTTAACTGACGCTTCTGGGCCCGCCCGGATTTACACGAACCTTCTATGTCAAAGACGTTCGAGGGGCGAGCAGTTTTCTAACTCCCAGATTCACGGGCCTGCCGCCTGGCCTCCTCGATAAAGTCGGCCACAATCTCTTCAAGAGGCACATTCGAAGGTCGCCAGCCCCACTCTTCCCGCGCCCGGCTATCATCAGCGGCCTCAATGTTGCGCGTCCGGTAGAAATCCATAACGAAGGGGTCGGGCTTGTACGTGATCTGGGCATCAGGGATGAGCTTCTTGACCGTCATCTCCACATCTTTAAGAGACGGCATCGGCGTTACTCCACAGATGTTGTAACACACCGTCTTGATATTCTCTTTGGGCGCATGGTAAAGCATCAGCGTGGCTCTCACCGCATCCTTGCGATAGGTAAATGGCCAGACCACATCTTCACTTACGAAGCACTCCACCGGCTTGCCCAGAGCGGGATACTCTATCATCCAGGGTAAAAAGCTGGACACCGTTCGTACTCTTTCTCCGGGGAAGAGGACCCGAAAATAGCGTATGCAGCGAAAATCGAGGCCGAACTTCCGCCGGTAGAACCTGCCGAGGAGCTCGACGGTCAACTTGGTGGTCCCGTACATCGTGGTGGGCCGCTGGAGCGTATCCTCATTAACAATCTTGGAGTGGATGCCCAGCCCATAAGTCGCTGCGGTGCTGGCAAAAAGGACCCGCTCGACGCCGAACAGACGGGCTGCTTCCAGGATATACATCGAACCCTCGATATTTGTCTGGAAGGCGGCCCAAGGGTTATCTTCTGAAGGCAGGCTCAGCATTCCCGCCAGATGAATGATTCCTTTGACGCCGTTATCCTTGACGACATTCATGACCTCCGGCCACACCTTTATGTCGCCCCGCACAACTTTTACTTTGCCCTTCAGGTCCGCGAGCCTTTCTTCTCTGGGAGCAATATCGAAGAGCACAACGTCCTCTTTCTTATCAATCAGTCCCTGTGCCAGGCCAAGTCCTATTTTACCGGTTCCGCCCGTGATCAAAATAGACATCTCAATCTCCTCTATTTACCTAATCCCATGATTTCCCGTGCTTCTGCAGGCGTCGCCACTTCCAGGTTAAGCTCCTGAGCGATGCGCACCGCCCGGGCCACCAGCTCCGCGTTGCCTTCAGCCAGCCGACCCGGCGCATAATACACGTTGTCTTCCAGGCCTACGCGCACATGGCCACCCAGCACCATTCCCAGAGTCGTCAAAGGCACCTGCGCCATGCCATATGCCGCCACGGTGAAAACCGAGCCTTCGGGCAGCCTTTCTATCATGGTCAACAGGTTTTGGGACTTCGCTTTGAGCGCTCCCTGTGCCGGTGTGCCGACAACCACGGTGAAGCAGTAAGGTTTCTCCACAAGCTTGTTCTCGATCAGGTTTTCAACCTCTTCAATACAGGCCAGGTTCATCACCACCAGATGGGGTTTCACGCCCATTTCCCTGGCATAGCGAGCGGTGGCAGTCATGTCAGACCGGGTATAAAAGACTGGCGTCTCCTGGTCCCCGGACTGGCGCACCAGTATAAATGTGTTGAGGGTGGCCATATCCGGCTTAAGACGCATGGGGCCCAGTTTTTCCTCGATCGGCAGGTGAGGTCCACCGGTGCTGAACTCAACTATCAGATCGGTGGTGGCCCTGATGCCATCCCGTATCTCGCGGAAGACATTTTCATCGAGAGTGCTTTTGCCTGCTTTGTCGCGAGCATGGATATGCACTATGGAGGCTCCTGCTTCGCGGCATTGCTTCGCCTGTTCTATTATCTCTTCCGGTTGCTCCGGCAGATTGGGATTTGATTCTTTGGTGCCACGGGCTCCCGTCAGCGCGGCAGTGATAATGACCTTATGCATCTAACATCCTCCAGTACTGGCGAACGCTCTCCATGTTTTCGTTTATTCTTCGGGATTTGGAAGTCCCGAGCTAGGCTAATCCATATAAATGAGGTCTCGTCTTTACTTCCTGGATGAAATCCGAAACCACGCTTTCCAGATCGGTGTAACGTGGCTGCCAGCCCCATTCCGCGCGGGCGCGACTGTCATCCACAGCGGTCCTCTTTGCCGGCCGGAAAATCTCCATGACCTGCGGGTCTGGCTTATAGGTGATTTTAGCGTCAGGAATGAACTTTTTAATAGCGAGTTCTATATTCCTCGCCGGTTGCAATTCCGGGACGCCCCCTATGTTGTAGCATATCATCTTAATTTGCGCTGGAGGCGCCTCATACAGCATCACCGTAGCCCGGATGGCATCTTTGAAGTACGTGATGGGAAGTGCAACCTCCTCGGTAACGAAACACTCGAATGGCTTACCAAGGGCAGCACTTTCAATCATCCAGGACGTGAACTGCGATACTGCCATGGTTTTGACCCCTGGGCCCATAATCGAGTTATACCTTATACAGCGGAAGTCGAGATTAAACTTCCGGCGATAGAACCTGCCCAGGAGCTCACCGAATAACTTGCCAGTGCCATACATAGTGATAGGCCGCTGTAACGTTTCATCTGTGATAACTCCTACTGCGCCCAGACCAAACGTGCCGCCAGAGCTAGTAAAAACCACGCGCTCCACTCCAAAGAGTCGGGCTGCTTCCAATACATGCGTCATTCCGGCAATATTAGTCTGGAAGGAAGCCCAGGGGTTGTTCTCCGAGGGCACGCTTAACATTGCCCCCAGATGGAATATGCCTTTCACGTTATTGTCCCTGACGGCATTCAACACTTCGGGCCAGACTTTGAGGTCCCCCTGGATAATCTTCACCTTATTCTGGATATCGGCTACTTTTTCAATTCTGGGAGCGATGTCAAAAAGAACGACATCTTCACCCTTCTCAACTAGGGTGCGCGCAATCCCGGAACCGATAAAGCCCGTCCCGCCGGTGATAAGGATAGACATCTATTCGCCTCCTTAAAACCCTCTTATCATTTGATTTGGCAACCAGGTAATTATCTCAGGGAAAAGAATACACAATACTATTGTGACTATGATAATTATGATGAATGGAATGACCCCACGAATCACATGCATCACCCTTACTTCCAATGCGGGGTCGGCTGTACCTGCCAGGACGAAGATAGCCGGAGCAAAGGGCGGACTCAGGAATGCCGATTGGAGGGTGAGGCAGACCATAATTGAGAACCAGACCGCGTCAAAACCCAGGATATCACTTATTGGTGTTACTATCGGGACCATGATTAACACGATGGGTATCCAGCTCATAAACATGCCCAAAATGAATATGATAAACAGGATCACAGCAAGAGAGCCCCATACTCCACCAGGGGCAGCCAGAATTGGCCTTGAGACCACCTCTGCGCCGCCCACGGCCGAGAACACGCTGGCGAAAAACATGCCCGCCGCTATCAGCAGGTAAATAAACCCACTGTATCGGAGTGTAAGTATGGTAACTTCCTTCAGGACTCGAAAGTTAAACTTCCGCCAGGCGGTAGCAAGCAAGGTCGCCGCGAGACATCCCATTGCCGCCGCCTCGGTCGGAGCAGCTATGCCGAAGAATATGCTGCCAAGCACAGCCAGAATCAGCAGCGCGGGTGGCAGAAGAGCTTTGCTCAGCATAAGCGTCATCTTTATAAACGGCATCTGGACCATGTCCCCTTTGGGTATCGCCGGGGCATCACTCGGTCGGAGAAATGCCCGTGAAAGGATGTAGGTGATATACAAAGCTGAAAGGGTAAGTCCAGGGCCAAACGCACCCATAAAGAGCCTTCCCACGGAGACCTCCGCCATCGGCCCGTAAAGGACAAGCATAACGCTGGGGGGGATAAGAATGCCAAGACAACCGCCAGCACAAATAGAGCCTGAGGCTAATGCTTTGCTGTAACCCCTTTTAACCATCGAGGGAAGCGCCACAAGCGTCAGCATGGTAACTTCAGCGGTAATTGTCCCGACACAGGCAGCAAGAATGGTTCCTATCGCTACCGTTATCACCGCCAGCCCACCCCTCACCTTGCCGAAAGCTATGTAGAAGGCCTCGAACATTCTTTCAGCTAGTCCAGAACTTGAGAGCATGACTCCCATAAAAATGAAGAGCGGTACTGCCAGCAGGACATAGTTCAAGAAGGCGCTCATTGCCCGGACATAGACCACCTCAACTATTGCCGGGCCCCATACCGTGTAGCCAATAATAATTGCCGCCGAACCTATTGCCAGACCTATCGGATAACCGGATACGATTCCGATGACAACGCCGAGAAATAATAACGCGGTGCCGATTTCTGGACTCAGGTTAATCATATCGCCTGCCTCTTATCACCATATGTAAATCCCGGATAAAGTTAGCCATGCCCTGGAAGAAAAAGAGATACATCCCCACGAAAATGAACGTCCGGAGAGGCGCTGCGGGCGGGTACCAGAATGTTTCCGTCATCTTTTCGCCGATGACCCAGCTTTTCACCATCCATATGGTGGAACTGTACATCAGTGCCAAAATCCAGGGGAGAAAGAACACCATAGCGCCGATTACGTCCATGACTGCTTTCACCCTGGTCGGATACTGCGCATACAAAATATCGACTTTAATGTGAGCGTTATGTCTGTGCACATAGGACCACCCCAAGCTGGCCATGACGCCTCCGGTCATCATGGCAGTTTCATATGCCCACATCGTTGGGGCATTGAAAAAGTAGCGCATAAAGACGTCATAACACATCACTAAAACCAGGCCTGCAGCAAGCCACCGGGCCGTTCTCCCCGTCATTTCACTGATGGAGTCTATGAACTTAAGTATGTGCTTCATGGTTTTGGCAAACCTCAATAACCGAAATAATAAGAGTGGGGGCCCTTATGCGAAGGGCCCCCACCGTTACTGGAACCTACAATCTCCCGCCGTAAACGTCCTGCACGTTCTGCTTGAACGTCCGCATTGAGTTAATTATCTCAGCAGCCAGAGGGTCTTCAGCAGCCTTTTCATCGTAGAATGTCTTTGCCGCATTGGCCATTTCTTCTGCTATATCGTCCGGGGCCGGTTCCACCTGGCAGCCAAAGTCCAGCATGGTCTGCACTGCCTGAGCGTCAGCCAGAATCATGTTGGTGTATCCCCTCGTCGCCGATGCGTAACACTCGGACTCCAAAAGCAATTTCAGGTCGTCTGGCAGGGCCTCCCACTTGCTTCTGTTGATCGAGTAAGGATGGAACTCAGCGGGCTGGCGCACCGGAGAGAGGTAAACATATGGCGAAACCTCGTGCCTCCCAGCGGCAACGTCACCTGCCGGATAGGTAGTCTCGAAAGCATCGATTATTCCACGCTGCATCGCTTCGTAGACTTCTCCGCCAGGCAAAAATACCATTGAGGCACCCAACGCGGCAAGGACTTCACCGTCATCGCCACCGCCGCCGCGTATCCTCAGCCCTCTGATGTCGGCTTTTGAGGTGAGGGGTTTGGTGGAGTACAGGAATGTCTCTGGAGGGTTTACTACCGCAGCCAAGAACTTTACATTATAGTCGGCAAACATTCTTTCTGCCAGTTCTTTCCCACCGCCTCTTTCCCACCAGAATAAATTTTCCATTGGAGACAATCCGGCAATAGTCATCATGAACATGGGGGCATAGGGCAACTTATCCCTCTGATAGGACATGGCAGTTAAAGCCCAATCCAGAACGCCTGAATCCACCGCATCAAATTCCTCACTCGTCGGAACAAGAGTGCCCCCAACGACCATATTGGGCTTAAAACGACCGCCACTAATCGTCGCGATGCGCTCAGCTGCCTCCACCTGTGTCATAACCCTGAAGTCTTTGGGAGCGGTAATGTGTGTTTGCCCTTTCCAGTTGATCACCTCAGCAGGCTGTGATGGTGAAGGGGATGGGGATGGAGCCGGGGACGGGGATGGAGCTGGGGAGGGGGTCGGAGCCGCGCAAGCGGCAAGTAAACTGATGGTCATTACGAGTGAAAGCAACAGGAACAGTACTTTCTTTTTCAAGTTCTTACCTCCCTGAAAAATACTCAATTCAGTAAAAACATCACTAATTGAAAACACTCACCTCCTTCTTTTAGAAAATAGAGTAAGACCTTATAAAGAAGATAGTCTTATGCACTGGATACTAATATGGCAGCACAGCAATTGTCAAGAAAGTCTATCCATGAATTCCCTTACTTCCCTCTGGGCATTCGATATTTTTTACTGAATTCACTGGCTGACATTTTGCCATCGAACAGAGCCGCTACATCCCTGGCAATTCCCAGCGCCTCCTCAACCGACATACGTTGCCACTCTTCTTTCGGTATAGAGCTTTCCAGGTAATGGTGGAAAATATGTCCGGCATCAAACACTGTGTCCATCTCTTTCTCCTTTCAAAACTATTTCCAACGGCTTATTCCCTCTCTATCCTGACATCCAGCACGGCAGGCCTCCCGCTTCGGATCTGGCCAAGAGCGTCTTTCAGGGCCGGGAGAACATCGGCCGGGTCTTCCACCAGCCGCCCATAAGCGCCGCAGGCCTGAGCCACCAGAGCGTATTCGGGCGTCGGCTTGATATCCAGACCCATCTCAAATGCCATTCCGTCCGATATCTTCTCTGCGCCGTATCTTTTCTGGACGCCCTTTTTGACGATGCCGTAGCCTTGATTGTTAAAGACGATTACCAGAAACGGGGCATTGTAAGCCCGGGCGGTCCAGAGAGTGGCCACAGGACAACCCCACACGAAGCCACCGTCGGACGTCAAACTTAACACGGTTCTATCAGGTGCCGCCACCTTGGCCCCCAGTGCCGCCCCCAAGGCCCACTGGATGGAACCGCCCGCGTTGCTGATAAAAGTGCCCGGCTTGGTACGCAAGAGTTGCTCCGTCACCGATGCTGACTGGCTTATGGTAAAATTGACTACTATTGCGTCTTCGTCAATAACTTCAGCGATGCAGTGACAGAGCCAGTCGGGAGAGATCGGCCTCTGGCCAGCTTTGCTCTCAGCCAGCTCACGCCACTCTTCCCGTTGCTTTTTGTGTTTACTCTCCAGTTGCCTGAAGCGCTGCTGAAATTGGGCACGCTTCTCGGGGGTCAATTTCTGGCTGATTGTCCTGGTGAGAGCCGGCATGGCTTCTCTGGAGTCAGCCTCGATGAAAATATCAGCTCCCCGGTCCCACAAGGGCCTGCCCTGCGTGCAGGGGTCAAGGTCGATATGTATGATTTTGACATCCGGCCCGGGCAGACCATCTGCTTCTGCGTAAGGCATATCATAGTCAACGACCAGAAGAACGTCAGCCTCCGCGTAGGGATTTGCCTTCCTGCTCCCGCGTATCTGTTCAATTCCGGCACAGAGAGGGTGCGTGTGCGGAATGTTCATCCATACCTGACTGGTAATCACCGGCGCGCACAATGTTTCCGCCAGTTCCACCAGCGATGCCACCGATTGCCGGTGCCGGCCGGTATGCCCGGCGACGATAAGAGGGTTCTTCGCCTCAATCAACATCCCGGCGGCCTTACTGAGGAGGTCAGCATTGGCCGGCGCGGTTGATGGTGCGGCAGCTTGAGCCAATGGCGTAATCTTCACCCGGTCAATCTTTTCTTCAAGAATTGCGGGAGGGAAGGTGAGATAGACCGGCCCGCGCGGGTCGGCGAACGCAGTCTGGAATGCCTTTTGCAGCGCCTCGTGGATATCTTCATCGCTGCGTATCTCGTGGTCCCATTTTACCGAATTGCGCACGATAAGGCCCTGCTCGTACCGCTCCCGCTTCCAGTTCACGCGCGGAGATGAGGGGTGCCGCAGTCCGGCCCACAGGATGACGGGTATCCGCCCGAACTGGGCATTGAGGAGCGCTCCGCCTACTCGCTGGGTGCCCAGTTCGGAATGGACCATAGCCACCTGTGGCCGACCAGAAACCATATAGTGCCCGTGGGCCGCGGTCATCGTTACTGATTCGTCCAGGCAGAGTACCAGCCTGGGGGCGCGTTTACCGGCGGCCCTCATTTTGGAGACCGTTACCTGGATGGGATTGGTATCGGCTCCCGGATTAAAGAAGATGTGCTCCACGCCATACGCGTTCAGCACCTCCACGAACGCTTCTGCCCCTTCATACTTTTCCATACTATGCGCCTCCCCGGTTAAGCCCGATTTTCAGCTTGAACTCTACGGCTTTTGCGCACTCACGTGATTCCGCAGAACGCCGATTTTTTCCATCTCCATTTCAATGCGGTCCCCGATGCTGACAGGTAGTTGAGGCGCGTAGCCTTCGCTGGCCATGGCGCCGGTGGCAATCAGGTCCCCCGGATACAGGGTAATGTCCCGGGAAACGTACTCGATTATCTGCGGGATTTTAAACCGCATATCAGAAGTGTTTCCCTTTACCCTCGCCTCCCCGTTGATTCTGAACTCCCCGCTCAGGTTCTGAGGGTCTTTGATTTCATCCTTCAAGGTAATGACGGGTCCGATGGCCTCAAATGTGTCCATTGATTTGGCCAGAGCAAGATAGTAAAATCCGGGCAATCCCTCTCTGCCTTCGCCAAGGCCGCGCTTTACCAGGTCTATTGCCGTTACGTCGTTTACTATGGTGTAGCCGAAAATGTAATCAAACGCGTCATCTCTGGAAATCCGCTTGCCTTTTTTACCGATTATCACGCCCAGCTCCATCTCACAGGAGATTTGCTCTGATGACATCGGCCAGAGTATCGCTTCATCGGGGCCGATGACCGCCTGCGGCAATTTCCAGAACGTTTCCGTCGTCCCCTCCAGCGGCGGAACTATCTTCATCATAGACAGATAGGAATTGTAGTTCGCCCCCACATTTAACGCCCGGAATACTGCCAGCGGTTTCACTATCTGCACTCCTTTCCTGCTGTATGCTATCCGCTCACCGCCGGCGGAAAGCTCCCCCATGTTCTTGTTAAGATACTCGGCCACCGCTTCAATGCTCGCAACACCATCGTCTTCCCGGCGTATTAAATCAAGCATAGTGTCAGGAATCTGCTTTACCGCTTCTTCCTTCGCCTTCCCGGCTGGAATTCCTCTTTTCTCGGCGAGCATCTTTTCCAGAGCCGCTCTCATACTTACAATGGTATCCCCGTATATAAGACCGATTTCATTCTTGCCCGTCCGTTCTTTGAAAGTGACAAGCTGCATCTCGATAGCCTCCTGTCTTCAGCGTTTCATCCTCGGAAATCACTAAAAATGGCTGGCTTGATTGTATCATCGGGTTCGAGTTTTTACAATGCAGCTGGCATTGTGTCTCTCCTCTCCCGGGTTTACGAAAAAGGGCAAGGGTATTGCCATTTGTCATACTTAAGTTGTAGAGCAAAAATCGGCACAGGGACGGATTGAATTACGCTCGGTATGGATTACTATAGTACTATGATATGGTGATACCCACCATACGCAAAATATGAAAAGAAAGGAGGTGAGACGGAGAGTGAAAAAGAAGATGTTGTTCATCAGTCTGGTCCTGGCCCTTATCTTGACCACCCTGACGCCGGTCACCGCGTTCGCGAGGAGCTGGAACTTCAGCAAGCCCGTGGTACAGCGCTTTTCTGCGGTAATGACGCCGACAGAAATAGACCCGACCATTATTAGCGGTGCGCCCTGGCCTGTGGCTAATCCTCCAAATTCCAACGCCTGGCCTATCATAGACATGGTTGACGGCAAACCCACTGTCGTTGGCTGGATTGTT
>Ga0068714_10006776_pt1 | contig 11477 bp, 8 predicted proteins | sample MTBNYHSulfiMetaG_FD_62988 | JGI IMG/M metagenome (GOLD analysis project Ga0068714, IMG submission 62988) | Enrichment culture microbial communities from rom New York Harbor, USA that are MTBE-degrading - MTBE-NYH (New York Harbor Sulfidogenic)... | ecosystem: Environmental > Aquatic > Marine >... | reverse complement strand
AATCATTTCGATCATGATCTGATCATTGTCCATGATCCGCAACCACTGCCTTTGATAACTCATTATAAAAAGAAAAATCCCTGGATCTGGCGCTGTCATGTCGATCTCACTAAACCACATAGAGAACTATGGCAATATTTAGTCCCCTTCATCGAACAATATGACGCCGTAATTTTCAGCATTCCGGAATATGCTCAGAAATTACGGGTTCCGCAATTGTTCTTTCTGCCGGCTATCGACCCGTTTAACAGCAAAAACCGTCCGTTGAGCGAACATGAAATGGATGAGCGACTGGCGCACTATGGAATTCCAACTGATTTGCCTCTGATTGTTCAGGTTTCCCGCTTTGACCCCTGGAAAGATCCCCAAGGGGTTATCGAAGCCGTTAAAATGGCGCGGAAGACTGTCAACTGCACACTCGTCATGCTGGGAAATTTCGCCTCTGATGACCCGGAAGGGGCAAAAATTTATGAGGATTTACTTGCCTACCGGGACGAACGGATTATGATTTTGCCCTACGGTGATGATACGGCACTTGTAAACACTCTTCAGCGCCGTGCTGCGGTCATTTTACAGAAATCGCTTCGAGAAGGTTTCGGTCTGACTGTTACGGAGGCCATGTGGAAGGGCAACGCGGTAGTGGCGGGAGATGTGGGCGGTATCAGGTACCAGATTCAGAATGGAATAAATGGTTTCTTAGTTTCTTCCATTGAGGAGACAGCTTACCGGATTGTGCAGCTGCTGCAGGACAAAAAGCTTCGGAAAGCGATCGGGCAGAAAGCCCGCGAAACGGTTGCTCAGCGGTTCCTTCTCATCCGCTACCTTGAGCAATACCTGGATTTATTCAATTCTTTTGAGACGCACTATACACTGAAAAAACCTGATTAAGTGCTTGCTTGGTAAAAGATATTGGACATCTCTTGACAGGCGCAGGAAGTCTGATGTACTAAAGTATCGAAGCGGTCAAATTCAGTCAACAGGGAGGATTTCGCAGCTATGCCCATGCAACATATTCTTAAAAAAGCCGAGAAATTTGAAATCCAGGCCTATCAAAAGCCGATAGACATCTTGGATCTGAAGAACACCCATGTGGCTTTTACCGGTTTTCTTTTTAAGCATGCCACCGATAAGGATGTTGTGTTCTTATTGGCGGAACCATACGGTAATCAAACATTTTATTACGAATTTCATACCGCCGATATCACGTACATCGAGGAGTTATCCAACATTGTCAACCTGGAAGGGGAGGTTATAACAATTACCAGAATCTGGGTGAAGAAGGGGGCTTTGGGGATACGCTGTCTCCCCTTTTTAGTAGCGGACATTAAGATAATATAGCTAAATCAATGGTAAGGCCGCTACAATAACGGACATCAGCTGGGCGGGCAGAAGCGTCCCTGTTACTTTTTACTCCTGCGATCAATAATAATATTTCTGAGCATTTCCCATGCTCTTTCTACATTTTGCTTTTCTTCGTCATCGACTGTATTGCCGCCGGTGGAGTAAATAATTATTGTGTTGCCGTCTTTGTCTTTGACCTCCTGAACACCGATAGTTTCGATGGTTTTTTGGGCGTTCTCCTCCTGTTTGATCATCATTTGAATTGTTTGATCGCTCACGCCGGCTTTTTTCAGCTCTAAAACCTGCTGGGCGGTCAGCGCCCGGCTGGAAATCGCCCACAACATAGCACTGAGAAAAACGGTACAAGCAATTATAATTCTTTTCATTACCTTCACCTATTTTTTATCCTTGTTCAGAATTCTCCGGCTGCCTTACCCTTGAGCTGAGGAAAGATTCATCACTTTAGACCTCCAAAATAGCTTCGAATATTTTTGGCGGTCTTGGCAATCAGAGTGCGGCGGGCCTCCCTGCTGGCCCAGGCAATATGCGGCGTGATGAAAAGCTTACGGCTGTTTTTTATTTGCAGCAGAGGATTATCCTCCCGGATGGGTTCGCAAGTCAGGACATCCAAACCGGCGCCGGCAAGCCTGTTGTGATCAAGGGCCAGGGCCAGGGCGGTTTCGTCCACAATTCCTCCTCGGCCCATATTCAGTAAGTAAGCTGTTGATTTCATCATTTGGAGGCGCTTCTCATTGAGCAGATTCGCTGTCTGTCCGTTCAGGGGGCAGTGCAGCGAAACAACATCGGCGCTGCGCAGCAACTCTTCCAAGGAAAAATGTTCATAAGGTGCGGCGCGGAGATTGCGGCCCGATGTCGAGTAATATACGACATGGGCGCCGAAAGCTTCGGCAATTTGCGCGACCCGACGGCCGATTGCCCCCATGCCGATTATCCCGAAAATTTTGTTGTTCAGCTCCCAGTACGGATGACCATGATGGGTAAACACCCGGCTTTGGGCATATTGCCCCGATTGCACGTAATCATTGTAGTAGGCGCTGCCGTGCAATAAGAAAAAAAGCATGGCGAATGTAGATTGAGCCACCGATTCAGTGGAATAGCCGGCGACATTCTTGACTATAATTCCTTTTTCGGCGGCATAATCGAGATCAACATTATTCATACCGGTCGCGGCAATGCATATTAATTCCATCTCCGGACAATGATCAATTACTTCCCGGTCGATGATGACCTTGTTGGTAATGACCACATTATGGCCCCGTATGCGTTCAATGCGCTGGCCGGGCATGGTCACATCGTAACTGACGAATTCCCCCTGGGACCTGATCAGGGATAAATTATCCACTTCCCCGACCGTCAGGGCATCAAGAAAGACTATTTTAATTGGTTTTTTCATTTGATTTTAATTATAGCGATAAGAAGGCCTGATCACAAGCGTTTATCGCGTATTTTATGATGCTGATTTTTCCTGACCTTCTTTCTGCACGAAATCAGTGACTTCCTTCCAGAAAGTGTCCGCGATATACATCGGCCAATCGTTGTGGCCTGCTCCCTGAATAATCCACAGTCGCTTTTTACCTTCCGGCAGCGCCGCATACAGATTTTGGGCAAGTCTGATCGGTAAAATCGCATCCCGCTGTGCCCCGACCACGGCAATTTTGCCGGGAAACAATTGCAGATTGCTGCTGCTGTCATATTTATCGGTCAAAAGCAGATGCACCGGCAGGAAAGGAAACATGGTTTTCGCGACATTTGCCAAAGTATCCCAAGGGGTGATCAGGATGATGCCGGCCAGTGTTGTGGGTGTCTGCTGAGCCACAGCGGCCGCCACGCCGCAGCCCAGCGATTCTCCCAGCAGATAAAGGGGATCTCCATATTGCTGATGAGCCAGTCTGACTGTTTCCAGAGCATCGGCGACAAAGAATTTTTCCCCGACTTTGCCCGGACGGCCGCCGTAGCGCGGATATTCGGCCAGAATAACCCGGAAGCCCAATGCCGTAAGCGGTGTCAGGTAGAAATTTCGATCCATTGCGGTGCCGCCGTTGCCGTGGAAAAGAACAATGGTTCCCCGGGGGGCGGGAAGTTCCCTGTTGGCAACCAAACCCCGGTAATCCATCCGTGCTTGCGGCCAGAGCTTCACCTTGGCCGCCGCCAGAGCGGCAACAGTCGGCCTTTGGGCACTAGGGAAATAAAGGAACCTGTTTTGCATATCGCAGCCTCCGCAAAGAAAAGCCAGAATAAGAACAAATATTCTTCTTCTCTGTTTCCTTATCATCATCCTTATCTTGCCATATAAGATATGCAGTCTTTATAATGCTATTGCGCCACGAACGCCAAGGCAATTTTTTATTATTTTTTCCCTGGCGCCCTTCTTTTAGTTTTCTGTATGAGACAATTTTGGCCGCTATTTTATGCTTGGGCATGAAATTGTTTTACTTTTTTCCCGTATTTTATATTTGCAATGTTCCAAATAAATTGTATTATAAACTACAAGTTAGTCCTCAGTGCCCATAATTTCTAAATATTATTTCCGGAACCAACAATTAAAATGACACCTGAACAACTAAAAAAACTCGAAACAACACTCTGGCAAACCGCCGACACATTAAGAGCCAACTCCGACCTCAAATCATCGGAATATTCCACACCGGTGCTTGGCCTGATCTTTCTGAAATTTGCCGACAATAAGTACGGCCTTTGTGAGCAAGAAATCAACGAGGAATTTAAAAAGCTGAAAGGCACTCGCCGTGAGCGGCCTATTGATGAGATTGCCATTGATAAATGCGGTTTCTATTTGCCGCCGGAAGCACGCTACGATTACCTTTTGAACCTTCCGGAAAAAGTTGAGATTGCGCAGGCAATCAAAAGAGCAATGCAGCTCATCGAACAATACAAGCCGGAGCTCAAAGACACCCTGCCGCAGGATGAATATTTTCGTCTGGTGCGCAAACCGGAATACAGGACTATTCTCAAACAGCTTTTGAAAAATTTTGCCGATATACCGCAGGATGCTTCCGGCGACATGTTCGGTCAGATTTATGAATACTTCCTGGGTGAATTCGCCAAAACGGAAGGGCAAAAGGGCGGTGAATTTTTTACCCCTCGTTCCGTCGTCCGCCTCATGGTGCAAATCATTGAACCGCACAACGGCACCGTATTTGATCCGGCCTGCGGTTCGGGTGGCATGTTTGTTCAATCCGGACAATTTGTTGAAGCGCGCAAAACACCGGGCGAAGATACCAGCCTTTTTGTTTATGGACAGGAAAAGACACTGGAAACGGTCAAGCTGGCCAAGATGAACATCGCCGTCAACGGCCTGCGCGGTGAGATAAAGCAGGCCAATACCTATTACGAAGATCTATTCGGCAGCTTGGAAAAGTTCGATTACGTGCTCGCCAATCCGCCGTTTAATGTAGATGATGTCAATCTGTCAAAAGTGGAAGCGGACACAAGGTTCAACACCTACGGCATTCCCCGCAACAAGACCAAAACAAAAGACAAGGGCGCCGTGACAGTACCAAATGCGAACTATCTCTGGATTAATCTTTTTGCCACGTCGCTGAAAAAGAAAGGCCGGGCCGGTTTAGTCATGGCCAACTCTGCATCGGATGCGCGTCACAGTGAAGCGGATATTCGCAAGACATTGATTGAAAAGAACCTGATTTACGCCATGCTCACGCTGCCTTCCAATATGTTTTATACCGTTACGCTGCCGGCAACACTTTGGTTTTTCGATAAAGACAAAAAGGACGATAATATTCTCTTTATTGACGCCAGAAACATCTTTACCCAGATTGACCGGGCGCATCGTGAATTTACCGAAGAGCAGATTCAGGATATCGCTCTCATCAGCCGACTGCATCGGGGCAATCGCCAAGCGTTTGTTGAATTGGTGGATGGCTATTACGACGAAGGATTTGCTAGCCTTACAGAAAACCGCCCCAATCTTGATGCAGTATCTAAGAAGGTCATAAGCTTTCTAAAAGAAAACAACGGGAAAGATATTCCCGATTTTGCACCGGTGTTGAAAGATGCGGACAAGTTACTGAAAGCTTATCAAGAATATCAAAAGCATGTTGATGTCGCCCTCATCGAAAAAGCCAATATAGCGCAAAGAAAACTTGCTGAAACCATCGCGCCTTTCTTTGCTTCGCTTCACGAACTGCTCAAAGAAGTGGACAAAAAAGTCCGGCATGTAGAAAAAACGGTAGGGAACGGTTTGAAACCGTTCCTTACAAAAGCCCTTAAAACCGAACTCGAAGATTTGCACAAAGAGGCCAAAGCTACCGAATACTTCTTTGGTCATATTGCCTGGCTGCAGGAACGCTTTCCCGAAGCGCAATATGAAGACGTCACGGGTCTTTGCAAATTAGCCAATCTGGATGAAGTCAAAGAGCAGGAATATTCACTCAACCCTGGCCGCTATGTAGGGGTAGTCATCGAAGAAGACGGCAAAACCGAGGAAGAATTCATCGAGGAAATGATTTCATTGAACGATGAACTCAACAAGCTGAATAAGGAAGCAAGAGAGCTGGAAAGCGTTATAAATCATAATATTAAACAGATCACCGGAGATTAGAAGGCCAAAAAGGCGAAGCGAATTAGCGGCAATTTATTTGACTTATTGCCGATAATTTGACGAATGCTAATGTATCGTTATCAGGTTTAATTGCTTGAAAAAGAGGCAAGAAAATAATGAAGATAAGGGATGTTGTGAGAATTAATGAGCTAAACATTAATTCAAAATATCCTTATTCTGAAATTGAATATATTGATACATCTTCTGTAACAGAAGGTCGTTTTGAGAAACTTCAATATATTCAGCTTAAAGATGCACCCTCAAGAGCAAAAAGAATAGTTCGCCATAAAGACATATTAATATCAACTGTACGTCCAAATTTAAAACATTACGGAATAGTAAGAAATCCAAGTAACAACACGATTGCTTCAACTGGGTTTGCAGTAATTACTTGTAAGAAGGTATGTCCAGATTATCTTTATAGGATTTTAACAACGAATTGGTACACAGATTTCTTATCGGGCATTGCAGAAAGTCAGCAATCCAATTATCCAGCTTTTAATCCCTCTCTTATTGAAAATACTAATATCAAACTTCCTCCTTTACCCGTTCAGCGGAAGATTGCGGCGGTGCTTTCGGCTTATGACGATTTGATTGAAAACAACAACCGCCGCATCGCCATTCTGGAGCGGATGGCTGAGGAACTTTACCGCGAATGGTTCGTGCGCCTGCGCTTCCCCGGACATGAGAAAACCAAGATCACCAAAGGCATCCCGGAAGGTTGGAAAATAAAGGGGATTGACGAGGTATCAATGAATTATGATGGTAAAAGAATTCCTCTTGCTGGAATTGATCGTGAAAAGATGAAAGGATCTATTCCCTATTACGGTGCCGCAAAAATAATTGATTATATTGATAAATATATTTTTGACGGGAAATATCTCTTAATCGCTGAAGATGGTAGCGTGATAACTTCAGAAGGTTATCCTGTTCTTCAATTAGTGAATGAAAAATTTTGGGTTAATAATCATACTCATGTTCTTACTGGAGCAAATGAAATATATTCAACAGAATGGTTATATTTATCGCTAATCAAATATCCGATAATTGGCCAAATAACGGGTGCAGCTCAACCTAAGATCACGCAAGCAAACTTAAATAAGATTAATTTGCTCACACCAACTGAAGAAATATTGATCCAATTTAATAAAAATATATTGTCAATCTTCGAATTGATAAATAATACCTTAAAACAAAATACCCGCATCACTACTGCCCGCGACCGGCTCCTCTCCCGTCTCATGTCCGGCAAAATTGATGTGGAAAATCTGGATATTCAGTTTCCGGCAAGCATGAAAGAGGATGAAGAAGTATTCATGTAGTCAACTTGTAGTTGACTTTCTCCAAAAAGTACAATAAATTGATACTTACTGGAGACAATATGCATAAGAATCATCAAACCATCATGCACGAACTGCGGGACTACGCCTCGCCCAAAGCGAGGCTTACCCGGATGATCAAGTCCGGCGAAGTGATTCAGGTGCGCCGGTGCATCTTTCTGGATGGCAAGGAGAAAAACGGTTATTCCCTCAAGAGCCTGGCGGCGGTCATCTACGGTCCGTCGTATATCTCCTTTGAATATGCGCTCGCCCATTACGGACTGATTCCGGAGCGGGTGCAGGCCGTTACATCGGCGGCTTACAATAAAAACAAGAATCGCCGCTTCTCCACGCCGCTGGGCGATTTCTATTACTACTATCTGCCGGCGACGGTTTTTCCCTACGGCGTTGTGCTGGGTTCGGAAAATGAGCAGAGCTATCTGATCGCCACGCCCGAAAAGGCGCTTTGCGATACGCTCTACAAGACACGGGACATCGGCAGTATCAAGGCTCTGGATGCGCTGCTTCTTGAGGACTGGCGGATGGAGCGCGAGGCGGTGCTTTCTCTGGACAGGGCAAGCATGATGTTTCTTGCGCCGCTTTACAGAAAGAAGATATTCCGGCTGCTTTTGCAATGGCTGGAAGGAGAGGCCAATCATGCATAGCGCCATAGCCGAAATGCTTAAAGCGTATGATTGCCGCACGGCGGATGACTACCGTCACGCGCTCAACGAAATAGTTCAGGAGATTGCGCTTTTGGGGCTTTATCGCGGCGGTTTTTTCACGCATGCCGCTTTTTACGGCGGGACAGCCCTGCGCATCTTTTACGGATTGGAGCGCTTTTCCGAAGACCTGGATTTTTCTCTCACGAAAAGCGACAGTAAATTTGATCTTTCATCTTTCACGCAGGCTGTGCAGGATGAGTTGGGCGCCTACGGTCTGGAAATGACCGTACAGGAAAAGATCAAGCAGAATGATTCTCCCGTCAAATCGGCCTTTATCAAGGGCGGCACGCAGATTCATATTGTGAAAATCGCATCAATTCAACCACCGGTGACGGGTATCAATGCCCAGGAACAACTGCGCATCAAACTGGAGGTGGATACCCAGCCGCCGTCCGGTGCAACGTTTGAGATGAAATATCAGTTGCGCCCTGTGCCTTATTCGGTGCGCCTCTATGCGCCGTCTTCGCTTTTCGCCGGAAAAATACACGCGCTCCTTTGCCGTTCATGGAAGACGCGCGTCAAGGGGCGTGATTTTTATGATTATGTCTGGTTTTTATCCCGGTCAATTCCCGTCAACGTCAGGCATCTGGCTGAACGGATGAAGCAGACCGGACATCTTCCCGCCGCTGCGGTGTTGACGGAAGAAGATTTGAAGAGCCTTTTGCACAAACGCTTCGCCTCCGTTGATTTTGATCAGGCCAGAAAAGATGTGCTGCCATTTATCAAAGATCGCGACACGGTGGGACTCTGGTCTGCCGATTTCTTCACGACCATTACGGACGACAAACTGAAAATTGAAAAGGCAAAAAAGCATGCCTAACTTTATTTCCGAAGACCAGATTGAAAAAGCGGCGGTGAAGCTGCTTCAAGATGCTTACGGCTACCGGATTGTTAATTGCTTTACGCAGGACGTGGAAGATTTATCCGACCATTCCAATCGGGCATCAAAGCAGGAAGTCGTATTTCTGGACGTGCTTAAAGCCTATGCCGTCAAACTCAATAAAAACATTCCGGAAACGGTAATTGACGAAGCAGTAGAAAAGCTGACGTCGCGGCGCTATACCATGTCGCAGCTCTTGGCCAACAGGGAAGTCTATAATCTTATCCGCAATGGCATACCGGTTCAGTACGAAGGCAAAGATGGCAAAACTGAACACGGCACCGTGCGCGTGATTGATTTTACCGAGCCGCTTAACAACGATTTTTGCGCGGTGACGCAGCTTTGGATAAAGGGCGAACGTTATCCGCACCGGCCGGATATTCTGATTTATGTCAATGGTCTTCCGCTGGTTTTCATCGAACTGAAAAATTCCAACGTCAAGGTGCAAAATGCCTACGACGATAATCTGACCAACTACAAAAAAGATATTCCGCTTTTATTTCAATACAACGCTTTTTGCGTGCTATCGAACGCATTGGAAACACGGGTGGGCAGTTTTACCGCCGGTTATGAGTTCTTTTTCAGTTGGCTGCGCTCCAATGATGAAACGGAAAAGGTCTACCGCAAAGAAATTGAAAAGGAAGGCGCCAGTTTTAAGCGTGTTTTGTACGGACTTTTCCCCAAAGAACGGCTGCTCGACTACATTGAAAACTTCATTCTTTATCATCGGGACACGAATAAAATTGTGGCGCAAAACCACCAGTTTATCGGTGTGAATAAGGCGATTGCTTCTTTTGTTGAACGTGGACAGAAGAAAGGCAAGCTTGGCGTTTTCTGGCATACGCAGGGATCAGGAAAAAGTTTTTCGATGATCTTTTTGTCCCGCAAGGTATTCCATAAATATCCGGGCAACTACACGTTTGTCATCGTCACCGACCGCGAAGACCTTGACGGCCAGATTTATCGCAATTTTCTGGATACCGGTACTGTGAGCAAAAACGAAGCGGCACGCCCCAGGGATTCGGAAGAAATGCGCGATTTTTTGGGGCGTAATATGCGTCTGGTCTTTACGCTGATTCAGAAATTCCGGTATGACAAAGGCAAAGAGTATCCTCTACTATCCAATCGTGACGACATTATTGTCATTGTTGATGAGGCCCACCGCACACAATATGCGGCGTTGGCGGAAAATATGCGCACCGGGCTGCCCAACGCGCAGTATTTCGCCTTTACCGGCACACCGCTTTTAGGCCGAGAGCGCAAAACCAATGCTTGGTTTGGCGACTATGTCAGCGAATATAATTTTGTACAGTCTATAGATGACGGCGCAACCGTGCCGCTGTTCTATCAGAAGCGTGTTCCCGAAGTTCTCATCCAGAATGAAAATTTAAGTGATGAATTTTATTCTATTCTGGAAGATGAGAATCTGGATACAAAAGCGCAGGAAAAACTGGAGAAGGAGTTTGCCACGGAAATAGAAGTCATCAAACGGGATGACCGCTTGGAAACAATCGCTAAAGACATCGTCACGCATTTTCCCGCTCGCGGATATTTGGGCAAGGGCATGGTTGTTTCCGTGGATAAATACACCTGTGTAAAGATGTACGACAAGGTGCAGAAATACTGGAAAGAAGAAATCAAAAGACTTGTCGGACAAATCGGCAAAACAAAAGATGAAAATACGAAGCAACGGGCACAGAAAAAACTGGATTATATGCGTTCGGTGGAAATGGCAGTGGTTGTCAGCGAGGATGCGGGTGAAGAAGAGCGTTTTACCAAACAGGGACTCAATATCAATGTCCATCGCAAAATAATCAACGCTATCGATAAAAACGGGCATGACATCGAATATCGGTTTAAAAATCCGACTGATCCACTGCAACTGGTGTTTGTCTGCGCCATGTGGTTGACCGGTTTTGACGCGCCGACTGTCTCCACGCTCTACCTCGACAAACCGATGAAGGATCACACGTTGATGCAAGCTATTGCGCGCGCTAATCGCGTGACATCGCACATCATTGACGGCGTCATCAAAAACAACGGTGAAATCGTGGATTACTACAATGTCTTCCGCAGCATGAAAAAGGCGCTTTCCGAATACGCGGTTGCTGATGAAAAAGAAAGTCCCGTGCAGGATAAAGACAATTTATTTAACCTTCTTGATGACGCTTTGGCTCAAGGGCAAAACTTTTGTTCTGCTTTGAATATTGATCTGCAAAAAGTACTGAAAAGTGGTGAAACATTTAGGAAGCTGAAAATATTTGATTCCTTTGCCAACAAACTTTTAGAAAAAGACGAGTACTGGAAAGAATTTAAAGTTTATGAAAACACGATTTCGTCACTTTACGAAGCTTGCAAGCCGGAGATCCTGCAACAGAAATCACGCATACTGATTCCGGTATTTCAATACCTGCGCGGAGTTGTTGAGAGTATTGTCGGAGAGGCCGATATTGATGCCGTCAGGCAGAAGATAGGCGACCTTCTCGATCAGAGCATCGTGGCAGCCAATAATGAGGTATTGCTGAAGGAATATGAAACGGCGCTTCAGACGATCAGAAAAGGCAAAACGCTTGATCTTAGCAAAATGAATCTCGAACAATTGAAATTGGAATTCA
>Ga0068714_10006775_pt1 | contig 11479 bp, 9 predicted proteins | sample MTBNYHSulfiMetaG_FD_62988 | JGI IMG/M metagenome (GOLD analysis project Ga0068714, IMG submission 62988) | Enrichment culture microbial communities from rom New York Harbor, USA that are MTBE-degrading - MTBE-NYH (New York Harbor Sulfidogenic)... | ecosystem: Environmental > Aquatic > Marine >... | reverse complement strand
AAGGATGAGAACCTAATTTCATCTTTTCTAATGCTAAAACAATTTTTGACGCATCTACCAAGGCATTAACTCCCAGATAGGGCATTGCCCCGTGAGCAGATTTCCCTTTAACCTTAATCTCATATAAATAACGTCCCCTCGCTCCGATAAGTAGGCAGGGATTACCTATACCTTTGGGTGCAAAGGCAGCAGCAGGTTCAGTCACAATAGCCATATCACACTGATTGGTTATTCCATCCCTTATTAAAGCATCTGTACCCAGACCATAAGGTCCTTCTTCATCAACAACAGCAGTAAATAAGACTTTACCTTTTAATTTGTTCTCAATTTTTTTCAATATTTCTATTGCTATCATCGCGGCTGCCAAACCGGATTTCATATCCAGTGCACCCTGTCCATACAATCTATTTCCTTCAACCTGTGCACCAACAGGATCTCTCTGCCAGCCACGACATATTTTCACAGTATCCATATGGGCATTTAGAAGTATAATGGGACCATTATTATTCCCAACTTCCGCAATGACATTATTTCCTTTGAACTTAGTCATTTTTTCATCCGAAACTTTATGTAACCAGGGATTTAAATGTAACTTTTCCAAATGGCTTTTCACAAATTCAGTTATTTCTTCTTCTTCAAACCAGGGACTTGGAATTTTTACCAAATCGCTAATCAGTCCTTCCACTTTCCCTCTATTAATATCTTCAATTAACCCTTTATACTGATTTATTTTACTCATGAAATTCACTCCTGTCTTATGACTATTCCACTCGAAAAAACATTGACTGATGAAAATTAATGATAATTATTTAACAATTTCCACCTGGTTCATTGCATCTATTTCGCCCAATCTGACTTTCACAACTTCCCAGTGAGAGGTGGGAACATTCTTTCCCACATAATCTGCCCGAATAGGAAATTCACGATGACCTCGATCAATTAACACAACCAGCTGAATAGATTGAGGCCTTCCCATATCGACAATAGCATCCATTGCTGCCCTGATCGTTCTCCCGGTATAGAGAACATCATCAACCAATAAAATTTTTTTCTCTGAAATCTGGAAAGGTATTTCCGTCTTCATGACAATCGCATTGGGTCGCTTTTCTTTTAGATCATCCCTATATAAGGTAATATCCAAAACACCTACTGGAATACTCACTTTTTCTATATTATAGATATGGTCTGAAATCCTTCTTGCCAGGTATTCCCCTCTTGTTTTGATACCAATAATTCCCAAACCCTGTACACCCTTATTTTTTTCAATAATCTCATGGGAAATTCTGAGCAGGGTTCGATCAATATCCTTTTTATTCATAATGATAGAAATATGGGAATATTCCAATTTAATCCTCCGCTTTCAAAACCATCATATTTGATACTTGAATACGATTAATCCCTGAACTTAACTACACCAGGAATTTATATTCTAATAATATTTTATTACCCTAACTTTCCTTGCTCAACCTTATCAATAGCTTCTTCAATAACATCCAAAGCCTCTTCCAGCTGTTCATCGGTTATCACTAAAGATACCAGCATTCTTAAAATATTTTTATTGATCCCTGCAGTAGGAACAAAAACACCATTCTGAACACAATATTGTACAATTTTCCCTGTCTCTTCTGTTGCTGGCTCCTTATTTTCCTTGTTTTTAACCAGCTCCATTGCGGCCATGGCGCCCAGTCCTCGTACATCTCCGATAATGGTATATTTCTTCTTCATTGTCAGAAATCTTTGTTTTAACTGTTCCCCTATTTCAACGGCTCTGTCAAGCAGATTTTCCTTCTCAATAATCCGAATTACTTCCAGGCCTGCCTGACAAGCTAAAGGATTTCCCACATAGGTTCCTCCGATACTTCCACCCGGTAAAGTGTCGGTAATCTCTTTTCGGGCAATTACCGCAGAAAGAGGTAATCCCGAAGCAAGGGATTTTGCCAGACAGATGATATCAGGCTCAATATCCCAATGCTCAATGGCAAAAAATTTTCCGGTTCTCCCTATGCCGCATTGAATTTCATCTGTTATCATCATCATGCCATATTTGCTGCACAGTTCTCTTATGTGCTCTAAAAACCCATCTACGGGTACATTAAATCCACCTTCTCCTTGAATCGGCTCAATGACAACAGCAGCAACTGTTTCCGGATTAACCATATTATTCATAATTCTCTCGAAATTTTCAATTTCAATAGAGGGATGATAAGGTGTAGGAAATGGTAATCGATAAACTTCAGGAGCAAAAGGACCAAATTTGTATTTATAAGGCATTGCCTTGTGGGTCATAGTTAATGTTAACAGGGTTCTTCCATGAAAGGAATTTTCGAATACAATAATTCCCGGTCTACCGGTAAAGCCGCGTGCCATTTTCACGGCATTTTCAATCGCTTCGGCCCCACAGTTAAACAAAGCAACATTTTTAGGGCTATTACCCGGTGCTAATTGTGATAATTTTTCAGACAATGCAACAAAAGACTCGTAGGGAATTGCAGTAAAATCGGTATGGGTAAAATTTTCTACCTGCTTTTTAATAACATCAACAATATCCGGATGAGCATGGCCTACAGCTAAACATCCCCATCCTCCGGTTAAATCAATAAAACGGTTTCCGTCAACATCTGTCACCAACGCCCCTTCTCCGTAATCAATATAACCCGGAGAAAGTGAGCCCCCCATCGGTTTTGCAACATACTTTTCTCTTTTTTTTGCTATTTCCTTTGACTTCGGTCCTGGAATTTCAGTTTTTAGAGAGATAAATTTTCTCATGAATGTCATCTCCTTTACCTAATTTTTTTATTTATGCTTGATAAAAAGATTAAAACGATAACAACCGGATTAATCTCCCAATGTCGCCACCATCACAGCTTTAATGGTATGTAAACGATTTTCCGCTTCATCAAATACCACAGAATGCTTGCTTCTAAATACTTCATCTGTTACTTCCATTGATTTCAAACCGTATTTTTTAAAAACTTCTTGACCTACTGACGTATTAGTGTCATGAAAAGCTGGCAAACAATGCATAAAGATTACATCAGAATTTTGCGTAGCTTTAATCATATCCATATTGACTTGATAATCTCTCAATAAATTAATTCTTTCTTCCATCTGGTCTTCTTCTCCCATGGATACCCATACATCAGTATAGATGGCATCGGCACCCTGTACACCTTGTGATATATCATTGGTTATTTTGATGATTGCATGGGACTCTTTAGCTATTTTTTTTGCCTCATTTAGCAGTCCCTCACCGGGATATAATGACCTGGGAGCAATGATCCGGAATTCCATCCCCATAATAGAGGAAGCTATAAGCAAAGAATTGGCCATATTATTTCTCCCGTCTCCTACATAAACCAGGATTGCCTCATCCAAGGGTTTCTTTACTTTTTCCTTAATAGTCATTAAATCAGCTAGAACCTGGGTTGGGTGATAGAGATCAGTCAAGCCATTCCAGACCACTGCACCGGAATATTGGGCTAATATTTCTACCGAATCCTGTTTAAACCCACGAAACTCTATTCCGTCATAATAGCGACCTAATACCCTGGCTGTATCCTCTATAGACTCCTTTTTACCCATCTGAGATCCCGTTGGTCCCAGGTAAGTTATGTTGGCTCCCTGATCAAAGGCAGCTACTTCAAAGGCGCATCTGGTCCTGGTTGATGATTTTTCAAATATTAAGGCAATATTTTTACCTTTTAATTTTTGCTGTTCCGTTCCCGAATATTTTGCTTTTTTTAGACTCATTGACAGATCAAGTAAAAAAGTAATTTCTTGTTTTGTAAAATCTTTTAAGGTAATTAAATTACGATTCTTTAAATTAATAGACATTTTTTCCCTCTCTATTTATTTTCAACAAAAATAGGAATATTTATAAAAAGAATAACCCATTATTCATTTTTAAGAATTTTATATCCAAGCCGTTTGGAAATTTCCATTGCCTTCTTTTTACTGACAGAAATCATCTCTTTCTCTTTCTCCAGGCTCACCCGAAATGCGGGTGCAGAAATGCTGATGGCAGCAACGACTTTCCCGTGTAAATTAAAAATGGGAACTGCTACGCAATGAACTTCTTCTACATGTTCACCATTATCAAGGGCATAGCCAGAATTCCTAATCTTTATTAATTCATTCTCTAAGACTTCGGGATCTGTGATGGTATTCTGATTATACCTGGTTAATTTTTTCCCTTCCATCATCTTGGAACGAACCGACTTTGGCTGAAAAGCCATGAGCACTTTCCCAATAGCGGTACAATGAAAAGGCGCCCTTCTTCCCGGATAGAGAATGGCTTTGACAATTCGAGTGGATTCCACTTTATCTAAATAAACCACCTCTCCCTGATCTAAAACACCAAGGTTAACCGTTTCATCAAAATGGCCAGCTATTTGTTTTAAAATCGGACTGGCTTCATTAAATACATTAAGCTGATGAAGTTTGGCCATACCTAGTTCCACTACTTTTAAACCCAGAGTGTATTCCTGTGTGTGGGGAACTTGTTCAATAAAGCCCCAGTATTTTAAAGTATCTACCATGCGATGGACAGTACTGGGAAATATACCTAACTGCTGACTCAATTGAGTAATACTGATTGGTGAAGGATGATGTAGCAACACCTCTAAAATTGATAGTGCTCTTGCTAGTGCTTTAACCGGATAATTAGGTTCTGAAGTCATTTTAATTTCTCAAAATAGAATTATTTTCTTAAAAAATATAATTATATTCTATTTATATATTATAATAAAAAAAACAAAATATCAACCAATTTATTGAATTTTTTTTATTCATTTAAAGGATTTAAAATCTGACTACTAAAATAAATGGACAAAAATACCGCTTCTCAGTTTCGGTTCAAACCAGGTAGACTTGGGAGGCATTATTCCCCTGTTATCTGCAACCTTCATCACCTCATTCACTGAAGTAGGATAAAGGGTAAAAACGATATTGGTACCCTGCCGGAGATTCTTGGATAACTTCGACAGGACATCCTTACCACCAATAAAATTAATCTTTCTACTTTCTTGAGAATTTATAATACTTAACAGAGGATTTATAATCTGGTTTTGTAATATGGATACATCCAGCTGATCAATCATGCTCTTACTTTCCTTTAATTCATTGTCTATAATAGATAACTGGTACCACTGGTCAGCAAGATTCATACCAAATTCATGTTTCTTGAATGGCAAAAAAGGTTGATTTGAAGTCATTTTTTCAACCTTAAATTTTTTTCCTAATTTCTGTAAAAAACAATCCGGAGAAAATCCATGTATATTTTTAATCAAACGGTGGTATCCCAAAATATTGATTTGATGATCTGGAATCAGCACTGCGGGAAAATAAGCATATTCGCCATCTGAACCCTTTGTTGACTTTCGTTCTCGACTTTCTACCTGATTCACTTCTGCCGCTGCTGCTATGCGATGATGCCCATCGGCAATATACAGGCTATGAATATTCCGAAAAGCATTTTTAAGAGCTATAATCATATCATCCTGGTTTATTCTCCAGCAACAATTCCTTACTCCGTCATCAGAAACAAAATCATAAATTAAATTTCTTATACTCATCTCTTTTTGTATCATTTCTTCAATACAAGAATCACTTCTATAAAAAATTAAGGCACATCCGGTATGTGCTCTGGTCACCTGAATATGCTGAACCCTTTCCTGCCATGTTTTAATCCTTATTTTTTCATGTTTTTTAATCAAACCTTTTTGGTAATCTTTTACTGATAGGCAGGTCACAATGCCGGTCCTCTGATAAGAACCACTGCTTTGCTGATAAATATAAAAACATGGCTCCTGCTCTGCTACCATTATATTTCTTTTTTTTAAATTATTCAGATTCCTGGCAGCTATCTTTGCTAATCCATGGGGAGATAAATTTTTTTGAATAGGAACTGTGGATTCCGGTTTGACCACTTTCAAAAAAGAATCCGGAAACATTTTAAGAACATCTGCAGCTTCCTTCCGACTTACCACATCATAAGGGAGACAACTGATGGTAGAAATAAATTCTGCCTTAGGTCGTAATGCCCTGAATGGTTTAATCTCTACCACTTTTCTACTCCTTGTTAAAACTTTTATTATTATGATATTCTTCGATTAAATTGAGAATAAGCTGTCCAATACGGAATTGTGCCTCACAGGTAGAACCGCCAATATGCGGAGTTACAGAAATCTTTTCATGTTGAATTAAGGCAGTATTAGTACAGGGCTCCTGGCAATAAACATCTATCCCTGCTCCAGCAATTTCCCCTTGATTCAATGCTTCAAGTAACGCTTTTTCATTGACCAGTTTGCCCCTGGCGGTATTAATCAAAAAGGCATCTTTTTTCATTTTTCTTAATTCCGGTTCATCAACCAGAAAACTACCATCCCGGTTTGCAGGAATATGCAAGGAAATGAAATCTGACTGACCAAATACCTCGTCTATAGAAACATATTTCCAGGAAGAATCCACCTTTATCGGACCTATAATGTCAGAATAAATTATCTCCATTCCTAATGCACTGGCTTTTTGTGCCAAAGATTTTCCTATTCTGCCCATCCCGATGATTCCTAATATCTTTCCGGATAGTTCAATACCCTGGCACTGTTTCTTATTCCATTTTCTCTCCCGCATAGTCAGGTTTGCCGGAACTATTTTTCGTGCTAAAGCGAACATATGGGCTAAGGCAAGTTCAGCTACTGCTGAGCTGCTTGCTTCCGGTGTATTTTTAACCAGGATTCCCTTTAATTGAGCATAATCTACGTCAATGTTGTCCAGGCCTACACCAGCCCGAATAATCAATTTAAGGTTCCCTGTGCACATTGCTGAATCAATAACTTCTTTATTTACTTTTGTCTCCGAACGAACAATCAGAATTTCATTATTCTTCACTTCCTGTAAAAGCAATTCAGGCTTTTCTGTGCTTTCCTGAACATAATATTCTCTTTTTTTTAACTCCCCGACTACCAACGGGTCAATCTTATCTTTGATAAGAATTCTAATCATGATATCACTCACCTCCTCTAACCAGTATCTCATCAATTACAGATAATAATTCTTCAATCTCAACTAAGGTGATATCTCCCATATGGGCAATGCGAAAAGTCTCATCCTTTAATTTCCCGTAACCGTTGGATATCACGAAACCTCTTTCCCCGAGCTTCTGATTCAATTCTTTTACATTGATATTATGAATATTCTTGACACAGGTAACTGTATTGGAAGCAAATTCTTCCTGGGCAAATAACACAAAATGATCCTTAGCCCATTCTCTAACTCGATCAGCCATCCTCTGATGCCGCAGAAAACGATTTTCCAACCCCTCCTTCAGAATTGATTCTAATTGGTAATCCAGGGCAAACATGTGAGAAAGTGAAGGCGTAAAAGGATATTGGTAGTCTTTTTTCTCCATATATTCATAGATTTTTAATAAGTCAAAATATACGCCCCGGTACTTTACTTCTCTGGCAGCCCTAAGCGCCTTTTCTGAGATGGAACAGAAAGAAAAGCCGGGAGGCAAACCAATACATTTTTGACTGGAGGTAATGCAGATATCAATACCTAATTCATCTACTGGAATTTTGACACCGCCTAATGAACTGACTGCATCTACACAGAAAACAATATCCGGATATTGCCTGACCACTTCGGCAATTTCTTCAATAGGATTCATTACACCGGTAGACGTCTCATTATGAGTAATAGTAACCAAATCATGTCTTCCGTTCTTTAATACCTTTTCAACCATCTCGCCCCTGACGGCCTGTCCATATTCTACCTCAAAACGATCTGCCTTTACCTGGTTAGCTATGGCCATCTCATACCACCGTTCGCCAAACGCTCCACAGGTAAAGATAGCTGCCCGCTGACGGGTGCAGGAACGAACAGCGCCTTCCATTAGTCCACTTCCTGAAGAAGTGGAAAGAAGTATTTCGTTACGGGTATACATCAATTCCTGTAACTTTTGATTGATCGCTCTCTGCAAATCAGAGGCTTCCTTGCTCCGGTGACCGATTAAGGGGGTTGCCATTTTTTCAAGCACATCATTTTTTACCTCTGTCGGACCGGGAATAAATAGCTTTTTACGCATTCCTTTCACCATCCTTCTTTTATTTACTGGATAATAAAAATCCCCAGCAGTTATCAACTAACTACTGGGGACGAATAAAATTCTTCGTGGTGCCACCCCAATTCAGCTTATATCTACTTTCTGTCAAAGGTACTGCTATAGATAATAAAGCAATGAATTTGAGCCCTTCTTTTCATTAACGCCTGTAGCGGTTTGAGATAATCGGTATTTCTTTTCTCCCAAACTTTATTCAGATGGATTTTGGTTAATTCTTTGCTGATTTTTCACCTATTTTCAGCTCTCTAAAAAAGAACTTTAACCTACTCTTCTGAATTCTCTCATAAAATTTCTCTATTCTCTTCAGAAAAGATTTAAGGATTAATTAGTTAGTAAACTACCACTTTGATCTTATATTGTCAAGGTGTTTTTAAAATTATGATAAAATATTTTTAATGTTTAAAGCAACGATAGCCGGTAAAAACCATGATTATATCCAGACGATTGGCAGCTTCTATCACTTCTTCATCTCTCATTGAACCACCCGGTTGAATAATGGCTTTGACTCCTGCCCTGGCTGCCTCTTCCAGACCATCCGAAAACGGAAAGAAGGCATCAGAAGCAAGGTAAGACGCTCTGGAACGTTCTCCTGCTTTCCGTACGGCAATTTGAACAGAATCCACCCTGCTCATTTGTCCGGCACCAACTCCAACCAATTGCTTATTTTGTGATAAGACAATGGCGTTCGACTTAACATGTTTAACCATTTTCCAGGCAAATAATAATTCTTCTATGTCTTCACCGGTTGGCTTTCTATTTGTGACAACCGTCAGATCCTCTTTTGAGATATTTTTTAAATCACGGTCCTGTAATAAAAAACCACCTGATACTCTTCTAATATCCTTGATATGTCGATCCTGAATACGTAAATCACCTACCTGTACTAATCTACGATTCTTTTTTTCTCTTAAAATATCTAATGCATCCCGGCTATAGGAAGGTGCCACGATTGCCTCTACAAAGGGAGTTTCATGGATTAGCCTGGCTAATTTTTCTTCTACCCGACGATTTATACCGATAATGCTGCCATAGGCAGACAGAGGGTCACCCTGGTAAGCTTTTTGATATGCTGCTTCTATTGTCTCAGAAGTAGCCAGTCCACAGGGATTGGTATGTTTAATAAAGGTTACAGTGGGTTCATCAAAATCTTTAACAATCGCCATTGCAGATTCCAGATCAACCAAATTATTATAAGAAAGTTCTTTCCCACCCAATAGCTGTGCATTACCAAGATTTGCTTCTTCTATCAGCTTTTCACGATAAAAAGCAGCTTTTTGGTGCGGATTTTCTCCATACCTTAAGGTAACGGCCTTTTCGGTACCGATAATCAGATAATCTGCAAAAATATCTTCATTAGGAATCATTTTTCTGGTCAGATAACGGGAAATTAGACTATCATAATAACAAGTGTGCTGAAATACTTTTACTGCCAATTTTTTTCTGGTATCAAGGGATGTGGTTCCTTCCGGACCTTTTAATTCTTCCAACACTAACTGATAATCACCAGGGTCACTAATAACAGTAACATCCTGATAATTTTTGGCAGCAGCTCTAAGAAGTGAGGGACCTCCGATATCAATGTTCTCAATGGCTTCATCCAGCGAAACACCCTCCTTTAATACTTTTTTCTCAAATGGATAAAGATTGACCACGACTATCTGAATGGGGAGAATTTGTTGTTCATTCAATTGCCTCTGATGTTCAGAATTATTACTCCGGGCTAATAACCCCCCAAAAATAAGAGGGTGCAAGGTTTTTACCCTCCCGTCTAAAATTTCCGGAAATCCGGTTAGTTCAGATATTAAGGTCACTTTTACTCCTGAATCTTTTAAAAACCTGGCAGTGCCACCTGTAGAAACAATTTCATACCCCGCTTTAGCCAATCCTCTGGCCAGTTCGACAACACCCGATTTATCGGAAACGCTGATTATTGCTCTTTTTGTTTTCCGCACTTTTTATATCCTTTCCTCTATACAAAATTCTATATGGCATTCTACGGTGAAGATTTTAATCCTTTCTTGCCAATATCTTTTCGGTAATACTGATTTTCAAATTGTATTTTATTAACTGCTTCATATGCCTTTTCAATAGCCTCAGGTAATTTATCTGCCCAGGCAGTGACTCCAAGTACCCTGCCTCCTGCAGTAATGATTTTATCATTCTTTTGCTCTGTGCCGGCATGAAATACCATCATGTCTTTTCTATCTTCTAATGGATCCAGCCCATAAATAATCTTTCCTTTGTCATATTTGCCGGGATATCCTTCCGAAGCCATAACCACACAGACTGAAGCCTGATTCGTCCAGGTAATATCTATCTGATTCAAGTTTCCGCCCAGAACTGCCTGGATTATTTCAACTAAGTCTGTTTTTAACCCGGGGAGGATTACCTGTGTTTCCGGATCACCGAATCTTGCATTAAACTCCAATACCTTAGGCCCTTCGTTAGTCAATATTAAACCTGCATAGAGTATTCCCTTGAATCTTCTTCCTTCTATTTCCATGCCTCTAAGGACTGGTTGAAAAATATTCTTTAAAACCCATTTTTGTTTTTCCTCACTGAAAAAGGAAACCGGCGAATAAGCTCCCATCCCCCCCGTATTCGGTCCCCGATCACCGTCATTAATCTTTTTGTGATCCTGAGACGATAGCATGGGAAGGAAATGCTTGCCATCAGTAAAAATCAGCATGGACACTTCCTCACCGGCAAGAAATTCTTCAATGATCACCCGTTTACCGGCTTCGCCAAACTTTTTTTCCTTCATGATCTGAGATATTGCTTCTTCCGCCTGGGACAGACCATGGACAATAAGGACGCCCTTACCGCCAGCCAATCCGTCCGCTTTCAAAACCAAAGGGAAAGTTTGGTCATGTAAATAGGAAAGTGCTGCAGAATCATTTTCAAATACCCGGTATCTGGCTGTAGGAACATGATATTTGTCCATGAGATATTTACTAAAGACTTTGCTTGATTCTATTTCTGCTGCTTCCCTGGTTGGTCCAAAAATGGGGTAATTGTTTTTTTCAAAAAGATTGACAATACCCAAAGAAAGAGGAATTTCCGGACCAACAATTGTTAAGTCAATTTTTTTATCTCTGGTAATTTCAAGTAAACCATTGATATCATCAGCACTTATATCCAGGCATTCTGCCTGCAAGGCAATACCGGCATTGCCGGGAGCACAATATAGTTTATCCACCTTGGAACTTTGTGCCAATTTCCAGACAATGGTATGCTCTCGACCACCACTGCCGATAACTAATATATTCAAATGTATATCCTCACAATCAATTTTTCATTTTCAATTATGAAATCACAAAATAATACTTTCATATTCTATCGATAAACAATCTGTTG
>Ga0068714_10006773_pt1 | contig 11480 bp, 8 predicted proteins | sample MTBNYHSulfiMetaG_FD_62988 | JGI IMG/M metagenome (GOLD analysis project Ga0068714, IMG submission 62988) | Enrichment culture microbial communities from rom New York Harbor, USA that are MTBE-degrading - MTBE-NYH (New York Harbor Sulfidogenic)... | ecosystem: Environmental > Aquatic > Marine >... | reverse complement strand
CACCCTGAAAAAGAGACATCTGTTTTGCAGACTTCTCAAGCTCACGGATCTCAGACAACCCCTTTTGAAGAGCGGCTTGAGGTTCAATCCCGTCTAATTGATGATAGTGAGCGCTAATCAATGCCAATGGTCGAACATCCATAAGAGACACCGAATTGAGACCGGCTGTATGGCTGATCCAACCGACCTTTTTACTGTATGCCTCTCCAATTTCGACCAGGATTCGATCCAACGAACCTCGATCAAGCCGAAAGATTCGCCCGACTCCCCAAGGCCTTAACAGCTTTTCGAGATAGACTGATTGCCGCTTCTCTTTCTTCGCCCAATCAAGTAGAGCGAATCCAAATATAGCAGCCGGCACCTGCTTGGACCCAGGTGGTTCCTGATAGATAAGGCCATCAGCGCGTAGATCAAATAGGCCAAAATCTTTCCCTATCCGTGTGCCTTCAAAGACCTGTTTTAGCGGTGAAAACACAAGCTTATCAAAAACACTATCGGTCATTTGGTTTTCGTGTTCCCGGTCCCATGCCGAACGTAATTCTTTTTCGAGCGAACTTCGATCAAAAACAACCTCAGAAAACTCATTGCAATAAAAGGCATAAAACCAGGCAGGGCTGCCTTGCCTGGCGAGGTTGTAATGCAGCGCCCACCAGATGCCGTCATCATCCATATCCGGGTCGTGATGTGCAATGAGTTGTCCCAGTGTTGTCAACAAAAACTGTCCCTTTTTCTTAGTAATCAAACCAGCGGCCTCACCCCAAGCCCTCGCGGCACCCACCTTGAGCTTTCCCATTCTCAGAATGCGTTGCGCTTTTTCCACTGAACTTGGCATGAACAAGTCGGGGTGGGCAGCGAGATTTTTGATAATTAGCCGAAACCATACTTCCTCAAAACCGAACTCAAATTTAGCCATTTAGGTTTACTTGCCTTTCTTTATCAGAGATTCAACAGAAGGACATCTGTATTTAACACAATCTAAGCAGCTTACGCATAGATTGTTGTCAATAGAATACATTTTGCCCATGACACAGATTGCCCTGGCTGGGCATTTCTCTGCACATGATCCGCAAAATATACAAGACTGAAGCTTTTTTAACTGCTTTTCTACACGCTTTCGAAAAACATAACCGCCCTTACCTACCAGATAGTTTATTCGGAATTCATTGTCTTTTAGACCGATTTCAACACTAGCCAGCAATTCATTTGTGCGATTGTTGTGAATTAGGAACACCTCGGCATTTCCATTCTCTCTAATCCACGTCTGTGGGCCGAAAGGCCGTAGAAATTGTCTCAGATGATCGATATTACCACTTAACAGCTGGTAGGAAACAGCACTATCGGACAACAAGCAAGGAGCTGATTCGATAGTCGTTTTATAATGGTCCAAGCCACGCCCTCCAGCCCTGGCACGCCATCTCTTGGATGCAAATTCGGATGGATCAGGATGCCCCATCGTTTTTGCCTGTCCGATCAAAAAGCGCTGCCAAATTCGATGCTGCCTGGGGTAATGAGTTTCAATCATTAGATTCGACCATTCGCTATTGAAAGGGCAATATAGGCAGCCAACTCGTCGAAAACCTCTTGCATAAGCCTTGTTGAAATGCATCCTATGAAACAAGATGTAAGCCCAAACTGAAAGGTCGCTCCACTCGATAATTGGGCTCGCCAGCACTTCATCCTCAATCTTATGCTTTTTGGTAATCCTTTCATATTTACTGCGCCGCGCTGATTCGACCTTTCTGACTCCGTCAAATGTGAGCACCCCTTTCCCAGGGCTCAAGCTATGGATAATCTTTGACAAGGGGTTGGTCTTATGGGTTGTGCAGCACCAGCGCAAAATTCGGCTCGGAGGACCAATTCTCTTAGCTGTATTGAAAAAATTGAGGGGAGACCGGCTTACAATAAATGGTGTTAAAGGGTGCTCCTTTTGAAATTCTTTAAGAAAAGTGTAAGTGTCGGGCATTTCTATGCTGGTATCAGCAAAAATGTGCAAAACATCGCTACGGCCCAGAGCATTCATGACTAAATGCGAGACCACAGTAGAGTCTTTGCCACCCGAAAAAGAGACTAGGATTTGGCGAGCCGGATACTTTTGAACGGTCTGCTGGATAAATTGCTGGGCTTCGTATTGTAGTTTCTCAACATAAGGGCCATTTGCTTTTCTGAAAATACTTAGCCAGCTTTCCTTCGACCTATTTCGGTTAAGTTTAATCCTTTCATTGGCCCTGGATATAGTCGCTTGATCTCCTGTTGAAGCTGAAACCCGAAATAGAGACTTGCCTAGGCTGTAATACGTGCAGTTGCCTGGCGTAACCCAGGTTTCGGTCTCATGCAAAAGACCTTGAAGCTCAGGGGAAATGCGCTTTCTCAAAAAGTTTATTTCTGGCCGGAAAACCGGCACAAGCGCCGCGGTTGCAATATCCCGCCCGGTTTGGCCGCAAGCGTGGCAGACCTCTCCAATCAGAGGGATCTGGCATGTGTCGCACCAATAGGTACGTTTCTTTGTGAGACCTTTCAAAGCTTGATCTTTGTCCTATGCTCAGATCTGATGGTAATGGTTTCGGGTGAGTTTTGATTGGATTCAAAGCCTGCGCCAGCGGACTCTGCAGTAGAACCTGGACTTGGCTCTGAAAAAATGAGTCCTGAAATATAAGCTTCACTATCCCTGTTTTTTTCGCTAACCAAAAGGGAATAGTATTCTTCAATTCGTTTTATGAGAATTATCATACAAATTTGAATAGTTTTTTTCCCTGATAGATGGAGCGCTATGTCTTCATGAAGTGAGAGCATAGAATCGTTTTTGAGAAAGTACCCGGAATTCAAAAAGCTTTGAAGTGGGTTTTTTATGTAGGAATAAAGTGCAAGGCTGTCATCGGACTCATCAATATTGTTTACTGCAGTGCTCTCGGCTTCTATCGCTAACTTTTTCATTTTTCTATCAAGATAAAAATGAAAAAAACTGTCTCTCAATGAATTTAATGGAGCTTTACCTTGCAAATCCATTTTCCTTAGAAACAGTAGCCCCAGTACAAGCTTATACGAACATTTGATATTTTGGGTAAGATAGCGCATAAAAGAACCCAACGGCTTCTCAAGGTTATCGATCAATCTCTCACATGTCTGAGTTTGCCACCATTCAGATCGAGAATAGAATCCTTCACCGAGGTGCACAAACCGCGTTTTTCTGGATAGGGCAGCCAGTATGTTTTCCTTTGAATACCGCCCGGAAAGGGCTCCAACAATTTCCGTTGAGTGCATGGGCAGGTCTTTCTCATCCAAAGTCTCTTCAATGGCTTCCGAAACTGTCTTGTATTTTTCCAAATCCCAGTCTCTTAATCCATAAGTACCCCTTTCAAAAATCTGAATATTCTCTTCGTTCAGCAGAGCGCCATGGACATAAGCATCTGAAACGTCTTTGAATCTTTCGCTTTTTTCTCTAACGATTGTTGCCAGTTCAGTAAAGTGTAATGGTGATCCGTGTTCTTGCAATAAAGTATAGGCTACAGATGATAAGTTCGGACCGTACTGGATATCCCAATCATATTTTGGAAAAACCAGATCGTCCTGTAATACGCAGATGTCTGCCGCTTTATAAATTGCCATTTCCAAAAAGGCCCTGTGAAAAGCAGTTACCGGCGTTGATCTATGGACACAGTCATTTTCGCAAATATCGGCCAGCTTTTTGCAAACCACCCAAATATTCATTCTGCCGCTATTCGGTTCGCCGAAGATTTTGGATAGAGACTCGACTGGCACATTGCAGGCCAAGCAATTACAGTCTTCAAGAGTAATCGTTTCCGCCGCTTTATCTATATATAGATGGGTTAACCCGCATTGGGTCACCAACCTTTTGAGCGATGTAGGCCCCGGCGGGCTGTCCCATTGAAGCTCTTTTCCAATGGTTTGTGCCAACTGTGGCAAACCGATCACCCCTCCTCCAGAATCAACAATTTCATCTATTTTGTTCCAAAATGGTATCAACTTCTTTGAGTGAGCGGGATGCCTGAATCTTCGAAATGCCTTATCAATAATTTGCCGTATTCTTTCTCTTGATAGCGAATATTTGTCCGCAATATCCTGAAAGGTCACTCGGTTATTCTCTATTGACGATAACCACATGACAATAATCTCTTGATCCCGTGGTCGGAATCTACAACTATCCAACCAGGTGCGGATCATACCTGAGAAGGATGAATAGTCGATTTCGTGGTCTTTGGCATCAGCTTTTTCTGGGAGGATGAGATTTGTGACAATGGCATGGAGTTCTTCCAAGCTTTTCAGACCAAAATTTTTTTGCCGGAGCAATTCAAAGCGGGGGGTCAAAAGAACTTGGGCTAACCGGTCATACCCGATTTGGTTTAGGACTTTAGCGGTACGAACCGACATCGGTACGTCGGAGAGTTTGAGCGTTGCCCTGTAGCCAGGATGAAGTTCATCCTGCGAAAGAAAGGCAAGACGCTTCCCAATAAAAAACGGCAAGGCATTTAGCCCCTCCATTGTCGGGGGCGATGCAAGCGCATTTTTTGTCTTTTCTTCGAAGATGAGTGTTTTTGGCTGAGACTGTGAGATATTATCTAAAAGAGGCACCTCTCCGCGCGTTGTGGAAGCGGCCGCAGTTGCGCCTATCTTTCTAACCAAAGCCATTATCTCAACAGCCGTTTTTCTTCCACAATTCCTAAAGGCCAGCAACTTGGGATAAGTGAGATCAGCCAGTTCTTTGATCGAGGAGATATTTCTAAATATCACGTTCTCAGCTCTCACTGAGAGTTTTGCGTTCAAAACTAGCTCGGTCAATTCATACCTTTCTGTTTTTCCCTTTTGAGAGGAAATATGCTTAGCCTCTCCGTACCCGATTTCAGGTTTAAGTACAGGCTTCATAGCCTCATTTTCAATTTTGGTGGAAAGGGCATTCATGTGAAAATCATGTGGTTGGATCTCAATCTCTGTCCGTTCAGATATATAAAATTTGTTCTTGGGGGAAACGCTTTCAAGAAAAAAGCAATGCGCTATGCAGAGAATAATGGTTCTTAATTTTTTAGGGCCGAACCCGGACAATTCCGTGAGCTGGTTTAGGTCCAGACCGAGATAATCTGAGAGAGTCTCTTCTTTTCTAGTATATGGCCATTCCAAATTAAGTTGCCGTGAAATATCAGAAACTCTGCCATGCGATATAGCCTTCCCTTTCAAATGGGTTCTCCAGGAATCCCATGTCTGCATCCGTATGTGGTCTTGGGGCCGATCCATTTTCAGGAGTTTTTCCAGATAAATAACAAAGTCTCCCTCATGCGGTGTCCCCCTATCAGATGCTACGAGGGGTTTTTCAGCCGGCATAAGGGCCTTCTCATTTTGGTCTGAAACAGAGACTTTATCACAGCTTGTATCGGCGGGGGCTTTTTCTGGCATATGGCGGTGGATAAGGCTTCGTGTCCTTGGATTGCCAGGGGTTGGAATGATTAAGACATCCTTCTCCGTTTGGGCGATGGAGGCAATGACATTTGAAATAACCATCTTCGACAAGGTATGCAGCTTTCCGGAATCATGTAAAATCTGGGTAAGTGCCTCAATCGGGACCGGTTCAGTGGATTCCTCGATCTCCTCTCTTGCTAGATCAAGGATGGCTGCTTTTTCAATTTCAAATCTCTCTCCGAATTCACTGTCATAGGTGCTCTTGTGTACAAAGACGCCAGGCAACAATCTTCTTATATTCGGGCTGCTATTCAAAGCCCCGTTTACAGAATGCCGGGTTCCATATTTTTGTAAAACCCTTTGTTGAATCTCTCGATAATGGAGTGCCCTTTTTTGGCTTTTGAGCACGGTTTCAATTTTGTCATCTAAAGGGATGGGCGGTCCGTCAGAAAGCGCCAAAGCCTTCGGCTGCGATGGGCTTTCTTCCAGAGCTGACAGAATAGCAGGCTTTGGTGCCTCTTTAATCAAGGGGTGTGTGCCCACCCTTCGTTCATCCAATAGAAGTTCAAATCGACTTGGTTTTGTTGCATTTCTGGTAGCTCTTTCTACGGTTGCGCAACCGAGATACGTGAATGGTGCATGGTGTCGCTTACGGTGAAAAACGTGGATTTCATCCTTCGTTTTGCTTGCATGAATCATCCTTTCCTCAGCAAAATGGTCTGTCGGGCCCTCCCAGTGCAACGTATTGTCATCCAATCTATCGCAGTATTGTTCTTGAAAACTCTGTTTTTCCTCGGTCACAAAAAGAATTATTTTGTTGTCGCCTCTGGGAGTAACCACCCCACGGGCGAGTGCCTGGTGGCTCGCATAGCCCCAAATCTGGGCCAGCTCAGGCCTTGTGTACATCCGTCCAATTTTAATGTTTTCAAAGTTTACAGCCATTTGCAATTTTTTTGCATATAGACACTTGGGCTATTCTGCAATGATTGATTCACTGTTCGCACTGATCAGGTTGCGATTCTTTTGCACTATCTGCGCTGATGTATTGGCATAGCAATAGATGCAGAGGTGTTCGCAGGTGTTGTACTGGCCGATATCCTTGCTAACAATACAACCGCATTCCTTCCGCTGCCCTTTGTCTTTAAGTGGATGTTGGCCATCCTCTGCATTAATCCCCACCTTTCTAATTGGTTGGTTGGGGAAAAGCGAGCCCTGCTCAGGGCCATATCCCAAGAAGTCTGCGAGCATCTGATCAGTTGCCGAAATCCGCATCATCAATTCATCGTCGATACAGCGATTATGCAAGATTCTATATTTTTCAAGATCCGCGCTTTCTCCGCAGGTAGCGACATCCAGACCCCAGCCTTCGGCAAGCGATGATACCGTGGCAGCGATTTCCTCAATGGCTTCCGGGGAGAATTCCTGCCAGTTAACGCCGGCCGCGCCTAAATTTCGTTTAACTTTGGCATAGTTTGAAATATCCGCAAAACTGATGACGAGCTTTTCCGTATAGCTGTGAATTTGATTGCCAATGCGCTCTATTTTCCTCAGCAAATCAGACGGTTGAAGCTTGTCCGTCAGGATCAGGGGATCAAAACGCCATATAACCCGCTCTTTGCCCGCTTTCTCGGAGAGCATGGCAAAGGTCTCGATTCTCTCATCCAGCTTTGGGACGTTGGGCTCAAAGCCCTCAGCCCCATAATCGTTCACCGTAAACTGGAAATACCAGCCGATTCCCTTTCCATCGAGCAGATCCAGATATGGAATCATTGGGGCTGGGTTTTTACTCCAGAAGACGACAAAACGGCACTTCTCGAAAGAAACATACTGAGGTTTCCTGTTGAATGGGTTTATCCACTTACAATATCCCGCCTTCAGGCGATTGGCAAACCATTCCGAATAGAACGCCGGGATATCTGTGGACCGGCTCGCAGATATGATCAAAGGAGCGATCCCTGTCTGGTTCTCTCCTTCACAGTTTTTGATTTCAGCTTTTTCCCAGCTTTTAAAAATTATGGGCATTTCCCTCCCCTTTAGCATTGGGGCAGTTGTTTCCCGGCAGACCATTGAAAAGCATCGACTAAGGGCCTGTTTTGGAGTGGTTGTTGCTCTGGTAGGATATTCCCCTTTTTGCCAAATTGGCAGGTTATGGTATCCCCTTTTCGATTATGTCCAATTACATACTCATCTGCGATTCTTTCAGACATTAAGACAAGGTGTGCGAATGGTTTCCTCGCAAAGACCTTTAGAAAAACGCCTTGTCTGTCGAATTTCTTAGGCACGGGAAGAGCTTTGTGGTTCACTCTGAAATATTTCTGAAAAAAACAGATTGCGTCTGAGCAGTTACTGTGCCAATGAGCACAGCTCAAGGGAAGGATAGGCACAAGCTCTGATTTTCCTTCCTTAAGTGATTCGTGGATCTCGCGATTAATGATACAAGGCAAATGCTGCTTATGGTCTCGGTAGGGACGGTCCGTTACATCACAAATTCCAAGGAATCCACTTGATTTCAAATAGATATCCGCAAGTTTGAGAAGCTTTGCATACATTCCGCGATTTCGAACATAATCCGCCTCGGAGCGGTAAAACTCACAAATTGATTTCCAGCACATGATAATATCCAGAGGACCGTTGTCGGACAACCTTTCGGTCAAATCATTCATAAATTCTGTTCCGGATGTGTGATCCAGAAGTAGCGGCTCAATGGTCACACGATGCTGAAAAAGGGTGCGGATCAGCCTTGATTGGATTTCAAGCGCTTCGGCGCTCTTGTCTACAGAAGAGGTATATACTGGCGGAAACCGCGACCCCCATAGGAGACAGTAGTCCCTGATGGCCCAACAAACGCCAAGAATGTTGGCACCCGTACCCGATCCGATATCCACGATGGAAATGGAAGAACGATCCAACAGCGTCTCAGCTATAGAGGCTTTCTGCAGCATTACAGCGCAGAAAAAATAGGCCTCGGCAAAGCTGCGGGGAAAATAAGTCCCCATGTAATCAATAAGTGGGACTTTTTCAGTAACGTTGTAATCATCTCCCTTACGTGAATAATTCCAACCTACCTCTTGAGCGATAAAATTCTGCAACCTTTCAGGCAGCACGAAAGGCACATTTCCTCCAGATTTCACGGCGTCCAGCCTTTTCAACGCCTCCGCTTTCTCCTTTGCCAAGCTGGATTCGTACCACTTCAGCCAATTCCCGTATCGTGCGAAAAGATCGTCTGGAACAGATAGCAAATGAACATCAGCGTCTCGCAGGCTGTCAAGGTCGAAGGAGAGTTCTGGCCTGCTAAAACCACCGTCGCTGAAGCTACAAATCAAATAGCAGAGCCCATTTTCGATTTCGGCCCTGACGACTTTCCCGATCGCCCCAGATCTGTGTCTGACAACGCACCCGGTGAGGGATGATGCCTCGTCAGGTTTTGCCCGGAAATAGGCCACAAACCCTTCAATTTCCAATTCGTTCATGATTGTGCACCGCCGCAGCGCCCTTTGGTCATTTTCCAAACACCCTAACATTCATGATTGTCAGATACGGTCACAACTCAAAAACCTATTTTCAGAAAAATGCGTTTTCCGTCCCCTAAAGGCACCAAAATCACAAAGCTGGAAATGTCCGCTACCTGGGCCTTGCGGGAGAAATAGCGGGTCAGGGCGAAGCGGACGCGGTCGGCCACCATGTCGCGGAAAAACGGGCTGCCCCAGACATGTCTCTGTTCACTTTTTGCCATATCTCGGTTTCGGCTCATCGACTTCAAAACCTATCCGTTTCCTTGGGGGATCGGGCTGGGCCGCAAGCTGCTGAATGGCCTCAAAGACAATCCTGAACCGCTCGTCATAATTCATTTCCATTTCTTCCAGCTTACGGGCAAGCCGCTCATGGGAAACGAGCATTTGACGGAGCCTGACAAAGGCGCGAATAATGGCGATGTTCACCTCGATTGCACGTTCGCTTTTCAGAACGCTCGACAGCATCGCCACACCGTGCTCTGTGAAGGCCATGGGCGCATATCTTAACCCCATCTTGTCACCATTGGAGGTCACAAATTGTGACCTCCAATTTTCAAATTCCTCTCTTGTGAGTTCAAACATGAAATCAGGTGGAAAACGCTTTATGTTTCTTCTTACCGCCTGCTTCAATACCTTTGTGTCCACCCCGTACAGAGCAGCCAGGTCTCTATCCAATAGGACTTTGTCCCCGCGCAGCCATCTGATTTTACTGACAATTGATTCAATAGGTATGACATCTGTCATCTGAGTCCCTCCCTGTTTTTGCCATAAATTCGACCACGCTTCTTCATCTCTGTTCCAAATTCGATTATCGTCTGTCACATGGGCGATGCCTGCCTACCCTATCATATGCGATTGTCATATCCGGTCACAAAGTCGGAACTTTATTTGCCAAAATTCATTTCTTGTCCACGAAAGGCGCCAACATCACGAAAGCGACAGATGAGTGAAAGGGCCTCAAACCAGCCTGGTTTCTAATCCATCGAATTCGATGGGATTACAATTCGGTTTGTTCAGTTGTCAAAGGCTGTCTGGCAGCTTTTACCATCTCCCGCCCTTTATCCGTCAGCCGGTATTTCTGCAACCGGCTGTTGGGTTTATCCGGTATCGTATATTCAATCAATCGGGTCTTAAGGGCAGGAGCGATATAATTTTCGCGCATGCGCCTCCGGTTTTTAAGCTTTAACTCTGCGAGTATCTCTGCATTTCCGAGCGGTCCCTTTGAAGACAGGAGTTCCAGAAGTCGGAGCACTGGTGCCTCGACTGGTGCCTCCGATGGTTTTCTCCTTGCTTCGACTATTGGAGCCTTGAATGTAACGATGAGATTTGCCATTTTTCACGAGTGTGTTCAAATCGTCCTTATCTGCGAAAATGTCTCTTTCAGGCATGCGACATCTCCAGGGTCCTGTGGAAGAGGTGGTGAAGGATTTTGTTTCGACTGACTCAACTACCACGAATGACTCGAATTATACGAATATCAGATCGATTTTCTCAACACATACCCCAGCCAGATGTCGGTGTCGCGCACCTTGGAGACAGCGCGGGAGAAATCCACGACCGCGAGGTTCAGGTCTGCGAACAGGCCGTGCAGATCAAGATCCTGCCAGAGATAGAAGGAGCGGCCGTGGGATGTCTCTGTGGGGTCTCGGCCCTCTTTGAGGGTGATGAGGGCGTGGCCTCCGGGGACCAGCGCCTGGAAAATGTTTATAAGGACGGCCTTAAAACGGTCGTGCGGGATGTGGACCAGGGCGCCCGTCAGCACAACGGCATCCATGGACAGGCCGGAAAACCCATATGTTTCGAAATCGCCCTCAATCACGCTGCACCCCGAATGGGACCGGGCCATTTCAGCCAGGCTTGGAGACCGCTCAAACCCTGTGGGTTTGAAGCCCCGCTCCTTGAACCAGCGCATGTCCCGGCCGGAGCCACACCCGATGTCCAGAATCGTTGCGCCAGGTGTCAGGCGGCGGGCCAGCGGCTCCAGGAACGAAGCAGGATCGATCCGCACGGTGGATGCGTGGTATTCAGCCGCGTTGGTCTCGTAATAGTCTTTCATAGATAGCCGATAAAGAACACGGGATACGGTCTGAATTCGCTTTTGGCCCTCTCATTCACCGGACGCAAAATACAAAACCCCGCCCTCCATCTATTCGGAGCAACGGGGTTTCTGGCTGATCAGGGATCGTCTGAATCATCTTTCCCTCTCGTCATGTTCAAAGAAAACAAGACTGGCTGGTATGATTGCCGCTTATCATCTATGAAAAACCCAATAAAAGTCAATATGTTTTGGTTGCTGAATACTCGATACTGGATACCCGATACTGGTCCCCGGTTTGTTGGGTTTCGCTCCGCTCTACCCAACCTACCCTCCGCCATCTGTCCTCGGTTCTCTGACCTCCGACCCCTGACTCCTGATCCCCGACCTCCGTCTCCCGCATCACGGACTGATATTCAGCCGTGGGCACGTTCTTTCGGGTCGCATCGTCGTGCCTGATGGCCTCAACGGTTTTGTCGTTGTTCTTTTTGTTCGGCATGGTTCTGTCCAATGTGCCTCAAGATTCT
>Ga0068714_10006772_pt1 | contig 11483 bp, 6 predicted proteins | sample MTBNYHSulfiMetaG_FD_62988 | JGI IMG/M metagenome (GOLD analysis project Ga0068714, IMG submission 62988) | Enrichment culture microbial communities from rom New York Harbor, USA that are MTBE-degrading - MTBE-NYH (New York Harbor Sulfidogenic)... | ecosystem: Environmental > Aquatic > Marine >... | reverse complement strand
AGGCGAACTCGCGCCGTGCCGCAGCGGCGGGGGCCCCGTCTCCCCGCGGCTTCCCGGTTTGCTTTCGCACCCCGGTTGACAGCGCCGGTCTCGGCGCTGCGCGCCATGGCCGGCGCACCCAAAAAGAGGGCGGGCCCCGAGAGGGACCCGCCCCGGTGGTCTTCCCGGCCAACCCCGCTGAGGACCCGGGCCGCATCACCGGAGGGACAACGCTGCGCGGCTCGAGTCGAACATCCCCCCTGACCGGGTCACTCCTTCTTTCCAATCCAGATCTGGGCGCCGTCCACGGAGTTGGCCGCGCCCAGAACGAACCCCCACTGGGTGGCCATCAGGTTGCGAATGCCGTAGTTGTCGTGCTCTCCGAAGCCGTTGTCGCTGACCTTGACCCAGTGGCGGCCATCCTGGGTTCTCCAGAGGTCGAACCCGGTGGGCCCCATGGTAAAGAGATCGGCGAGCCACTGCCATTCGGGTGGGATCGCGCCGCCGAAATAGTCCTCGATCACATCATAGAACTGACCGTTGAAATCGCAGGTCCCCACGTAATACCAGCCGTCGTATTCGCCGGTGTACCACGTGTAGAAATTCCAGAGGTGGTTGAAACCCGGGCCGATGCCGGAGAGGGGTCTCACCTCGTCCGGGCCTACCACGCCTGCGGGCCGCACGGCTCCCACCACCAGCTCGACGTTGTCGCCGGCATCCACGCGGAAGATCTCGGTACCTTTGGGTTTGGTGATATCGCTGCCGAACAGCGGCGGGTAGGTGCAGTTGCCGACGTAGACGTGGTCGCCGAAGGCTCGGACGCTCATGAACTGCAGCAGCGGTTCCCCGTAACCGCCGTAGATCACGCGGGTCCAGTTCCCGGGCGCGGGGTCAGGGGATCTCCACAGTTCGGGCCCGGTCACGAAGTTGTAGGTGATGGCGTAGAGCTGATCGTTGAAGACGGCAAGCTGCCAGATGTTCTGGTTGTCCGGCATGACCGGGTTGAAGATCTCGTACCGGGAGGTCGTGTCCGGAAGGACGTCCCAGGGAACCGTGATCGTTACCGCGGTGGCCGTGTTGGAAAGGATCGTTCGCTCCTGGCCTTCGCCGGTGCCGGCGGTGATCTTGATGAACACATTCCGGTAGGCATTGGCCCGGAAGGCCTGGGTGCTGTCCGTGAGGGTATCGGCGGTAGCCGCGCTCGCCGTTCCCACGGCAAACTCCTCATAGTGGGTCCCGCCGCCCGAGGCCACGAAGCCCGTGCTGCACACCTGGGTCCAACTGGCCGGATCCACCGACGGGGCCGCCGAGGAAAAGATCATGCTCGCTTTGTCCGAGGCGACGTAGAGCTTGTCGTGGAAGACCCGGGCGCCTCGAAAACCGGTCTGGCCCATGTAGAGACCCAGGCCCGCGGGCGAAGCCTTGGCGAAGTTGACGCCATCCGTGGTCTTCCACACGTAGGAGATGGTGGAGTTGCCCGTCATGTACATCGCATCGTTGAACACCCGGGCGCCCCGGAACCCGGTGACCGCATTCGTTCCGGTCAGGGGCGGATCCCAGGCGTGGGCCCAGGTCCAGGCCCCGGTTCCCTCGTCGTAGGTGCCACGGAACACATGGGCGGGCTTATAGGTGTTGGTGTAGTAGGTCGTCCAGGGCACGCCGAAGTTGGCGTTGTCGCACTGCCAGCGGACCGGCGGCAGGAAATGGTAATCCGGGATCACCTCGTCGAGCCAGGCCATCCCGGGCGCCTGGAGACACAGGGCGTTCCCAACCGTGCCCACGTAGATCTCCGGCGTACCGTCGCCGTCGCCGTCGAACTGCTCCATGGCCCAGGGGTAGCTGTTGAACCGGTCGTCGAAGCCGTTGGCGGCCACCTGGGTGAACTCCTCCTGTTTGAGGCCCGTGTCCTCGCACCCTGCCAGGAGTGCGACACAGCAGACCAGCGCGGTTACACAGCCGACACCTTTTTGCTTCATGGCAACCCTCCTTTCTCGTGGGTTTGGCAGCCTGTCCACATGCACCTTTTCGACGGGCTGTCAGGGGTGTTTCTGATTCTCGTCGCGTGGGATGGAACGAGGCTCGTCATGGAACCCTCTCGCAGGTCCGGCAAGGGACGAGCAAGAAATTCCTAACAATAGTAACGGGTTACAATTCCAGGTCTTGCCACATCGATCGGTTGCCGCGCGCAGGGCCTGGGCCCCACCTGCTGATAATGTGCAAGCCGGGTGCCATGCCCGGGCACGAGGATTCGGCCGCCGGACAGGAAGGGAACCCCCTGAAAAGCAGGGGGAAAATGACTCAGGCGAGAAAACTCGAGGGAGCGACGAGCCCTGGAATGCGGCACGGGGGTGTCTGGATTCTTGCCAAACTGTAAAAAGGAAGAAGCTCCCGGCGGTGCGCTGCTGTATGATGAGGTCCTGCAGGTACAGGCGGCGGATCCGGCGCACGGAGGGAGAATGCACGGTCTTCCTCATGAAAGGCTCCCGCGTTCTTCCCAGAACATGTACGCTGCGGATCACGACTCCAACGCAACCGTCCAGGAACGGAGGCGCCATGAACGGCGAGAACGAACGGAAGGGAACGGCAGAGGGAAGAACCTTGTGGGCGGCCCGGCTGGCTCTTGTGTGTCTTTTCCTGTGGATCCCCGGGTGCGTTCCGGTTTCGGAACACCCGCTGACCGACCCGAGTTCCGGCGAGAAGGATCCGGGCCTGATGGGGGACTGGTTTCACCGGGAAGGCACCGAGGTGATCTTCCTCCACGTGGGGTTCGTGAAGGAGCCAGGGCTCTTGCGGCTGGTCATGATCGAATACGAACGGCAGGGGGTCCTGAAGGACTCCGAGTGGGCCGGACACGTTTCGCGTCTGGACACAAACAGGTACCTGAACCTCCGTCCGGTCCGGCCCGAACCGGACACCCCCGGATACCTGATCGTCAAATACCGGATCGAGGGGGATCGGCTGTGCATCTCCCTGGCATGCGAAAAAGCGTTCGAGGACGCGATCCACGCCGGCCACCTCCGGGGTGCCGTGAAGAAGGAGAAACTCTCCTCCACGGTTCGGATCACCGAGAAGCCGGAGGGCCTGCGTCGCTTCGTCCGGGAGAACGACCGGAGGCTGTTCCCGGAAGAGGCGTGTCTTTCACGATTGACCTTGCCGGAAACCCCGGTCCGGCAAGCACCCCCAAACTGACCCGAAACACCGGACGCTCCGCCGCTCGTTTCCTCGGGGAACGCCCTCCCCGGCAGTCCCCGGGTGAACAAGGGCCCCAGGCCCTGCACCGACCCCGGCGACCGGACCGTGGCCACGCACCGGCGTGCCGAGCCCCGGCCGATCATCCTGCGACCGGACATCGGAGCCTTCGAGAGCGGGTTCCCCCGCGTCGTCTGGCCCCGGTCCTCCTGATTCTCCCCTGGGATGGGATGGGGAAGCCGCGAGCCCCACCGCGGGCAAACGACTCAGGCAGACCCCGCGGGAGCGTCGCGGCTTTCTTGCCCGGGACATTCTCTCAGGGCAGGCAGGTACAGGTGGAAGCTCGTTCCGTTGCCGGGTTCGGATTCAACCTGAATGGTGCCCCGGTGTCTCTGGATGATGGAGAAGGAGATCGCGAGCCCCAGGCCGGTGCCGTTCGCCCGGGTGGTGTAGAAAGGATCAAAGATCCTCCGCAGCCGCTCAGCGGGGATGCCCACTCCATGATCCGTAATGGAGATCTTGACGTAATCCCCCTCAGAAAGGGGCAGGGCCTGTCCGGGGCCGACCCTGACGTTTTCGGCGGACAGCGCGATGGTCCCTCCTGTGGGCATGGCTTGGTCTGCGTTGATAAGCAGATTCTGAACCACCTGCCCGATCTGGCTCTCATCGGCGGACACCCGCCAGAGATCCTCCGCCAGGGAAAGGGCCACGCGGGCCCTGGAGCCGCTCAAGGCCAGGGACGCCGTGTCCCGAAGCAAGTCCGCGATGAGAACGGCCCGGATCGAGGGGGTGCCCCCTTTGGAGAAGCTGAGCAGCTGCTGTGTCAGGTTCCTGGCACGGCTCCCCGCCTTTTCGGCGTCCGTGAGCAGATCCGCGAGTTCGTCCTCCAGACGACCGTACCTCCTGGCGGCGGAAACGTTCACCAGGATGGGGGTGAGGATGTTGTTGAGATCGTGGGCGATGCCGCCGGCGAGGATCCCCAGAGACTCCAGCCTTTGTGCTTGACGAAGCTTTTCCTCCATCTCTTTGCGCTCTCGGAGGTTGCGACCGATGCCCACAATGCCCGCGAGCCCCGCTCCCTCTTGCTGCCGGGTGATACTGAACTCATAAGGCGCGTAGCCGAAAGACCGGGTACGGATGCGGAGTTCATGAACCGGGGCTTTTTCTCCCTTCAGGCAGCGCATTCCCATGTCCAGCGCCCGAGACCAATCCTCCGGGTGGAGGATCCCCTCGACGGACCGCCCGAGCCATTCGTCCCTTGACCAGCCGGTGGAGTCTTCAAAAGAAGGGCTCAGGGAGGTGATCCGGCCCTCGGGGGACACCGTGTAGATCACATCCCTGGCATGATCCAGGATGGCCTTGTACCGCTGTTCCGAGCGCCGCAGGGCCCCTTCCGTTTGCCGGTGCTCTTGCACCTCCGCTTCCAGAAGCCGGTGGCTCTCGCCGAGGCGTCGGTAGTTCTGAAGGATGACCCGCTGGAAGAAGTAGGAGGTCACCAGGAAGAAGACCGCCAAGACCAGGTAGGTTACCGTGTTCCCCACCATGATCTGCCAGGAGAGAAAAAGCCGCGACGATTCGCGGAACGCAAGGAGCAGAGGAGCGTAGGGCAGGACGTGGAGATGCTCCAAGGTCATGATCGCCAGAAGGCCTGCGTTGGCCAGAAGGAACAAGGCCACGGCCTCTCTCCAGGAAAGGAGCCAGGAGGCGACCATGGCGATGACGGGGATCACGAAGTGCCCTACCGTGTTCTGGCTGCCATTGAGATAGATGTGCGTGAGCCAGACGCACACCTGCAGGAGCAGCATGGTAAGCGTGGATGCGTAGTAGACCCGGGGTCGACCTTTCCCCCCTGCTATCGGCAGGCAAAGGAGCACGAAGTAGACGGCCACCACGGTCCAACCGAACAGGCTGACCAGGACAGAGGCCTTGGCCACGCGAGGGTCCAGCATTCCGGGGGTTGCCAGGTGCCGGTAGGAATAGGCCTGGAGTGCCGCATAGAGGCCCACGGTGGCGAGAAACACGACGGCCGCGAAACAGGCCCGCCGGCGCCGCGCATCCTGGGCATGCCAGGAGGACGCGCCGGGGCCCCCTTCCTTCCGCGTTTCGGCGTTCTCCCCGCTATTTGTCCGGGTCGGAATGTGCAATCGGGGAGGCGGTTCCCGGTGAAGAAATCTCTTCGTTGCGCCGGTTCCTTCAAGCTCGGGGAGACGAACCCTGCTTCCCAGGGGGAAAAGCCCAAGATCGCTACAACCGGGTGCCGCAGGCCTCTGATGCGAGCAGGGTCGACCCTCAGAAAAGGGGTTCGGGGCCGCGAATCAGGCGCTTGGAAATCGACGTTGTTTCTTGGCAGCCACGGGCCATCGGGAACGCTGCCTTTCCTGCGAGAGAAAACATCGTTTATCGATGTATCCTTTTTCAGGATATCCCATTCCGGTCCGCCCTGTCAACAGGGCCCTCAAAGGCGTGCGGGGCCTTCCCTCCGGAAATCGTTCCAAGGTCAAGGCAGGCGGGAGCCGATCGCCCCCGGCAGCCGGGCACGCTCAGAGGTAGCCCAGGTTCTTGAGCCGTTTCCTCACCGCTTCCACCTCCTCCCCCGTGAGCGAATTCTCCTGCCCCCCTTTGACGGCAGGGTCCTTCCTCCCTCCGGCCGCCGCTGCCAGGTCGCGAAGCACGTGGACCGTGAAGTCCGTGACCGAATCAAACCCTGAGTCCGCAATGATCTCCTGCAGCCGGTTGTAAAGGTTCCGGGGGATCTTGATGGTCACCTTCGCACTCGAGTCCCAGGCCACTTTCTTTGGCATGCTTGACAAGGCTCCCGCTAGAGTGTTATAAGAGTGTAAAATGACGCATTCACACCCCGGAGGCGACATGGACATCCAGAAGGCAACCAACATCCAGTGGCATCAGGGAGCCATCACCCGTACGGACCGGGAACGTTTGGGGAATCATCGAGGCGTCACCATCTGGTTCACGGGCCTGCCCTCGTCCGGCAAGTCCACCCTCGCCGTGGCCCTGGAAGAGGCCTTGTATGAGAAAGGATATCACACGTACATCCTCGACGGCGACAACGTTCGGCACGGACTCAACCGGAACCTGGGGTTCTCGCCCGATGACCGGGAGGAGAACATCCGCAGGATCGGCGAGGTGGCAAAACTCTTCCGGGATGCCGGCATCATCAACATGACAGCCTTCATATCCCCCTACAGGAGGGATCGTCGGATGGCCAGGGATCTCGCCGGAAACGACGGGGACTTCATCGAGGTCTTCGTGGACTGCCCGGTGGATGTGTGCGAGAAGCGCGATCCCAAGGGGATGTACAAGAAGGCCCGGGAAGGTCTCATCCGTGAGTTCACCGGCGTGAGCGCCCCGTACGAGGAACCGGAAGATCCGGAGATCCACCTGCTCACCCACGAGAGGTCGTTGGACGAGTGCGTCCGGGAGATTCTCGATTACCTGGCCCGAAAGGGGTTCGTGCCTGTCTGACGCCTCCCGTGAACCGGCACCCCGCAGATTCCATGGGTCCTGAACCACCCGGCCTTGCCGTGGGGGGATCCCGTGTCACGGGGCGTTCAACGCGCGTGGCGGCGTAACGTCCACTTGAGGAATCCCCACACGCTCACGGCTGGCAAGAAGAGGCAGATCACGAAGAGCCAGTCGGCCATGCCGGGCTTCCCGCGCAGGGCCCCGCCGTCCACGGACATACACCCTGAAGAGGAGGCCTCTGCCGGCACGGGAAGGACGTCCGGCACGGGGACCGGCGTGTCCACGTAAGCCGTGACCAGATCCGGGGCGCTCTGGACCTCCCCTTGGCTCACGACCAGCCCGAACACGTACGTTCCTGGAGAAGAAGGGGTGAAACAGGGGGTGGCCGTATCCGAACCGAGGAGGGTCACCTGGGGGCCTTCCGCCTGGAACCACGAGAAGCCGACGGCCCCTTTCGTGTGGCTGTTCAGGGCGTAGCTCTCGGACCCGTCGAGGCACACTTCCGCGCCCACTGACGACGTTTGGTCGCCCCCTGCGTGGGCCGCCGGAAGCCGGTTGTTCGCGTCCACGGACACCTCCACCACCGCCGGGGCACTGTACAGTTCTCCGTCGTCCACCACCAGTTGAAACCGCAGGGCCGCCGAGCCCATGGCATAGAAGCCCGCCTTCGCCCTGTCGGCGCCTTGCAGCGAGACCTGGGGACCCCGCACCTGAAACCAGGCATACGTGAGCGGGTCGTTGTCCGGATCGTAGCTCCCCTGCCCGTTCAGGTCGACCCAGTCACCCTCTTGTGCGGACACGAACTTGTCCACCACCGCCACGGGCGCGCGGTTCGAGCCTTCCACGGTCAAGGTGACGGAGTCGGGCGCGCTGGCGTCCGTGCCATCGTTCACGATGAGTTGGAACCGATACACGCCGACCCGGACGGGCACGAAATGAGGCCGCGCACCCAGGGCGTCCTTCAGGAAGACAAGCGCGGGGCCTTCCTTCTGCGACCAGGTGTAAGTGAGGGGGTCGCCGTCCGGGTCCGAGCTGCCCGAACCATCCAGCGTGACCTTGGTATTCACCGCAACGGTCTGGTCCGGCCCGGCTTCCGCCGTGGGCACATGGTTCAGTCCGTGGACAATGATGTGAAGCTCGTCGGGCGTGCTGGACAACGTACCGTCGGAGACCACGAGGGCAAAACGGTAGACCCCCGACGCCTCGGGGACAAACCGGCACAACGCCTGGCGGTCCCCCTCCAAAGGCACCCCGGGCCCTTCCGTCTGGGACCAGGCGTACCGCAGCGTGTCCTCGTTGGGATCGCTGCTCCCTCTGCCATTGAGCGTGACCACGCTGCCTGCGCTCACGACCTGATCCGGACCCGCCTCGGCCAGGGGCGCCACGTTGCGAATGGTAACGGCGGTATCGTCCGCGACGCTGTTCGTCTTGCCGTCGCCGACGACCAGATGAAAACGGTACAGGCCGGCCTTCTTTCCCAGGAACCAGGGCTTCGGGGTCCGTGGAGAGGCAAGGTCCACGGCCGGGCCTTGCAGCTGCGTCCACGAATACGACAGGGGGTCCCCGTTGGGATCACGGCTCAGGGACCCGTCCAGCGTGACGCGTGCGGGGGCCAGGTCCTGATCCGCACCGGCGTTCGCCGTGGGCCGGTTGTCCACGGGATCCGCAGGGTTCTGCCCCCGTTGGACCTCCAGGCCGTCGGGGATCCCGTCCGCGTCGCTGTCCGGGTTCACCGGCGAAGTTCCGTACAGAAACTCGTCGCGGTTCACCAGAGCGTCCCCGTCGTTGTCCAGGCCCGCGTCGCCGGCGTTCAGAGGATCCAGTCCGTGGGTCCGTTCCCAGGCATCCGGCATGCCGTCCCCGTCGGTATCCGTGGACGAACCGTTCAACGCGGCAATGACCGAGTCCGAAGGATCGGACACGGGACTCGTGGCTTGCCCGTTCTCGGCCTGCACGCAGAGCACGTAGGTGCGCCCGTCCTCCACCGCCAGTTGGTAGGAAGGCAACGCCGCTTGCGCAATCTGGGTGAAGGGCTTGCCGTCCACAGAAAGATACACGTTGTAATGGTCCACGATGCCCGTGGCCGGCGCCCAGGCAAACCGCACCGGTGACTGGTGGACGTACACGGCCGCGAACAAAGACGGCGCGCAAAGAAGGAGAGCCAGGACCCCTGCTGCCAGGAGGCCGAGAGACCGTGTCTTCGCTGGGGGGACATATCGTTTCATTGCACCCTCGTGTCCAAGGAAGGGAAGATGGAGCGGCCGGCGTGACGAGGCGCTGTTGCCGGAGGCGCCTCTCCTCTCCGCGGGCAGCCCTGGGGACATCCCGTCGCCGACAAGACCCTGCGGTTTTCACCCACCCCTGGTTTCCTGTCGTCGGGTATCCTGTTCGCCCCTTTCACTTCATTTCTTGAGTCCTTGCGCATCCCGGACCTCCAAAATCGGCCCAAAGAAGCCTCCTCCTGAGATCGGGGTCGGTGACGCACGCACCCTACTCTGGGACGCAGGGACCTGGATGGGGGTCGAAGGCACCTACTACGAAGCTCTATCCGCGAAGTCCGGGATCCGGTTGGGCCTGCAAGCGCCCGCGGGGGAGGTCCCGCAGGACGACGAGGACCGGTTCAGGTCTTTGGAAGGTCCCCGGAGGACGAGGGAACCTCCCCGCGGGTGCGGCCCACACAACGATGAAGCCCGGTGCCGGACCTCCGGCTTCACGCCTCGGGGTCGGCCAAGGGCCGATGGAAGACGATTGGGGAAGGGGTCCCCGCCACGGTCGAGCGGATCCAGGGGGCATGTCGTGCGGCGGGCTACCTGCGAGTCTCGCATGACCATTTTGCAAGAGGTGTGCCGAAGAGTTGTGCAGAGGGGACGAGCGTTCTGCGCGCAGGACCTGTCCTGTGGATTTCCGTGCCCGGGGGTGCGGGGTACCTCCTGTTTTCCACCCGGCTTGCCTGCCGGCGGGGCCGACATATACCATGGGCCGGCAGACGCCCCGGCAGCCCTCTCGCACAAAACGGAACGCAACAGGATGGATCCTTCATGAGCCCCACGCAGGAGGGAGCGGAATCCGCGCAGGACCTGCGGAGCAACCGTGGCAAGATCACGGCCGGGGCCCGGCGTCTGTGGCCCTACGTGCGCAGGCACCGGCGGTCCTACCTCCTGGGTGTCGCCGCCCTGATCCTGACCAACGTGTTCGTGGTGGCCGTCCCCTGGCTGATCAGCCGGATGGTGGATCTCCTGAGCGGCGAGACCGTGGACCTGGACCGAATGCTGGGCCTCCTGCTCCTGGTGCTGGCAGCGGCCGTGGGCGCGGGCCTCATCCGGATCGCCAGCCGCCTCCTGGTCTTCAACGCGGGCCGGAGCATCGAGTACCAACTGCGCCGGGCCCTGTTCCACCACATCCAGCGCATGCCCGCGAGCGTATTCTCCCGCCGTCGCACCGGGGATCTGGTGAGCCGGGCCACCAACGACCTGAACGCGGTGCGCCTCCTGTTCGGGTTCGGCATGCTCAACCTCATCAACACCCCCATCCTGTTCGTCATGACCGTGTCCGTCATGGCCTCCATGAACGCGGCCCTGACACCCGCCGTGATGGCCGTCTTCCCGCTGGTGATCCTTTCCATGCGCCGGTACTCCCGGCGCATGTTCGACCTCACCCAGGAGGTGCAAGGCTCCCTGGGGGAGATCAGCGCCGCGGCCCAGGAGAATTTCAGCGCCATCCAGGTGATCAAGTCCTACACCCTGGAGGACCACGAGACCCGGCGCATGGAGCGTCTGAGCCGGCAGTATCTCTCCCGGAGCGTGAAGCTGGCCCTCACCCGAAACGTCCTGTTCAACGTCATGGCCGCGGTCATCGGCCTGAGCGAACTGGTCCTGCTCGGGTTCGGCGGCTGGCAGATCGTCCAGGGGCGGCTCTCCACGGGCGACCTGGTGGCCTTCAACGTGTACCTGGGCATGATGATCTGGCCCACCATGGCCTTCGGGTTTCTGCTGAGCATCTGGCAGCGGGGCATGGCCGCCATGAGCCGCATCGAGGAGGTGCTGGCGGAACCCGAGGAGGTGGAGACCGTCCACCCCGTGGCCGGAAACCCCTGGCGGCACCCCGGGTTCTGGCAACAGGGGATCGACATCCGGGGGCTCACGTGGGGCTACCCCGCCGGGGAGGCAACGGCGCCGGGACAACCGACCGGAAAGGCAGTTCTTCACGACGTCCGCATGCGGATCCCGGGAGGCAGCGTCACCGCCCTGGTGGGGCCCACGGGTTGCGGCAAGACAACCCTCACCCGTCTCCTCACCCGGCTGTACAACCCGCCGGAGGGAACCGTCACCCTGGGCGGCACCGACGTGACGGCCATCCCCCTGGCGGAACTTCGCAGGCACCTGGCGGTGGCCTCGCAGGACTCGTTTCTGTTTTCGCGCACCCTGGCCGAGAACATCGCCTTCGGCAGGCCGGATGCCACACGGGAAGAGGTGGCGGCCGCGGCCGAGACCGGAGGCCTCCTCCGGGACATGGGCGAGCTTCCCCGCGGGTTCGAGACCCGGGTGGGCGAGCGGGGGATCGCCCTGTCCGGGGGACAGCGCCAGAGGGCGTCCATCGCCCGCCTGATCGCGTACCGGGCGGAGATCCTGGTGTTCGACGATTCCTTCTCGGCCGTGGATCTCAAGACCGAGGCGGAGATTGTCTCCCGGCTTCGAACCCGGCTCCAGGGCAAGACCGTGCTCCTGATCACCCACCGCATCGCCACGGCCCGGGAGGCCGGCCGCATCTACGTGATGGACAGGGGCAGACTCGTGGAGGAGGGTGACCACGCGGCCCTGATGGCCGCGGGGGGG
>Ga0068714_10006768_pt1 | contig 11489 bp, 11 predicted proteins | sample MTBNYHSulfiMetaG_FD_62988 | JGI IMG/M metagenome (GOLD analysis project Ga0068714, IMG submission 62988) | Enrichment culture microbial communities from rom New York Harbor, USA that are MTBE-degrading - MTBE-NYH (New York Harbor Sulfidogenic)... | ecosystem: Environmental > Aquatic > Marine >... | reverse complement strand
AGCAAGGACGATGTGCAGCGTGTCGCCCAGGCCTACCTGCATCCGGACCATTGCATCGTGAGTGTGGTCGCCGACCTGCAGAATGCTGGATTCAATGGATCGGATGCGGCTGTTATGATCGACTGAATCTTTTTTCAACGAGGAATTTCACGGCAATCAGGCATGCAGTTTGCTTGTCTTTCGTTCAGCAAGCGCAAGATATGAAAAATTCTCGCAGAGAAGGGACAAGCTATGGACGACTATTCGGCCGTGAGGAATCCAAGCCCGGCCAGGCCCGAAAGGCGGATTGCTAAAGTAAGTCGCAATGTTTTTTGCATCTTCTATGATGAGTGTTTGAACGTTGCGGTTGAAAGAAATTGGTTGGGCTTTGACTGCAGCGATTGCACCGCCTATTGCCAAGTCGACATAACAGAAGCATGGATTCAGGCGGATTCGGATAAATGTAAAGGCTTTGTCATGGCTCTTTTTGAAGAAAACATGACTGCCCGGCACGTGCGATATGTCGTAGCAATGCTTGAGGTGCGACGCGCCGCTAGAGTTTTCGACGAGTCGTGGCTATCTGGTTGCCATTCGAAAACTTCCTTTACAGCTGGTGCCTCCTTTTAGGTATCCCGGGTTTGGTCCCGTGGCGGGACAAAACCTGAGATCCGGCGATACCTGGTTGGAAATAGTTTTAGCTGGCGAGATGCATTCCTATTCAGAATTCGACTGCGTCTCTTTTGCCAGCTGTTCTGGAGTCATAGTCCAGAACGGAGTGCCGTCACTGGTCAGGCGCACCTTCAATTCGACTTCTTCACCTCGACCTTTGTTTTTAACCTTGGAAGCCATGAAAACTTCTTCACCGTTAATGTCCGCCCAAACTCCTTTCACTTTCACTTTATCGCCCTTTCTGAGGCCAATACTATCCATCTTGACGAAGGCTTTCGGACCCAGGTGGACCTTCACCGTGTCCCCGTCATCGTCCTCAACAATAATCCCGACGCCGGGCGCCATGCCGGGCAACGGAGTGATGTCGGTAACTTGCTGAAAGCGCCCCCTGAAGGAGTCGAATTCGTCGACGTTATAGTAACCGTTGTACTCGCTCTCCACTTCCCAACCTTTGATTCCGGGGTCTTCAGCTGACGCGGTTCCTGCAGTCAGAACAAACGAACAAAAAATCGCCACGAAAACTAAAGCCAACGACCTGTAAAGCTTACTCATGACATATCCTCCATACACTCATAAGAAATTTCTCCCTACCGTCAAAAATCAAACCATGTTCGATTGCTTATTCCTAAATTTTGCCGATCGTCCCAGCAACGGTCTCCCCCCATGCCGGCGGAATACCGCTCCGAAGGCATGTTCGAGCCGGCATACAGTGGTCTCCATCATTTACCGGCTTCCGGTTTGGCCGCAATGGCGAGTGCTCGCTTCAGCAAGGAGCGCTGAACTGCTTAGACCCATATGATAGGGTCCATCGAGCTTTTTCGCAAATGTATTGTTGCGAAAAATGAGATTGACTTAAAGTAGGCGGATTCTTTATGGTGCAACACCTTTTGCCTGCAGCGGCTGGTCGAATTTGCTTTCTTTTCCAGGGGCCTGCAGCTGTTTGGTGACCATGCTCAGCACTCTAAAGGAGATAGCGCTTGCCATGACTGTTTTTAACCCTGGTGAATTGGTGTTGTTGACCACACAAAAAGGCAAAAAGTGGCTCGTCAAAATTTGCGATGCTCAATACGATTCTCATTTGGGGACGGTCCGGTTGCTGGACGCGGTGGGCAAAGAAGAGGGCGAATTTCTGGAAACGAATAAGGGAGTTAAGCTGTTTCTCCTGCGCCCGAGCATGGAAGATTACATCTTTAAGATGAAACGACAGACCCAGATCATCTACCCCAAGGACCTTGGCGCCATCATTATCTACGGAGACATACTGCCCGGCATCACCGTTCTCGAATCCGGACTCGGGGCGGGCTCACTCTGTTTGGCGCTGCTGCGTGTGGTGGGAGAGCGCGGGCGGGTGATCTCGGTGGAAAAAAGGCCGGAGTTTGCTTTCCTGGCTTCTGAGAATATAGAAAAATTCTACGGACTTGCTCCGCAACACCACGACATTGTAGTGGCCGAGATTCAATCTGTCTGCCTGAACGTTTGTGTAGACCGCGTCATCCTCGACCTGCCGGAGCCCTGGGGCGCGATCGGCTCGGTTACTCCCCTTTTGAAATCGGGAGGATTGCTGGTGAGCCTCAGCCCCAATGTCGGGCAGGTCCAACTGATGCATCGAGAACTGAGAAATCATGGCTACATCAACCTTCAAACCTTTGAACTGCTTAAAAGGGACTGGATGGTTGACGCTCTTCGCGCCAGACCGGTTGACCGTATGGTTGCCCATACGGGGTTTATCACCGTGGCAAAAAAGGTGAATCGCCCACCGGATACATCGGTTGGACTCTGATTCGATAAGGCCTGCGCATCTTTTGCCTGCTCAGCTCGGCAGACACACACCTCTTCCTCCCGCCAAAGCACGATCCGCTCCCGGAAGTCAATGGCGGCTGTGCACAGTCTCATCCCCACGAACGGTCATGTACCCAGTGGTCACAGCGAAGCATGAAAGTCAGCTCAGTCCTCCGCCTGCGGAGAGAAGGATTTTGCCGGGAATAACGCCGGCGAGTGTTGTCGGAGCGCCTGTCAGGATCTTGCCGCCTCCAAATCCTCAATAGTACAAAAAAGTCTCCTGCCCTCTGGATTCCTCCAGATTTGCTACAAAATCGTATCAAATGAAACCACCAAAAGAAATCATTTGTGTACTTAAATACAATAATATCAATAATTTGTTGATGCGGTGGGTAGTTTGGCAAACTCCTTGCTCAACTGGAACAGCACAGTCAAAGGACATGGCATAAGGCAGAAGCGTAGGGGAGGATGAAAATGACTAAAATTGAAGCGATCGTTAAACCATTTCGACTCACTGAAGTCCAAGAGGCCCTGATGGGTGTCGGCCTGCAAGGAATGACCATTAGTGAGGTAAAAGGATTCGGCCGTCAGAAGGGGCATAAGGAGACGTACCGCGGCGCGGAATACCAGGTCGACTTTGTTCCGAAGCTGATGATCACATTGGTTGTTGCCGATGAGAGAGTCGGGCAAGTGATGGAAGTGATTCAGAAGAGTGCGCAAACGGGCAAAATCGGTGACGGCAAAATCTTTGTTTCCAAAGTGAACGAAGTCATGCGTATCAGAACCGCAGAGACGGGTGTTGACGCCTTGTAGAATCCGAGGATGCCAGACTGGGAGACTGTCCGACAATATGTAGCGCGGGGCTTTAGCCCTGCCTGGGCTGGCAGCCCTGAAGAGCTGCGCTACATGAAGACGTATTCTCGGACAAGCTCCTCGTAAGCCAATTTCATAGAGGATGTGAAAGGAGAAGAAATGAACCGGAACGGGAAGTTGACTTTTTTACTGGCTGCATTCATCACACTTGCATGCCCCCTGTCGGGGTGGGCCGACGATCCTACGGCGGCAGATGTTCAGACCCACCTGGATTATGTTTGGACCTTGGTGGCAGCTTGCTTGGTGTTTTTCATGCAAGCAGGTTTCGCCTGTGTGGAGGCAGGTTTCACCCGCGCCAAGAATGCAGTCAATATAATGATGAAAAATCTAATGGACTTTTCTGTGGGCAGCATAGCTTTCTGGGCCATAGGTTTTGGCTTGATGTTCGGGACTTCAGCCACCGGCTGGTTAGGGACTTCAGGATTCTTTCTGTCGGATTTTACGCCAGGTGGAGACCCTTGGGTGCTGGCTTTCTGGATGTTTCAAGTGGTGTTTGCAGCTACCGCGGCAACCATTGTTTCCGGAGCTATGGCGGAAAGAACCAAATTCACTTCCTACCTCATTTACAGCTTTTTCATCAGTGCCATCATTTACCCCATCATGGGCGGTTGGGCGTGGGGCGGACTGTATCATGGCGGAGGCTGGCTGGAAAAACTCGGCTTTATAGACTTTGCCGGCTCAACGGTCGTGCATTCGGTAGGGGGGTGGGCAGCTCTTGCTGGAGCAATTGTGCTGGGACCGCGCATTGGAAAATATGATTCCAAAGGACGGCCGCGAGCCATCCCCGGGCATAACCTGCCGTTGGCTGCGCTCGGCGTGTTCATACTGTGGCTCGGCTGGTTCGGATTCAATCCTGGGTCCACAACGGCGGGAAGCAAGGACATCGCCATGATCTTTGTGAATACCAATCTGGCTGCGGCGGCTGGCGCCGTTTCAGCGATGATAACCATCTGGTCCGTGGCAAAAAAGCCGGATTTGGCTATGGCTTTGAACGGAGCCCTGGCAGGGCTGGTGGCTATCACCGCAGGGTGCAACAATGTTTCCCCCGCCAGCGCGGTCCTCATTGGTTTTATGGGAGGGATTCTGGTTGTCTGGTCGGTGCTGCTGGTCGATCGGATCGGCGTTGATGATCCCGTTGGCGCCGTGTCGGTGCATGCCGTAAATGGAGTATGGGGCACGCTGGCCGCGGCCGTTTTTAATGTTGAAGGATTCACTCTCCATCAATTGGGCGTCCAGGCGCTTGGGTGTGTCACGGCTTTCATTTGGACCTTCGGCACGGCCTACACCATGTTCCGTGTGATCAAGGCAACGGTGGGACTCCGGGTCACTGCGGAAGAGGAGATGGAAGGACTCGATATAGGTGAACACGGAGAAGCAGCTTACCCTGACTTTACAACGGTTTCAGAACATGGGGTGAGCAGTGTATTCGGGCCTGCAGTATCCAAGGCGGCCTTGCGGCACAGTGGAGCAGTTGAAGTGGAACCCGGCAGATAACTTTCGAAAGATCTCTTATTCTGCAAGAACAGGCGCGTTGCGTCGCTCAGCCCCCTCATGCAGCATCTGCAAAGGGGGTTTTTCCTTAGTCCAAAACGTTTTAGAAAGCACACGGCTCGGCCAAGGACTGTCGCCAAATTCGAATATCGAAATCCAAAACAAATTCGATTTTCAGAATAGGACCTGATGTCTTTTGCGAAGCCGTAGATTTGACGGGCGCCACTCGGGGAAATCTCGTTCTTTGAATCACGGGATATCGATGGGCAGTCGGATAACAAAGGCGGTGCCTTTGCCGGATTGCGATTGAAGATCGAGCGAGCCGCCATGATCCTGAATAATATTTTTGGAGATGGCGAGTCCAAGGCCTGTCCCGTCACGTTTGGTGGTGTAAAATGGATCGAAAATTTTTTCCTGAAGCTCCGGGGGAATGCCTGGACCATTATCAGCAATGATGATTTCTGCCTCCCTGGCGGCCACGCTGGAGCTGATGCGTATTTTGCCGTCATCCTGAATCGCTTCGATGGCATTGTACAAAATGTTCAGGAAAACTTGCTTGAGCTGATCCGGATCGGCCTCGATCATAACAGGCCCACGGGCCATATCGATTTCCAGTTCGATGTGGCGGTCCGTCACAACCCTTTCCAGCAAGTCGGTGGTTTCATCGAGAAGTTGATTCAGGACCAGAGGCCTCTTGCGACTGGAAGTGGAGGGTCGGGTAAGCAGCCGAACGCCATTCAGCAATTTTTCCAGTCTGCCCACCTCCTCAACAACAATGTTTAACTTCTGCCGGTCCTTTTCATTACCTTTCAGGGAATCACAATGAGCCACCTGGCGGGCAAACCCTCCGATCAGCATTAAAGGCTTGCGGATCTCATGGGCAACGTGGGCGACGGATTTGCCCACGTCAGCGAGGCGCTCGACGAAGCGGACTTCGCGTTCCAACTGCTTGCGCTGGGTGATATCGCGAATCACCGCGGTGAAATAAAGGTGCCCGCCTGTTTTGGAGACGGAATAGGCGATCTCCACTGGAAAGGAACTGCCGTCTCTGCGCAGACCGTAGCATTCTCTGGCCTTGCCGATGACCCTGGGTATGCCCGTGCTCAGGTATCTCTCGACATAATCCCGGTGAATATTCTGGTGGGGATTCGGGATGATCGGCGAAACATCCTGGCCCACTATTTCTTCACGCTTATAGCCGAACATCTCTTCGGCAGCTCGATTACAGATCAGCACCTTGTGTTCTTCATCGATGGTGACAACAGCATCGGTTACCGATTCAAGGATATCCCACAAAATAGATTCGGGCGGCAGATCAGGATTTGACCTTTCATGTAAATCCATTGTGTCTCCGTTGCTGAACGATCGAATCGATGAGACTAAACAATATGCTCGAAGTCCTATGCTGCAGAAGAACCCTGTCGGAGGGATTCCATCACATCTTTCAGCTCTTTCATGTCCAATCGATCACAATCCGTCACTTCTCCGATTCTCACCGGTAGAATGAAATGCAGGGTTCCGGCTTCCCATTTTTTGTCCGTTTTCAGAGCGGCAAGAAGGGCATCGGCTGGATAATCGTTGGGGATGCGGCGAGGCAGATCCCACGTCTGGCAGAGTTGTTCCAATTTTGTGAGCACATCCTGGCTGATCTTTGTCATTTTGACAGCCAGCTTTGTTGCGACCACCAGGCCGATGGCCACCGCGTCTCCGTGGGGAATCCGGTAGCCGCTGAGGCGCTCCAAAGCATGTCCGACAGTGTGACCCAAATTCAGAACCCGCCGATATCCAGCCTCCTTTTCGTCAGCTTCCACCACTTTCGATTTGATCGCGCAGCAGGCCGAGACAATCCGCAAAAGCGCCTCCGGATCTCGCTGCTTGATGGCGCGGCTATGTGTTTCCAGGAACTTCCAGAGAACCTCGTCACCAATTAGAGCTGTTTTGATAACTTCCGCCATTCCCTGTCGAAAGTCCTCGGCAGGAAGTGTCTCGAAGAATTGAGGTTCCATCCAGATGAAGCTGGGCTGATGGAATGAACCGAGCAGGTTCTTGCCTTCGGGAAGATCGACCCCGGTTTTCCCGCCTATGCTGCTGTCCACCTGTGCCAGCAAGGTGGTGGGAATTTGATAGTGGGGAATGCCGCGCATGTATATGGAAGCCAGAAACCCCACGACGTCCCCCGTCACTCCGCCGCCGACGGCCACCAGCAGGCTCTGCCGATCGGCTCCAGCCCGAACCAGTCTTTGCGCCAGATCTTCAACTGCACTCAAGCGTTTGTTCCGCTCCGATGCAGCGAACAGCAGCAGTCGACCGTCACCGGTTTGCGGCCAGCCCAAGCGGTCAAGCTTGTCGCGCCAGAGCGTCCATACCTGCCGGTCCCAAATCCAAAAAACCGTTCGATTTCCAGCATGGGATTGGACGATGTCGGGAAGATCCCCAAGAAGGCCCTCACCAATAATGACTTCGGAAATGCGCGGGGCGCTTCCCGGCAGTTTTATAACTTGCCTCATAATGGTTCCTTTTCGCTCAACCTGGCCCGGATGCCGGTCCCGCTCCATTGTTTCGATGAGCTGCCTGAAATTCCGGCAAGGATTCTTGGGGAGCCGTGGACTTGCGGGCAAGCTACTTCGAAATTCGATATCCGCTACTCGCCATTCGATCTTGAGATTTGGGTGCGGCCTCCGGTGGTGCGGAGCTCTCCGCTGTTCTCACATCCGTTTTGAGACTCAGCGGCGCAGCACCCGGAGCATTCACAGCACGCAGAGGCTTTGCCGCGCAATACGCGCACGTAGTGACGTATCACATAGATCAGGACTACTGCAATCACAAATAGAACAACAACGGTTTGCCACATACTGTCGACCTCAGCTTCCCATTCCGAGCCAAAGCCCTCCCTGATAAACTAATGCTGCTATCAGAAAGGCGATCGCCGTGTTGAATGCCATGGAAAACAATCCCCATTTGACGGTTCCCGCTTCCTTTACAATGCAGGTCACCGTGGCAAGGCAGGGAGCATAAAGCATGATAAAAACGATCAGGGCAAAGGCTCGCAGGCGATTCCATCCGGGGTCATCCGCGAGTCTTCGGCTCAAAGAAATCTCTTCTTCCGGGTTGGCTCCACCCATCGAGTAGGCAGTGCCAAGGGTAGAAATGATCAGCTCTTTGGCAGCAAAGCCCGCCAGCAAGGCAACGTTGGTGCGCCATTCGAAACCGCACCATCGGCTCAGTCCCTCTAGAGCAATTCCAATGCGGCCGGCATAAGAATTTCTTAATGCCGCCTGCGCCTCAGTTCGGTCGATTGCATCGATACGCTGCCGTGCGGTCGGGATTTCCTCCGGAAATTCGAATTCCTTCGATTGATTGGCAGCGATCGAATGCCGGTAATCGTCCGGCAGCTGAGCCAAAACCTGCCTGCGCTCCGCCTCGAAACGACTCTTTTGAGTTTCCGGCAGCATGGGAAAAGTCATCAGCGCCCAAAATAAAATCGACAGTGCCAGGATGATCGTGCCGGCTTTGCGAATATACTGCCAGGTGCGCTCCCAGGTATGGATGAACAATCCTTTGAGGGTCGGCATTCGGTAAGGGGGAAGCTCCAGGAGAAAGGGAGTGCTGGGGCCGCGCAAGATGGTCCAGCGTATGAGTCGAGCAAGCAGCAGCGCCAACATCCAGGAAAGAATGGTGAGAAGAAACATCATCTGGGCGTGTCTGGCCGGGAAAAATGCCGCAATCAGCATGGCGAACACCGGTACCTTGGCTCCGCAATTCATGAATGGAGCCGTGAGCAAAGTGGCCAACCGCTCACGTGGACTGCGAAGGGTTCGAGTCGCCATCACTCCGGGTACGGCACAGCCTCCCGCTATTCCACCGGAAACGATGTAGGCCATGACCGAGCTGCCGTGCAAACCGAAGGTTCTGAATACGCGGTCGAGCATGTAAGCTACCCGTGCCAGATAGCCAGTGTCCTCCAGAAAGGCAATGGCAAAGAACATGAACATAATGAGAGGGATAAAGCTGAACACTCCTCCCACCCCGCCGATGATTCCGGAAACAACCAGTGATCTGATCAATCCGGGCGGAAGCACCGACTCCATGTAGCTCCCCAAGGCGGTAAATCCTGATTCGAACCAGGACACCGGCAGCGCACTGTATTCGAAAGTGAATTTATAGACCGCATAAATTATCAAAAGCATGATTAGCGGGCCGAAAAAACGGCTGGTCAGTACCTGATCAACTTGGTCGGACAGGTACAACCGGTCGTTCTTTTGATCTTTTTGCACCACCCCGCCTTTAAGAAGAGCTGCGATAAACCCATATCGATGATCTGCGATAATTGCTTCCGGATAGGTCTCCAGGGTTTTTTGCAGATGATCGGCCACCTGGTCGGCAATTGCTTCCAGCCGGTTTGAAAGCTCGGGATTGGTCTTCTTCCCTTTATCCAGCACCTGTTCGTCGGCTTCCAGATATTTCAGTGCCACCCAACGGGCCGAATAAAGATCGGTCAGGAATGTCGAGGCGTTGATTTCTGCCTCCATCCGATCCAGCACCGGATCGATATCCGCTCCGTATGAAATGTACAGAGGCTTCCATTGGTGGTTTTCGGAGGCCACTTTAGCTGCGACCTTCAGTAATTCTTGCTTCCCTTTGCCGGTCCTGGCTATGGTTGGAATTACCGGCAGCTGCAAACGCCTTGCAAGTTCGTCCGCATCGACTTCGATGCCTCTTCCGGCCGCTGCATCCACCATGTTTAACGCCAACATGACGGGTATACCCAGTTCCAGGAGCTGCACGGTGAGATACAGATTTCTTTCCAGATTGGAGGCGTCGACAATGTTGATGACTAACTGAGGCCGTTCATGAACCAGAAAATCACGCGTTACCAGCTCCTCCATTGAATACGCAGTGAGCGAGTAGGTTCCCGGCAGATCCACCAGCCGCAGCTTCAAGCCGTTGAACAAATAAAATCCCTCTTTCTTTTCAACGGTGATGCCCGGATAGTTGCCGACATGCTGACGCGCCCCCGTGACGGCATTGAATAAAGTCGTTTTCCCACAGTTAGGATTACCTGCCAGTGCAATCAGATATTCATGAGTCTCCGCCATACTTGCTAATCAACCTCCACCGTAACATGATCTGCCTCATTGTTACGCAAAGTGAGAGTGAAATCGCGCAACCTGATGGCTACGGGGTCCTTCAAAGGGGCTCGCCCCTGAATCTGCAAGGGAGTTCCCGGCACCAGGCCCATATCGCGAATACGTCTCCCCAGTTCGCCCTGAGCTGTAACTTTGGCGACGATCCCTTTTTGACCTACAGACATGTGCCGCAGCAAGATAGCGGGCATATTCGTTCCTTTCTGAAGATAAATTAGGCATTCCTAACTTTTGCCGCAAAAAAGAGCGGCCTAAACCAGCCGCTCCAAGTTATCCAATCTTCTGAATTTTACCACGGATTCCGTTAAACTGCAGAAGTCACCAAAATTTTCTCGCTCATTCCCGCACCAAGACTCAGCGTTCCGCCATGAACACGCACCAGGCATGGACAACCGCACCCACCGCAGAGCAACTCTATTTCCACGCCGGGATAGATCCCCATAGCCGCCATTCGCCCGCAAAGACTGCGTCCGCCAGCAATACCGCAGACCTTGATGCGTTTTCCCGCTTGTGCATCTGAAAGTGGCAAAGTATCTTCATTGCAGATATTTTTGCAGCCATAAGGGCATTTGTCTTTTCGCTTCCAGCAATTCAGCATATTAGTCATTCCTCCGCCAACTGATGTCGGTAATTAGGTAATCCAAACTTTATAAGCTGTCAATACCTTTTCGCCTATTTAGCCGTTTTAAAAGAAGGTTTCTTTGACTTCAGTCAAGTGGTAGGCTTTCCATACGTTTCGGTGCCAATGATTACTTTCGCCAGCTGACGAACACGGCAAAAAGAACGGGTCGACCAGATGAGCTCTATTGTAATACTCGATGGTCTTAAGGGTAAATTTAAAGAGAATAAACACCTTTCCCGGGAAGATCTGAAGGAACTGCTGATACTCTGCACGCATCCGGATCAAGACATTCGCGAAACGGCTCTCACCCTTCTGCTTCATCCGCCCGTCCCTGATGAGATCAGCTACTATCGTCAACTCATGCCCGAAGTTCTTGGCAACGTGGCAAAGATTGGTGACCTGCCGCCGGCTTTCATAGCATTGCTGTGCGAATTCGTCGGATTCCTGGGCAAACTTCCCGATGTCGATTGCCTGAATCATCATTTTCGCCGCTTTTTAAGAAACCTTCCCAGATCCTCATTAGCCAAGCTTTCCGACAAATCTCTTCCGCTCCGGCCATTTCTGCGGCATGTTCCAGTCAAAATTTTGCCATGGCAGAAAAGAAATTCACTTGCTGCCCTCAGACGAAAGTGGCGACTCCTGCGCAAGCTCATTGCCGCAATTTCACCATTAGTGCCCGTCTATGAGCTCACCTGGAGCGACCTGAAACCGATTTGGCACCTGCCGGGCACCCGTTGCTATGCAGCTCGATCTGCTCCTCGAGGTCGCTGGCGGTTGGTTGGACGAAGTTTATTGTTCCCGCCAGCCGGGACATCGCAGCCTGCAGCCAAGACCACCGGTATCCGGAAACCGGCAACCTCAGGTAAAGTAGCTCCGTCTCCCGGTTTGGATCACCGAGTTTATTTCGGCGGATTTGGAACCGGCGCATTGCG
>Ga0068714_10006767_pt1 | contig 11490 bp, 10 predicted proteins | sample MTBNYHSulfiMetaG_FD_62988 | JGI IMG/M metagenome (GOLD analysis project Ga0068714, IMG submission 62988) | Enrichment culture microbial communities from rom New York Harbor, USA that are MTBE-degrading - MTBE-NYH (New York Harbor Sulfidogenic)... | ecosystem: Environmental > Aquatic > Marine >... | reverse complement strand
GTGTCGCACTCCGGGGTGCTGATCCGGGTCGTACAGCTCGAGCGAGCACCGCAAGTGCTCGCGTCCCGCGGACAGGTTCCCCGTGAAGTAACAGACGTAACCGACCGCCCAGCGAGCCATCGCCTCGTTGACCGGGTCCCCCCGGCTTCGCGCGATCTCGAGCATCCTCTCACCCAGCCCCAGCCCCCGCCGGTAGTCGGCCCGACTGCTGAAGAAGACCGAGGCGTGGAACAGCACCGGCAGCAGGAGCGGCTCGTCTGCGAGACGGTCGGCGAGCTCGAGGGCGCGCTCGGCGCAGGCGCCGGCCTCGTCGCTGGAGAAGCCCCTGGTCGCGAAAAGGGAGGGCATGAGCCCGAGCTGGAGGCGCAGCTCGGTGCGGTCGCGCTCGGGCGAGGGAGGTCGCGAGGAGAGCAGGTCGAGGGCGCGCCGCAGGTGCCCGATCGCCTCCTCGTGACCGGTCCTGAGAGCGCAGGACGCCGCGGCCCGCTGCAGGTAGTTGATCGCCCGTTCGGTCTCGCCAGCCCGCTCGAAGTGCCACGCCAGCTGGGGCGCGATCTCCTCGGCCCGGTCGCCGTAGAGCGCCTCCAGCAGGGCGCCCACCTGCCCGTGCAGGTGGGCCCGCTCGACCTCGTTGAGGGTGCCGTACAGGTAGTGCTGGAAGAGCACGTGGGAGAAGGCGAACAGCGACAGCCGCCCTGCCGGCGCCTCGCGCAGGCCGCGGGCCTGCACCAGCCGGTGCCGCCGGTCGAGCTCCTGGCTGAGCAGCCGCACCACCTCGCCGGCGGGCTCCCCTTTGAGCCGGGCGAGCACCTCCACCGTGAAGTCGGCCCCCTCCACGCTGGCCACCGACAGCAGGTCCCGCGACCGCTCCGACAGCCGCCCGATCCGCTCCCCGATCACCCCCTCCACCCGCGCCGGCAGCCGCTGCCAGTCCAGCGCCTCCCCCGCCACCCAGCGGCCGTCGTCGCCGCGCACGATCATCCCCCGCTCCTGCAGGCTGCGCAGCAGCTCCACGGTGAACAGGGCGTGTCCCTGCGTCCGCGCGTACAGGTCGTGACGGAAGGCGTCGTCGAGCCGGTTCGGCTCGCTGTCGAGATAGGCGTCGACGAACTCCCGGCTTCCGGTCTGTCCCAGCGCCACCTCGGCCTCGCCGAAGGTGCGGGTCAGCTCGTGGACCACCTGTTGCAGCGGGTGCCGCTCCCGGCCCCGGCCGAGCGCCACCTCCTCCGGGCGCAGGGTGCCCACGATCAGCATCCGGCTCCCTGCGATCTCCCGCCCCAGGTGCGCGAGCATGGCGAGCGAGCCGGCGTCGGCCCAGTGGAGGTCGTCGAGCACCACCAGCAGCGGGCGTTGCCGGGAGATCTCCCGCAGCACCTCGGACAGCTGGTCGAACACCGCCAGCTGCTGCAATGTCACGTCCGGTCCCCGGGACGCCCTCCGGGCCACCAGCTCCCGGATCCCGGTCAGCCACGACTCCCCGTCGAGGGCCGCCGCGGAAGCGCGGGCGAGCAGCCCGGCGCCCGACACCAGGGTGTCGAGGAGGTCCGGGCCGGCGCCGGTGATGGCCCGGCAGGTGGCCGGGATCAGCTGCCACAGGCGGCGCGCCTGCTCGCGGCTGAGGGCGCCCGAGGCGAGCCGCGGCTCGACGTCCCCCGCAAGCTCGGCCAGCACCTGCCGGAACGGAGCGTAGGGGTCGCCGAGGCCGGTGAAGGCGCTGGCGACCGCGCTCAGCGCCGCCAGATCGCCGTGCCGCTCCAGCGACCGGCGGGCCAGCTCCTCCACCAGCGCGGTCTTGCCGGTGCCGGCCTCGCCGGTGACGAACGCCACCCGCCCCTCGCCGGCCACCGCCGCCCCCAGCCACCCCTCGAGCCGGTCGAGCTCCGCCTGCCGCCCGACGAAGACCCGGCCCGGCGGCTCCGGCCGCTCGCCGCCGGCGAGGAACGGCGGGTAGGCGACCTCCGCGACGGTGTCGTCCATCGCCGGCCGGTCGACCCACGCCACCGGGGCCACCAGGCGGTAGCCGCGCTTGGACACGGTCTCGATGAAGACTGGGCTCCGCGCGTCGTCGCCGAGGGCGCCGCGCAGCTTGACCACGGCGGCCGACACGGCGGCGCCGCCGACGAACTCCTGCCGCCACACGAGGTCGACGATCTCCTGTCGGGACACCACCTCGCCGGCGCGCTCGGCCAGGCAGCGCAGCACCTCCATGGTCCGCGGTTCCAGGCGGACCACGCGGTCCCCCCTTGAGACCCGGTTCAAAGCCGGCTCCACCAGCCACTCACCGAGGCGGAAGCCCTCACCCTGTCCGCGCACGCCGCCCTCGAAAACCCCTTTGACCGAAGTATAGCGGCGACACGATGAGCGATCACCCGCGACCGGAGCCGATCCGCGACATTTCCGAAGCCATTCCGGAGTGACGTCCCGCCCGGAAGAACCGACCGTGGTCGTGAGCACCAGCCGAAGGGAGGCTGTCATGAATCGCAGCAGAACTCTCGTGGTCGCCGCTGTGATCCTGCTGGGCGCGGGGCAGGTCGCGCTCGCCCAGGTTGACTGGACCCTGCACGAGAAGGTGATCTCCCCCGGGCTCCCCGGCGAGCGGGACGACGGCGGGCACATGCTGGGGGACATCGTGCTCGTCAACAGGACCTACCACCTGTACCTGGTGGGCGGGCACGGCACCGACCCGCTGGACTACGGCTGGTCGGTCGGACACTGGAGCTCGACCAACGTCACCGGGCCCTGGGCCGAGGACCCCGCAAACCCGGTGCTGGAGCCGACACCGGGATCCTGGGACGGCTTCTCGATCCTCCGCCCTACCGTGTGGCACGACGGGGCGACCTTCCACATGTGGTACGGGGCGGTCGACGTCTACCACGGCGTGGTGAACGCGGGCTTCGCCACCGACGCCGACGGCTTCGGTGACTGGACCAAGGTTGCGGGTCCCCTCGGCGGGCTCGGGCCGGGCATCCCGGGGCAGTGGAACGACACCGGCCCGGCCCCGGGAACGGTCCTCTCCGACGGCGCGGCCCACGGCATGTGGTTCACCACCTTCGCCGGAGGGAGCTGAGGCACCTGGCGGATCGGCTACGCAGCCTCGACCGATGACGGTCTCACCTGGTCCTGCCATCCGGACGCGGTGCTCGAGGGGGCCGCGCCGTGGGAGGGGGTCAAGCTCTACGGACCGGAGGTGGTGGCGTGGGGAAACAGCTTCGCCATGTGGTACGCCGCCGCGTCCTCCATCGCACAGATCGGCTTCGCCGTCTCCCCCGACGGCCTCCACTGGGGCCGGTGGCCTTCGAACCCGGTGCTCGGCCCGCTGCCCGGCTGCGACCGCATGGACTCGATCGCGGTGCTCCTCGACGGGGACACGGTCCACGGCTGGGTCTCGAGCTGCAACGACATCTGGTACGCCACCTCGTCCTGCGAGGTCTTCAGCGACGGCTTCGAGTCCGGGGGCACCGCCAGCTGGGGCCTGGTGGTTCCGTAGTCCGCGCGCCTCACCAGTGCTCTGGTGCGGCCGCGGCGGACGGTCTCCACGCCGGCCTCGGGGTGGCCGGCTTCATCGTCGGCTTCGCCCTCCAGGACACCCTGTCGAACTTCGCCTCGGGCTTGTTCATCCTCCTCTACCGCCCCTACGACGTCGGCGACGCCGTGGACGCCGGCGGCGTGCTCTGCACCGTCAACCACATGAGCCTGGTGAACACCACCATCAAGACCTTCGACAACCAGCGGATCGTCGTGCCGAACAACAAGATCTGGGGCGGCGTCATCAAGAACATCACCGCCGAGGACACCCGTCGGGTCGACATGGTGTTCGGCATCTCCTACAGCGACGACATCCCCGAGGCCGAGGCGGTCCTCGCCGAGATTCTCCGCTTGAACGACAAGGTGCTCGAGGACCCCGCGCCGGTGGTGCGGCTCCACGAGCTCGCCGACTCGTCCGTCGACTTCATCGTTCGCCCCTGGACCCGGACGTCGGACTACTGGGAGGTCTACTGGGACGTCACCCGCGAGGTCAAGCTGCGCTTCGACCGCGAGGGGATCTCGATCCCGTTCCCGCAGCGGGACGTGCACCTGTACTCCGAGACTTCGGCCGAGACCGCCGGGACGTGATGTGACCGGGCCCGGCGCCTGGTCCCGCCCCGAACCGGCACCCCGCCGCCAGCCGCCGGCCGCCCGCGCCCCGGAGGACGTACCGTCGCGCAGGCCGAGTGGCCCCCGCCACGAGCGCTCCGGGAGTCCCCAGGCAGCGACTCCGACGCGCACCCGCGCTGCGCGGTGGTAGAATCGCCATGTGTGCCTTCGGCAAAGACATAGTCTCGATTTCCGGGTCGCTCGGCAACCGGAGAGGGGGAGCGCATGTGCAGCAGGAAACGGAATGAGGAGCCTCGCGGCGTCACCCGCCGCGGTTTCCTGGGAACCGTCGGCGCCGGGGCGGTGGCCGCGGCGACCCTCGCGCCGCACCCGGCGGACGGGGCGGCGGAGATCACCGACCCGGACGCGATGGTGGCGGTCGCCCTCGACGTCAACGGCCGCACCCGCCGGCTGCTGGTGGAGCCTCGCTGGACGCTGCTCCACGTGCTCCGCGACCGGCTCGGCCTGACCGCCACCAAGGTCGGGTGCGAGCGGGGCGAGTGCGGCTCCTGCACGGTGCTGGTGGACGATCAGCCGCGCTACGCCTGCATGATGCTGGCGCTGGAGGCACAAGGCCACCGCATCACCACCCTCGAGGGGCTGCTCGACGGCGAGAAGCTGGGGCCCACTCAGCAGGCCTTCGCCGACGAGGACGCCTTCCAGTGCGGCTACTGCACCCCGGGCCAGATCGTGGCGGCCGAGGGTCTGCTGCGCGCCAACCCGGCGCCCAGCGAGGCCGAGATCCGCCTCGGCATGAGCGGCAACCTGTGCCGCTGCGGCACCTACGCCCACATCGGAAGAGCGGTCCGCCTCGCCGCCGAGCTGCGGAAGCCGGGAGGTGAGAAATGAGCGAGCGGGAGTACCACCTCGGCGACAGCGTCCCGGAAACACCCGACAACCCGGACGGCCTGGCACCTTGGACCGACACCCGGGTGGTCGGCACCCGGCACGCGAGGGTCGACGCCTACGAGCGGGTCAGCGGCACGGCCCAGTACCCGCACGACGTGTTCCTTCCCGACATGCTCTATGCGGCCATCCTCCGCTGCCCGCACGCCCATGCCAAGGTGCTCCGGGTCGACACCTCGGCAGCCGAAAAGCTGCCCGGGGTTCGGGCCGTGATCACCGGGCAGACCCCAGGCGTCGACCGGCCGTGGTACGAGCGGGGGGGACGAGCCTGGAGCCGCCTCTTCGACCCCCACTGCCGGCACGAGGGTGAGGAGGTGGCCGCGGTGGCCGCCGAGACGCCGCAGCAGGCGGCCGACGCCGCCGCCGCCGTTCGGGTGGAGTACGAGATCCTGCCCTTCGTTGTCGATGACCAGGGGGCTCTCGAGCCTGAGGCCCCTGCCGTCCACGATGGGGGCAACGTGGTCGGTGAGCCGGCGGTGCGGGAGCGGGGCAACCTCGCGGCCGGCTTCGCCGAGGCCGACGTCGTCGTCGAGCGCACCTACCGCACCGCATGCGAGATCCACGCCCCGATGGAGCCGCACGGCTCGGTGGCGCGCTGGGACGGCCCGCGGCTGACGGTCTGGGACAGCACCCAGGGGGTGTTCGCCATCCAGGAGGGGGTCGCCCGCTCCCTCGGCCTGCCCATGGCCAACGTCCGCGTCATCGGGCACTACATGGGGGGTGGCTTCGGCGCCAAGCTCGAGACCGGCAAGTACACGGTCATCGCGGCGCTGCTGGCGCGGATGACCGGGCGGCCGGTGAAGCTCTTCCTGCCCCGCGAGGACTGCATGAGGGTCACCGGCAACCGGCCGGGGAACACCATGACGGTCAAGCTCGGTGCGAAGCGGGACGGCACCCTCACCGCCATGGAGTACACCAGCCTCGGCTCCAACGGCGCCTACCCGTACAGCGCCGCAACCAGCACCCTGGCCGCTTTCCTCTACCGCTGCCCCAACCTGCGAGCCACGGACACCACGGTCTTCACCCACGCCGGCAAGGCGCGGCCGATGCGCGCGCCCGGCTTCCCGCAGTGCGCGTGGGCGCTGGAGCAGGCGATGGACGAGCTCGCCGCGAAGCTCGGCCTCGACCCGCTGAAGCTACGCCTCGCAAACCTGGCCGACGTGGTCCAGGGACGCGACGGGCCGATCCCGTTCACATCCAATCACCTCGCGGCCTGCCTCGAGGACGGTGCCGCGGCGTTCGGCTGGAGCGAGGCGCGGGCCGCCGCGCGAAGCGAGGGACCGGTCAAGCGGGGCGTCGGTCTCGCCGCCTGCTTCTGGGGCTACTCCGGCGGGCCGCCGTCGACGGTGATCGTCAAGCTCTTCTCCGACGGCAGCGCCAACCTCAACATGGGGGCCTCCGACATTGGGACCGGCACCAAGACCTGGGCGGCCATGATCGTCTCCGAGGAGCTCGGCGTGCCCCTTCCGCAGATCCAGATCGAGCACGCCGACACCGCCACCACCCAGTACGCGACCCCGTCGGGCGGCAGCAAGACGGTCCCCTCGGACTCCCCCGCGGTGCGCGCTGCGGCGGTGGCGGTCAAGCGGCAGTTGATGGCCATGGCAGCCGAGCAGCTCGAGGTCGAGGAGAGCGAGCTCGAGCTCGGCCCGGGGGAGATCGCCCACCGCACCGACCCGGAGAAGAAGGTCGCCCTGTCGGCCCTCGAGAAGCTCGGCCGCCAGGGGGTGGTGGTCGGGACCGGCTACCGCAACCCCAACCCGGAAAACGCCATCACCTGGCCGTTCGCCGCCCAATTCACCGAGGTGGAGGTCGACACCCGCACCGGCGAGGTGCGGCTGCTGCGCTTCCTCGCGGCCCACGACTCGGGGCGGGTGCTCAACCGCCTGACCTTCGACAACCAGGTGTTCGGCGGCGTCGCCATGGGGGTCGGCCTGGCCATGACCGAGGAGAGGGTCCTCGACCGCAACACCGGGAAGATGGTCAACGCCACCTTCCACACCTACAAGGTCCCGACCATGATGGACGTCCCCCTGGAGCACACCAGCCTGCCCATCGACCGGTCGGACGACCTCTTCACCTCGACAGGCGCCAAGGGCCTCGGCGAGCCGGCGACGATCCCGACCGCAGCCGCCATCGCCAACGCGGTCGCCCACGCGATCGGAGTCCGCGTCACCGACACCCCGCTCAACCCGACCCGGCTCGCGGGCATGCTGGCGAAGCCCGCCGAGGAGGCCTGAGATGCTCCCCGCCTTCACCTACGCCCAACCTCGCACCCTCGACGAGGCGCTGGCCGCCCTCGCCCGCGGGCCGGCGGTGATCCACGCCGGCGGCAGCGACCTGCTCGGCTGCCTGCACGACAGGGTCTTCGCCGCCGACCACGTGGTGAGCCTCTCCGCCCTGGACGAGCTGCGGGGGATCCGCGAGATGCCCGACGGCTCGCTGCGGGTCGGCGCCCTCGCCTCGCTCGCCGAGGTCGCGGCCCACGGCGGCATCGGCCGCCGCTTCGCCGCCCTCGCCGAGGCCGCCCGCCAGGTCGCCTCGCCCCAGCTCCGCAACCAGGGCACCCTCGGCGGCAACCTGTGCCAGAAGCCCCGCTGCTGGTACTACCGGGGGGACTTCCACTGCCTGCGCAAGGGCGGCGAGCTGTGCTACGCCTTCGCGGGGGAGAACCGCTATCACTGCATCCTCGGCGGCGACACCTGCTTCATCGTCCACCCCTCCGACACCGCCCCGGCGCTGGTGGCCCTCGGCGCGGTGGCCCGCGTCGCCGGCCCCGCGGGAACGCGCTCGCTCCCGGTGGAGAAGCTCCACGTGCCGCCGTCCGAGGACCCGCAGCGGGAGGTCGCGCTCGAGCCCGGGGAGATCCTCACCGAGGTCCTGATCCCGGCGCCCGACCCCCGGCTGCGCTCCTCCTACCGCAAGGTGCGGGAGCGGGGCGCCTGGGACTTCGCCCTGGCCGGCGTCGCGCTGGCCCTGACTCTCGACGGCGACACCGTGACCTCGGCGGCGGTGGTGCTCTCCGGCGTCGCCCCGGTGCCGTGGCGGGCACGCCAGACCGAGGCCGTGCTCCAGGGGGCGCGGCTCGACGCCGCGACCATCGCGACCGCGGCCCGCGCCGCCGTCGCCGGCGCCGAGCCCCTCGAGCAGAACGCCTACAAGGTGGCGCTGACAGTGGGCCTGGTGGAGGAGCAGCTGGAGCGGATCGCGCGGGAGTGACCGGCAGGGCGAAGCCGGCGTTACCAGGACGCGAGCACGAGGCCGGCGCCGGCGAACCTGACGAAGTCACGAGGGTTGGCGGTCGCCAGACGGGCGCCGCGGCGAATCGCTGTGCCGGCGATCATGCAGTCCGCCAGGCTTCCCCTCCTGCGGCCCCCCAGGTTGAAAAGCTCGGCTGCCATCGCGGCGTCCTGCTCGTCGAACGGCACCCGCTCCGGCACGAGCCGCACCGCGAGCGCTCGATGGCGATCCCCGAGCGGGCCGCAGAGCAGCTCGGCCCACCCAACACAGCTCACCGCGATGGGCTCACCCTGCTGCAGCCACGTGCGAAGTGCTCGGTCGGCCTCGCTCCCGGCCGCGAGCGCGTGGATCAGGAAGCTCGTGTCGAGGTGGATCACGGGACGGCGCGCTCCCGGCGAGCCGACCCGGTACGGCGCTCGCGCCGTGCCTGCGTCGCCCATGCGCGAGCCGCCTCTTCGCTCAGGGCGAGCGACGCCTGCAGCTCGTCGAGGGCCGCGAGCGGGTCCGCCCCCACCCCATCGTGATCCTCGGCGGCGGCGCGGACGATGCGGCGCAGTGCCTCGCTCCGGGACACTCCCCACCCCCTCGCCAGCGCGTCGAGCCGCGCCATGGTGTCGGGGTCGAGGGAGTAGGTGGTCTTCACGGTCGTGCTGGCCATACCCATAGAGTATGGCCATACCACGCTCGGATCAAGACCCTCCCCTGTCTCGGTCCCACATCGAGTGCCAGGCCCAACACAATTTACACTCTAGCCGCAGGCTCTTCAGGTTTGTAGGAAGTGTTGGGCCTGACACCCAGATACCGCCCGTTGGGCGAGTTCGGCTGAGCCTCTCGCGCGAGCAACGCGCGGACCGTGCGCGCCCGCGCCTCGTCAAAGGGCATCGCCAGGTAGAGGAGGGCGGCGACGAGAAAGAAGGCCCCCACCCCGGGACCGAAGACCAGGGCCAGGCGGAGGTCCACGCCCGGCGGCTGCACCGCCTCTCGGGGCGCGAAGCCGATGGCATCGAGCATCAGGCCCGACGCCAGCAGGCCGAGGGCACGGGCGAGCTTGGCGGCGGTCCGCCACACTCCGAAGTAGAGCCCCTCCCGGTGGCGGCCGGTGTGGAGACGATCCGAGTCCACCAGGTCGGCCACGGTGGCGTCCAGCAGGAACACCGCCCCCACCAGGAGCCCGCCGACGATGGCGGCGCCCAGGGGAAAGGCGACCTTGCCGGGCGGGAACAGGGGGTAGGCAACGCTGGTGGCCAGGCCAAGGAGCAGAATGCCACCGGAGGCGGCCACCTTTCGGCCGAGCCAGCGGGCGAGGCGCAGCCAAGCGCCGATGGACAGGGCGATCACCAGGGTGAACGGCAGAAGCACGTGGAGGAACACCTGGCGCTCGTCGAGGTCGAGCCGGTGCTGGTAGTAGAAGAGGGCCACCGAGGCGTTGACGGTACGCCCCACCGAGCCGATCACGAAGGCCGAGAGCAGGATCACGAAAGGGGGATTGCGCAGGGTCGACAGGACCGCGCGCGGCAGCTCGACTACCGAGCCGGCAGTCGGGTCCCCCGGGCGGTCGCGGCGGCGGGTGGCCGCCAGGGTGAGGGCGGTGCTCGCCACCACCAGCCCGCCCAGGGCCAGGCTCGCGCCGCCGTAGTGCGGTAAGCCCTCATCGCTCGTCCCGCTGGCGAGACCGAGCACCACGAGGGCCGCGACCAGGCCCACGTTGGCCCACAGGAAGCGCCACGCGAACAGCTCGTTGCGGCCGTCGGAGTCGGGCACCAGCTCGCCGGCGAAGGCGGTGTGAGGCACCGCGATGACGGTCATGGCGGTGTTCAGCAGGAGCGAGCCGGCGAGCAGGTAGAGCGCCCCCGCGAGCGACCCGGGGAGCGACGGGGGGGACAGCAGGACGACGGTGGAAACTGCGAGCAGCGGGGCGCCCAGGGCCATGAAGCTTCGCCGCCGACCGCCCGGGAGCGTGCTGCGGTCGGACAGAGTGCCAACCAGCGGGTCGATGGCCGCGTCCCACACCACCGCCGCCGCGAGCACCAGCCCGGCCAGGCCGACGTCGAGGCCGACCACCTCGGTGTACAGCTTGAGCAGGATGACCTGCACCACCAGCTCCACCGCCGACAGGCCGAGCTCCGCAGCGCCGTAGCCGGCCTTGGCGCGGGTCGGGAGGGACGAGTTCGCAGTCATCGGGCCCGACAACGGGCCGATCGGATGGGCCATTCCCCGACACCGCCGACCGCTCGCAGGGGCGAGGCCCACCCGGGAGCTGAAGTCTGCCCCAAGCCCCTCAGGTCGAGGCTGGCGGTGGCTCGATCGCGGCGGGATCCGGATCCGGTGCCAGGCCCAACACAATTCACACTCTAGCCGCAGGCTCTTCAGGTTTGCAGGAAGTGTTGGGCCAGGCACCCGACCGGTGGGCCTGGTGGAGGAGCAGCTGGAGCGGATCGCGCACGGGTGACGCCGGTTCGAAAGAGAGCGCGGGGCGCTCGGAGCGCCCCGCCTGTTCGGTTCGGGTTGGTCTCACGAAGGCGGCGAGTGGAGGCAGCGTGCCTCACTCCTGGCGGGAGGGCCAGCCCTTCAGGGCGCCTCCACCGAGAGCCTGACCGCTGTCGCGGCGTCATCGAACACGTAGGTTCCATACACCGGCGGCTCCTCCCCCTGAGGGTCCTGCCAGGCGGCGTACAGGGACACCGTGCAGCTCACGTGCATGACCCGGCACCGGTCGTAGAGCTCCTTGCTGCCGTTCTGCTTGACGATGTAGACCACGTCACCGCCAGAGTCGAAGGCATAGCCCACCATGGTGTAGAGGTATCTGGCGGCGCCGCAGCGCTGCCAGACGCCGTGACCGTCGGAGACGGCGACCGCAGCCGGGAAGGCGCCCCCCCAGGTCGGGTCGGTGACCAGCCACTCCAGCAGCGAGGTGCCCTCCGCGCCTCGGCTCGGCGCGTAGCTCGCAGCGTAGGTCATCCCGTCGGGGGTGGTGCCGAGCCATGCACCCTCGAGAAAGCACTCGACGGCTCGCTCGGAGGGGTCCGGCGGCGTCGCGGCGACACTCGCGGCCACCAGCGCCGCCAGGCTCACCGCCAGGGCGATCCTGATCCTGAGGTTCGAAGTCATGGGCGTGCTCCTTTCGTTCGGTGATGGCCGGGGCCATCGGTTCTTGTGGACTACTCGTCGCTCTTCCACGCACTCCCGAGCGGGGTCGACCACTGCTGTCGG
>Ga0068714_10006765_pt1 | contig 11491 bp, 12 predicted proteins | sample MTBNYHSulfiMetaG_FD_62988 | JGI IMG/M metagenome (GOLD analysis project Ga0068714, IMG submission 62988) | Enrichment culture microbial communities from rom New York Harbor, USA that are MTBE-degrading - MTBE-NYH (New York Harbor Sulfidogenic)... | ecosystem: Environmental > Aquatic > Marine >... | reverse complement strand
GCAACCGACAAAAGCGTCCAAATAACAGGGAAACGAGGTTAACGTCTTTCTAACGGATGAAGCCGTATGCCCGGCCAAACCGGGAACGCTCGATGACAACAACCGTAGAGAAAGAGACGAGTTTCATCCAACGGTCCCTCTCGATGGGACATTTCCGTCGAAGGCGATTCGGCGCACCGTACGTCGGTCATCCCAAATCGGATGGGATAGTGCACTCATAAATCCAAAACAAAGAAGGAGGTGATACACGTATGCCGGATTTGAAACTCACCCTTTCCGCCGAGGATCTTGGCGCCGACAAGGGGCTTTTGGTGGAATGGGTGAAGGAACTGGGGGATTGGGTTCGAAAACAGGAAGTCATTGCCATCTGCCGCGTGGACGGCCGGGAAGTTTCGCTCAAGGCCCCTGTTCAAGGCGTATTGAAGAAGATCATTGTGGAACCCAATACGGATTTCGATGCCGACGCCGTCTTAGGGATTCTTCGAACCGTGATGGGTGGAACTTAGCATACGCTTATCCACTGCACGATTTCGGTTCGAAGGTCATCGGTTGAATAGGCTCAAGAAGAGCACGTTGCAAGGGTCGTTCGGAGGGCTCGAAGCGTATGTTCGAGATTCGATCACCGAACAGATACATACGGCGGGCGGAAATACCCGGATGACCATGCATCTAAAAAACCAGAAGGAGATGTACCATGAGGAACGCACACATCGCGGAAAAATTTGGCGAAAAGTCCACGGTTGCCCTGATCAAGCGTGACACTGTGGCCGGTAGTCCCGGTAAGTACACGCAAGACGCGGTAAATGAAGTCAAAGCCATGCTCAAGGAAGGCGCCGATTATTTGGGCGGCATGAAGAAATTCGTCAAGCCGGGAAATTCCGTGCTCCTTAAAGTGAACTCCGTTTATCCGGTTCCGCCCGAAGCGGCCTGGAACGTAGACCCGCGCCTGGTGGAGGCTCTTATTGGCCTCATTAAAGATGAAGTCCCCGACGTGGGAAGAATCATCGTTGCCGACGATTCCGCAGCGGTCAAGCAAGTACCGGACATCGATACCGTTGACGTCATGGTCGAGAACGGCATCGCGGCCGCCGCGCGAAAAGCGGGCGCCGAAGTCATCTGCCTCGAGTACGACTCGCATGTGAGGACCACCATTCCGGATGCGCGCACATTCCCCTATTTTGAATGTCCCAAGGCGCTACTGGATGCGGACGTCATTATCACCGTTCCCAAGTGGAAAAATCACATCGAGGGGCACATGACTTTGGGCGTCAAGAACGCCCAGGGGTATTATACGCGCGTGCTGAAGCAGGACGGCATGACGGATCACAGGAATGACAAGGAAAGACGGCACGCCAATGACATCCATCTCAAGTTCACGGACACTTTGAAGGTCATCTATCCGAATCTGACCATCATCGACGGGCTGTGGGCCATTCAGGGAGACGGCCCGGGCGTGGCTCGGGACTGGGAAGTGATTCGTGACATGAACATGATCGTCATGAGCAACGACATCGTGGCGGCGGATTCCGTCGCGGCCCAGGCATCCGGATACGCGTGGGATTGGGTCCCCACTACCCGGCTAGCCTGGCGGCAGGGTTTCGGTCATGCCAAGCCCGAGGAGATCGATATCAAAGGCGCGGATCTCAACAAAGTCATGGTGAAGTTCGTTCCGCCCAAACTCTATGACATCCAGGGCTACTTCGACAACGTGGACGTATACACGCACGGCGGGTGCGTCACCGGATGTCAGCCGCTTCTTCGCATGACGCTCAACTTTCCGGACGAAGCCGGAACACTCAAGAAGCTGAAAGAACCCATCAACTTCGTGGTCGGGAACAACACCTACATACCCCCGGATCTCAAACCTGAAAGAACCTGCCTGTTGGGTGAGTGCCTTTGGAACAACTGGCTGGACCTGGAAGCTGAAGGATCTCAGACTCCGCAGAATCTGAAGGATCGCGGGGCCCTGGTGATTCCGGGATGCCCGTCTTTCGCCAACATTTTCACCAATATTCCACCGTGGATCGATTCGATTGCGGCGAGAGATCAGGCCGAGCTTGAAGCTGCGGCTGCCGCTGCCGTGTAAAAACAAAATCCAGGATCTCCCCGCCGGACGGCGACCGCCGGCCGGCAGGGGGATCTCCAATCCGCGTAAGGGGACCGGAGAAACCCGGTTTATCCAACGGGTTTATCCCGGCGTCCCCGCAACTCGAAAAACCGCCCTCCCGGGGCGCCTCTTGCGCGGCGCCGCCGGAAGCGACAAAGGCGCCGTATGGTGGGCTTTGTGGCGTACCCAAACATGAGAGGGGCCTCGGTGTTTGTTTCAGCCGATCATTCCGAGTACCCTCTAAAGCGTACCCTATTATTCATTGCATGCGGGCGTTGAGGAGGCGTACATGCGTTTAAGCGACAAGGTAGCTTTCATTACAGGGGCCGGCGCCGGCATCGGAAAAGAAATCGCCCTTCACTTTTCCGAACACGGCGCAAAGGTCGTAATAGCGGAAATCGCGGAAGAACGAGGCCGCGACACGGCAAGTTTGATCGAACAGAAAGGCGGTGAAGCCCTTTTCGTCCGGATGGATGTCAGCTCCGTAGAATCCATTGAAGCAGGGGTTCAACAATCGCTCGAACGTTTCGGTAAAATAGACGTCTTGGTAAATAATGCAGGAATCCTGGAGTATCTTCCCTTTCTGCAGATACCGGAGAAAAACTGGGACCGCCTCATGAACATCAACCTGAAGGGGACCTTTTTTTGCGCTCAGAAAGTCGCAAAAGAGATGATTCGCCGAAAGAGCCCGGGGTCCATCATCAACCTGGCTTCCATCGCCGCCGAACTGGCCATTGAATTCCAGAGCCATTACGTAACCTCCAAAGGCGGGGTTCGAATGATGACCAAGGGGTTGGCTCTCGAGCTGGCGCCCCACGGAATCCGTGTGAACGCCATAGCGCCCGGGGTTATTCTGACGGAAATGACCAAGGAAGACCTCGAGGAGCCTTCGGTTCGGGAAGAAGCGGAAGCCAAAATTCCTCTGGGCCGTTTGGGCACTCCTTTGGATGTGGCCCGGGCAGCGCTCTTCTTTGCCTCCGACGAATCGGACTACATTACCGGAAGCTTGTTGTTCGTTACGGGTGGTTTCGAAATCAGTGTGTGATCCGCCGCATCGACCTCGAACGGAGAGATGCGCTTCACCCTCCCGTTCGTTTGCACGGCCCCTGGGCGGAGTCTTTCAGTGCTCGTTCCCTAGCCTTAAGCAAGTACGGAGGTACGTCGAACAGATGTCCTTACATATCAATGCCAAAAACGGAATCGCGGGAAATATGTCCGTCGGGGCCCTGATCGATCTTGGAGCCGATCAGGAAACAGTCGTAAGAACCGCTGAAAACGCCGCGTCCATACTCACCGGCACAAAAGCGGTCCTGCGCAAGGTTTCCAGAAACGGAATTACGGCCTTGCATCTGGATACCGTATGCGAAGACATGTCGTTTCCCATAGAGGATATAAAGCGTGCGATCTGCTCGGCGGATATCGAGGGTACGCAACGCGCCCTGGACATTCTGGAGACCCTCATCAAAGCCGAGCAGGAATATCATATGACGCACCATGTGCATTTTCATGAAATCGGATGCGCCGATCTGGTCTTCGATATCGTGGGAACGATCAAGGCCCTCGAGCTTTTGGGAGAAACCGATATCACTTGCACGCCGGTCTCCGTGGGCGGTGGAACGGTGACATTCTCCCATGGCGCGCTGGACGTGCCCGCTCCGGCGACGAAAAAGATATTGGAGACCTACGGGATCCCCTTCGCCAAAGGTCCCATTGACCGGGAACTCGCCACGCCCACCGGGGTCGCCATTCTCGCCAATATTGTGGGAAGATACACGGAACACGTTTCCGCACTTCAAACCGGATACGGAGCAGGATCGAACTTCAACGGCATACCCAACGTCCTGGAAATCAGTCGGGTGGCTTCCTGAATGCCCGGCTCGTAGTTCGCGGCCTATTGCTCCACCTGCTGAATACCCTCGAGTATCCAGAAGGATTCGGGGTTATCCCGGTTTCGGCTGAAATGCCAGAGTTCACGGACCTGCTTGGAAAGCTCGTCTTCGTTTTCACGCATTATGACGTCGTAGAGCACCGAAACGATGGTTTCATTGCCGGTCTCGCGCACCTCGAGAATGCGCGGATCGATCAGCAGCAAGTCGGTTTTGCCCTGCGTTGGGTCCTCCTGGGCCTGCTGTTGGATTTCGTTGAAGACCTCGGGTGAAGTAAACGAGCGGATGTCTTCAAGATCCCGTTTGTCCCAAGCAGCTTGCAGTCGGGCATAGATGGATTTGGCCCCTTTGATGAACTCGTCTGCGTCGAATCCCGGCGGCAGATCCGGCTGCTGCGTGTCGGGCGACGCCACTTCCTGCGCCGGGGGAAAGTTCACACGCCCCCATGCCTGCGCCGAGTCGCGTTCAAAGGACATGCCGCCGCCGGACGCCGATGTCGTGGCCATGCGCCGGGCGCGGATGAATCGAAAAAGCAGATATAGGCCGCCCCCCACCAACAGCAGGTCCAGCAATCCGAAACCGCCGAATCCGCCGCCAAAAAGCAGGGATCCGATCAGGCCGCCCATGAGCAGACCCCCCAGCATTCCTCCCCAACGGCCTGCCGGGGATGGCGTTGTCCCGGCGGCGGGCTGTTTTTGGGCCGTCTGACCGGGTTTGGTCGGAGACGAGCTAGGGCTCTGTGGTGGGGGTGGTGCGCTGCGCTGGTAACTCGGTTTGCTGCCGAAAGATTTGCTCCCTCCGAACCGGGCTGCTTCCGCCGTATCTTGGAATAGATAAACCAAACCAAGTGTAAAAGTAAAAAACATCAGGATCAAAAATCCGATTTTTTGGTTCATGGTTCCACCTAACCTTCATTCTCGATAATTAATGGTTCGCACAAAAATACCGCTTCTGATGCACATAAAAAAAGGCCTTATTCCATGGTATGGATCCGCACCATGGTTAAAGGTCTTACAATTCAACACGATCGTGGCGACCCCGCATCCGGACGGAAATACCGGCGCCGGTGAATCGCGGGATAAAAGCTGTCCCCTGTATTTCCCGCAACGTTATAGAAAAAGGGTTTCGTGTGTCAATGCAAATCAGATGGATCCCATCTTGATCTTTGTGTTCCGTCGTTCCGTATGGAGCAGGGTTGCCGTTGCGCGCGTCAAGTGGAGGTCCCCAGGCCCAAATTGCGCAGAGCGGTTCGAAAGGCATTGAATGGACTGAGGATGGCATCACCAAGGATAATCGCGCACCCGAACCAATGAAAAAATGTGGGCATCCGGTCCAGCTTGAAGATCAGGTAGCTCATCAAAATAGTGGCCAGGACCAGAGCGAATATAGCGCTTAAAAGATCCACAAAGAATACGGCCGCTCCAATGTCCCCGGACTTGAAAAACTCCAAAAACAAAACGAGAACACACATGCCGAGAAAGATGTAGCCGGGCATCCCGCGCATATCGAGAGCGGTAAAATGGACTACAACCATGTACAGAATAATCGCCAGGGTCCAGGGAATCTTCTGAAAGACGGACATCCGGCCGCCTCCGCTCCGGACGCTGATCTGCTCGGCCATGAAAGCTCCTTATGAATGAATCTCCACCGTAAAAAACCGGTTGTGTTTAACCGGTTCCAGCCTAACACCCATCGGTCGAACAAAAGATGATGTCCGGACAGCCGTTGGCATTTTAATAAGGGATGAAGTTAGGTAATCATCTCACCGATCTTGATTTATGAGAGCTTCCTCACTCTGCTGTCGCGACTCGAGCCAAAAGGACAGCCGGAAAAAAGATAGGTGTCCATCCATCTCTTGGCATAGATAACTACCCGCGGACCCTTGTAATGGTCCCGTTGCTCAGCATATCGTTAAACTGAGACAATAGAGCCTTCTCTTCCTTATCCAGAGCGCTGTCATTCTGGGAAAGATTGATAATATCCTCATACTCCTTGGGTGTGATTTCAAGATCTTTCATGGCGTGATTAATGAGCTCTTTGAGACGGCCTGCGCTTTTACTTGGTGTCTTCATTTATTTTCTCCCTGGAATGGATATCATTTACCGTTAACCGCACACATAATGTTTGTAAGCATCTTTCATGAGTGAACATGCTGAAACCGTTTTTAAATCTATCGGACTTGCTCTATCGAAGGAACCGGATGGAACATGCAAATGAACTTAAACCATAGCAGTTCATCATCAGCTTCATCCCGGGCTAAAATAGGAGATCCTTTAGCCGCGGAAATCTGCAGCATTTCTAATTAGCGAAAGTTAAATGGTGTGTCAAGTTGAATAGGCTCAATGCAACCGCGCTATGATCCCATCCCCAGCCCCCGCGAGTACAGTGCCGATCAACACTGATGCTCAGAGAGGTCTGCAACCGAAAAAATGAGGAAGCACGAGCCATGAGTGGTCCTGCTCAAAAACGTGGAGAAAAGAGGAGCTAAGAGGCAGAGGCGGATTGCGGGTTTCCTTATCGAACGCCGTCTCTTAATCAGCCTCAGCCTCGGTAAGACGTTTGAGGGGATCCACAATTCCGGGGAGATCGTCGTGGATCGTGTCCCAGAGGATCTCTTCGCTCCCGCCGAAATGCCCATGGACGATAAAATCGCTCATGGCGCGCATGTCCGCCCAAGGAATCCGGGGACTGCGGCCGCGGATTTCCTCCGGTACATGATTGGACGCTTCCCCTATGATCGCGAAGCGGCGCATGAAGCAAAGAAAGAATCGTTTTCCCCTTGCAAAGGAGTTTCCCCCTTGACCGAGGGCCTTTAAAAGGGTGACGCCGACCTATCCTATGATCGATCGAAATAGCTCAACTTGATCAGGCGGACAGCGCCTTCATGATTTCCTGATTATGAGTAACCGAACCAATGGAGTGTAGCTTGAGCTTTACATATGGAACGTATTTTTGCAAAGCGATACCAAGTTCAACTTCACTCCCTTCGCCGATTGCATATCCCCTGGCTTCGCCAATGTAAGATCCCCAATCCTTTAATGTACCTTTTTCGAGGTCTTGCTTTACCAAACCCAGCAAGGCTGTCCAGCCGGTTCCTCGCTCTTGAGGACTAACAGGTACTCTGCTGTAATCCATTTTCCAAAGTATTAGATATTTTCCCATTGTAGTATCCTTTCTAATCCTAGAGAACTCTAAAAAGGAATAAACAAACAATGAACATTGGTCACAACCTAACAAACTGAAGTTCCTATCCCATAGGCATCATCTATTTACTTTCAGTAAACGAGACAAAGCCTATGATAGGTAATTCGACATCAAGAGCCCCGCATGAGCTCACGTGGCTCTGCAAGTGTCACGTCTTCAGCTTGGACTAAGGAAGCTTCCAGTCCCCTTTTGCTTTGACGTAGCCCTGAATCGTTCCTTGCTGGTAGGCCTTTAGAGAAAACCTCTCGAATTCGCCGCTGCCTGTGATCCCGGCAAACTTTCCCGTGCCCCCTACATACTCACTGGTTCCCTTGGCGGATTCTCCCAGTTTTCCCGAAGCCTTTGTGGCTGCGAAGACTTTATCTCCATCCGGCAGGGTATATTCACAAAAGCCGGAGTCGTCGTTGTAGGCGCCGTTCACAATATGCATGGCCCCTATGCAGTGCACGGAACTGCCGTGAAGTATGCTCTCGCCCTCTTCGACGACTGCGGCACCCGCTACTTCATACGTCAGGTGCATGCGCTCTTTACCCATGGCGATGGCCTTGAACGTGCCTCCGTAGGCTATAAGGGTTGTACCGGAACCCTCTTTAGGCACTTCAGCCACAACGAGGGGCACACACAGGCCAAACAGAAGACACACGACCAACGTCGGTATGGTTATCTTTTTCATCCTAACCTTCCTTTTGCCCAAAGGTGTGCTGTGTTGAGACTCGAAACACTCCGAATTCTTTAGATGCCCTCTATTTGCACCGAAACAGAGCGGCCCCCTAAGATCTCGGTGCGAACCTCAGGAGGCGCGATAGGGGCATCTTCCGAATTCCGTTTTTCACGGTCTTTAGGCATGGAATTATGGATGCCATGATGAGGAACCTACGTACGCGGTAATCTGGTCGTGTGGAAATAGCTCAATGTGGACGGTCGGATCAGGTCTGAATAGCAGCTTTTCTTCTTTCACCAATACAGAGCAGACTGACTTTTCTCATTATTTTCATATATCAAATTTTCGTGCAATTTTCAAGCTTTTTTGCTCAAAACAGAACCATATGAAAACAAATATCATTCAATAATATCAAATACCAAGTGATCGCTTTTCATATCTCACAATATAACGTAGAGACCACGTGACAGGCCTTTATCAGAGCAATGCAACGAGGCATAACGCCGGACACGATCAAAGCGACCCTCTGGAAGAATTAGAAGCTTCCACAAAAAAATAAAAAATCATTAAAGCCGTAAGAGAAAGCCGAAGTGCTTAGTGTAGGTGAGGTTTCGATTCTTCAAAAAAGCTGATGATTACTTAGATCTGATTCGGAAACTCCGAAACATCGACCATACCATGTACACATCGTATTTTTTGAAGCACAAGAAGCCCTAATTGCATTAAGGAGGCATGGCTTGTGAAACGTCTTGAGAGAATCCGACAGGAGAGGTATTGTTGAAAAACACGGAAATGGTTCCCATCAGGTTTGGAGGTCGTAATTTAAGGGCATTCAGCGGTTTCACGTACCTTTCTATCATTTCAGCCAAAGCGAGGACCTCGAGACACGCGGAAAAGGTATCCGGAGGCTGTGAATGAGAGAACCGCCGCATAATCTGCGATAACCATTTATCGTAAGGAGTTCATCCATGTCCGACATCATCGTACATGAAGAAAAATGCAGTGGATGCAACACCTGTGAGCTTTGGTGTTCCTATGCATTTCAGGGATCGTTCAACCCTCTCCTGGCTTACATTCATAATGATTTCGTCCCAGGACAAGGGTTCAAGATCACTTTCACCGGGGATTGCAATAGCTGCGGGATCTGCGTGGAGCACTGTGTGTACGGAGCGTTGTCCCTCGAATAGGAGGAAAAGATGAAGGACTTCTTCGGATATGCCGGTACGATACTGGAAGTGAACCTAAGCGACGGTAAAATACAAAAAACGCCCCTGGAGGATGCGCTTGCCGGGAAGTTTATCGGCGGGATCGGAATAAGCACCAAACTGCTCTACGATCGCATAAAACCCGGCGCGGATCCCCTTTCAGAGGACAACGTCCTGGTCATGGGGTCGAGCCCCCTCAACGGCACGTTCGCTCCGACGGCTGCGCGAGCCGAAATAACCGCCAAGTCCCCGCTCAGCGGACTCATCGGCTGGGCGAATACGGGGAATTCGGTGGCCAACATGCTTAAATACGCCGGCTACGATCAGTTGGTGCTGACCGGCGCCGCGGACACCCCGGTGTACTTGAAGATCGACGACGACTCCGTCGAGATATGCGATGCCGCGCATCTCTGGGGAAAGGACGCCTGGGAGACCACGGATGTCCTTTGGAACGAGCTCGGCAAAGACTACCGGGTAACGTGCATCGGCCCGGCCGGGGAGAACCTGGTGCGGTTCGCGTGTCCTGTGAGCCAGAAACATTCCGCCGCCGCCAGGACGGGCATGGGAGCCGTGATGGGCTCGAAGAAGCTCAAGGCCTTGGCCGTGCGCGGCGCCAAAGGAATCACCGTTTCCGATAAGAAGAGATTCATCGCCCTTTTTGACGAGGCCATGAACCGGTTCAAGGCAAGGGAGAAGCTGGTGGGGGCGTGGAGAACGTACGGTTTCCTCGCAGGATTTCTGCAAGCGGTCGATCCGGACGAGTTCCTCCGCCTGAAAGGCGGGTATTATGCCTGCCAATCCTGTCCCGTGGCCTGCAACGCATGGGTCAATATACCGGACGGGAAGTACGCGGGTCTGAGCTATCTCGCTTCCGCGCCCGGGACGAAGATCATGGTGGATCTGATGCTGGGCCGAATCATTGGGCCCTATGACGAGATATTCAAGTCGTTGGAGCTGGTCAACAGATACGGGTTGGATTTTTTCTCGGCCATCAGCGGCGTGAGCCTCGCCGTTTCGCTCTATGAGAACAACATCGTAACGAAGGAGGACACCGACGGTCTGAGCCTCGCGCGGGATGCCGAGACCTTCAACGAGCTGTCCCGGAAGATGGCGTATCGAGAGGGATTCGGAGATATTCTGGCCGAAGGCGTGCACGGGGCCGCGGTCAAGATCGGCAGAGGGGCCGAAGAGTACGACGTATCCATCCGGGGAGTCGATGCGGCGGTGGGAAAGGGAGGCATACTCGGAGCAACGGAGACCTTTGGATTTGTGACCAATCACCGGGCAGGCATGATGGAGAGAAGCACGTCCATCTCCTTTCGCAAAAGGGACAGGGAGTCCTACGTGAAGTACTGCGGCGCCGTCGGAGTGCCTGAAGAGGCCGTGGGTCGCGTATGCGACGGGCCGGAGGGGCTCAACGTGCCGAGATTGACCCGGTACGCCGAGGACATGCTCACTCTGGTGGCCATGCAGGGTCTCTGCCGCCGTGCTCCCGTAACACAGGTGTACGACCTGGCGCTCCACGCGGATTTTTATTCCGCGGCCACGGGAATCGACATGACCGGCCAAGACCTCTTGAGTGGTGCGGAACGCGTGTGGAATTTGCAGAAGTGCTTCAACATTCGAGAAGGAGCCACCCGCGCCGACGATCGGTTCCCCAAAACCATGCTTCCCATGAAACTTGGAGGCGGCACCCTGGATCAAGACACCATGGATTCATGGTTGAATGAATACTACGATGAAAGAGGGTGGGATGTCGTAACAGGAAGGCCCACTGTAAAGAAGTTACAGGCTATGGGCCTGGAAGACGAGGCCGCCGAGCTGGAACGGTCGGGGTGGATAAGGTAGAACCCTGCCCCGGGCCGTGTTGATGACCGGCAAACTCTTTGTAGCGCCGTCGAGAAGAGTTCGAGAGACGGATTTGTACTCTGGGAGCTAAGCTCCCGGTAATAGAGGCGTTCCCAAGTGCAACTTGGGAACGAGAGTAACTCATGAAAAATTCAAACTGCAAGTTCAGCGGCCTCGTGTTGGATTTCCGCAGGAATGACCGTTTAGGAGACCCAGTGATCGGATAAGGTGGGTCAGTTTTGGGTTAGCGAAACTACCCAGTGATCGGATGAGGATCGGGCATGCGAGAGTGTCCACTGGGAACCAGAATCCGATGGCCCAGGTAAACGCTCTCAAAAAGGCCGGATGCGACCGGATCGATAAGCAAAAGGCGGACGTGGTTTTTAGTTCTCGTTCCCAAGTTGCACTTGGGAACGAGGGTTTCGTCCAAAGCTGCGCTTTGAAACATCATCATGCGAAACCGCTATAAAATTCTGGATCTAAAGGCGCCTCATTTCATAACCTCCACTGTTGTGGGATGGCTGCCCATATTCACCCGCCCAAAGTATCTGAACATCGTCACTGACTCTCTCAGCTTTTG
>Ga0068714_10006764_pt1 | contig 11492 bp, 8 predicted proteins | sample MTBNYHSulfiMetaG_FD_62988 | JGI IMG/M metagenome (GOLD analysis project Ga0068714, IMG submission 62988) | Enrichment culture microbial communities from rom New York Harbor, USA that are MTBE-degrading - MTBE-NYH (New York Harbor Sulfidogenic)... | ecosystem: Environmental > Aquatic > Marine >... | reverse complement strand
CGATACCCGTTCGACACGCTCACGGTCCTGAGCAATGTCGACGGACTCACCACGAACGGAAAATCAATAACTTCCGGTCTCTTTGATCTGTTCGCCCTGAGGCCTGGTTCGATACCCCACCATGATCGGCACACCCGTTCGTCCTGAGGTATCGAAGGACGAACGAGGGTGAACCCGGCTTTTCACGAACGCCTCATGAGAGGAACAAAACAATAACACAAAAGATCAGAGCAATCACCCAAACCGTGTGACTGATGGTCCCTTTCTTCACGGGGTGGAAGTGAGCCTCCGGTCTCTTGTGGCCCTTGGCGCACACATATTGGGGCACCCTTTGCCCGGTCTTCTTGTGTTCCACCTTTCTTCGTTCTACAGGGGCGCCGCAGGGCTTTCCCTCTTCATCCGGCTTGTTGCAGGTCAGGCGGCTGCCGATGAGAAGACTCACGAGGTTATAAACCCAGTTCCAACTGACCGCAATGATCAGAAAGGAAAGAAAGAAAACCAGAGAGTGCGTTTTGGTCACGCCCATGCCGGCCAGGGCGTCCCCGAATCGTCCGGGGTTCAGCGGTCCGTCCACGGTCCCGAAGAGCCCGAGGTAGTAAAAGGGCAAACACAGAACCATCACCAGCATGGAAAGGCAAAGCCGGATCAGCCGCTTCTGAATGAAAGTCCGGCTGTTCCACCACCGGCTGAAAGGGCTTTCCTGTTCATAAGGGTTCACACGGCTTATCATAGCCACAGGCCCTTTTCTGTCAAACTGTTTTTAAGGGGTGTGGGCCCCGGCCGTTACGGGGCCCACGGGAGAGGGGGTTACGCTCGCAACGGCTAAGCCAGAAGACGCTTCTGAATGTCCGGCCAGAGCTTGTAAAAGGTATAAGCGGCCAGGCCGCAGGCTTTTACAGGAATCGCCCATTTCCAGAACCATTCCGGGACCACCCGGGTGGTCCAGGGCGCAAACACAGCGGCCACGATCGTGCCGATCACAAAGCTTGGAAGCAGCATGTAGTCCACCACGGTCCCTGTGAACCCGACGAACAACCACATGATGACCGCCCCCAGGCAGGTCACGCCCTCTGCCAGGGAGGTGACCGCCACCATGCTCTTCACGGGCACGCCGGAGAGCAGGCCCCCGATGGTGATCACCGGGCCGTAGCCTCCGCCGCCGACCCCTTTGTTGAATCCCCCGACAAAGGCAAACATCCACATCAACCCCGGTCTGTATTTGAAGTGACCGATGGCGGTGAAGAGGGAGGTACCGCCCATGACAACGAGAAGAATCGCCACATAGAGCTTGATCCAAAACTTGTGGACCTGGAAAATGGCGTAGACCGCGGTGATCGAGATCATGGTGGCGATAATGCCTGTGATGGCCACCACAACGACCAGCCTGGTGGTCTCATTCATGGGCCTGAACTTCCACTCCACATTTTCGAATTCGCCGTGGACGAACCCGGCGATCAGACCAGTCACCATCTCCGTGATCATGATCTGGGGAACCACCTGCTTCGGGTCGAAGCCCAGCAAAAAGAGGAGCGGGGTCAGAATAGTCCCATAGCCCATGCCCCCGGCCGAATCCATCCACTCGAGAAAGGCGCACAGGGCGACCACCCACCAGACAATGGTCCAGTTGTCCGTGCCGGCCCATCCTCTGGCATTTACGAATTCCGAAGGAATTCGCTGCGTGAAATCAAAAGGGTTACCGGCCAGCCAGCAGCCGATGAGGAAGAGCACACCGAAAACCACCAAATACTTGATGAAGGATTTGGCCTGCTCTCTTGTAATCTTGGCCCGCTCCGCCATGGTGGGTTTCTGCTTCTCCACGTCTCGAGCGATTTCCCATCCCATCTTTTTTTCAACATGTTCTTCCATTCAACACCTCCTCAAGCCCAAGTCCAACACTTGATCCTTACTCTTAAGATTCAAACAGCATGCTGTTACCGACCTGACCACGTTGCCAACACTTCTCGTTGTCAAACCATTCAAGAGTTATGCCAGCGTCACTCCCCGAAATGGGGCTGCGCTGCAACCCATTCAATGCGCTGGAGATTCGGCGTCCCGGCGACCGGCTCCCCTCAAGATCCACGCGTGAGATGGCCGCTTTCAAGAGGCATTTGTAAACATCAAGATTACAGCCTTGACCTTCGGGGATGGACAGGTCTCATGCGAAACCCGCCGGGTTACAGAGACTGTCATCAGAAATGAGACGAATGGCGGATAACAGCCGGAGCGGCAAGCTGCTTCCAATAGGCCCGCAGGGCACCCGACACAGGTATACGCGTTCCTTGTCTTAACCGTCGCGTGTCATCTCGACCCCTTCGAGTGCCTCAGGGTAAACTCCGGGCGAGATGGTAATACCTAGTCAGTACACATAGATTTCTCTCCCGCTCCATGAGCTGGATCGAAATGACAACACTGTGAAGAGATCGCGAGGACACTGAACCAGCCTGTGAAATTTGGGAGCTGCTTTTGGTTCGGCGGAAGGTGGCACTTCTTTTGCATTCCAGAGTTTCAAGAAGACGGCCTCGAGAAACAATCAAGCGTCGCTCCCGCGGGAATGACGCCCATCCAGCTCAGCTGTTCTGTCTCGAAGCTTTCGGCGAGTAACCCCTAGCAGGTCTTGCTCGGATCATGATGCGAAGAAAAGTTGATGAAATCCTGCTGCCCTATGAAGACGGGGTGCCCCTCAAGCCCTCCGTGAAGGTTGGGGAGAAGATCATTACCGCCATAGAACTCATGGTCGGGAACGACCTGAAGCAGATGGCTGTGGTGAGAAACCAGAGGCCTGTGGGAATGATTCGCCTCGAAGACGCCTTTAAGAAGATCGGCCTCACCAGGGTTGGGCAACAGGCCAGTCGGCCCCAGTGATTCAGGCCCCCAAGTCTCTTCCTCCTGCATCCAGTACGCGATGCATCCTCCTCCAAACGGGCGGAGCTTCGGCTCCGCCCCTTCCCTTTGGATTCACCACAGAGACTCAGAGGACACAGAGAAGACTTTATGTTTGTCCCGCCAGATGGCGAGACAAACATAAATGTTCTGTCCTTGGAAAGTGCTTAGAAAATGCCGCCGGCTGATAGAGAAGCGTTGCCGTTTTTGCTGTCCTATGACTTGCAGGGGGTCACAGAGACTATTTTCGCCTTTCGGTATCTCCCGAACGGCGAAAAAAATCTCTGTGTGCTCTGTGCCTCTGTGGTGACATCTTTCCGGCCTTACTCCGGCTTTGGCTTGAATGGCTCCGCCTCGATGCCTGCCTCCTTCATCAGCCGGTGCAGATACTGCCGCTGAATGCCGGCAATCTCCGCCGCCTTGCTGATGTTACCCCCGCTTTCCCTAAGAAGGGCCATGATATACTGGTTGTGAAAGAGGGCGATCATTCGATCCTTGGCGTCTTTGAAGGACAGACGTGCCACTTCCTCGCTCACTTCGGGGAAAAAGGAGGTCCCCTCACTTTCAAGATGCAGGTCTTTCACCTTGAGCGTGTCCGTATTGCAGAAGATCACTCCCCGCTCCATCAGGTTCTCCAATTCCCGCACATTGCCGGGGTAATCCCGCCCCAGGAGGGCCTGCATGGCCTCGGGCGAGATCTCGTAGACGGCCTTTCCGTTGACCTGGGCATATTTCTTCAGAAAGTGATACGCGAGCATCGGGATATCCTGCTTCCGTTCCTTCAGGGAGGGAAGATCAATATGAACCACGTTCAGACGATAGTAGAGATCCTCCCGGAACCGCTTCTCACTGATGTCGGCCCTGAGATTGTGGTTGGTCGCCGCCACAAACCGGATGTCCGCCTTCTTCGTGACGAGACTCCCCACCGGTTTGTACTCCCCCTCCTGAAGCAGCCTCAGCAGCTTGGTCTGCATGTTGGGGTTGAGATCTCCGATTTCATCGAGGAAAAGGGTCCCTTCATGAGCCTCTTCCACAAGACCTCTCTTGTCTTTCCAGGCGCCGGTGAAAGCCCCTTTCACATGGCCAAACAGTTCACTCTCGATCACCTGCTCGGGAATCGCGGTGCAGTTGATGGTGATGAATTTCTTGGAAGCTCTGAGGCTGTGCTGATGAACGGCCCTGGCCACCAGCTCTTTTCCGGTCCCGCTGGCCCCCGTGAGCAGCACGGTGGCCATGCTCGGCGCCACCTGTTTGATTCTTTCAAGGAGGTCCTTCATGACGGGCGTTGATCCGATGAGCGGGGGAGTGCTTTCCTTCTGAGCCAGAGCCTGTCGAAGGGACAGGTTCTCCCGGACCATCTCCTGCCATTCCATCACCTTGGAGACGGTCAGAAGAATTCGCTCTCTCCTGAAGGGCTTGGTGATGTAATCGTAGGCTCCCTTCCGAATGGCCTCGACGGCGTTTTCAATCGTCGCAAAGGCCGTGAGAATCACCACGCTGGTGTTCGGGTCGAGCTCCCTGATTTTCTCGAGGAGCTGGATGCCGTCCATCTTGGGCATCTTGAGATCCGTGATGACCAGGTCAAAGGGGTCTTCCCTGAAAAGTTCGAGAGCGCGAGAGGGATCGGACTCCGTGACCGCCTCGTGGTCCGTCTCTTCCGTGATGATCCTTTTGAGAAGGACCAGCATGTCCTTCTCATCATCGACAATGAGTATTCTGCCAGCCATTCCAATCCTCAACTAATTTTCTTTGGAACTCGTTTCAACTTTGCGTGAAGATTCATCCTTGTCTCGCCCTTTCAGCCCTTTGGAGTGTTCAGTGGTTCAGTGTTCAGGAAAGACTTCTTCCCACTGCCCGGGAGAACCACCGAAAGGAACATTCAAGGCTATGACCGTGTTGAAAGTCCGGAGAAAAGGTTTTTTCACCCCTCCTGAACGCTGAACACCGAACACTGAACACTCCTTCTAGCTCTGCGTCAGGAGTTTGATGGTAAACGTCGTGCCTCTGGGCTTGAGGGACGTGGAATCGTTGCTGGTGCAATCCATCGTGCCTCCATACTTGGCAACGATTCCGTAGCTCACAAAGAGCCCCAGCCCGGTTCCCTCTCCCTCCGGCTTGGTCGTGAAAAAGGGCTCGAAGATGCGGTCCAGGTGCTCCGCTTTGATGCCCATGCCGTCATCTTCGATTCGGATCACCACCTTCCGGGTGGGTCTTTCAAGCCCGGTGCTGATGATGATTTTCCCGCCCGAAGGCATGGCGGCCACCGAGTTGTTGATCAGGTTCAAGAACACCTGCTGGAGCTGTCGGCTGTCCCCCTTCACCAGAGGCAGGTCCTCTGAGAGCAACAGCCGCAGTTCAATCCCGCGCATATCCAGGGTGTGCCTGACCACCTTGACAATGTCCTCAATGCACGGATTCACCTCCGTGTACTCCGAGCCCCCTTCTCCCAGCCGGGCAAAACTGAGGAGGTTTTCCACCACCTGTTTGCAGTGAAGCCCCTGTCGCTCAATGGTTTTCAGGTCCTCATAGGCCTGGGAGTCCTTGTCCGCCTTCCGCAGGAGGAGATCGCAGAAACCGAGAATGACGCCGAGCGGGTTGTTGACCTCATGGGCCACCCCGGCGGCGAGGGTGCCCAGAGAAGCGAGCTTTTCCGCGTTGACGAGCTGCCGCTCGAGATTCTTGTTTTCCGTGATGTCCCGGGCAATGCAAAGCACCGCATTCACCGCCCCGTCCTCGTCCTTGAGCGGCATGAAGTTGGCACTGATCCAGGTGGGGCGATCCGCGAGGGAAATTTCGAATTCATCCCGAACGCTCTTGCCCGCTTTGAAAACAAGCTTCACCAGCTTGAGCTGCTCTTGGGCGACCTTTTCAGGGAAAAGCGAGGCGAGTCCCTCCCCGATGAAATCCTCTGGACGGCCGCCGAAGAAAATGGCGGTGAAGCTGTTCATGGACTGGAAACGGCCCTCCTCGTCAACCGTGAAAATCAAATCCTCCGCGCTTTCCACCAGGGAGCGATATTTCTCTTCTGATTTTTTCAGCTCTTCCGTTCTCTGGCGCACCCTCTTTTCCAGAGCCTGGGACCATTTCATCTCGAAAAAGAGAACCGTGCCTGCGGCAAAGAGAAGGGCAAGGATCATCAGACCCTGCACAAGGAATTGCCTGAGGTATCCCCTTTGCACTGCATCCTCGATCTCCGAGGTCGGCGCCACAACCGCCACGGCCCATAGGCGGGGAGGGTGATGGGAAATCGAGATAGGGCAGTAGGCGATAAGTTTTTTTATTTTGCCGGTAATTCCCCGGTGCCAGGCGGAATAGTAGGTCCCGGTCCCCACTTCTCCCTTGAGCATCTTGGCCTGCTGGATTTCGCTGATGAGCCCCAGAGGCACCCCGAAGTATCTCTCTTCCCGGATCTGCATGGAGTTCTTTCCGATGAACTCGGTGTTGGGATGGTACAAAAAGCTCCCTTTTTCATCGATCAGCCAGGCATACCCTGTTCTACCGGAACGGATCTCGTTCAGAAAAGGGCTCACGAACCAGGAGATATTGAGGTTGAAAAGGAGCACCATGGGAGACTCTTCCGGGAGAAGCGTCCCCATGAAAAGACCGATGCCATAAGGCTTGACCTGTGTCTCAGAGGTGAAGACGATCTCCTCCCCCAGGGTTTCCGGAGGCGGCAGGATGGTTACTCTTTCCGCCGGGGTTTCTTTCCAGGTCCAGTGCCTGTAAGGCATGAAGGTATATTCCCTGCGGGCCTGCAGGTCCAGGATCTCGATCTTCCAGACCCCGCTTTCAAGAACCCGCTGGAAGGATTTCTGGATTTCCTCGTAATAAATCTCAGGATCAAAGGGCTGCAGGGCCAGGGCCCGCTTGAGAAGGAAAAGCTCTTTTTCAAGGAAATGCATTTGCTTCTCAATCAGGATAGAAACATGCTGCGCCAGCATGAGCTGTTGCTCGTTGAACTGGTCGCCCACGAGGTCTCTCATCTCCAGAGCGGTCCACAGCCCCAGAGCGAGACCGGCGCCGAGAAAAAGGAGGGAGATCCCCGCAACGACGACAAGGACCTTTTTGTTTATTCTTGGGTGAACGTCTTTCTCCATCTGAAATCCGGCCCATCACTCTCCGACATACCCTGGGAATTGCTTCTTGATGGCTAAATAAAAAGCCGGAAAACTCCTTTGTGCGTCATTCCGGCCCGCCTATCGGCGGATAAACTCCAGCTGGAATCCAGTATTTTCAACTCCTTGCAAATCTTCTGGACCCCGGTTTCCACCGGGGTGACGGTTTCTCACGAAACCGTCACTTCTTGGCATCCCGCAGAATTTCCAAAGGGGACCGCTGCGCCATCCGTGCCTGGGCCACCCGAATCTTCTCCTCCAAGACCTGCCGCTTGGCATAGGCATCCTCAGCCTTCTTGATCAGGTCATCCATGTTCGTCGGCTTCATGAGGTAATCCGTCGCTCCGGACTTGAGCCCATCCACCGCAGACTCCACCGTCGCATGACCGGTGAGCATGATGACCTCCACCAGGGGATACCTGTTCTTGATCGCCTTCAGGGTCGCGATGCCGTCCATGCCGGGCATCTTCACGTCCAGGATCACGACATGGATGTTTTCCCTCTGGAGTCTATCGAGCGCTTCCGATCCGCTGACCGCCGTCTCCACGTCATACCCCTTTCTTTCAAGGAGCTTCTTGGTGGTTTCAAGAAATCGTTCCTCATCGTCCACCAGCATCATCTTCATTTTTTCCATTATCATTCCTCCGGAATTATCTGTTCACCACAGAGACACCCTTTTCATTCTCTGTGGTCTCAGTGCCTCCGTGGTCATTCACTTCATGGTGCCTCGGGCAGCCGGATCGTGAAGGTCGTCCCCGCCCCTCTTTGACTGGCCACCTCCATCGTCCCTCCCATGCTGTCTACGATTCCATAGCAGACGGAGAGGCCCAACCCCGTTCCTTTGCCCACGGGTTTGGTCGTAAAGAACGGGGAAAAGATCTTCTTGAGATTTTCCGGGCTGATTCCCATGCCGTTATCCGTCACCGAAATGCGCACCTTGCCGTCTTCGTCGGGCCCTGAAGCAATGACCAGTTCACCGCCCTCGCTTCCATGCCTTTCCAGGATCGCGTCCATGGCGTTGTTGTACAGATTGAGCAACACCTGCTGGAGCATGGACGGGTCCCCTCGGACGACGGGCATGTGCTCCGAGATCTCCTCTTTGACCGCAATGCCGTTGACACTGGCTTTCTTGACGATCATGGCGGTCACTTCAGGGATAAACGTGACCAAATCGATGTCCTTGGAGACGGGTTCACTCTGCCTGCCGAATTTCAGAATCGCCTGCGTGATCTTGGCGCACCGCTCAATCTGCAACTTGATCTGGGCCATGGAATCCTTCAGGTCCGCCAGATCCTGAGATTCTTTCAGCTCCCCCTTATGGATCATATCGGAAAAGATGGTGTCCACCAGCGCCTGCTCAGAGGTCATGATCTGCAAGGGGTTATTGATCTCATGAGCAAATCCTGCGGCCATCTCCCCGAGTTCGGCAAGCCGGCTGGCCCTGACCAGCTGCTGGCCGAGCTGCTCCTTTTCCGTGTCAATCGCTTCCATGCGGCGGACAATGGTGTTCGTCAAATAAAAGGCCGCTGCAATGATTCCCAGTCCCACGGCCGCGTTGATGATCACGATCAGGAGCGTGGCGGACCGGACATCTCTGAAGGCATCCGCTTCTTCCTCCCTCACCACCAGCAACCACTTCTTGTCCTGGAGCCAGGCAGTGGCATACAGAAACTTCTCTCCCTTCTGGTTTGCTTTCAAGAAAGTCTCAATCCCCTCACGGCGCACCGGGCCGATCACATGGTCTGCGTCTTGATCCATGAGCGCCCCACCCGATCGGCGCTGGGTCTGGAGAACGCCTTGATCATTGAGGATGTAGGCTTCCCCGGTCTTGCCGATGCGCACCTTTTCCACCAGGTGCGTAAAAAACTGGGTGTCAATGGTCGCACGGAGCACCCATGTTTTTCCCGGCTCCTCCCGGGTGATCGCTACGATGAAGTGGGGGACCCGTCGATATCCCAGGAAGATGTCGCTGGTGTAATAGCCCTGTTTCATCACCTCCTTGAACCAGTCTTCCTCTCCGTAGGCCCTTCCGATGAGCTTGTAAAGCCCCTGGTACGTCACATGAATGCCTTCTTGATTGAAGACCCCCAGATCCACAAAGGCTGCGGATTTGTTCTGCAGGACGTTGAAGACCTTATAGAGGGACGCAGGATCCGCGAGCTCATCAAAGGTGTACGATTCCGCTACAAATTTGAGGTCGGATTTTCTCTCCCCGAGAAACGTCTCGATCATCTGGCGGTGGTCTTCCACGATCCGTTTCATGCTCGCCACGGTGCTGTTTTCAATGGACGTGGTAAAATAATAGTACCCGATGCCCATGACGATGTAGAAGGGAATCGCCGGCACCAGGATCATGGTGGCCAGAATGAGTCTTCTCAAGGTGGCGTAGCGGGTCTCGCTCATACCGTCTTGTTAACTTTAACGGCCTCGTAAAAAGTCGAAAAACGCTCTTTTTTGTCATTCCCGCGAAGGCGGGAATCCAGTCTTTTCATGCTCTTCTAGACTCCCGCCTGCGCGGGAGTGACGACCTGGGGGGCTTTTTACGAGTGCGTTAACTTCTCTTTTCATCCTCTTTGTCATGCTCCAGCACCCGGCCCGGGAAACGAAGCAGCTCCTTGATCCTGGCCTTCCGGATTTTCTGGTCATGGGCGTCCTTTTTCTCAAAGGCCTGAGCCATCTTGGTCAAGAGGTCTTCGATCTTGATGGGCTTCAGCAGATAGTCAAAAGCGCCGAGTTTCATGCCTTCGATGCTGGTTTCCACGGACGCATGCCCCGTGAGAAGAAGAACCTCGGCGAGAGGCTGAATTTTCTTCATCTCTCTCAAGGCCTCGATTCCGTCAATACCGCCCGGCATCTTGACGTCCAGAATCACCACATCGAAAAGCTTTTTCCGCATCAGGTCGAGCGCCTCTTCTCCGCTTAGAGCACCGGTGGTGTCGATGTTGCGCTTCTGAAGACGATTCACCAGGGTTTCCAGGAAATCCGGTTCATCATCCACAACCAAAGCTCTGAAATTGTCCATGCCCCTCTCCTCCTTCCTCTTGCCCTGCCGCCCGCAGAGCGATATTACCCGATATTCGGTTTGCTGAAAAACGCCCATCGACCCTGTTGCCCTCATCCCTCGTCATTGATCCGAAAGGACTGAGCGATGAGTAATGAGGACTGAGTGGAAGGCAACCGTGCATCATTTTGCTGTTTTGCTCAGTCCTCAGGACTCATCACTTTTTTCGGGCGCCTTGCATCCGAACATTTTTGAGCAACCTTTACGCACGGGCCTCTCCGACTCGCTGCTATTTCTTTTCCGGGAGAACGAGCGGAATCCGGACCACAAAGGTCGTCCCTTCGCCGACCTTGCTGTCCAGGGAAATGCTCCCTCCCGTTTTTTCCATGATGCTGTGACTGATCCAAAGCCCGAGACCTGTTCCTTTTCCCGTTGTTTTCGTCGTGAAGAACGGATCAAAGACCTTCCGCTGCATGTCTTCTGCAATGCCGGGTCCGTTGTCGGTCACGCTCACCAGAATGTCCTCGGGGGAACGGGCGCTCTTCACCCGAATCCAGCCGTTCTTCCCAATGGCATCAATGGCATTGGAAATCAGATTCAGGAACACCTGCTGAAGCTGCGCCTGGTCCCCGGCAATGATCGGCAGCCGGGAATCCAAGTCCGTCTGGATATCGATGTTGTTGATCCTGGCGTAGTTGTTCAGGATCGAAATGGTCTGGGTGATCGTGTCGTTGACGTCCACATCCTCGTGCCGCGGTTCCATTCTGCGGGCATAGCCGAGCATGTTGTGGACCACTTTTCTGGCCCGCTCGACGTGTTCCTCGATTTTCTTAATGGACGTTTTGAATTCTTCGATATTTTGGCTTTTCTGCAAATCCTCTTCAGCCAACAAATCCTCTATCCAGCCGGTCTTCTGCAGGATCACCGCAAGGGGATTGTTGATCTCGTGGGCAACGCCTGCAGCCATTTTTCCAAGGGCGGCCAGCTTGTCGGATTGCATGAGCTGGGCGTTGAGGCTGTTCGTTCGATCGTCCGCATCTTTCAGCCGTTTCACCGTCATTCGCGTGGTCAGCACCGTGGTCACGGCAATGGCTGCAATGCCGAGGAGAATGAGGAAAATGCCCACGTTCCGCGTGGCGAAGAGCCCGGTCATTTCTTCAGCCAGGTCCTGGCTGATCACGAGCAACCACTTGCCGTTGTTCAGCCAGCTTCCGGCATAAAGGAGGTTCTTTCCCTGTTCATTCTTCTTTTCAACAACGTTCGTCCTTCCTCCGAAAAGGGCCGAATCGATCTTTGACAGGGTGAGGATCTGGCCCTCGAACCGCGGTCGCGTCTGATAGAATCCCTCGCCGTTGATGATAAAAGCATCTCCGCTCTTTCCCAGCTGGGCGGACCGGACAAGGCTGCCGAACACGTCCGGGTCAACCGTGGCCCGGAGAATCCAGCTGTTTTGCCCCTCCTGCCGCTTGACCGCGATGATGAAATGAGGCAGCTGC
>Ga0068714_10006761_pt1 | contig 11494 bp, 7 predicted proteins | sample MTBNYHSulfiMetaG_FD_62988 | JGI IMG/M metagenome (GOLD analysis project Ga0068714, IMG submission 62988) | Enrichment culture microbial communities from rom New York Harbor, USA that are MTBE-degrading - MTBE-NYH (New York Harbor Sulfidogenic)... | ecosystem: Environmental > Aquatic > Marine >... | reverse complement strand
CTTGGTCGGTGCAGGTCCGGGCGACCCGGGTCTCCTGACCTTGAAGGCCAAACAGTGCATCGAGAAAGGAGATGTCATCGTTTACGACTACCTGGCCAACCGGGTGTTCCTGAACTACGCGCGGAAGGACGCCGAGGTCATCTACGTCGGAAAAGAGGGCGGCAAGCACACCATGACCCAGGACCAAATCAACGAGCTCATCGTTGAGAGGGCTCAACGGGGGCTCACGGTCATCCGGCTCAAGGGAGGGGACCCCTTCATTTTCGGCCGGGGCGGGGAAGAGGCGCAGAGGCTGGCGAAGGCTCGGATTCCCTTTGAGATCGTTCCCGGGATAACGTCCGCCATCGCGGTCCCTGCCTATGCCGGCATCCCTTTGACTCACCGGGAGGCGACGTCGACCGTCGCTTTCATCACCGGTCATGAGGACCCCGCCAAGGAGACGTCGGATATCGCATGGGACAAGCTGGCTACAGGCGCGGGCACCCTGGTTTTTCTCATGGGCGTGGGCAATCTCGCCAAGATCGCCTCGAGGCTCATAGAGCACGGCCGACCGGGTCGGACTCCTGCGGCCGTCATCCGCACAGGGACCGTGCCCGAGCAGAGAACCCTGACCGGAACCCTCGAGGACATCGCGGAGATCGCGAAGCGGGAGAAGATGCGGCCTCCCGCGATCATCGTGGTGGGCGAGGTGGTGCGCTTCCGGGAGGAACTGAACTGGTTCGAGGAAAAGCCGCTCTTCGGAAAAAGAATCGTCGTCACCCGGGCGAGGGAGCAGGCAAGCGACTTTTCGGCCGCACTGAGCGAACTGGGCGCCCAGTGCCTGGAGTTCCCCACCATCGAAGTGGTTCCGCCGTCGAGCTGGGAAGCCCTGGACCGGGGAATACGCACCGTGGAGGAATACCACTGGCTGGTCTTTACCAGCGTCAACGGGGTCAAATACTTCTTCGAGCGTTTGGAGCTCCTGGGGGGAGACGTGCGGGATCTCAAGGGGGTGAAGATCGCCGCCATCGGCCCTGCGACGGCGGATGCGGTCAGGTCGAAAGGTCTGCGGATCGACCTGGTTCCCGGGGAGTACCGCGCCGAGGCCGTGGTCGAGGCTTTCAGGAAGGAAGACGTTCAGGGCAAAAAGGTTCTTCTGCCAAGGGCATGGGAAGCGAGAGAGGTGCTGCCGCAGGAACTGGAAAAACTCGGCGCGGTTGTGGACGTGGTGGAAGCCTATCGCACGGTCAAGCCGGAAGGAGACAAGGAGAGCATCAGGGAAATGCTTCAGACCGGTGCCGTCGATATGATCACCTTTACCAGTTCCTCCACCGTGAACAACTTCCTGGACATGTTCCCGGGCGAACCGGTGCTGGAGTGGATGGAGAAGGCGGCCGTGGCCTGCATCGGGCCTGTGACGGCAAAGCGAGCCGAGGACAGGGGTCTCAGGGTCACCCTGGTCGCGAAAGAGTACACCCTCCCCTCCCTCACACAGGCCATCCTGGAATACTTCTCTTCCAAGTAAGAGAAGTGTTCAGTGGTTCAGGGTTCAGAAGTTAATGACCATGGTCCGCTCGCAGTCGTCCATGTCGCAGTAGGCGAAGCCGACCCTCAGATAGAGCCTCATGGCAATGAAATTCGTGACCGACACGGTGAGCCAAACGGTCCTGCAACCGAGTTCCTGAGCCTTCCCGAGCGTCAAGCGGGTAAGCTCCGTGCCGATCCCCAGATTCCGGTAATCCTGATGCACGAATATCACGAACTCGCCTGATTGGCGGCCGGGGTCCATAATCAGGGCCGCGTGCCCGATGACCTTGTCGTCCTGCCACCCCAGAACATTCACGGCAATTTCCAGCAAGGATCCTATCCAGCGGTCACAGGTTTCAGGCTCGGGCGGCGGGAGACCCTGGGAGGCGGGCTTGGGCAGGAAATCCCGGTACATGTCCCTGAGACAAGAAAGATCGCGGCTCGAACAGGCTCGAACCTCGAATGGGCGGCCCGATCGGTCTAGGCAGAGGATGGGGTCTTCAGGCTTCATGGTTTGCGACCGTAAAGACTAAACTCAAATTCATATCCGCAGATTACGCAGATTCAAGCTCAATCCACGGGAACGGGCACGGTGGCGAGGATTTCTTCGATGATGCCGTCTTCGGTCCGGCCACGGAGCCTGGCTTCCGTCTTGACGATAATGCGATGGGAGAGCACATGGGGAGCCAGCGCCTTCACGTCATCCGGAAGGACGTAGCCCCTTCCCCGAATGCCGGCCATGGCCTGGGAGGCGGCCTGGAGACCGAGCGCGGCCCGGGTGCTGGTGCCGAGCTTGATATCCGGGTTTTCTCGGGTCGCCGCATTGACCTTCACGATGTAATCCCTCACCGAGCCGTCCACGAACACCTGACGGAATATTTTCTGGAGCTCCAGGAGCTCGGAAGCATCGACGATGCTTTGGAGTTCCTCCAGGGGATTGGCGTGCTGAAAACGGGACAGCACCGCACTTTCCTCGCCGGGCGAGGGGTACCCCAGTTTCGCCTTGAGCAGAAACCGGTCGAGCTGGGCTTCCGGCAAGGGGAACGTCCCTTCCAGCTCGATGGGATTCTGGGTGGCAATGAGCATGAACGGCCTGGGCAGGGTGATGCTCGTCAAATCCACCGTCACCTGCTGCTCCTGCATGCACTCCAGCAGGGCGGACTGGGTCCTGGGCATGGCACGATTGATCTCGTCGACGAGGACAATGTTGGCCAGAATGGGCCCGGGCCGAAACTCGAACTCGGAGTTTTTCTGGTTGAAGAACTGGACACCCACCACGTCCGACGGCAGCAAGTCGGGCGTGCACTGGATTCTCCTGAAGGTGCAGTTCAGGGATCGGGCCGCCGCCTTGGCCAAAAGGGTCTTGCCCACCCCCGGCACGTCCTCGATGAGCACATGGCCTTCACAAAGGAGGGCGACGAATATCAGGTCGATCGGTGCTTCTTTGCCGACGATCACTTTTCCCACATTGGAGCGAAATCGCTCGGCCGTTGTTCTGAGCCGTTCCAGGTCGGCGCCGGCCGCTGCGGTCGTTTCGTTCATTCCTCAAGACCTCCTTAAGTCCCACCTTAGAAAAACTTCCGGCGAACACGAGCCGTTCATCGCCCGTTTTCTGCGAGTTCCCTGTCCTTTGCCGGTTTCTTCCCCTTCTGTACTTTCCTGCTCTTCAGGCGATCCCATGTCTTCACCATGCGCTCCAGGGCTCCCCTGGTGGGAGGAAAAGGGCTGTAGCGGGCGGCGACGTAGTGCTCGGTGATGCGTGAAAACTCCGGGCGACCTGCAGGGAACCTCTCGTTCAAAACGAGGAGATACTCCCCGGGGGTTTGGGCCGCGTGCCGGGGACAGCCCGCCGAAGCGCCTAATTGAAGCAGCTGCCGATAGATGTGCCTCGCCGATTCAGCCTCCCTGGAGACAGGATCAGGGCGGTCCCGGCGAAAAAAACGCAAGAGCCGGGACAATCGATCCAGGATCAACCGGAGCAGGGCGCTGAGGTCTTCTTTGAACGCCCCGGACAGGGGTTCATAGGATGCTCCTTCATCGTGCTCGAGCTTGAGGCGCAGCCAGTGGACGATCTGGGAAGACACGCTCCAAAGGGCGGCAAGAAGGAGGATCAGCCACAGGCCGGACACCACGATTTGGCCCACTCGTCGAACCCAGGGGGGGAGCCTGAGAAGCTCCACCCAGGCGGGAGGGTCGGACGGGACAGCGGGCGGACCCCCGGGGGGCGGCATCAACACGGGGTCTGACTTGGGGAGCAGGCTTGCAAGAAAGGCGAAGATCAATCGCATCAACTCGGTGACGAAGTGCCAAAGGAGCTTGGGAATGGAAAGGAGGATCTTCAGAAGCTCCGGCTTGATGATCGCACTCGTGAGCAGCCCGAACGCAAAGACGAGGCAGACGGCGAACAGGAGGATGCTCAGCCACTGACTCCTGTGGGCGCTGTAGAGCCATCCTTTTCCCTCGGCCCCGTGAGCCAGGGCGATGCCGCCGAAGGAAAAGGCGAAGAAGGCCAGGCACACCAGGACAAGCCCCGGCAGGTTCAGCCGCCACTGGGAGGCCATGAAGAAGAGGATGAGGAGCATGGCGAGACCGAACTGGAATTCGGTGATCACGGTCGCATAGTGGGGACGGAGGGCGGCAAGGCGCCGCCCGAGCCACCAGATCAAGGCTCCGGACACGAGAAAAAGCTGCTCGGGGTTCGGGAACGAGACCAGGTCGATCAAGCTCGATGCAAAGGCGGCCGGCCATGACACGTACAACAGGTCCGGGGCCGGCCAAAAGAGCCATTGAGCGAGGGTGAGGGTGCCGAGCAACCAGCCCGCGACACTTGCGCCCGCTCTTGCAAGCCACGGCCAGGGCCGCCTCCTCAGCAGCCGCTCGTACCCCCACGAAACCGGGTAGAGGGACAGGATCAGAGCGGGCGAGAAAGCGCCGCCCCCGGTTTTTGCCGCTGCGAGGAGCAGTGCGGTATAGAGCCAGCAGACTTCCATCCCTCCCATGAGGAGGATCAAAGGGCCGTGGCGGCTTTCTCGTTCCATAAGGCCTTTCCTCCTCAGGTCCCCAAGAGGTCATTAGGGCCTCGCACATTGAGCCAGGGAATGCCGTCCATGAGCGGAGTGGTTCCCTGATCTCCGATGAGCAATACAAGCACCTTGTGACCGGATTCTTTCAAGGACCGGAGCAGGGGGAGCAAACCGTCCGCTGCCGACGACAGAGCGAAGACAAGGGTGGTCCCGGCCGGGAGGTTCCTGCGTTCCGCCTCGAGGAACGCTGCAAAGGATTCCTTCCACGACGGCGTCGCTTTAGCCAGGGCTTCGAGGATCTGAGCCAGTTGGCCCCGATCGCCGCTCGGGGGGATGCTCACCGGGTGTCCCGAGTCGGCAAGGCGGGTGTTGACAAACAGCCCTGCGGGGCCGCCTTGATCAATGACATCGTGGGCGATGGAGGCAACGGTGCTGATCCCGAGCTCAAACGCATCGGTTCTGAATGCCCCTTCGCAGTGAAAGGAGTCCACGCCAAGGAAAAGAGCGATCTTGAAGGTCGTGGTGGATTCAAACACCTTGACCTGGAGGGCTTGCGAGCGGGCGCTGGCCTTCCAGTGGATGTGCCTGAGACCGTCGCCCGGCCTGTAATTCCGCACGCCGACGGCCCGCGTCGGATCTTGAAATAGGCAGGTATCGCTCCTCGCGTTTCCCATAGGCTGAACCGATGGGATGGGAACACGAGCTACGGGAAAGATCCTGGGGTACACGATCACGCAATCGTCGGTCGGCAATGCGAGGGAACGGGAATAAAGGCCGAAAATGTCTCCGGAGCGCATTTCGATCGGCCCGAAAGGATAATAACCGCGTGCAGGGCACTCCATCGGGTAGGTCCATCGCACGGAGCGATATCCCAGAAGCGCCGTGGAACGCCGGACAGGCGCTGATTTTCCGCCGGCCCCGCTTTTCGCGAGTTCGGCAGGGAGGCGGTCTTCCACCTGAATCCAAGGCAGGGGCAGGGGTTTTCGGTTGACGAGGTGAAGGGACAGGGTCACCTTCTCGCCGGGAAAAACACGGCATTCACTCAGCGTGCGACGACAGGTCACGCCGAAAAGACACCACCTGCTCCATGCCTTGGCCACCAGAGCGGCGGACAGGAAAAGCGCCATCAGGAGGACAATGGGCGCCTGGTTGTTCCAGGCGGCAAACACCAGCACGGCGGCGAGGACAATGAGCCCGGGCTTGTGGAGCAGGTAGCCCGCCGCCTGGGAAGACAAGATCTTCGGCCTGCTCCCGGCAGCGGAGGTGGCGGTGGAGTTCATGGCAGTTACGCAATCGAGGGTTTGGACAACCCCGCCCCTACGTGGGGATTTTCACAGAAAAAGTATAGGGACGGGGCTGTCTCCCTGTCAAGGGAAAAGCCCGAGCGGCTGAGAGTCCCGCGGTTGAGGATTTTCGCGCATTCGGGTATAAATAAAATCTGACGGAGCGGATTTTGTGTGGAGGGACAGGAATGAGACCGCTTGATGGAATCAGGGTGTTGGAAATGGCCGGGCTGGCGCCGTCGCCTTTCTGCGGCATGCTTCTCGCGGATTTTGGAGCGGACGTGGTCGTCGTGGATCGCCTTTCCCAGGGAGGGCCCGAGATCCCCAATTTGATGCCCAGGAACCCTTTTGACCGGGGTAAACGGTCCGTCAGGGTCAACCTGAAAACCGAGCAGGGAGTCGGTGTGATCCGGAAGATGATCCGGGATTGCGATGTGCTGATCGAGCCCTATCGCCCGGGGGTCATGGAGTCGCTGGGATTGGGGCCGGATCAGACCATGGCTCTGAATCCCCGGCTGATCTATGCCCGCCTGACCGGGTGGGGCCAAAAAGGGTCCTATGCGGCTATGGCGGGCCATGACGTCAACTACATCGCGGTTTCAGGCGCCCTTTCCCTGTTCAGGAGAAAAGGAGAACCTCCCCTTCCCCCCTGCAACATTCTTGGAGACTTTGCCGGAGGCGGCATGCTCTGCGCCGTGGGGATTCTGCTGGCCCTCGTGGAGCGCACCCGCTCCGGAAAAGGGCAGATCGTGGATTCGGCCATGGTGGACGGGGCCGCGCTGCTTTCAACCTTTTTTTACGGCCTTCTCGGCCATCATCTCATGACGCTGGACATCGGCACGAACATGCTGGACGGCGGGGCCCCCTATTACCAGACCTACGAAACCTCGGACGGCAAATTCATGGCCGTCGGCGCCATTGAAGCCCGGTTCTATGAACAGCTGCTCAAGGGGCTCGGCCTGGATCCGTCCTCGCTCCCCGCGCAACACGATCAGGATAAATGGCCCGAGACGAAATCACGCTTTGCAGAGGCGTTTCGATCCAGGACGCGGGAAGAGTGGACCGCGGTTTTTGAGGGAAAGGATGCGTGCGTGGCCCCGGTGCTTGAGCTGAATGAAGTCCAGGCCCATTCACACAACAGGGACAGGGATCTCCTCACCACGTTGGACGGGGTGCTGCAACCGGCTCCGGCCCCAAGGTTGTCAAGAACTCCGGGGCGGGCCGATACCCCCTGCCGGCCAAGAGGCGCCGAGACCAGGGAGGTCCTGGCGGAGGCCGGCGTCCCGGAGGCAGAAATCGAGGAAATGATCCGCCTCAAGGTGGTGGAGTGACAAAGGACCAGGGACAAATGAGGATTGTTTTCATCTATCCTTATTTCCTTGAGGATCGCATCCGCGGGGAGGATATCCGGCCTGTGCCCATGGGCCTCTATTCCATCGCTGCCGTTCTCAGGGACGAAGGTTATGACGTGGAGGTGCTCAACTGGCATGATATCCACGAGACGCCGGGAAAGATCAGGGAAACCCTGATGAGAAAGCGGCCGGACGTGATCGGCCTTTCCATTCTCCACGGCAACCGGTGGGGGGGCATTGAAATCGCACGGGTCGCCAAAGCCATCGACCCGGATGTGACCGTCGTTTTCGGGGGCGTCGGCGCAACCTTTCTCTGGGAGCACTTCCTGACCCACTTTGCGGAGATCGATTTTGTCGTTCTCGGCGAGGGCGAAGTCCCCTTCTTGAACCTCGCGCGCGCCCTGGAGCAAAAGGGCAAGAAGGACTTCGAGCGCATCCGGGGCATCGCGTTCCGAAAAGGGACAGGCCTCGTCAACACCGGCCCGGAATCGCCGATCCGGAACCTCGACGACCTCCCTATCCCTGCAAAGTACTACACCTACCAGCACGTGTCGTCCTCCAGGGGATGCGCCTGGAATTGTGCCTTCTGCGGTTCGCCCCGGTTCTGGGGAAAAGGAGTCAGGTTCCGCTCGCCCGGTCACTTTGTCGAAGAGCTGGAAAGGCTCTTCCAAAGAGGGGTCACTTTTTTCTATGTCTCCGACGACGCCTTCACCATCGACAGGAACCGGGTGATCGAGATCTGCCGGAGGATCGTCGAGCGCGAGCTCAAGATCACGTGGTATGCCATATCCCGGGTCGACTGCGTGGACGAGGAGATGCTCGTCTGGATGAGAAAGGCAGGGTGCATCCAGATCAGCTACGGCATCGAGAGCGGTTCGGAGAAAATACGAAAAAGGCTCAACAAGCAGATCAAGCGGGCTCAGATCGAACGGGCCTTCGCGCTCACGACGCAACACGGCATCCTGTCGAGGGCCTATTTCATCTATGGATCTCCGGGAGAGACGTGGGAGAGCGTGCAGGAAAGCATCGACCTCATGATGAAGATCAAGCCTTTGAGCGCCGTCTTCTACATTCTCGACCTCTTTCCCGGAACGCAGCTTTACGAGGACCTCAAGAAGCACTCGGGGCTGACGGACGACATCTGGCTGAAAAAAATGGAGGGGATCATGCACTTCGAGACGGACCCCCGCCTGTCCGACGATCTGGTCCTGGCTTTTGGGGATCAGCTTCGAAACGCCTTTTACGAGAACGTAGACGCCTTTGCCAGGAACGTTTCCCTGGTTCCCGGAAAGGGCCTTGATGAAGAGCATGCCGAGTTCTGCTCCAGGCTGGCCATGACTTTCCTTTATGGAGACTATGCGAAAATCGACCTGATCAGGAACAAAGAGAAAACGGCGGAAGCGCTCTTCGCCCGATCCCTGCGCTACCATCCCGACCACCGTGCCTACCTTGGGCTCGCGTTGATGCGACAGAAAAGGGGCGAGATCGACGGGTCGGTCCGGATCATTCAAGAGGGCATGGAGCATTGGCCTCAGAGTGAGGAGTTGAACCTGTGCCTGGGAGTCAACCTGATGAACCTTGGCGAATTTGAACGGGCCCTTGCTCTTTTCTCGAAGTTTCCGGATTCGAAGTCCGCAGCCGATTACGCCGCGCAATGCAGGAAAGCCCTGGGCCGATCAGTGAACCTCTGACCTGTATCCTTTCCCATTGATCATGGTTTGCCGGTATCCGTCAGAAGGGATCCGTGATTCGTCAATGGCGATGAACTCGCAGAAAGTCGAAAAACGCCCCATTCGTCATTGCGAGCGAAGCGAAGCAATCTCATATCTAATCGGGCATTCAGGAGATTGCCACGGCGCTTCGCGCCTCGCAATGACGGAGCGGGACTTTTTGCGAAGCCGTCAATGGTTCGTCGCAGGCTGTGGGTCTTGCGACGGGGCCTCCGGCCATTTAAGCCATTTATTTTATTGACATCGCTTCTGGCTTCAGGGAACATTTTGGTTGATGTTTTGAGTTGCGGCTTCCGGAGTTTTAGGACACAACCTTCCGGAAGCGCGAGGAAAATCAGACATGAAAAAAAGATTGGGTCTGATCGTTTTCGTGCTCTTCCTCGGCGTTGTAGGATGGCAGGTCTATGTGAGGCTCGCTTCTTCCGGGAAACCTGACGGCAGGCCGAATAGATCGACGCCTATCGCCGTGGAGGTCGGGTCCGTGCAAAATCGGACCCTGAAAGACCTGGGCCTTTTCACCGGTTCTCTGTCCCCCAAGTCCCAGTTCATCGTTGCCCCCAAGATCGCAGGCCGCCTGGAAAAGCTTAACGTAAAAATAGGGGATCCGGTCAAAAAGAACCAGCTTATCGCAGAGTTGGAGAGCGATGAATATCTCCAGCAAGTCGATCAGGCCAAGGCGGAACTGGAAGTGGCCAGGGCGAACTTCGAGGAAACCCGCAACGCCATGGAAATCGCCAGGCGCGAATTCGAGAGGGCAAAAACCCTCAGACAGAAAAAAATCGCTTCCGAATCGGAACTGGACGCAGCGGAAGCCCAGCTCAGCGCCCAGGAAGCGAAACACAAGGTGGCCGCAGCCCAGGTCGCCCAAAAGGAGGCGGCCCTAAAGGCGGCCCAAGTGCGTTTTTCCTACACCCAAATTCGCGTGTCCTGGGAGGATGGAGACGACACGAGAGTGGTGGGCGAGCGGTTTGTCGATGAAGGCGCCATGCTCGCGCCCAATGCGTCGATTGTTTCCGTCCTGGACATTCGGACCTTGACCGGGGTCATCCACGTCATTGAAAGAGACTACCCCAAAGTCCGCATCGGACAACAGGCGACCATTACGACCGATGCTTATCCGGGGAAGGTGTTCACCGGTCAAGTGGCGCGAATGGCGCCTTTGATCAAGGAAACCTCACGCCAGGCGAGGGTCGAATTCGAGGTTCCCAACCCGGAGGGATTGCTCAAACCCGGCATGTTCATCCGGGTCCAGATCGAGTTTTCGAAGGTCGAAAACGCGACGGTTGTTCCGATGAGCGCCGTGGTGAAAAGGAACGGCGAGCAAGGGGTGTTTCAAGTGGACGCCTCGGAGATGAAGGCCCGATTCGTTCCCCTCACCTTCGGCATGATGAACAGCGAATTCGCCCAGGTCCTCAAGCCCCCCTTGGAAGGAGACGTGGTCACCCTGGGCCACCACCTCCTCGAGGAGGAAGCTCCGGTTATTCTGCCCGGCCGAGACCAGAATACCAAGAAGCAGGGCGACAAGGCCGGGCCGAGCGATTCAAAGCGGGGCAGGCCATGAGGGCTTCTCGCTTCGCCGTCCACCACCCTGTTTTCACGATCATGTCGGTGCTCATCGTGATGATCCTCGGAGGGATTTCCCTCTCGCGCCTTCCCATCGACCTGATGCCCGACATCACGTACCCCACCCTCAGCATTTCGACGACCTACGAAAATGCGAGCCCCAGGGAAATCGAGGAGCTCATCACCCGCCCCATCGAGGAGGCGATGAGCGCCGTGCCCGGTGTGGAAGAGGTGAACTCGGTCTCCTCCGAGGGACAGAGCCAGGTGCGGGTGAGTTTCACCTGGGGAACGGATCTCGACGCCGCGGCCAATGACGTGAGGGATCGCCTCGACCGCGTGGCCCCTCGCCTGCCCGAAGAAGCGGAGAGGCCCCTTCTCAGGAAGTTCGACCTGGCCAGTTTCCCGATTCTTTTCCTCGGCGCATCGAGCCGACTTGACCCGGTGCAGATGCGCCTGATCATCGACGAACAGATCAAGTACCGCATCGAGCGATTGCCCGGCGTAGCCTCCCTGGATGTGGCGGGGGGATTGGACCGTGAAATACACGTGGACCTGTTTGCGGACAAGATCAAGGCTCTCGACATCCCTCTTGATCAGATTCTGCAAAGAATCCGGGCGGAGAATGTAAGCGTTCCCGCAGGCACGATCGAGCGGGGATCACTGGACGTCACGCTGCGTACGCCGGGGGAGTACACGAACCTGGACGAACTGCGCAACACCGTCGTGGCCGTCAGGAATGGAGTTCCCATCCAGCTCGGGGAAATTGGGGAGGTGCAGGATTCCTGGCAGAAGGTGCGGCGAATCGTGAGGGTCAACGGACAGCCCGGCGTCCGACTGGCGGTCATGAAGCAATCGGGGATGAACACGGTGCAGGTGGCCTCCGGGGTGCTCAAGGAGATCGAAAAGCTCAACCGGGATTTTCCCCAGATCCATATCACGCCGATCATCGACACGTCGGACTACATCGAGCGCGCCATCAACAACGTTGGGACCTCCATCCTTTACGGGGGCATCCTGGCGGTTTTCGTTCTCCTGTT
>Ga0068714_10006760_pt1 | contig 11495 bp, 9 predicted proteins | sample MTBNYHSulfiMetaG_FD_62988 | JGI IMG/M metagenome (GOLD analysis project Ga0068714, IMG submission 62988) | Enrichment culture microbial communities from rom New York Harbor, USA that are MTBE-degrading - MTBE-NYH (New York Harbor Sulfidogenic)... | ecosystem: Environmental > Aquatic > Marine >... | reverse complement strand
CCCCTGAACCGGACCGGCTCCCCGGCCCTCCACAACCCCTGGCTTCGCAAGTCGGGACTGCCCGGCCGCTTCGTCCCCCTGCCCGTGAGGGACCTCGACTCCTTCTTCGAGAATGCGGAAGCCCTGCCCCTGCAGGGACTTGCGGTGACCGTTCCACACAAGGAGCGGGTCCTGGCCCGGGCGGCGGGGATCTCCAGGCTGGCCCGAAGGATCGGCGCCGCCAACACCCTTCGGCGGTTTCCCGGCGCATGGCACGCCGCAAACACGGACGTCTTCGGAGTTCGGCGGGCCCTCGCGGAGGTCCCGGGGGGGGCGCGGACCCTCCTCCTGGGGACCGGGGGCGCCGCGTCGGCCGCGGCGGAGGTTCTCCGCCGAAGGGGTCCCCTGGCGGTGGCCTCCCGGGACGCGGCCCGGGCCGAGGCCTTCGCCCTCCGGTATCGGGCGCGCAGCGTGCCCTGGAGGGAGCGATCGGAATTCGCCTGGGACCTGCTCGTCAACGCGACACCCGTGGGACAGACGGGAGAAGAGCTTCCCGTGGAGGCCGGATCTCTTCGGGGAGGGTGGATCTTCGACATGGTGGTGAGGCCCGAAGGGACTCCCCTCATTATGGCGGGTCGGCGGAGGGGCCTCGGGACGATCCCCGGGGAGGCCATGCTCGAGGCCCAGGCTCGGCTCCAGTTCCGCCTCTTCACGGGGCGGAAGCCACCCTCCTGAGGTGGACTTCCTTCTCGGCCGCCGATACAATGGAGAAGAATCTCGACGGACCGCCGCATGCGAATCCTCGAGCCCTCCCGGGAATCGGATTCGACGGATTGAATCCGTTTCCATCCGGGCGGCTTCGGAGTTCGGAGCGGCGGCGGTCCGCCGGAAGGAACGAAGGAGGAAAACCATGCCGTACACAGTCCGGGATTCGCTCAAACCCTCAGGCCTCGCGGGCATCTCTGAGGAGCAGATCGCCCAGCACTGGAAACTCTACGAGGGATATGTGGGACAGACCAACACGCTCCTCGACGAGCTGGCGGCCCTGCGCAGGGAGGGCAAGGGGGGCACGCCGGGCTACGCGGACCGGAGGCGCCGCCTCGGCTTCGAGATGGACGGGATGGTCCTCCACGAGTACTACTTCGGCAACCTGAGGGCCGGGGCGCCCGGCCCGGACGGCGGCGGCCCTCTGCAGGCGGCCCTGGCCGAGGCCTTCGGTTCCTTCGAGGCCTTCCGGGAGGACTTCCTGAAGACCGGCGGAACCCGGTCCATCGGGTGGGCGGTGCTCTACCTGGACCCGGCGACGGGGTTCCTGAACAACCACTTCGTCCAGGTTCACGAGGACGGCCACGTCGCCGGCTTCGCCCCCCTCCTGGTGTTGGACGTCTGGGAGCACGCCTACATGGTGGACCATGGCGCCGGAGGGCGTGGGGACTACATGAAGGCCTTCTGGGGCAACGTGGACTGGCCGGTGGTGGAGAAGCGGTTCCGGGAGGCCCGGGAGGGCGTCGTCTCGGCCCGATTCTGACGCGCCCGGGGAGGGCGTCCCCTCCGCGTGGGGCGATCCGGGGGCCGAAAAAGTTTCGCCGCCGGGGTGCGGGATGGCCGCCCGGCCGGAGTTGTTATACACTTTAACTTCCCCGTGACGGCGGCGACCCGGCAGCCCGGCGGAGGGCGGAGGCCGACCGATGGATCGTGTCCTGATCGTCGACGACGAGCGGCTCATCCGCGAGAAGCTCTCGAAATGGCTTCTCGAGGAGGGGTACGATCCCCTGGAATGCGCGGACGGGGCGCACGCCCTTCGCGAGGCGGCCGCAGCGCCCCCGAGCCTGATCCTCCTGGACCTGGTCATGCCGGGAATGAGCGGCCTGGCCGTTTGCCAGGCCCTCAAGGGCGAGCGGAAGACCGAGCGCATCCCGATCATCGTTCTGACGGGGGCGGGATCTCGGGAGGACAAGATCCGCTGCCTGGAGATCGGCGCCGAGGAGTTCCTGCGCAAACCCGTGGACCGAGAGGAGCTGATGGCGCGCATCGGGTCCATCCTTCGGACGAAACATCTTGGCGACCGCCTCCACCGCTCCTACATGGAGCTGGACCGCCTGGGGACCTTCGCCGAGACCATCGCCGGGCCGGGCGTCGGCGAGTGGCGATCGGAGGACGTGGCCTTCAACATGGCGAGGCACTTTCTGGAGGAGGGGCCCGACCTGGTGTCGCGCCCCCTGCTGACGTGGGGCGGTTACCTCGTCCACAAGACCCTGCTCGGCCTCACCTACTTCCAGCGGGGCGGCGAGTGGTACAAGTTCCTCACCCGGTTCCCCCCCAGGCAGATGGAGGACCTCCTGGAGCCCCACCTCAGCGGCGAGGGCTGCTACCTGAGCAACGACCCGCCCGGCCAGGAGCTTCGAAGGCTCCTCCGGGTCCCCGGCGCCCTCGAAATCGGGAACTTCGCGGCGGCCAAACTGGGATCCCACGTCATCCTGGCCATGGGATACCCGGGGCGCGTGGACGCCTACGAGATCCCCCTGCTGCGGTCCCTCCTGCGGCATTGGGTGGTCTTCGAGCGGATCCGCGCGGAGGCGCGGCAGACCGAGAAGGCCTTTTTCCACACCATGGAGGCCCTCTCCATGGCCGCCGAGTTGCACGACCCCAACACGGCCCACCACATCCGCCGGGTCAACAGCTTCGCGGGGACCCTGGCCTCCCACCTGGGCTGCGACGCCCACTTCGTGCGATGGATCAGCCGCTGCGCCCAGATGCACGACGTGGGCAAGATCACCATTCCCCTGGCCATCCTGCGCAAGGCCACCCTCCTGGACGACGGGGAGTTCCTCATCATGAAGCGGCACACGCTGAACGGCGCCCGGATTCTGGGGGATTCGAGCCACATGGAGATGGCGAGGAACATCGCCCGGCACCACCACGAGAACTTCGACGGAACGGGCTACCCGGACGGACTCCGGGGAGAGCAGATCCCCTTCGAGGCGCGCATCCTTCGCGTGGTGGACATCTACGACGCCCTCCGGACAAAGCGCCCCTACAAGTCGGCGCTGGCCCACGAGAAAGCCATCCAGATCATCCGCACGGGGGACGATCGGACCCGGCCCGAGAACCTGGACCCGCGCATCCTGGAGGCCTTTCTCGACCTCCACGAGCGGATGGACACCCTCTACCGGGACCACTCCGTCCCCGTCGCCCGCCCCTGAGGGCCCTCTTCGGCGCGAACCCCCCTTCTCCGCGGCCCGTGCACCGCCGGCGGTGAGTTCCTCGAGTTCCAGGCAAGGGATGTAACCGCCGGTGAAGTCTGCTGGGGGGGAGTGGCGGACAGGTGGTCCACCGCACGAAGTGCGGACCGGACGGGGCCGGCGCCACTCCGCGGCGGGCCATTGGGTCGGGGCCGCAGGTGCTTTCGGATCCCTGTTGTGAAAGAAACCTCGTCCCGTCAGGGCGCCAGACCGGTGGCCCGGAATCGGGCCCAGAGCTTCCGGAAGCGGGCCCGCTTGAGCCGGGCGGTCTCCCTCGTGGTCTGGAGGAGGGCGCCGATCTCCAGGAGGCGCTCCGGGGGGGACCCGGGGTCCGTGTCCCGAAGGGTGAGCGCCCGCAGGCGCTCCCCGGCCATCACGGCGTCCTGGTGCTCCCCGAGGCAGTCCTGAATCTTGACCAGCAGCTTCAGATCCCTCTCGGGGTCCCGCTTCAGGGCGCTCCGGAAAAACTCCCCCGCGTAGCGGAGCCTCTTGAACCGGATCCTCAGACGGTGGAGCTCCTCCTCCGTCGGATCCTCCCCCATTCTCCGAGCCAGATTGAGGACCCTCCTGGAGGCCCGGCGCACCAGCGGCGCCCCCATCTCGGCCACCGCGGCGCCGCCGGATCCCCTCGGGCGCTTCGGTGGGGGGGAGGATGCGAGCCGGTCCAGGCGGTTCAGGAGGGCGGCGAAGCGGCGGGATCGAAGGGCCTCCCTGGCGGATTCCAGGGCGAGGGTCCGCCGCCGGTGGAAGGCATCGAGGATCCACTCCCGCCCCTCGGGGGAAACATCCGCATCGTCGAGTTTCGGCAGGAGGTAGGGGACGAAGACGTCCATGTCCCGCACCTCTCCGAGAACCCGGGCGACCCATCCCAGCTCGGCCCTCAGGGAGCGGCTCCGGGCGGGCCCCAGGGCCTCGCCCAGAAACTGCAGGGCGGAGCGGGCACGCCGGGTGGCCACGCGCAGGTCGTGGAGGAACTCGACGTCCAGGTCCCGCAGGGTTCCCTGCAGGTTGGCCCGCATCTTGAAAAGTTGCTGGGCGAGGATCTTCCTTCCGGCGGCAGCGGCGGAGTCCTCCGGAAGCACCAGCAGCTCCCCGGGGAGGGGCGCCCCGGGAGGGGGCAGGTTCAGGACCCGAAGCGCGGCCTCGAAGAGGTCGCCGGCCTCCGGGACCATGGCGGCCCGGTCCCTCAGCAGGACCGTCAGGTGCCTCGCCTCCCTCGGCTCTCCGCTCCAGAGGACGGCCGAGAGGCGGGGGGCCTCCCGGATCGATCCTCCGGCTTCGGGGAGGGAAAGGCGGAGGTTGAGGTGGAGGGTCAGTTCGAAGCGGGCTTCGCCGGGGCCCTGCATGTCGTATCGGGCGGTCCGCGCGCGAATCCGCAACTGGGGTAGAGGGGAGCGGCCCTTCAGCAGGGGTTCCAGGGTTTCGGCGAGGGGACCCCGGGGGGGGACCTCGGCCCGGGCGGCGTCGAACTCGGCCAGCAGGATCCCCCCCTTGCAGAGCTGCCACAGCCCGACGCGGTTGGCCTCCCGGTGGCGGAGCCGTTGGCCCTCCTGGTGGAGCCGGCCGTCCTGGGTGTCCCAGTAGAGGTCCCGGACATTGGACTCCTCGAGGGGGATCACGGCGTACCCCGCGCTACGGAGGAGCGCGAGGAATCGGTTCCGGCGGAAGGACCTCGGGAGCCGGAAGAGGGTCGGCGCGGCCTCCCTGTCCTGGAGGGCGTCCTGGGGGGGCGGTGGGGTCACGGTGCCCCCCTGGGGAGGCCGCACTCGAACTCCCGAAGGGTCACCGAGCCGAGATCCCTTCTTCGAAGATCCGCCAGCAGGCCCTCCCGTGGATAGGCGAACCGGAGAACGCGCGAAGACACACGGCCGCCTTCCGTGATGTCGAGAATGCCCATGCAGCCGCGCGGATCGCCGTCGATGGGCTTCCCCGCGGACCCGCAGTTGAGCACTCGGATTCCGGCCACGGTCCGGGTGAAGGGCAGGTGGGAATGGCCGCAGACGAGCACGTCGGGGGCGGCCTCGCCGACCCTGGTCCGAAGGGCTTCCGCGGTGATGCTCGGATAGACGTAGTCGGTGTCGCCAAGGGGGCTCCCGTGGACCACGAGGATCTTGCGGCCGAAGACCTCCATTCGAAGCTCGAAGGGAAGCGCGGCCACCTGGGCCCGCTCGCGCTCGCCGAGCTGGAGGGCGGTCCAGGCGATGTGGGACCCCTTCTTGCGGACCCGCTTTCGAAGCTCGCCGGTTCGGGTTCCCGCCTCCAGCACTCGGCGGTCGATGTTTCCCCGGACCGAGGGGATGTTCTGCTCCCGGAGGTACCGCAGGACCTCTACGGGATGGGGTCCCGAGCCGACGAGGTCCCCGGCGGCCACGACACGGTCGGCCCCCATCCGCCCCGCGATTTCGAGGGCCCGCGCTAGGGCGGGGTAGTTGGCGTGAATGTCCGAGATGCACGCGATCCGCACGGTATCTCCTCCCGGTTTTGAGCGCCCGCGGGCGCGGTCCCGGCCGCTTTCCCCCGTTTATGGCATCCCCGGCCGCTTTCGTCAAGGGAGGAAAGGGACGGGGGAGGCGGCGGGCTACTCCCTGGCGGAGGCCAGGCGGACCTTGGCCCGAAAGGTCCTCTCGAAGAGGTCCGCCTTCTTGCGAACGGCCCATTCCTCCAGAAAGGGGTCCGCGGCCCCCTGGAGGGCGAGTGTGAAGGTGCCGCGGCTCAGGGAGACGGCAACTTCCGAGATCTTCTGCATGTGCTCCCGGTCCATGGCGTCGGCGAGCCGGAGGATGGAGGCGAGTTTCAGGGTCCGATCCCGGTCGGCCTTGGCGAGGCGGCCGAAGAACACGTGCTCGGCGCTCGGGGGGCCTTTGCGGTGGTAGCGGGCCACGTTCGCCAGCAACTCGATCTCGCGGGGGCTGAAGCCCAGGATCTCCGAGTGGAAGAGAAGGTACTGGGTGTGCTTGTGGTGGCTCTTCCGGCTGATGAAGGAGCCGATGTCGTGGAGCATGGCCGCGGCCATCAGGATCCGCCGGTCGGCCCCGTTCAGCCGGTGGAGGCTCCGGGTCTGGTCGAAGATGGAGAGGGCCAGTTTGGCCACGTGCCGCCCGTGGGCCTCGTCGAACAAGTATCTCCGGCCCAGATTCAGGGCGCTCTGGAAGGCCTGGTGTTCCAGGTGGTCCGGGTGGTCCGCCGGGGGGGAGATGCGGTCGGCCAGATCGTAGAGAAGGCCCTCCTTGATTCCCACGCGGGGCACGTGGATCTCACTCGCCCCGATCATGAGGCCCAGGCGCTCGTAGACCATGGCCGCGGGGAGGATGACGTCGGCCCGGTCCTCGCGCAGGCCCAGCAGGGTCACCCGCTCGTGGTAGGAGAGCCGGGCCAGCCTTCCGATCAGGGCGCGAAGGCCCTCCATGGGGACCACCTCGACCCCCCGGGCCCCGGGGGTGCTTCCCACCAGGCTCGCCAGGGAGTCGATGTTGCCCCCCGTGGCCACGTAACCCTCAACGGGAAGCGCGTTCGCAGAGGAGGGGACCCGCAGCGTGGCGGTGTACTCCTCCAGGAGCCGGAGAAAGCGCCCGGGCTCCTGCGCCCGGTCCGACAGCTCCTCCAGGAGGCGGACGGAACCCATGGTGTGGGACTCGCTCCAGAGGATGCCGGAGTCATCCACCAGGGAGACCTCAACGCTGCCTCCCCCCAGGTCGGCCAGGATCCAGCGCTCCCGGCCGAGGACCATGCGGCGCTTCACGGCGGCGTGGACCAGGCGTGCCTCCTCGGACCCGGTGATGGCCTCCAGTTCGATGCCCGCCTCCCCGCGGGCACGCTCCACGAACAGCGAACCGTTCTTGCTCTCCCGGACGGCGCTCGTGGCCACCGCCCGATACCGGGAGACCTCCAGCGACTCCATGGACTCCCGGAACTCGATGAGGGCGACGATCCCCCCGTCCATGGCCTTCTGGGAGAGCTTCCCCGAAAGGAAGACCTCGTGGCCCAGCCGCACGGGGACGCGGCGGGTGTCGAGAGGCAGCAGTTCTCGGGATTCGGTGATCTCCGCCGCGAGGAACCGGATGGCGTTGGACCCCACGTCGATAGAGGCGCACCGCAGGGGGAAGGAGGCCTCCGGCTCCCGCCGGGGGGCCGGGGCTGCCTCCCGCTTGGGTGTTTGCGCCTTGGCCATGGTCCTCACCAGGACTTCCGGTTTGGTGGATGGGTGTTTCGCCGGGGTTGCGGCGGGATTTCGAAAACGAAACGTCCGAAACCGCGGTCCGAACCCGACCCCTGAACCGAAGTCCGGACCTTCATCGTATCACAGGGGCGGCAGGGCCTTCGAAGAAACCCTCCGCGGGAGGTGACCGAACGGCCACGTGACCACGGAATCGAGCGGACCGCCTCTGATCCCTGATCCCTTGTCCCTGACCTCCGACTCCAGGTGGCCGGGCGGCCGGGGAGCCCGAGGCGCAGCGCTCAGCCCCCCTCGCGCTCCACGGCGGGGGCCTCGATGCGGCCCATGAGCCAGCAGGCCAGGGCGATGAAGGCGGCGCCGTAGACGAGGAGGAACGCGAGGGCCGCGGCCTTGCTCTCGCTGGAAGCCATGAGGTTCTGCAGCCCCTCGGGCGCCGTCGGGTGGGGCGTGAGGGTGTGGAGGTGGAAGAGGAGGGTCAGCCGCTTCAGGAAGCCCGGGAGCCAGCCCACCAGATTCTCCCAGCCGAACCCGATGAAGAACCCCCAGAAGAGCGGTTTTTTAAGGGCGATGCCGATGAAGCCGAACAGGCCCCCGTAGACCACGACGCCCAGCAGGAGGACGGCCAGGTCCTGGAGGAGGATCCCGAGATCCTTGAAGAGTTCCCCTTCGAGGCGGCAGAGCAGGTAGGTTCCCAGGAGGGAGACGGCCGTCTGGGCCATCAGCACCGCCGCCATCCCCGAAAACTTGGACAGAAAGACGATCCAGCGCGGCACGGGTCTTCCGAAGAGGTAGGGAAGGGTGCCCCCCTCGGCGTCGTCCGCTACGATGGCGACGCCGCAGAAGAGCGTCGAGAGGGGGATCCAGAAGCCCTGGTAGTACCCCACGACCAGCATGGCGTAGAGGGTGGTGCCCCCGAGCGGCACCTCGAGCCCCTTCCATATGAGGGCCTGCAGGAGGAGGGCCGCCAGCCAGGGGAAGGTCAGCAGGAAGAGGAAGACGAGCCCCTTGACGGACAGGGTGAGCTGGCGCGCGTTGCGGGCGGAGAGGGTGAGGACGGCTTCTCGGTGGATCATGGTTCCCTCACGCAACCAGGTACTGGAAGACCGCCGACAGGTTGTCGTCCAGAGGGTTCAGGATCTCGAGGCCCACGTCTTCCTCGGCCAGCATGCGGCCCAGCCTCTCGTAGAAGGCGCCCGCGTCCGTCACCTCCACCGTGAGGCTCCGGTCGTCGGCGCCGAGGGAGAGGGACTTGACCGTGGGCCAGGAGAGGAGGCGGGCTCCCAACCCCCTCCCGTTCTCCGACCGGATGAAGACCTGAAGGGGGCGGGACTGGATGGCCTCCCGGACCTCGGGGACCTCGCCCGAGGCCAGCACCCGCCCGTGGTGGAGGAGCAGGATGTTGGAGGTCATGGCCTCCACCTCGTGGAGGACGTGGGAGGAGACCACGACGCATCTGCCCTCGGCCCCCCACCGACGAATGTGGGCGATGGTCTGGGTCCGGCTCTGGGGATCCATGCCGTTGAGGGGTTCGTCCAGGAGGAGGACCTTCGGGTCGTGGACCAGCGCCTGGGCCATCTTCACCTTCTGGCGCATGCCCTTGCTCATCCGCTGAATTCGATACCGCACGGCCTCTCCCAGGGCCACCTCGTCGCAGGCCCGCCGGGCCCTCTCCAGGGCCTCCCGCTTGGGGATGCCGGAGAGGCGGCCCATGTAGGCCACGAATCCCTCTCCCGTCATGTCCTCGTAGAAGCGGTCGGGGGAGGGGCAGTACCCCAGGTGGCGGAGGGCCCGGGGGTTGGCGAAGATGGGTCCGCCGTCGAGGGTCACGCGCCCGGAGGAGGGCTTCAGCAGGCCCGCCATGAGGTTCAGGAGGGTACTCTTCCCCGCCCCGTTCACGCCCAGCAGGCCGGTGACGCCCGGTTCCACCGTGAGGCTCACGCGGTTGATGCCCACCACGAGGCCGTACCACTTGGAGGCGTTCTCCACGAGGATCATCTCAGGACCCCCTTCCTTCCGAATCGGATCCAGAGCACCCCGAGGCTTCCGAGGGTGAGGAGCGAGAAGAAGAGTCCGCTTTGAAGGGGCGAGATGAGGCTCTTCACGTCCGCGCCCAGGCAGAGGATTCCCAGGGCTTCGATCTGGGGGATGAGGCCGAAGAACCAGGCCGCCTCGGAGCGGGTGATGGCGAAGAGGATGCCGGAGGCCGCCCACCCGAAGAAGGCCACTCCCACGAGCAGGATCCCCACCACCCGGGGGGACTTGCTGAGGGAGGAGATGCACAGGAGGAACAGGGTCAGGCTTCCCAGCCCGACGGCCGAGAAGAGGAGCGTCCCCCACAGGACCCGGCCGTGGGTCCACAGGAAGGCGAGATCCCCCGACAGCCCGACGTGGAAGATCACTAGGACCGTCACCGGGATCATGGAGAAGATCAGGAAGAAGAGCCCCAGTGCGGCGCCCTTGGCCCACAGGTACTGGACGGGCCCGAGCGCCCGCCCCAGGAAGACCTCCAGGGTCCGCTGCTTCCGGTCCCGGGCCACGAGGCCGGAACCGACCCAGATGGAGACGATCATCATGAGGAAGATGCTCCACCCGTTGGTGAGCAGCCGGGCCACAAGCGTCTCGTCCACCTTGGGGAGCTGGCCCAGGAAGTCCTTTGCCCACTCGGCGTCTCCGAGCTGGGTGTGGAGGTAGGTCAGGGCGATGCCGTAGAACCAGGGAACCACGGCCAGGATCAGGAGCAGGAGGAACCGCTTCTTTCGAAGGTAGGGAAGGGCCTCCTCCCGAAAGAGCGGGATCCAGCGTCGGCGGAGCCCCTTCCGCTCCCCCCCGTAAGGCCGATAGCCCTGATCATAGACCGGCACGGACCGCCTCCCTTCCCGTCATGCGGGCTCCTCCAGCGGAACTTCCTTGCTCACGGCCTCCAGGAAGACCTCCTCGAGGGAGGTCTCCTCGCGGACGAACCGGTGGATGGCCCCCTGAAGGCCGTCCGCGACGGAGAAGACCGACCTCGGCCCCTCCTCCTGGGGCAGGACCACGCGGAAGAGGCCGTTCTCGCCGCGCCCCACCTCCCAGCCCGCCTTCGTGCAGGCGTCGCGGAATTCCTCCGGCTTGCCGTGCCACTGGACCAGGAAGTGCTGGGCCTGGCTCCGGGTCCAGTCCTCGATGCGGGCCCCGGCCACGACCCGCCCCCGGTGGAGGATCACCACCTCGGAGCAGACGGCCTCCACGTCTTTGAGGATGTGGGTGGAGAGGAGCAGGGTCTTACCCTGGTCCACCAGGTCCCGGCAGAGGTCCAGCATCTCCTCGCGGCCCTTGGGGTCCATCCCCGCCGTGGGCTCGTCCAGGAGGACCAGCAAGGGGTCGTGGACGAGGGCGGCGGCCAGCTTCAGCCGCTGCTGCATTCCCGTGGAGTAGGTGGCCGCGTCCCGGTATCGGGACTCGCCGAGGCCCACGTACTGGAGCACCTCGTGGCTGCGCTCGATGGCCGCCCGCCGGGGCAGGCCCGAGAGCTCACCCAGGAGGGAGACCCAGGCCACGCCGCTCATCCCCGCCCGGACCCCGTCGCGCTCGGGGACGTACCCGACCCGGTCTCGGAGGGCGGGACCCAGCTGGCGGCTCTCCCGATCCAGCAGGGTGAAGGAGCCCGACGAGAGGGGGACCAGGCCGAGAAGGGCCTTGATCAGCGTGGACTTCCCGGCCCCGTTGGGACCGAGCAGTCCTGCGGCGCCCCCCTTGACCTGGAAGGTGATTCCCTGGAGCGCCTTCGTCGAGCCGTAAGAGACGTGTACGCCGTGAACCGCCAACACACCCATAGAGCCATTGTACGACACTCCTTGGGTTGGGTTTCAAGGCGAGGCTGCCGCCCCCCGGATCGGGCCGTTTGACGGGAAGACGAAACGTCCACGCCCGAAAGCCCGGAGGCCCGGATCCTGGACCTCGAAATGAGAATCAGCCGGGAGGGGCGGACCTGCGGTCGAGAACGACCCTGCCGCCGCAGACGACTGCACGGAGGGGGTTCTCGCCGAAGGGGTGGAAAAGGTGGAGCGGGCTGGGGACGTCCCACAAGGTGAGATCTGCCCGCTTTCCCACCTCCAGGGATC
>Ga0068714_10006759_pt1 | contig 11495 bp, 17 predicted proteins | sample MTBNYHSulfiMetaG_FD_62988 | JGI IMG/M metagenome (GOLD analysis project Ga0068714, IMG submission 62988) | Enrichment culture microbial communities from rom New York Harbor, USA that are MTBE-degrading - MTBE-NYH (New York Harbor Sulfidogenic)... | ecosystem: Environmental > Aquatic > Marine >... | reverse complement strand
TCAATAAAGGTTTATGTTATTTTGTTATCGCGGGGTGGAGCAGTCTGGTAGCTCGTCGGGCTCATAACCCGAAGGTCGTTGGTTCGAATCCAGCCCCCGCTACCAAAACAAAATCAAGGGCTTACGTCAATTTCGTAAGCCCTTTTTTCTTGCCTAAAAATATCATACCCCATGCTATACCCCACAAAAAGCCGGTCCTGAATAGAACCGGCCCCCCCTTTTTCCCCCTTAAATTTAAGCCCTTGCTTTTTCTGTCAACAGGTGCAAATATAATTTATTGATATTCTCTAATGGTTAACTCACTTATGGGAGGTGCCCACATGAAAGACGAACCATTAGGTTTTGTTCAGTTCGAGGTAATCTATACCCGTCAAACAGGTTCAAACAAGTGGACTCGAAAGGCGGAGCGTAAAGGAGCAAATACCAAAGAAATGGGTATCCCGATGTTTACGGTCCTTCATGAAGGTCAATCCGTCAAGGATGCAAAGCGTCTCCAATATGCGGTGAATATCAAGTGTGATCCCCGGCTCAATGATCCCAACACCTTCATGGTTCCTGAAGACTGGCGGCCCTTTGAAGAAGAGGCGGTTAATTTGACCGACAAGGAATTCAAAAAGAGGCACCCAGAGGCGGAACTCCCCCCCTTGCCCTGACCCTTAACGTCGCTCTTGGTGCTTCTCAATAACCCGGATGGAAGAGGCCATACAAGACCTTTTGAAAAAATACGAAAAGCCAAGGAATAACCTCCGAACTCTTTGGAAAGGAGCCCCCCATGGAAAAATCGCTTGATTCAATCAGCCCAGCATTAAAAGATGAAGACGGAACCGCAATTAAACTTACATATTTCCTTGAAAACAATCCGCCCTCCCTGCCAGAGGCAGCTCGTGTTGACATTGAGTTGTTCTATGGCCCCGGGCAGATTTCAAACAGCATGGGTATTGATGAAGTTATGAAAGTCGCTTATCTTGATGCCGATAAAGTTTTGGATCGAGTTGTCAGTCTTCGGGATAAAGACGTATCCCCGGAGACTTGATCCCTCTCTTTATGCGTTCAATAACAACATGCTCTGCTATTTTTGCAATGATTTCTTTAGCTTCAGAAGTTTTAAGAAACTCGCTGAATCTTTGATGATCGGTTTGAAGTTCCTGTTTACCCATTAGTGAGACCTCCTTGGTTTGGGTTAAACATTCCGAAAACTCCGCCATCGCCAGAAACATCTAATCAAATTGAACTCAATCAACCCCAAAGGAAAGGGCGGAACCCGCCGGCCCCGCCCTTCCCAGGAGGAGGGGTGCAATGAAAGCCCGGATATGCAGGGGAAGACAGCCCCGCCCCGTTACTTAGCCCGCGTTGCCGGTAGGGCACACCCCTTTTTCGCCCTGAGAGGATCAGGCCCAGGGCAAACTAAAATCATTCAATCCGGCCCCAGGCAAAGATACACAAGGCCGTGTTGCTGGTTGAATCCACAGTCAATGACGTTGCCGCGGTCAATACAATACCGAATGGAAAGGTCCACTGTAAGCTCGTATTCGCCGCCATTGCAACCGGCCCTATTAAGCTCGTGGTAACGCCCGCGCCTGTTTTGCCTGCGCCGATGGTGATGCTCTGCGCTCCGGCCCCGTTGTTGATGGTCAGATGGTCAACTATGATGGAAAGTCCTGCCGCCGGTGCTGCTTTAAGTTCTTCACACCCCGAGACGTCCGCCGATGTCGCATTTATAATCCATCCGAATTTACCTGGTGATGGTGTCGTGATCGCTATTGCCATTGTTCACCCCTTAACCGGGGACCATGAGGCCCCCGGTGGTTAAAGGTTGTTAACGTGCGCCCAAAGTAACGAACGGGCTCACGGTTGTGCTTCCGTCTTCCAGGGTCAAAGCCGAATCCCAAAGCGGTTGACCGTCGTGTCTTTCGATGATCCGGCTCAAAATTTCGTCCGTCTCAAAGGCAACATGAATTGAGGTGTCGAACCTCATGCCTTCTCGAAGTCCAACAACGTACTGGCTAAAATCGGCCAACAAAACGTCGCCTTTATTTCCCAGGGTTTCCGTTTTTTCGGTGAACAAAACCGGCCTGGTCAGAATCGAAAATTGACCATTTGATTCCTTCAGAACGGGGATATGATCGCCTTCAAGCCCGATTTGGACACTCAGGGTCAAAAGCTGTGGTATCGTGCTCTGGTGGCACACCCACACACTATTTGCAAACGACCCCGCAAACATGCGCGCCATCATTTTTGTCAGATTTTCGTAAACGATGGTGTCTGCGGTCTGCCCTGATTCCGGGTCCACCTCGATCAGACAATCGGCATTTAGAATGCCCAAAGGCTCACCCGCGCCGGTGCCTTTGAGGAAAGCCTTGTCTCGATACCAGGCCAAACCACGACCGCACAAGGTCTCGATCTGCGACATACCTCCGGGTACATCCGCATTCAACTCAGAGCTGAAGCGGATCAAGCCCGTTAACTTTTTCGCGTTCAATTCCATCGCTCTCGACTTCGGGGAGTTCTCGCTTATCGTCCCCAGCTCCGCCGTATAGCTTGCCGTGAAATTTCCGAACAGTGCTGTTGAGTGATCGCCAATGCTCATGGCGGGGATCTTGATTGAATTTGACCTCATCGGTTGAACATAACACCGGGGTTGAACGATCTCATTTTCCAGGCTCACAGCGTGAATTTTTGCCGCTGTCTCTGAGGGTATTAGCAGCCCGCCATCCGATGGGACCGTCTCCGACATGCTGTTTTGAATCAGGCCGGGGTGGTGTCTCCCACTAAGCGCAGCCGCAAAAAAGTTGGTATCTTTGTCCGGCCACTGATACCCGTCCTTGCCGAACAGTGACCGATAATCTTTCGGTCCATTCGGCCCGGCCATAGCATAAGCCCCGTCATGGCGGATACTCCCGGCATAAGATCCGCCGCCTAACGGCCCATCACGTTGAACCGTCAAAGCCCGTTCCGGCTTTTCAAGCTCGGCCCTTAAGCCTGCGATTGCGCCGTCAAATTCCGAAATGAGGATATCTTCCGCTGGGGTCAACTCGCGCCCCTTTGCTTCCGCATGACTAACCAATCTAAACTTTTCTTCTGAAAGGGCTTTAATATCAGCCTTAATTTTTGAATAACTCATGGTATAATCCTTTCAACAAGTAAACTTTACTTGTTTTTTTTCTTGTGGTTTGTGTTGTACTTCTGCCTCTGCCTTGCCGACCGTCCCCAACGTCTCGCTGGTTCTCCTGCTTTCCGCCATCCCATCCGGGGTCTTTCTCGCCTGCATCGCACAGGTTCCAGGTACTATGACGCGTCCATTTCCCAGGAAGACCCCTTCCGGTTTGACTTCCGAGCAGCCACCTGTTGTCGACTGTTCGGCTCCGGCTATGTAAAGCGCATATCGCGCGCATTCACTCATTGAAAAAACTCTCGGCCCAGGGTTTCCCCTTTTTGCCTTGTCGTTGCCAATCAGCCAAAACATCGCCCTTATGCTGCATCCACACGGCTTTCAACCGCTTTCTCATAGCTTGTGAAGGATATGCCAGCTTAAACACTTCAACCCGCCCCCGTGGGTCATCAGGAAACAACTCCCGGAGGCGATAGCATCCAGTTTCAAGAAAATATCGCATCGGATCTGATATGGTTGACGGCACAATTTTTCGCGTCCGTCGGGTTCTGTTCGTCGGCATTATTTATACTCCCTTTTTGCCTTTTTCCACGCCTCAAAGTTATACCAGCACTCCGCGTATGCTTGCAAAAGGTCCAGCTCTTTATCAGAAAGTGCGTCGTGATAAATATCGTTGGTACATTCGGCCAGGAAATTTCGCGCATGCAATCCATCAAGATATTTTTGGCTGATATTCGAGGCAATGCGCTTTTGAGCCATGCGTGGTGTTCGTCTCCTGTTAGTCGGCATCTCTTACCTTCCTTTATCCCGGAGTGGCTCCAGGTCCAGGTTCAAATGTTTCAACGCCATAAGAAACTGCGCTCTTTGATCTCTTATTACAGAGAGCAGAGGGTGCGCCTTGATTTGGCCTCGATCCCCCTTTACGGTGAGTCCGTCCTTGGTGACAACCCTCTGCGCCTGCCTCATTAAGTCCATCGCCTCAACTGCCGTTTGAAGAATTGCAATTCCGGCCTCATCTGTGATATCGTACTCTTTGAGAATTGCTTTTTTTAGTTTTTCAGCTTGCGTCGAAAGTTTTTTTATTGGCATAAAAGATAAACTCCCCTGGCATCAAAGGAAAACCTTTTGTCCGTAGCTGCCCCCTTACCACGTCGGTTACAAACCCACGGCGCCACAAGGCTACATACCCATAGGGGAGGGGTCACTGTATATTCCGCGTGTCGCTGTTCAATGCCAGTTCCGCCTGTTGAAAGATCTCGTTGGAAACTGATTTCATCTCTTCAATGACAGCCGCGTCTCTCATATTCAGCGCCGTCTCAACTGCCTTTGCCAATACAACCATTGCAGTTGACATTTGCCGCGCATATGGCCCCATTGCATGAAGTGCCGCTTCCACGTTGTTCTGTTGTTCGATGTTCATGTTCTCTCCATTTCAGTGAAAAGAGTTTTTGTATTTCGTCAGCAGCGCCATAAACAGCTCCGAGTCACCCTCATTAGCTGCCTTCGTCAGTTCTTTCTCAATGATGAATGTCTCATGTCTGACTTCAGCCGGATAGTCCATCAGACAGACGTTTCGATCATTCAGTTCCTTGATGGTCGCGTCCATCTCTTGATCGAAGTCCACTCCCACATCATACTTCCGGTGGTCGATACCAAGTGCCGTTAGATCCATGTCGCTGTCCTTTCTTGCCAGGTTTGCCAGGTTTTTTTCATTATTAAATATATATTCACCATATATAAATTTTTGAGTCTCTTGTGCTTAATATAAATACATTAATAATAGAAAAAGTCTGGCAAGTCTGGCAAACATCCGTCATGGGACAACTCCTATCCCCTGAAACATCCGGGTGCCTGCGTCCGGGCGGACCTCAGCAAGTTCAGGGAAGTCAGCAGTGAGTTGCCGATAGAACTTGATGTTACTGGTCGCCTTTAGCCCAGACTCTTCACAGAATTGCCGATAGCTGGTGTAGAGCGCCTCTTTCCCTATTCGCGCATCTGGTGACACCACACACCTTTCATCCACAAATGTTAGCGCCGGATTGATAGCCCTTAACATTTCCTTTTTGTCGTCAAGCATCTTTGGTGACTCTGTGATCTCGTTCGTCTCTAACACCCGAGCCAGTCCCACCAAACTCCAATTCAATATGCCCGACAGCTCCATCTCAAGTTTAGCCTCAAGATGTTTGTCGGCCCGATCCCCCGTGAATGTCTGTTCAAACTTGACGACTTCGATCCGCCGTGCCAGGGCAAAGGTCCGATCTGTTATCACAGGCAAGCTGTTCATTAAAAAAAGATGCTTTGCGATGGGGCGGAAAAGAAAAGGATCTCGAAACTTACGGTCAGCCTGAACGTAGTCGCCGGATACAACCTTCTTGAAAACGTCATCCGCAACTTGGCCTTTGGATGATGCCTCGGTGCTTACATTCAGCAGCTTATCCTTTAAACTCCCCAGGATGAACTTGTCGGCGAGTTGATGCAGGGCGATACCACTCACATTCTGCAAGCCGATTAGTTTAGTGAGGATGTTTGCCAGGACTGATTTCCCATTGCTTCCATGCCCAATAAGCCACAGGCATATGTGAATGAAAATTTCTGGATAGAGGCAATAACCCGAAAAGTCTTGAACGGCATTCGCCCTTCCGATATCGTCAACAAAAACCTCCCGCAAAAACTGTTTAAATCGTGGACAATCGGCTTTCGGGTCAAAGACTATGGGAACTTGAACTTTTGAGAAATAGTTTTTGTCGTGCGGCAGGAGGCCCTTTTCCAGGTCCAGCATTCCGTTCAATAGATTAATGAGCCGTGGCGTATCATCGGCCTGCTTAAACGTCTCGATCTCAAGCATCTTCATTGTGTCGTGGATTCGGGCTTGCGATGCCCTTTGACCGAGTTCAGCTTTAATCCTTTTCGCAATTACATTGTCGTGAATGGCCCGCCATACCCCGCCCGGATCGTACTGAAAGAACCCGCTTCCATCGTGGAGGATGTCGTGGTTTCGGTTGATATGCTCTGCCAGCTCCGATGGAATAAACGCCTTGCCGATAAAATACGATTTTTCATGCTGCCATGCAGCGGCAACCTTTTCTTGCGCTTCTTTCTTTGGATCTTGGCATGGCGGGTCGCAGTTCGCAGCGGCCAGCTCCACCAAAACAAAAGCCTCACCCGTAGTCATGCCCTTGCTCCGCAACCTGCAAGCATACCTGTAAAGGTCTTTGTTCCGAAGTCCATCCGGTATCCCATCCCCCATAAGTATGGCGTCAGGGTCCAGCTTGTCCGCCTTTTCTTTCTGTTTAGCCTTGCACTCAACCAAAAACTCAACAATCTCTTTCGGCATTGGTAGCAGGTCATCCAGGCCCATTTCCAAGGGATTTATGTTCACCCATTGATATTGTTTGCCGGATTTATGGACTGAAGGGGCCACAACAAAAATGCCGCCATCGGTCCTTACGTCAACCATGCCGCCATATTTAGCATCGGTGACAATGCCCATGCCGCCCCCGTGGTGTTCAAAACAGGCATGAAGCCCATCCTTTCGCCCGGTGGTCTGCTTAATGGTTTCGGGGATCTCACAGACTGTTGCCTCAAAACGCTCAAGATCTTCTCTTGAATCGAAGTCTAAAACATCCATGTTGGATATGGCCCCGGTGACAATGCCGATATTGCAATCCGGGTTTTCCTCCCACCATTTCCGGATCTCGCTCTCTGTTGCCCTGGTGGTCTGACGGTCCTTCCAGGTGATACCTTTGGGCGGGAATTTGAAATTGCGCACAAGCGGAACAACCGACCATTCAAGTTTTGAATATGCAATCGCTTCCTCAAGCATGGTTTATGCCCTTGTCTTCCCCCTATTTCGTTTATGCCGCCGCCGCTTCCGGGTCGATTCGGTTTCTGTCTCGATAGCCCTCTAAATCGTCAAGCGTATACACAACCCGCCGCCCGATTTTTGAATAGGCCGGTCCCTTCATCATACAGCGCCAATTTCGAAGGGTTTGAGGACTTAGCCCCAACAGCCTCGATGCCTCAACGTCTGATAGTGCTTGATTGACTTTGGTGTGAACGTACATGTGCTTACCCCCTGGTAAAATGGTTGCTAAAAAATGATTTCGGGGTAAGTATAAGAAGTACAGGGGAGGGGTGTCAGTAGCTAACGTCCCAACTTTTTGGCACGGGGATTTGTAAGGAGTTTTTTGAGGGTGTCCGGGTGAAGGGAGTAATTTTTCGCCACAATTTTTCGGGCGCTCCTGAACGTATGCCCTTTTTCGAGGCAAAGGCGGTCAATTTCCTTTTGCATCGCCTCATTTCTTTCCGCCCGATCTTCAGCGGTCATTTCGTGGCTATTCGCGCCGCCTTGTTTTCGTTCATGTTTCGTTTTCTTACCATATAACGCCAAAGGTAAGGCAATGTCTTCGGTTTTCTCCATCGCCGCGATAACGTCTTTCAGCATTTCGATTTTGTATTCAGGGCAAAGCAGGTCATACACCTCTTTTTTGTATTCCGCCGACTTGTCCGGAAAGGCCGCTTCTATCCTATCCCAAAGGTCATTTTTCATTTTCTTTCTCCCGGCCTTGATCGTTATTGGTTACTTACGGCCCTGTTTTTTTGATCCTTCACCACACTCGAAACGATATCCCCCGCAACCTGAGAGGCGTCTTTCAGCGCCGAATCTCTCAGATGGGCATATCTCATGGTCATCTGCGGTGACTTATGCGTTAAAAGTCTTTGAAGCGTGTACAGGTCCACTTTGCCGCTCGATGCCAGCATAGAGGCGTAAACGTGTCTGAGGCCATGCAGCGCCCGAAACGATTTAGGCAAACCTGCATTGTCCCTGATCCGGTTCACCTGGTGGTGAATGTCCTTTCGCTGTTTGCCGTCCTTCCCCGGAAAAACATATTCACTCCCTGTTCGTGGATGGTTCCTCAGTAGGTCTGTCGCTGCATCATTCAGGGGAATGCTCATATCCGTTCCGCCTTTGGGATCTTCCAGTCTGATAAAGCCCCGCTGTTCGTCAATGTCTGTCCATTTGAGCTTAAACAGCTCTGAACGCCTCATTCCCGTGTAGAGAACCATCCGCATAAGGTTTGCCGCCTGTTGGTTGATATCGCCGTCCATCGCTTCGAGAAGGGCCTTTAGCTGGTCCGGTGTCAAGTCCTCAGTCCTCAGATTATTGACGGACGGCATTTCAAGCGTGAAGGATAGCCCAGGGGTCAACCGCTTCTTTTGTGCATAGTGACAGATCCGCCGCAACAGCTCCATGACGTTCTTGACAGTGCCCGGTGATTTCTCTTTCAGCAGCTTGATTCTCAACCTATCAATAGATAGGGGATCTATTTCCGATGGTAGCTTGTCCCCGAAAACGGGCTTAATATGATTCTCGAAACGGTTGTCATCGGTAACAACGCCCTTCAGGTTTGGCTTGTTCGCCTTGTATGATTCCCACAACCGGGTTATGGTCCATCTGTCATCCTCAGACTTGCGCCTCTCCCTATTGGTTGGTTTCTTGCCGTCCATCTTTGCGGCCCGGAGCATAGAGGCCCTTGCCGCTGTCATACCCTGAGAGGCCCTCCCCGCTTTTTCCTCAATGGGCTTTCCATTTGCCCGATATCGGATATTGAAAATGCGGTCGGTCTTGCCACTGTGAAGTGACTTCCCCTCAATGTAATACACCCCTGGATATTGGGTCTTGAATCTCTTTTGAGCTGGCATTCCTCCCCCTTTTTTTGTTGGTTGCCCGAAGGGTTTTTAGCCCGTTGGGTTCAAGCCCGAAGGTCTCATACCCCACACTATACCCCACACGTTTGATAAAATAAGGGGTATTTTGAAGTAAGTCAAGGGAAAAGTGAAATTTGAAAATGCCCTGAAATCAAGGGCTTTTAGGAAGGTCCGGTAAATGAAGGTAAAAAGGTGTCATAGTTCTCATAACCCGAAGGTCGTTGGTTCGAATCCAGCCCCCGCTACCAACCAAAAAACAAAGGGCTTACGTCAACTTCGTAAGCCCTTTTTTTGTACCTCAAAACCCCATCCCCCGCGATACCCCAGGCAGGTCCAACAGCCCCTATCAAACGAGTGTTCAGGTTTCGGCTAACACCTGCGGCCCACACGAGGTCGCGTCATATCCCCTCAATCTTATTACGTTTGTACAGGATCCGAATTCAGGTTCATCGCCTGCTTTGACGGTTATTGTCGCGGACTGACGCCGGGCTAAATGGTGATAACCTTATCCGCCAGTTGCATGGCAGTGACGATATCCAGCATATTGGTCGTCTCTCCCACCTGCTTTTGATCCAGCAGGTTGAAGTGGGTCAGACAGGTGCCGCAGACCAGGATATGAATCCCCGCCTTCTCGTGTTCCTGGATAAGGGGGAGTACCTCCGACCCCTTTATGGTCAGCTTGACCCCGTTATTGACAAACACCAGTCTCCACAGATCCTCTTCCATTTCCTTCAGGGTCTTGAGAAAACTGACCATGAGTTTTGCGCCCAATACATCGTCGCCATGCCCCATGCAGTTGTTAGTCACCATGACCATGATCTTTCTATGTGCGCCTTCCGCCGGTTTCTCAGCAGAGGGCATTTCCATTACGGGGGTGCTCCCCGCAGTTCCGGTAACATGAAAATCACCTCCCACCTCCTGTATGGCGACCTCCAGGTTCTGGGACGTCATGAAGCGGGCGACGTTCTGCTTTGAGGCCTCATTATCCACCACCACCTTGATGACCTGGGGATGCTCTCTTTCCAGTGCCTCCTTTGTCTGCAAGACCGGGGCAGGACAGGCAAGCCCCCGGCAATCGATTTCTTTCATCATTTTTCTATCCTTGGCTTCAAGTGCCTAAAGTTGACGGTCTCATAAAAAGTCACAAAACGCCATTTCCCGTCATTCCGGCGAAAGCCGGAATCCAGTCCCGCGGCGGGATTCAATCACTTATAAAATCCATGGACCCCGTCCCGCCATTCGGCGGGATTCAACGGAGTGACGACTTTTTACGAATGCTTCAAGGTTAAACAAAAGTTCTCTCATTTTAATTAACGATAATCCGTTCTTTCGGTCCGTCCGTGACCTCTCCGATAACGGCGGCTTCTTCTATCCCTTTATCTCTTAATTCAGCAACCAGATCGCCGGCCCGGTCAGGGTCCACGCCGATCAGGAGTCCCCCGGATGTCTGGGGATCGAAAAGGATATCCTGCATGAGGCGATCCACAGAAGGGGCGAAATCGACCATGCATTCGCGGAACTCCCGGTTGTTGTAGGCCCCTGCCGGGACGAGGCCCATCCCCGCATATTCCATGGCCTCAGGGAGAATCGGAATCTCCCGGCTCATGAGTTTTATCCCGAACGGCATTTCGCAAACCATCTCGGCCATATGCCCCAGCAGGCCGAACCCGGTAATATCGGTGCATCCATGAACCGGAAAATGACTCATGACCTCTGCCGCATCCCGGTTGAGCGTCGCCATCAATCGGGTCACCCGTTCGATGATGTCATCAGAGGCCAGACCCCCTTTGATGGCCGTATTGACTATCCCGGTGCCCAGCGCCTTGGTCAGGATGAGCCGGTCTCCGGCCCTGAGGTCCTTCTTTGTCAAAATCCGGTCCGGATGGATGAACCCGGTAACGGAAAGCCCATATTTGAGTTCCTTGTCTTCCACACTGTGCCCCCCCACCAGGACCACCCCGGCCTCTCTCATCTTGTCGAGGCCGCCCTGGATGATCTGCCGGAGAATGGCGATATCCATATCCTTGAGGGGAAAGGCCACCAGATTCATGGCAGTCTTGGGAACCCCCCCCATGGCATAGACGTCGCTCAAGGCATTGGCCGCGGCGATCTGCCCGAACCAGTAAGGATCGTCCACAATGGGGGTAAAAAAATCGACCGTCTGAATCAGGGCGATATCATCCGTGACCTTGTAAACGCCGGCATCGTCCGCACGGTCCAGCCCCACGAGCAAATTTTCATCCGTCGGAAACGTCATCCCGCACAAGGCCCGATCCAGGTCCCCTGGAGGCAGTTTCGAGGCTCAACCGGACCCGGCGACGGTCTCTGTCAGACGCAGCGCTTTCTTCTCAGCCACTCTTTTTCCCTTTCATCCTATACTTCCTTTTTGTCCTTTTCGTCACTTTGGTCACTTCATCCGAAACGGCCTGTACCCTTGCGGCACATATCTTCTCTCAACAGTTCCCAGCCGATGACCCATCAGAGTGGAGCGGTTTGAATAGTTGAGGATCATGAGCATTAGTTCCTCACCGCGAAGGAGACCCAGGCACCCGCCTGCCGCGCTGCTTTCATCAAAGGCCGTCACCGTGTCCCGTCGAATATTCGGACCCACGAAACATACCGGGACAGGCTCCCCCGAGTGAATCAGCAACGATGAACTGGGGGTGGAGTGATCGGC
>Ga0068714_10006758_pt1 | contig 11496 bp, 18 predicted proteins | sample MTBNYHSulfiMetaG_FD_62988 | JGI IMG/M metagenome (GOLD analysis project Ga0068714, IMG submission 62988) | Enrichment culture microbial communities from rom New York Harbor, USA that are MTBE-degrading - MTBE-NYH (New York Harbor Sulfidogenic)... | ecosystem: Environmental > Aquatic > Marine >... | reverse complement strand
TCAACGACATGCTTTTTGACGTCGCTTGGTTAGTCCTTTTGCTCATCATTCTTAATAGAACCCAAGTTAAGTTGTACCTTGGCATGCAAATTGATAATCACTCCAATGTTCCTTCAATAGATGGATCTTAATTTTTTTAGTATTTTAAGCCCTGCAATATTTTTAATCAGTTTTTAAAGGGCTTAAGCTTCCGAAGGCGTTTTTTGAACGGCACCGCCCTAATGCCCCCCGGGGCACCACGCTTCAGCATGATTTCATTTCACGGTCACGCAGGTGCAATTCGCTAATTTGCAAACTTTCGTCGAAACGCTCCCCATCAGCGCTTTCGACAGGCCGCCCTTGCCGCGATTCCCCATGATTATCAAATCAACCTTGCGGCTCTTGGCCATGCGGAGTATCTCATTGGCAGGGTCTCCATTGGTGCAGACGCTTTCGAGTTTTTCCAAACCGGCATTTTTAAATTTGGCTTCAGCCTTTCCGATGATGATATTGCATCTTTTTTCGTAATTCCTCCTGGAAATTTTAGGGCTCAAGGCGTGCACCAGATATACCACCGAGTTTTTCCCTCTTGCCAAATGGACGGCTAGAGCAACAGCTTTCTCGGAATGCTTTGACCCGTCAACTGCGACCAAAATTTTTTGCATACGAAATGCCAACTTGTTTTTGGCCATCGGCATCAATTGAAGATATGGCTAGGGGCCTATATTGTTTCTTCCTAAACCATAAGGGTTAAAAGAGAATCTCGAAGAGCGTAGTCTGGGGAATTAATTGCCTAGACGTAAGCGCAAGAGTGTAAACATTTTGCTCATCGCCACTGCGACCATAGCGCTGGTGGCAGGCTTATTCATAGGCGGGTTGGTCACCTACTCCATGGTCGTTGGTGAAGTTAACCAGCTCCAGGAAGACGTTTCCGCGCTTCGTAATGAGATTTCTCAAATACACCTTGAAAATATCACCTACGTGGTTGGGGACAACACCTCACTCCCCGCTTTGTACGAGGAGGCCAAAGACTCGATAGTGGTTATCCTTGGAGCCGAATTTGGAGGCCAAGTGCAGGGTTCAGGCTTCGTTTACGACTTCCAAGGCAGGACGGTGATTATAACAAACAACCACGTTGTTTCAGGCGCCTCTGACCTAACCGTGACATTTCAGAATGGAAACACATACACGGCGGAAGTTCTGGGCACAGACCCTTACTCTGACTTGGCCGTGTTATCTTCTAGCGCTCCAGATAGCGAGTTGAAACCCATTGAAATAGTTAGCTCTTCGACGCTGAGGGTCGGCGACTCGGTCGTGGCAATTGGCAACCCTTACGGCCTAACCGGATCCATGACCGTGGGCATAGTCAGCCAGCTTGGCCGGACTCTTGACGAATCATCAATCGGAAACTATTCGATAGCCAACATCATCCAGACCAGTGCAGCGATAAACCCGGGCAACTCTGGCGGCCCACTGCTCAACTATCTCGGCCAGGTGGTGGGAATCACTACGGCCATAGTTAGCGATTCCCAGGGGCTCGGGTTCGCCGTCCCGTCTGACACGATACTGCGGGAGCTGAGTTCGCTGGTGGAAACAGGGACCTACACCCAGCACTCCTGGCTCGGCGTGTCCGGAATTGACATGAGCTACGAGATCGCACAGGCCATGGACACTGACGTGACCTACGGCTGGCTGTTGCAGCAGGTGGTTCCCGGAGGCCCAGCCGATAAAGCGGGCTTGCGCGGCGGGGCAACTCAGATTCAAACGCTTATCGGGACGGTGGTAATCGGCGGGGACATAATAGTGGAGTTTGACGGGTCCCGCGTCGTCAACCGCGACCAGCTGCTGAGCTACCTTGAAGCACAGACCCGGCCGGGCCAGGTTGTGGAAATTACTATAATCAGAAACAACGAGACAATGATCGTCCCTGTTGAACTGGGCACGAGGCCGCCACTGAGCTAATAAAAAAATACCATCGAATCTTCATTTTATAGCAAGAGTTAAAAACCAGCGGCTGCAAAATCAGTTAGGTGAGATATTGTCAAAACCGCGTTTAGTCACCCCAGAAATTTGCGCACACTACCACTCTGGAAAAAATTACGAAATACACGTGTCCCTCCCAAAGGTTGAGAAGGAGAACATAGAGCTGAACGTCCACAAAAAAGGCTTCTCGGTGAAAGGCACCGGGCCAGATGTGATATTTGCCGCCAGCCGCACCCTTGACCACCCCATAGACGTGAAAAAGGTAAAGACGCAGTACTACGAAGTCCAAGGCCTTTTAGAAATAACCGCGCCCTTGTTGAAGTCGATCGCTTGCAGGAAGGTCCCCATAAAATAAAGGCGTGCGTCAATTGCAAAGAAACAAGGCGACGATAAAGCTCCACAAGCCCGACCTTAAGGAGAAATTCTTCTTCTTTATATCGGGATTGATAATCAGCGTACCGTTCACCTTTTTTTTCGCGTCCTATGCCGATTATCTAACTACGGCACTGCCCGCCCTGTATGCCAGCTTGCTTTCGATAGTAATTTTCGCCCCGCTCATAGAGGAGTTCGCCAAGGCTTACCCTCTCTTCTATAGACACGGAGAGACGGAAAGATCCATATTTGTCCTGGGCCTGTTGGTGGGGCTGGGATTCGGCATTTTCGAGTTTCTCGGCTACACGCTTGCACTTGGCGTTTCCATATGGGTGAGGCTGCCCGTCGTTTTCTTTCACGCAGCGACGACTTCGGTTACGGCTTATGGCATTACAAGAGGCCGACCTGCAAGGTTCTATCTTTTGGCGGTGGTCCTGCACTTGTTATACAATCTTTTCGCCCTTGATGATGTTCTCTACCTGATCGGCAGCATACCCGTTCTGGTGATAACATTTTCCCTGGCCTGGGTATTTTACCACAGAACCTCGGAAAAGATGATCAAGATAAAAAAGTAAGTTCTCGTTTTTGATTTCAAAATCACAGTGTAGAATTTTCATGCTTTATATGTTCTGGCCTTATTGTTAGAATTGGTGAACCCATGGCGAACTGCGCTAACTGTGGAAAGTCTCTTGAGCAACCCATAGTGAAGTGCGCCGGATGCGGAACCGAACTCCACCGTGCCTGCGCCAAGAAGACGCTGGGCAAGGCTTACTGCAAGAGCTGCTTCAAGAAGGGCAAGAAGGAGTCGCGGTACGAGCGCATGGCCCAGCGCGCCACGTGGCGATAGCGGCTCGCGGACAGATAAGTTTTATCCACTGGCAGCAAGGTTTTTTCGGGCAGGGGTATCCGAGCCTGGTCTAAGGAGCAGGGCTTAGGACCCTGTGGCTAAGGCCTTCGTGGGTTCGAATCCCATCCCCTGCACTACCTTTATGCCATTCAGTTACCGCCGTATTCAGCGCCTCGATTTCCTTCCTGGCCCCGGTCTCGTCCAAGATCTGGTTCATCAGGCTCGGGTCCTTCTCGATGAGGTGCTTCAGGACCTTGGCGAGTATGGCTTCCTCCGCGGCTCTCATCTCCTCGAGGGCGATGGTCTTTTCCGCGGTCAGCGGCGAGGCGCACCTGGCGCAGTAGATCGCCTCCGGGCTGTTGGACAGGCCGCAGCGAGGGCAGGCCTTGGGGCCGTTGGCCCGGGCCAGGCCGTAGTGCTTGAGCAGGGTCTCGTCGCAGTCGCGCCCCGAGAGATGAACGTATCGCGCCGGCACTTTGGAAGCCCGGGTCCAGCCGAAGTAGGTCCTCAGCTGGGCCTCCGTGAGCACCGAGGCCAGGTGCGTCGCCCTGGTGTGCCTCAGCAGGTGGCAGTGGACCGACTTGGTGATGCCGACCTTCCGGGACGTCTCCTTCAGTATGCAGTTGAACCTTTCCACGGTGAGGTGAGTGTCGTTCTTCGAGGCGAAGACGAAGGCCTCGGGGTCGTCCCGCTTGGGGTGCTCCGCCAGCAGCAGCTGGAGATCGCGGACGGACTCGAGCAGCCGGACCCGCCTCTGCCCGGTCTTCCCGTCGACGATGGCCACGGCGCCGCTCTGGTCGAACTCCAGGGAGCGCGCCTTCAGCGTCAGCGCCTCGCTGGCGCGGAGGCCTCCCTCGTAGCAGACATGGATCAGGGCGCGGTTGCGCTGGCTGCTGGCCGCCGCGAGGAGCTTCTGGACCTCGGCGACCGTGAGGATGTCCTTCGGGAGATCGTTCCTGGTCTTGCCTATCCTGATGATCTTCAACACCTCCGGCGAGGGGTCGGTCACGCTGCGGCAGCCGTGGACCCAGCGCAGGAAGCGCTTGGTCCTGACGCGATAGGATCGCAGCGACTCGGCGCTGTAGCCGGCGTCCTCCAGCTTCTTCAGCCACGCCGTCAGGTCCTCCCTGGTCAGCTGCTCGTAGGGCTTGCCGGCGAGCCCGAGGGTGAGCAGGGCCTGGACGTTGGCCTTGATCGTCCACTGGCTGAAGCGCGACAGCTTCATGTCCTCGACGAAGGCCGCGACCTTCTCGCGCCGCGCCGGCGGCAGCTTGGAGATGCGGGCCTTTGCCCAGGCGTCGAAGTCGGGGCCGTCGTGGTCGTTGACCTTCATTTGGGCTTCGCCTCCGTTTTCATCTGGGCCTTGCTTCTGGCCAGCAGTCGTTTTAAGTGATTTGTGAGAGCTAGATGCAGATCGTCAACAACTTCCTGCGCTACGTCGCGGTTGTCCAAGAGGAGCGAGAAGAAAGTGCCGAAAGCCTCGGCTTCAAATGCTGAGCACAGAAAACTGAACTCCTGGCGGGCTGCCTCATCATTCTTCTGCTTGAGAGCTGCTCCTGAGACGCTTAAAATTAGATTAATAGTTGTGAAATTAGCTTTCGCCCACAAATCCTTGAGTACTTTTTTTCTAAACTCTTTTGTGGCACCTTTGGCTCTTGTTTTTCCAAGCGCGTCGAGGTAGATTCTGTTCCAGGATTTGCTGAGCTCGCCGAAGGGCTCTTGCTCCACGGGTTTGTAAAGGATTGACGGTCGCTGCACTCCGCCGTTGAGGACCAACGCAGATACCAGTCCTTTTTCTCGAAGCCGTTTCAACGATTTGCTCAAAACCTTTGGTGCAATTTTTTTCTTTTTTGCAGCTTCTTCCAATTCCATCCATCTTACAGGTCTTCCAAGATTTATCAAAATCTTGAAAACGTCTCGATCTAAATCAGGAGAGAATCGTCTTGAAACTTTTTTTTCCTTGGGATCGGAAGGTTCTTTCCTCATGGTAATCCTACTTACCTGTGGTAATCCTTTAAATATAAAGCTTTCGTAAACCCTTACTTGAGAACTATGCCAGCCGAAACCGAAAGAACAATCAACAAGCATGGAAAATTCAGCGGGGTCGTGGCTTTACCTGCAGATTATCGACGTTTCCACGGACTTGTGCCGGGATCGCGAGTCAGGATACTCTATGGTTCGATGCTTTTATTGATTCCACCGGATGCCGAGGAAAAGGCACGGCAAAGGGCAGATGCTATCAGGAGGGTCCTGGAATGACCTCCACTCCAGCGCCTCGTCAGCCCGTTTCGCCGGCCTTCGAGGTCCTCGCAGAGTTCGCCCGGAAGGGCAAGGCGGTGGCCTGATTGCGCGCGTACGAGATCATCTTCGGAGTGCTCTGCATCAACATCGGCATCACCCTGGTCGCGACCATGGGCGTCTTCCATGTCGGACCCACTGGAATTGGCAATACAACTCAGTATTTTGGTCAGTACCTCGGTCTGTCGTTTGTTGTTGGGCTGCTCGTGGCCGGCGGGATATCCTGGTTCGGCATGTCCGTCAAGCTCCCGGCGGTGCTGACGACCTACCTCGCTCTTTACATGGGAAATGTGGCGTTCACCGACGCGCTACTAGCCCAGTTCCTTTCCTTTGATAGCGCAGTCGCCGCGATGGTCTCGGCGCCGTTGACCTTGATTTTGGTCGTCATCGGCATCATCGGGGCGCTGCAGATCTCCGGAGGCGGAGCGAGGCAGATGATATGATCGCGGAACTTGTCATTGCAGGCCTCGAGGCGTTCACGATCGGAGTTATTATGGTTTTAATAGTGAGGCGCCGGCTCAACAAGCTGGCCAGGGCGCGGAAGGAAAATGAATTGAAAGGAGAGGGAGGGCATGGAAGTAGCTCAAAGTCCCCTTAAATTCTTCGAAGGCAAATTAAGCAGGCTCGTTTTCAAGGACGGAGATCAGCTCTGCGCCAAGGTCGGCATGGTTCTCTCTGTCGGCCCGATTTTCCTCGAGCTCGAGACGCATCATAACCGGTATCTCATCAGGCAGGACCAGGTTCTGAAGATTTCTCTGGCGGAGGGTCGACCATGACCGGAGAAAGTCCCGATGTGCCACGCGTCACATATCTCCCGATATGCGGGACGTGCGAGCATTTCAAGGCAGGGAACTGTCGGAAGTTCCCGAACGGATATCCGACCGAAGAAATGTTTCTCCCCTCGGGCTGCTGCATCGGGCACTCCCTCAGGTCAGACATCGGGAGGGAAGAAGAGACGATCTCGGACAAGTTCATCACCGACTCCATCCTCAGCGAGAACGAGTTCTTCTGCGACAAGGAGAACCCCGACCTGCCGCTCTACGTCTGGGTTGGGAACCACTGGTCGGCCAGCAAGGCGGAGGCCGTCATCCTCCAGAGCACCAGCGAGATCCTGAAGAACCGGGCCGACCGCGCGAAGATGGCCATCGGCAGGACCACCGACTTCATAAAGGGCCAAAGCATGGGCGCGGAGCTGGAAAGAAAGCCGCCTGAGCTCGTCGCTTTCAAGAACTATCTTTACAACGTCAGGACCGGGGAAAAGGTCCCTCACGCTCCGAAGTATTTCTACATCAATCTGATCCCTCACGACCACGTCCCCCTCGTGGAGTGCCCCAACTTCCTGAAGTGGCTCAAGGAGGTGATCAGGCCCGAGGACCTCGACTTCGTCCAAGAGTGGATGGGGTACCTGCTCTTCGACAAAATCACCGAGGCCGCCTTCCTCTTCCTGATCGGGACCGGGCAGAACGGGAAGACGGTCCTGATGACCCTGATCACGTTAATCCTGGGCGAGGTCAACGTCTCGACGATTTCCCTGGCGTCCCTCTCCTACGACCCGTTCGAGCGGGCCGGGATCGAGGGGAAGCTGGCCATCCTGGGCGACGACATCGGGACCACCGAAATCAAGAACGCCGGCATCCTCAACTCGGTCTCCGCCGGCAGCCGCATCACGATCCAGCGCAAGTACGGGCAGCCCCACGACATCAGCCCCTATTGCAAGCCCATGTTTGCCTGCAACGTGCCGCCCAACATCGTGGACCCGACCGAGGCGACCAAGATCAGGCTGAAGACCCTGGAGTTCGTCAACACCTTCACCAAGCACCCGAATCTCGAGAAGGGAGAGAAGCCGGCCCGGGACCGCGACGAGCTGATGGCCGAGCTGACCGCTGAAATCCCGGGCATCATCAACTGGGCCCTGGCCGGCCTGAAGAGGCTCATCGAGAACAAGTTCAAGTTCTCCACCTCGAGGAGCACCGAGGCGACGTGGGAATTCTACCACAAGAAGGCCAATCCGGCGATCAGCTACGTCGAGGCCTGCTGGGACATGACCGGGGAGGAGCACCACGTCATCGAGAGAGGGAAGGCCTACGCCGATTTCCAGAAGTGGGTCGAGGAGGAGAAGCTCGGCGTCAAACTGACCCGGCGCCAGTTCTATGAATCCCTTCGGCAGGAGGGCTTCGAGACGCCCACCTGCCGCCAGTTGAACGGTGGAAGAGGCTACATGGGTGTCAAGTGTAGCAGAATAGCAGGTTTCGAAGTACCCTTGAGCCAGAAAAAATTATCTATAGGAGAGGGTAAGAAAGAATTCGGCTATTCTGCTACGGTGGAGGGCAACGGCCAGACCAAGATATGCGGAAAATGCGGCGAGGCGACCGAGGCCGTGATTTACGCCGAGGACGGAAGCCAGCTCTGCCCTGCCTGCGCCGCCAAGTACCTGGGGAGGGTCTGAAGATGGCCGCCCACTCTTCCGAGCTCGCGGAAATCTACCAGCGCCGAAACCCGCCGAAGGACCAGACGACGATGAAGCTCCCGGTCTGTGAGAAAGCCGGGCTGCCGTGCTCGAAGCCGCGCTACCCGGTCGATGTCGAATGCCTCGCCTGCCTCCTCGCCGAGATCAGGCACGAGCTCGCGGACCTCAACGCGCTCATGAAGTCCCGGGAGGTAGGACCGTGAAGCCCGACCAGCGACCCTACTCCTCCAGGGCCCGAGAGCTCAAGGACGTCGACAGGAGAGCGGCCAGGGTGCTGCGCGAGATGAAGTTCCACGCCAGGGCCAGCGAGAGGAGAGGGAGACGATGACGCCCGAGTCCAAGCGCATCCTGAAGAAGGCCCTGGCGGACGCGGACCCTGCAGCCGAGATAGAGAGCGCGCAGAAGAAGATTCAAGAAATCCGCGACATCATCCAGGGTCGCAAGCCGGAGGAGAAATCATGAGATGTGCCATGAATCACAAGCGGAGGCCCCAGCCATGACCTCCTACGTCAAGGTCCTCAGGGTTCTCCAGCGCGCAGGGCGCCCGCTGACGGCCGCCGAAATCGTCGAGCGCTACCCTGGCATCAGAAGTTCACAGCACCTCGGCGCGCTCATCGCCTGGCACGGGCGCGGGGAGATAGTCAAGGGCCGCGCAGCCGACGGCAGCACCACCTACGGGCTGTCCTCGGTCTCAACGGCCTCGGAGGTTCGCAAATGACGACGGAACGCCCACCAGAGGCTCGCGAGCAACAGCAGAGTCATAAGAATAGGTCCATCTTTTGCTCCAAATCTGTCGGAAACAGGGCAAAGGGACATAATTCACCATTATGCGGAGGCTGATTTTGTTGGACGTCAAAAAACTCAGGAAGGATTTGGACAATTACCTGGACGTCTACTGCCAGGAGTACACGCGGCGCACCTACAGGCAGCTCTTCGAGCGGCTCGAAGCCGTCAGCCCCGGGCTCCTCGAGAGCATGGACCGCCCGACAGACTCGGACATCCGCGCCTACCTCGCGGAGCTGAAGAGGCAGGCAGGCCCCGGCGAGCACGAGTCCCTGATGCGTCTGCACTTCTACTTCCTGAAGACTCTCTGCGAGAAGATAGCAAAGGGCCGCTGGCCGATACCGCCGAGCGAGGCCCCGCCGGAGCCCGACACCTATCGGCAGCCGACCATCCCGCCGGCCACGATCGCGGAGATGATCCAGCGGATGAAGCTCTGCTCGAACGCGCAGGCCAGGACACGGTTCTTCGTCTCGACGATCTACGGCGCCAGGCGCATAGAGATCGGGGAGATGGCCGCGGACTCCCTCGATTTGGCAAAAGGCACCCTGCTGATCAGGACCAAGAAGCACGGGGAGACGCGGCTTCACTGCCTCCCGGACAGGTTCCCCGAGCTCGGGCTGAAGGTCGCCCACCTGCTCGACCCCGCGGACATCTATCCTCTCAGCGGCGGCCAGATGACGCACCTGTTCAACAAGATCGCGAGGTTCTGCCTGGGCCGGGACTTTCCCCAGGGCGTGGGCTTCCACTCGATCAGGAGGCAGCTGGCCACGTGCCTCGACAACGCCGGCGCCAACCCCGACGACATCTACACCTTCATGCGCTGGAAGAGGCCGAAGACGATCCTGGACCGCTACATCGTCAGGACCGCGACGGAGGTCGACGCGAAGCTGGCAGCGGTGGACCTCCGCATCTTCAAGGTCCATCCGTTCCTGAAGTACTGGGGGGAGAATTCATGAAGGACATCGGGACCCTGCGGCGGCACGTCGAGAACTACGCCCTGGTCCACCTGCGCCCCGAAGCCGCCAGCAAGTTCCGAAAGAACTTTGAGGAATTGGCCGCGGGGAATCCCGACATCCTTCGCCACTCGGACCGGATGAACCGAGAGGATGTGCGCAGGATAGAACTCTTCCTGGTGCACAAGCAGCCAGGGCAGCCACGGCAGAGCTGGTGGAGGTACTTGGACGATCTCTTCAGGATCTGCGAAGGCAAGAACTTTTTGAGCTACTCCAGCATCGTCGATGCCGCTTTCCCCGGGAAGCCCGAGCCCAAGCGCCGCGGCCGGCCGGGAATGTGGACCAGCCTGCCGCCCGCCCCGAGGAAAAAAAGGAATCACTGTCATCAGGTCCGCGCGGACCGCTCCGGGCCCGGAGGGCCTCTTGACGTGGAAGGTTAGGAGGTGAGAAGCACGTTTAAACTGAGTCCATTGAGCAAGCTGCGGCGGGAGGATGCCGGGCAGATAGCGGCCATCCGGGTGCTGGTCTCGGCGGTCATCATGATGGTCATCGGGATCATAGTGCTCTCGAGGCTGTTCCTCTCCGGCGTGGCTCCGACCGACAACGCCGACGACCCGGACTACGACGCGGAGGCCCTCGATGCCTACAACAACACCAAGGCCATGGCCTGGGTGGCGATAGGCCTCATGTCAGTGGGCATCCTGCTGCTGGGAGCGCTGATCATCATGAGCTTCATGGGCGGTGGGCAGAGAGGACCTTGAGCTCATAGGCGCTAGGACGCCAGCCTTGGGGCCTGTCAAAAAATGCATGCGAGGCAGGCTCTCTTCTTTTAGAACTTCTCGTAGAAGCCCAGCACGAGCAGGGCCAGCCCGACGCCGCCGAACATCACCGGCGCCGCCCAGAAATAGCCAGGCGTCGAGATGGCCAGCAGTCCGACGGCAGAGAACACGCCGATTAAGAAAAACAGCGCCCCGACCAGCATCGCCAAGAGATTCTTGTCCATCTTCTTCCCTAGTAAACTGTCTCTTCCAGGGATTATTTGCGACTTTCTCTGGCTGCCATTCCCCGCCTGATGTCTCGGCAAATCACGTTTCTCGGAGATTGAACTCTATTCTTAACTTTCGGATGCGAGAGCCTTCCTGATTGGTGAAACTTTGCCGATTCTCCCGGGCCTCCTCGCCACGTCTGCGGCCCTCATGGGCCTCGGCGCCGGGACTCCAGAGAACAGCCCGTCGACATGGCGCTGGAGCTCCTTGAGTTCCTCCTTCGTGTGCTGCCCGTACTTCTTGTCGCTGAAGATCTGGGTCCTGAACCTCTGCAGGTCCGGAGTGATGTAGGTCTTCCCCTCGACCACGAGCTCGAGGTCCTGCGAGGTCCCGGATATCTGGGCGCTGACCGCGTTGGAGTAGTTGTCCAGGCGCAGGCTGATGTCCTTGCCGTCCCTGGCCTTCCCGGTGATGCTGACGTCGCTGAAGGCCGCGATCTGCGGGATGGCCTCGCGGATTTTCTCGCTTAGGGCCCTGGCGAACTCCTCCACGGTGCGCTCGCTCCTGATGGACTTCGGCAGCTCGGACTCCGCCGGCCCCTTCTCGTCGGCGACGGGCTTCCCGTTCTTGACGCTCCACTCGTGGCCGGCCTGGTCGACCAGGATGCTCGAGCCCACCCAGGAGAAGCGCAGCGCCGGCAGGCCGCACGTCGGGCAGTCCTTGAACCTGGCGCCCTCGAGGGCCTTGGCGAACTTCTGCCTGGCGGCGTCCTCGCGCTTGAGCTCCTGCACCGTGCGCTCAAACTCCGTCACCGGCACGTTGGCCCTG
>Ga0068714_10006757_pt1 | contig 11500 bp, 9 predicted proteins | sample MTBNYHSulfiMetaG_FD_62988 | JGI IMG/M metagenome (GOLD analysis project Ga0068714, IMG submission 62988) | Enrichment culture microbial communities from rom New York Harbor, USA that are MTBE-degrading - MTBE-NYH (New York Harbor Sulfidogenic)... | ecosystem: Environmental > Aquatic > Marine >... | reverse complement strand
GCTGAGCGACAGCCTGGACAAAAGCAGCCAGATCCAGGAGATCGTCCAGGCGGCCGAGTGGCTCAAGGAGACCATCGCCGAGGTCACCCGGATCAAGGAGGTCAGCGACCACCTGGGCCGAAGCCTGTCCGAAAAATCGGTTCGCCTGGATGAGGTCGTGGCCTCCCTGGATCAGCTGGAGGTGATGATCCTGACCGACGAGCTGACCAGGCTGACCAACCGCCGCGGCTGGGAGCAGCGGCTGGACCTGGAGTTCGGGCGGTTCCACCGTTACGGGCGGCCCTGCTCAATGATGATCCTCGACCTGGACGACTTCAAGGAGATCAACGACAAGTACGGCCACCTCATCGGGGACAAGGCCCTCCAGGAGGTGGCCCGGGGCCTGCTGAACGACCTGAGATCAGTGGACACGGCCGCCCGCTACGGGGGCGAGGAGTTCACCTGCCTCCTCCCCGAGACCGACCTGAAGGGGGCGGTCCAGACCGCGGAGAGGCTGAGGATGGGGATCGTCCGGACCCACTTCACCGTCCGCAACGTCCACGTCCCCATCACCGCCAGCTTCGGGGTGGCCACCTTCCGGAAGGGGGACAAGGAGCCCCGGGAGGCCCTGGCCAGGGCCGACAAGGCCCTCTACCAGGCCAAGTCAAAGGGTAAGAACAGGGTCTGCCACGAGCCCGAGGAGCCGGGAGGGGAGGAGAGCCCGCCCCCAAAGCCGGCCTGAGCCCGGATGGCCCTGGTCTCGGTCAGCCGGCGGACTGACATCCCGGCCTTTTACGGCCAGTGGCTCATCAACAGACTCCGAGCGGGCTTTTGCCTGGTCCCCAACCCCTTCAACCCGGCCCAGGTGAGGAGGGTCGATCTGAGGCCCGAGGCGGTGGAGGGTCTGGTCTTCTGGACCCGCCGGCCGGACCCCTTCCTGGAGCACCTGGAGCTTCTCGAGCCCCGCCCCTTCTACTTTCAGATGACCCTGACCGCCATGCCCCGCCCCCTGGAGCCCCATCTCCCTCCGGAGGAGGAGCTGGTCCGGCAGTTTCTGGCCCTGGCCCAAAGGATCGGCCGGGAGCGGTTGGTCTGGAGGTTCGACCCCCTCCTGGTCACCGGCCTGACCCCGCCGGAGGAGATCTTGAGCCGTTTCCGAAGGCTGGCCCGTTCCCTGGCCGGGAGGACCGGCAGGGTGGTGGTCAGCCTGGCCCATCTCTACCCCAAGGTCAGGCGGCGGATGGGAGGTTTGCCCGGGCTTGACCCGGTGGACCTCAAATCCGAGCCGGCCCTGGCCGCCGACCTTCTGGGCCGCCTGGCCGAGGAGGGCGGGCGGCACGGCCTGGAGATGATGGTCTGCGCCCCGGAGGAGGATTACGGCCGCCTGGGCTTTTTACCCGGCCGCTGCGTGGACCCGGAGATCATCAACCGGGCCTACGGGCTGAACCTCAACCTTCCCCGGGACAAGGGCCAGCGCCCGGCCTGCGGCTGCGCCGAGTCCATCGACATCGGGGCCTATGACTCCTGTCTCCACGGCTGCCTCTACTGCTACGCCACCCGCAGCCACCGGGCCGCGGAGCTGGGCTGGGAGAGGCACGACCCCAGGGGCGAAGCGCTTCTATGACAGGCCCCTTAGCCCAAGAATTTCATGAGCGCTCATAAGGAGGGGGCCCGATCCGGGAGACGGTTCCCGCTTCTATTTCAACTCACGAAATGTCAGGGCCAGCCCGGATTTTTCATGAGCGCTCGTCGCGAGGGAGCCAGATCCGTGGCTGAGACGCGCCGTATTCCGGCATTTTGATCCGCAGGCATACTTGAAGCCGGATGTTGAGGATCAAAATGGCGAATTCAAGCGTCGTAACCAGGAGATGGCCGCAGCAGCGGATCGGCTCATGAAAACCCGGGCTAGTAGAGGTTGGGCAGGACCAGGGCGATGGAGGGGCAGATTATCAGGATGGCCAGGCAGACGATCATGGCCAGGAAAAAGGGGAAAACACCCTTGAAGATCAACTCCAGGTCCACGTCCTTGGCCACCCCTTTGATGACGTAGACGTTGATCCCCACCGGCGGGGTGATGGCCCCCATCTCCAGAAGAATGACCATGACCACCCCGAACCAGATCGGATCGTAGCCCAGCCGGACCACCATGGGATAGAAGACCGAGATGGTGACCAGCAGAAAGGACAGGGCGTCCATGATGCACCCGCCCAGGGCGTAGATAGCCATGATCAGGACCAGGACCACGATCCGGGGAACGGGCAGCCCGATCACCCACTGGGCCAGCTCCGTGGGTATCCGGCTGACGGCCAGGAACTTGCCGAACATCATCGCCCCGACCAGGATCAGGAAGAGCATGGCCACCACCAAGGCCGTCTCCACGGCGGCCCGGCCGATGTCCCGGGGTCTGATCTTCCCCCGGGCCAGCCCGATGACCAGGGCTCCCAGGGCGCCCACCCCGCCGGCCTCGGTGGGGGTGAACCAACCGGCCAGAAGACCGCCCATGACCAGACCGAAGAGGACCAAGGCCTCCAGCGCGCCGGGCAGGGAGGCCAGCTTCTCCTTGAAGCTGGTCCGGGGCCCCTGGGGACCCAGGCTCCGGTTTTTGAGGGTCATGATGAGGATGGTGGCGATGAACAGGGAGGTCAGAAGTAGACCGGGCAGGATACCGGCCACGAAAAGCCGGCCGATGGACTGCTCGGTCTGGATGCCATAGATGATCAGGACCACGCTGGGCGGGATGAGGATCCCCAGGGTGCCTCCGGCGGCGATGGCCCCGGTGGCCAGGGAGAGGTTGTAATCGTACTTCCGCATCTCGGGCAGGGCCACCAGGCCCATGGTCGCGGCGGTGGCCGAGGAGGAGCCGGAGATGGCCGAGAACCCGGCGCAACCGCCCACGGCGGCCATGGCCAGCCCGCCGGGAAGATGGCCCATCCAGGAGTAGGCTGTGGCGAACAAGCGCTGGCTCATCCCGGCCTGAAAGGCCATCTGCCCCATCAGGAAGAAGAGCGGCAGCACGGCCAGGGAGTAGGAGCTGAGGGTCAAAAAGGTCTCCTCGGCCAGGAGGCTCAAGGCCGCGGTCGGGGAGACCAGCCAGGCGAAGCCGGCAAAGCCGACCGAGAGGAGGGCGATGCCGATGGGGGTCCCGGCCAGGATCAGGAGCAGGAGGGCGATAATCCCCATGGCCCCCACGACCGCTTCGCCCATTATCCCTCCTCCGGCCCGAGGTGCCTGACCAGGTCCAGGAGCATGGCCAGGGCCGAGATTCCGAAGGCCAGGGCCACCCCGAAGACAAAGGGATGAAAGGGCATGGTAAGGGTGGGGGAGACCTCGCCGCTGTGCCAGATCTCCCAGCCGTAACAGCCGCTCCGCCAGGCCACCAGGGTCATGACGATCACCCCCAGGACCCGGTTGACCAAGCCCAGGAACCGGTTGAGACCATGGGGCAGGCGGGAGGTGACCACCTCAACGGCCATGTGGCCCCTGGTCAGGGTGATCCGGACCAGGGCCAGGGAGAGGGTCAGGGAGCCGAGGAAGCCGACCAGCTCATAGGCCCCCCAGATGGGCATCCCCAGCGGCCGGAGGAGCACGTTGGCGTTGACCAGGGCCATCATCGCCAAGAGGGCCGCCCCGGCGCCGTAGGCCAGCCACAGGGAGAGCCTCTCCAGACCTCTCTGGATCAACTCTTCCGGCTTGAAGGTTCGGCTCATCCCTGCCCTCGGAGTTTCCCGGACAAGGGGCCGGAGTCGGCCCCTTGTCCGGACCAGACCTATAGGAGTTATTGATACTTCTTGGTCAGGGTCTTGATTGTCTCCATGAACTCCTGGCCGGGCAGCCCCTTGGCGGCCATGTCCTTGACGAACTCCTCCTGGAGGGGGGCGTAGGCGGCGTGCCACCGGGCCCGCTCCTGGTCCGGCAGGTCGATGATCTCCAGCCCCTGCTCCTTGGCGTACTCCAAGCCGGCGGCCGAGGCCTTGTCCCAGACCCCTCCGGCCAGGTCGATGTACTCCCGGCTGACCTGGGTGAAGACCTCCTGGATGTCCGGCGGCAGGGAGTTCCACTTGTCCTGGTTCATGCAGACGAAGAAGGGGGCCACGTGGAAGTAGACCAGGGTGACGGATTTGACCACCTCGGCCTGGCGAAAGCCCTTGAGAACGTCCAAGGAGCTGATGGAGGCCTTGACGATGCCCTTGGAGAGCATCTCGTAGGCCTCGCTCTGGGTGGCGCTGATGGGGACCCCGCCCAGGTACTTGACCAGCTTGCCGGTGGTTCCGGCGGCCCGGACCTCCATGCCCTTGAGGTCCTCCAGGGTCCGGATGGGGGTCTTGGACCAGAGGTGCATGGGGGCGCAGGCGTGGATAAAGAGGAGGTGGGTGTCGGTCAGCTCCTTGGGCTTGGTTTCGGCCACCGCCTCGTTGGCCACCTTGGCCGCCACCTGGGCCGACTTGAAACCGGGAAGAAAGGTGAAGGCGTTCATGAGCGGATGGCGGCCCCTCTCCCAGCCGAAGGAGGAGGTGCCGATGTCGGTGATCCCGGAGATGGTGCTTTTATACATCACGTCTCCGGCCACCAGCGCCCCGACCGGATAGAGGGTGATCTTGACCCGGCCCTGGGTCCGTTTCTCGATCTCCTCGGCCCAGGGCTGGCTGATCTGGGAGTAGTAGGGGTGGGCGGCCGGGGTGATCTGGGCGAAGCGGAGCTTGATCTCCTGGGCCGGGGCCTCAAAAGGCGCCCCGGCGACCAGGACCACCGCCAACGCGACCGCCAGGAGCACGATTCTTGTTTTCATCTTTCTCACCTCCCTGGTCTGGTAGGGGGCGACCGGCCGGCTCTCCCGCTCCGGTCGCCTGGTATCTCGGGTCAGCCGCCGTTCTTTTTTCAGGCTCCGACCTTTCGCCCGGCCTTGTAAACCGCCTCGATCCGGCCGGGGTCGGCCAGGAGGGCCGGGTCCTGGAGCGGATTGCCCTGGACGATGAGCAGGTCGGCCTGCTTGCCGGGGGCGATGGAGCCCACCCTGTCCCCCACCCCCAGCAGTTCGGCCGCCCCGGAGGTGGCGCAGCCGATGGACTCCAGGGGGGTCATCCCGATCTTGCCCAGGTGGGCCAGCTCGGCCGCGTTGCGGCCGTGTTGGTTAAAGGGCGTCCCCGCGTCGGTGCCCATGGCCATCTTGACCCCGGCCTTTCTGGCCCGGGTCAGCCCCTCCAGATGGACCTCGGCCAGCCGCTCGGTCTTGTCGATGAACTCCTGGGGGATGCCCGACTCCCGGCCGGCCTGAAGGATGTTGAAGGGCGCGCTTAAGGTCGGGACCACGAAGACGCCCTGCTCGACCATCCTCTCGACGACCTCCTGGTCCAGGTCCACCCCGTGCTCCAGGGAGTCTATCCCGGCCGCGACGGCGTTCTTGGCCCCCTCCAGACCCTGGGAGTGGGCCGCCGTCTTGAGTCCGGCCCGGTGGGCCTCCTCCACCCCGGCGGCCATCTCCTGCCGGGTCAGCTGGGGCATCCCCGGCCGGCCTCCCCTGGTCAGAACCCCGCCGGTGGCCATGAATTTGACCACGTCCACCCCGGACCTTATCTGGAGCCGGACCCCCCTCCGGACCTGGTCCGGGCCGTCGGCCTCGTAGCCTATCGTCCAGCCCTGGCCCCCGGTGATGCAGATCATCTGCCCGGCGCAGACCATCTCCGGTCCCTCGACCAAGCCGGCGTGAATCGCTTCCCGGAGGGCCACGTCGATGAAATCCCGGCAGCCCAGGTCCCTGACCGTGGTGATCCCCGCCTCCAGGGTCAGGCGGGCCTGGCGGGCCGCCTGGAGGGTGACCAGGGGCAGGGAGGCCTTGACCAAGCTGCCTAGGGGATCGGGCGACCCGTCCAGGGCCAGGTGAACGTGGGCGTCGATCAGGCCGGGGAGGATTGTCCAGCCGCTCAGGTCGACCACTTTCCGCGGCCCCTCCCCGGCCGGACCGCTCCCCTCCGGAAGAGGACCCTCACCCAGGGCCTCGATCCGCTCCCCCCGGATCAAGACCCAGCCCGGGTCTAGGATCCGGCCCAGCCCGTCGATGACCCGGCCGTTCTTGAACAGCGTTCCAGGTTCGGCCATCACCACTCTCCCCTGAAAAAGGCCACGGTCCAAACCCCGTTCAGTAGTTCAGCTGGTATTGGCGGACCTTCTCCTCATCCACCTCCACCCCCAGACCGGGGGCGGTGGGCACGGTCAGGGCGCCGTCCGACAGGCCGAAGGGCTCCGCCACCACGTCGTCCACGTAAAAGGGCGAGCCGTGGATCTCGGCGCTGGAGACCACGTTGGGCGTGGCCGCGTAAAAATGGAGGGCGGCTGCGGTGCCCACGCCGGTCTCGATGCACCCGCCCAGGAAGCAGGGCACCCCGGCGGCCTGGCAGACCGCGGCGATCTTCTGGGAGCGATAGAGGCCGCCGCACTTGGCCACCTTGATGTTGACCACCTCGGCCGCCCCCATCTGGATGCACAGCCGGGCGTCGTGGTCGGTGTACATGCTCTCGTCAGCGGCGATGGGCGTGTCCAGCCGCCGGGCCAACATGGCCATCCCCTCCAGGTCCCAACCCGGCAGCGGCTGCTCGATCCACTCCAGGCCGACCCCTTCCAGGCGGCGGAAGGTCCGCAGGGCGGTGGCCCGGTCGTACCCGGAGTTGCCGTCCACCCGGAGGTTGATCCCTTCCCCCACCGCCTCCCGGACCGCCTTGACCCGGGCGATGTCCTGGGCCGCCTCTTGGCCGATCTTGATCTTGATGGTCTTGAACCCCTGGCCGATCTTTTCCGCGGCCGACCGGGCCGCTTCATCCGGGGAGTCCAGGCCGATAGCCCCGATCTGGGGGACGGTTTCGACCCGCCGGCCGCCGATGAGGGCGTGGATCGGAGCCCCGGCCGCCTGTCCGGCCAGGTCGTGGGCGGCGATGTCCAGGCCGGTCTTGGCCATCAGGTTGGAGGGGATGGCCAGGTCCATCCGGCGGTGCAGCTCGGCCGTGTCCCGGGGATCCAGGCCGATCACGGCCGGGATGAGGTGGTCTTTAGCCACCTGATAGAGCGATCGCTGATCGTAGCCGTAAACTGCATGAAAGGTGATCGACTCGCCCCAGCCGACCCGGCCCTGGTCGTCGGTCATCCGGATCAGGACGTGGTTGGTGTGGGTTATGGTCCCCACGGCGATGGCGAACGGTTTTTTGAGCGGGATCCTGATGGGGATGGCCTCCACTTGGGTGATCTTCATCCTGGGTCTCCAGCCTAGTGGTTTATAACGGCCCGGCCGGCCGAGAAGAGGATCCTTTCCTGGGAACGGGCGAAGGTCCCGCCCCCGGAAAGGTCCGCTTGCGGCCTACTCCGAGCGATACTTGTCCGCCGCGGCCAGGAAGCGATCGAGAACCTCCTGGGGAACGATCTCGGGGTAAACCGACCGGGCGGCCTTAGCGAAGAGGGCCCGCTGCTCCGGCGAGGGGGTGGTCACCTTCACCCCGGCCTTTTCAAGGGAGTCAATGGACATCTGGGTCACCTTGGCCAGCCATTGGCGATTGGCCTGGTTGGCCTTGACCACGGCCTCGTCCACGATGGCCCGTTCCTTGTCCGGCAGGCCGCCGTACCAGGCCTGGGAGGCGATGGCCACCCGCAACGGCGCCCCGGCCCGAACGTCGGAGAAATGCTTGATTATCTCCGTGTGCTTGAAGAGGGTGGGGACGATGGCCGGGTTGAGGTAGCCGTCGGCCACCCCGGTCTGGAGGGAGTTGTAGATCTCCGGCCAGGGAATGACCACCGTGCTGGCTCCCCAGGCCTTGAGGTAAAGGGCCTGGCCCCTGTCCGTGGCCCGCATCCGCAACCCCTTCAGGTCGTCGGGGGTCAGGATCGGCTTTTTGGTGTTGGCGATACCGCTGAACCCGCCCACCGGAACGGGCGCCAGGAGGCGGACCCCCTTGGGAGAGATCTGGGAGTTGACCCAGGTCAGAAGGTCGCTCTTTTCCAGAACCCGGTCCAGGTGGTCGAAGGAGTCCCACAGGAAAAAGAGCCAGAACCCGTTTATGGAGGGGCTTATCTGGCCGACCTTGGTCAGGAGGGAGTTGCTGACCTCCAGCAGCCCCTGGGTGACCTGGTCCAGCTTCTCGTCCTCGCCGCCCAAGGCTTCGGTGGGGTACTCCTTGACCTCCATCCCCTTGGCCTTGAGGTGCTCGCCAAAGGCGTGGGACCAGACGTAGGTGCCGCACTTCTCGATGTCCGGCGGGCAGTCCAAGGCGATCTTGACCTCTCCGGCCAGGCCGGGCGAGGCCGCGGCCAGGAGAACCAACAGTCCCCCGGCCACAAGCCCGACCAACTTTTTCCCTCTGTCCATGATGCCCCCTTTTCTGCGGTTTGCTTTCAACCCCGATCAAAACCAGGCCGACCCGAAGACCCTTTCTCTAGCTCGGCCCGACCTTTAAACGAAACGACCTCGGCTGGCAGCGCGACCCGCCAAGAGTTATTGATTCCCGCTCCCCGATCCCGGCTCCTCCCCGGTACCGGGAAGGCTGACGGCAGGTCTCCCGCGGACGCGTCCGAGGATCTCCAGGAGAACCTGGAAATGGTCCACCATCAGGCTCCTGGCCTCTTCGGGCCTTTGGTCCACCAGGCAGTCGTAGAGCCGGAGGCAGTACTCCAAATCGATCCGGTTGTCTTCAGCGGTCATCGGGATCCGGGCGATGATCTCCACAAAGACCTGGGCCACCGCGGCCATGACCGCGCTGATCATGGGGTTGTGACAGGCTTCGGCCAACAGCCGGTGGAACTCCAGGCCCAGGGATGCATCCAACCTTCCGGCCTCGAATTGGCTTTGGTACTTCTCGATATTCTCCCTGATGGCGGCCAGGTCCTCTTCGGTCCGGTTGCGGGCGGCCAGGGCCGCCAGCGAGGGCTCCAGGAGAATTCTAAACTCGGCCAGATGCTCCGGGGTGATGGCCTCCCAGCGAATGTAGGTCAGGATCAGTTCGCCGATCTTGGCGTGATTGGGCTCGGCCACGAAGCTGCCGCCGTGGATCCCCCGCCTTTTTTCGATCAGCCCTTCGGCCTCCATCTGCCTCAGGGCCTCGCGGACGCTGACCTTGCTCACCTTCAGATCCCTGGCGATCCGCTCCTCGGAAGGGAGCTTGTCGCCGGGCTTCAGCTCCCCCTCGAAGATAGCCAGCCGCAGGAGATGGTTGATCCGATCGGACAACCGGTCCGACGGCCCGATCTTGAGGTTGTTAAAATCCATTTCTGACCCTGACCGGCAAATAAGCTAAAGTTAGTTTATTTCCCCAATGAACCACTGTCAAACACTTTTTCTGGCTGTTTGATGCTCAAGGTAGTCAATCGACCGGAGAGGGAGGGGCCGCTGCGCGGCAAGGGGGACTTTCATCCCCGTTTTCGATAATCGCCCCGGAGCCGGGGCTGGTCCGGCCGGTCGCCTGGGTTATAATGAAACGACCTGCCCTCCGGACCTGATCAGGGAATAAGGCGGATGAACCCCAAGCTTCCTAAAAAAGCCCTCCTTGTCCTGGTTCTGGCCGCTTTGGTGGCCGCCTTTTTGGCCCTGGACCTGGAGAGGTACCTCTCCCTGTCCTTTATCAAGGACTCCCAGGCCGGCTTCCGGGCCCTCTCCGCCGATAACCCGGTCCTGGTGGTGGGGCTCTACTTTCTGGTCTACGTGGCCGTGACCGCCCTCTCCCTGCCCGGCGCGGCCGTGATGACCCTCTTAGGCGGCGGCCTCTTCGGCTTCTGGGTGGGGCTTTTGACCGTCTCCTTCGCCTCCAGCCTGGGGGCCACCCTGGCCTGCTTCGTGGCCCGCTACCTTCTCCGGGATTGGGTCCAGGGCAGGTTCGGGGGGAAGCTGGCCGCGGTCAACAGGGGAATCGAGGAGGAAGGGGCCTTCTATCTCTTCAGCCTCAGGCTGATTCCCATCTTTCCCTTTTTCGTCATCAACCTGGTCATGGGCCTGACCCCGATCAAGCTGTTCACCTTCTACTGGGTCTCCCAGGTGGGGATGCTGGCCGGGACCGCGGTTTACGTCAACGCCGGCAAGGAGCTGGCCAAGATCGACAGCCTGGGCGGAATAGTCTCACCGGGCCTTCTGGCCTCCTTCGTGATCCTGGGCCTGTTCCCCATCACGGTCAAGAAGGTCATGGGCTGGTACAGGAAAAGGAGCGGCCGGGGGGCCCGGCCGGCCGATTGACCCGGATATTTCACGGGTCGAGTTGGCTGCAGATGCAAGGCGCGGGACACGAAGCCATAGTCAGCCTATGGCGAGTGTCACGCAACGCAGCAGATGCGGCCAACTCGGCTCGCCCGGTGGGTGAAGGCCGCCAAATTTTTCCCACTGGGCGAAGGAAACAAACTGTCACCAAGCAAAACAAACCCATAATCAACGTAACTATTTGAATTAAATATATATTATCTTCACCTTTTGGCGGTCTTCATGAAATATTCGGGTTAACCGGGAGGCGGGGATGGCCGATTACGAGTTCGATCTGGGGATCATCGGCGCCGGAGCGGCCGGGCTGACCGCCGCGGCCGGGGCGGCCCGGTTCGGGGCCAAGGTCCTCCTGGTGGAGAAGGAGGCCCAGCTGGGGGGCGACTGCCTCCATTACGGCTGCGTTCCCTCCAAGACCCTCATCAAGACGGCCAAGGTCTGGCACCTGCTGAGGGCCTCCAGCCGCTTCGGGCTGCCCCGGGTGGAGCTCCCGGCGGTGGACTTCAGCAAGGTCTCGGCCCGGATCAGGTCGGTCATCGAGACCATCCAGGAGCACGACTCCGACCAGCGTTTCTGCGGCCTGGGGGTGGAGGTGTTCCACGGCCGGCCGGTCTTCCTCGACCCCCATACCGTGGATCTGGAGGGGCAGCGGCGGTCGGCCAGGTCCTGGCTCGTCTCCACCGGCTCCTCGCCCGCGGCCCCACCCCTGGAAGGGTTGAACCGGACCGGCTACCTGACCAACAAGGAGCTCTTCTACCTGGAGGAGCTCCCCCGGTCGATGATCGTCCTCGGGGCCGGCCCCATCGCCATGGAGATGGCCCAGGCCTTCAACCGGCTGGGAACCAGGGTCAGGGTCATCCAGCGGGGAGACCAGGTTCTCTCCAGGGAGGACAAGGACCTGGCCGATACGGTCCTCCGGGCCCTTAAGAACGAGGGGGTGGAGGTTCACCTGGGCTGCGCCGTGGAACGAGTGGACCAGAAGGAGGGGGCCCGGGAGGTCACCGTCCAGGAGAACGGCCGGCGAACCACCTACCGGGCCGAGCAGCTCCTGGTGGCCCTGGGCCGGCGGCCCAACACGGCCGGCCTGGGGCTGGAGGAGATCGGGGTGGAGCTGGACCGGGGCGGGATCAAGGTCGACCACCGGCTCCGCTCCACGGTCAAGCACATCTACGCCGCCGGGGACGCCACGGGCCAATACCTCTTCACCCACGCCGCCGGCTACGAGGGCGGGATAGCCCTGGCCAACGCCATCCTCCGGCTCCCCCGCAAGGCCGATTACACCTTCCTCCCCTGGTGCACCTACAC
>Ga0068714_10006756_pt1 | contig 11501 bp, 14 predicted proteins | sample MTBNYHSulfiMetaG_FD_62988 | JGI IMG/M metagenome (GOLD analysis project Ga0068714, IMG submission 62988) | Enrichment culture microbial communities from rom New York Harbor, USA that are MTBE-degrading - MTBE-NYH (New York Harbor Sulfidogenic)... | ecosystem: Environmental > Aquatic > Marine >... | reverse complement strand
TGCGACGATCGCGGTTGCACTGCCTCCTGGCCTGGCAGCGACACCCCAAAAACCGGCGCGCCCGCACTGCGCAACTGCTGGATTCTATTACGATGAGCTGGATTTTCCTGCCGAAATTTCTGAAAAAAGAAAGGTGGGAAGGTAAATAACTATCGCGATCACATGGCAACCTTATACCGGGTAATGCAAGAAAGAGCAAGGATTATCTTCAACAATGTCAGAAAAACACTATTTCTTCTTTATGCTGCGTGAAGGCGCATCGAATTGTCTTGACTTTTATTGCATTAAGCATAGTATAAGGAAAACTATGTAATAGACGCAGTTCTCGTCACCGGTTTGCCGGAAAAATCATTCAAGCCCTGTCCATTACTATGCGGCAGGGCTTTTTATTTCAAAGCAGAGAAGACGAATAGACGCCGAACGAACCACATATCCCAAATAAGGAGGCAACAAGATGAATATACACATCGTGGGAGTTAAACATCCTTTTGTGAAGTTAAACAATAACGAATGGGAAAGCGGGTCTTTGCCACTGGAGGAAAGCAAAGCCCAGCAACTTGTCGGGGGCGATATTTTTTTTCATAAAACCCGGACGGAACCATCTTATTATGGCGGAAGGATTCTGGACTATCGCGTTGATGAGGAAGAAGAAAATCGGGGAAGGATTATTTTTAAACTCAAATATCTGAAGGAATGCAGAAACGTCAAAACGGAAAAAACCGGTTGGTCAAAGGCTATCAAGATTATCGGCTTGGACCATGAGTTGACAGAAGCGAAAAGCAATGGCTGAAGATCTGCTTGATTACTGGATAAGAATTATAAAACCGATATTTCCGGTGAATGCATGGATCGCTTCACGCCCCGCCAGCGGTGATTATCTTATCGAAATCGACTGGAAACTGGAAAATGACCTGCACCAATCCAGCAAACGCTCCAGGAAGATCGAAATAATCATCAAGGAGGAAGTCATTGACGATTATCTGAACAAAAACAAGGACGAACGGGCATTATTCGGCACAAAAATGATCGCATGGATTTCCGAACGTTATAATAATTTCAACCTTGATAGCGATGCCCATTCCAATTTCACAACTCCGGATAAATGGCGCATCTCGAAAAGCCTATTCAGTAAAGTGACTGGGGACATCACAACAAACGCTACCCCGTGACCTTCCATCAGGGCTTTCTTTTTGGCTGCTTATCAAGCTTGTCTTTTGACTTTTGTTTCTGTTTTTCGGCTTTCTGTTTCTGATCCTTTTGCTTGTCTTTCTTGCCGCCCCTGTCTCCCATTGCCCAGCTCCTCCCCTGCTTGCCGAAAAATCTTCGCGCAGATTTAATTTCCATTGCCACGACAGTAAATTACGTGAAGCAATTAACTGGTTTTATTACTCCGGCAACTAAATATCACAACAGCCCAATAAAAGATTAGTGCATTCTGAGAAAATATTTGTTCACTCCCCTACTAAAGGGGGTCGATTTATTCATATTCTCAAAATCCCCCTCAATCCCCCTTTGGCAAAGGGGGAGCTGTTATATTTAAATGTTTAATTGCCGAAGTAACAATTAAACAATGTACATTTTATGCATGTTTTTGACCGACAGACAAACATCGATGATGTTCTAATGTAAGAGCTCGTAGGCAGTTCATCAAGGTTCAACCTGATCAGGCAGGCCATAAGAGGCATTCTGCTCGGGAGCGGTGGCCTCAGACAACATGGTCGACAATTTAATATGCTTGTTGATTTTATTAAAGAGCTGATATGAAGTCTTTGGTGTCCTGACATCTCCGAATAACTTGCATCTCATGTATTCTTTTAACCCAAACAAAACAACCAGCATTGATGCCGTGAATATACGGACATCCATTTTCCCGAAATATAGTTTGTATAATCCCTTGATTTCCCGAAGCAAGAGCTCACTCTGGTGGTTTTGGACAAAGAGCGCGGCGGAGACGAGAAAATATCGCATCATCCTAAGCGTCTTTGCATAAGTTTTTAAACGCGCCCGGACCAGGCCGCTTTCGTGATTCAGACAATAATGATAACCGTCAAGGGTTGTTTTTATCGCCCGCAACATCGAGGCGCCGTTTCTAATGTAATCTGTTTCAAAGGCAAGACGAAGAAAATATTCTGATTCATCCCTGGTAAAATGATCATGTTTAAACCATATTTTCCCCTGGCCGTGCTGGGCTTCATAGGGGATGTTTTTTAGGAGCTTCCCCTGTTGCTCATAATCATTGTACAATTTCGTCCCCGGAATAGGCCCCAACTCACAGAACTGCAAATAATCGGGTCTAAGGGAGGTTACAAAATCAATATCTTCCCAGATCGTATTTTTATCGTGATCCTCCAGGAATAATATGGACGACGCCAGGACGCTGATACCTCTTTTTCTAATTTCATCAACCAGACTGGAAAAATCCGTTCCCTTGTTTTTGGCATAGATCTCTTTTTTTGATTCAATGCCGATCCAGATGAACGTTATGCCGAGACGGACAAGAATATCCAGATCGCCGAGCTCCTTCAGGGTTTCGGCAGAACTGAAGATGGCAAAGGTAAAATAACGCTTATTTTTTTCCATTTGCTCCATTAATTCCAGAGCACGTTCCTTCATCTTCAGGAAGTTTTCATCCAGTATCCCAAAATCGGTAATTTTTTTCTCATCTTCATATCGGCAGCAGAGGTCGAAAATCTCTTTCCCCGTTTTCAGGTACGGTGTGTATTCGCCGAAGAAATGTGAGGTGGCGCAAAAGCGGCATTTGTTCGCGCACCCGACCCCGGTTGTAATTATCCCTGAATCAGGCGACCACGGGACGCCCATGACCTGTCGATTGAAAGAGCTGTACCCCAGGGGATGCCTGATCGGCCGGTTTATGTTTTCCTGGAAAAGATTTCTTAAGAAATATACCCCTTCGCCTTTGCAGATAAAATCATTTTCGATCATTGTTTCTACACCCGGGATATTTGTTCCGTGGCCGCCCAGAATAATTTTCGATCGGGGGGAAATTGCCCGGATTATTCTAGCCATTTCCTTTGCCTTTTTGAAATTGGGGATAATAAAACTGATGCCGATGTAGTCATAGTCCTTTTCCAATTCCTTCTTAAAACGTTTAAGGGTGGGGAAATCCAGGACCGTTGTAGGCACGTCAATATTATCAGCTAAAAAATAAAGGCCCTGACTCCCATGATTGAATCTATAGGAGAAGATGCCTTGCTCTCTTGTAACCTGGTTATGAAAAAGCTCCATTTTGTTTGATTTTTCACCATATTCGTCATCTGCTGCATATGGCCCAAATACGGATGTCAGTAATAATTTCATTTAACGCTCCTTAATAATTTTTGCTCAATAGGCATATGCCTCTTGCTATTGCTGGATCTTGGGACTGTATTTCATCCTTTCCTGTATGCCTTTGTCCATCGCCATGAATGTTTGGGTGATTGCAGGAGAAGCTGCAAAAGCGGCAATACAAAATCTGTTGTTCTATCGATACCTGGCGGGAGCCAGGGCATGAATCATAAATTGTATGTGGAATCAAAGCAGCGATTGAGTTTCCTTACCCATGGGAGGTTTTAACTTTATGCGACAGTATGCGTTGAAGTTTCTCTCTAATTGTAATGTCATTATCCGGCTCCATCTTCTCGGCGAAATCTCCCTGTAGCAAGTAATTTGCGTTCTTATTATTTACTTTTATAATGTCTCCGATAGCGTGACCGAGCCATTCTTGCTTCAATCTTACTTCCATGATATTCCCCTTTTCTCTTTGATCGATTTATGTATTCCCGGCGAATAGATGCCCAAAAACAATTTAGGCTCTCATCAAGCACTGCATTTTCCAGGTTTAAAAGATCGAAAATAATAACCAACAGCCTCTTTTGGGGAAGCAGGTCACTTATGCCGTGTTTTGGGTGATTTCTTCCCCGCGGCTCGGTTCCGCTGTATCCGAATATTCACTCGTTTTGCTCACCTTTACATTAGCCTTGTTCTGCTTGGCTAGCTGGCGCTTTGCCGCCTTATCCATTTGTTTTTGCTGCCTTGCTTTTTCTTTCGCGTTTTTCCCAATATTGTATCTTGGTTTTCCCATTATGGAATACCTTTTTGCCTTTCACTCATTTGTTATGGAACAGGTTGAACATAGAAGGCACTCCACGATACAGCATTGATGGACTGCCTTCTATGTTGACAAGGATTGACTACAGTGTTTTCACGTTTACTGCCGACGGACCTTTGGGACCCTGCTCGACATCAAAACTGACGCGGGCACCTTCGGCCAACGATTTAAAACCTTCTCCTTTTATCGCGGAATGATGCACGAACAGATCCTTGCCTCCTTCCTGCTCGATAAAACCAAATCCCTTCGAATCATTAAACCACTTAACTTTACCTTCTGGCATTTGTCCTTCTCCTTTATTGATTTATTCTATTTTTTAATCAGAGCTTCAATCCCTGTGACACATGCGCCGGCTACACCGGAATCGGCTTCTTTTTGACCGGGCATCCTGGCCCATCCACCATTTTCAATAAATTTTAATTGATCATAGTATTCGATCTTCGCCAATTCTTTGAGTTTCTCTTGACTGTTCGGTTCCTTCATAAATTGGGCAACGCAAATTGCCGCCTGGTTCGCCAATACCGCATCTCCGGTCCTCTGGCTTGCGGTAGCGGAAGTTATCCATCCACCCCAACTAAAGCCAATAATCATTGCGACGACCGCTCCAATAGCAAAACCCCAAATGCCGAACGTAATCTTTGTTTTCATGTCTGTTTTCATCGATCAATCCTCTCCTTTTCATAAAAACTGTTTTTTATCCTTCTGCATCTCCCCTTTTTCGATTCTCCAAGAACTTTTTAAAAAAAATTACTGGTCATCCAATGTCCTTAAAAACAAAAAGCCCGGTCACAACGTAAGTGACTGGGCTGGAGAGGTTTTTTTCTTCCCTATATGGGAAGGACAATTTTTTTAATTTTAAGTCAATTATTATGTTGATTACAGACTATACTCATTCCCAACAAAGTCAAGTTATATTATTACCAGTGCCTAACTAAACCATTTTTCTTTATTACTGAAGCGATAGGAACACCGCTAGAAGGTTGCTGAAAAATATCTTTTTATAAGGCGACTCAAAAGGGTTTAGCTGCAAGCCATCGCGAGGATCGACCAGTTGCGCCATGCAAACCAATGGCTGCAAGGATATTCACATTTTTTACTAAACCAGCCCAACATCTTTTAAGCCAAATTCAGACTAAAAAGATTTATGTATATTCTCCTGCAATCGGGGCATTGCGCCATTGCTCAACCAGTTCATAAACTTTCTTATTGAGGTTGGAAACCGTTCCAGGTATGATTGCTGAAACGGTGGTCTCTATTTGTATAATCACGAGGAAAAGAGAGAATAAGCGACACTATGCAAGCAATGATCATAGATCTGTCAACACTGCTGATTCTTGTTTTCTGGTTGTTCGGATTCTTTTTTTTCTGGAAAATCCCCCTGCCTGACAGACACGATTCTTCAAAGAAAGTCCAATTACCCGCAATATCAGTCATTATCCCTGCACGTAATGAATCCGAAAATCTGGGATCATTATTAAACTCTCTTCAACATCAACATATTCAGTTGGAAGAAATAATCGTTGTCGACGACCACTCAGAAGACAATACCCAAGACATAGCTCGGGAATTCGGAGTGCATCTTCTTTCCTCGAAAACGCTTCCGGATGCTTGGAGCGGAAAACCTTGGGCATGCTGGCAGGGGGCAAAGGCTGCCAAAGGCGAGGTATTCATGTTTCTGGATGCAGATACATATCTAGAAAAAGACGCCATAGCGAGCATCATTCAGACCCACATTCGTCTTGGTGGCCTGGTATCCGTGCAGCCATATCATCGCATGAGACGCCTTTATGAACAGCTTTCCGCTTATTTCAACATCATAACCATGGCGGGCATGAATGCTTTTAACCTGTTTAGGAGCTCTTCTCGTGTCATAGGAGCTTTTGGGCCCTGTATTGCGTGCTCCAGGGAAGATTACTTTTCAGTTGGCGGGCACGAGAAGGTAAAAGGTGCGGTCCTTGAAAATCTGTCTCTAGGCAAAGAGTTCCTAAAGGCGGGCAAACAGGTACATTGTTTTGGCGGCAAAAATTTCATATCTTTTCGCATGTATCCCCATGGTCTGGGCTCAATTATAGAAGGGTTTGGCAAAGGATTTGCGATCGGTGCAAGCGCGATGAACATCCCAAACTTGATCCTTGTCGTGTGCTGGATCACAGGAGGAGCATCTTTGACGCGCCATCTCGTTCAAGCAATCATTGTCGGATCAAATCCGGAAATTATTGTATGGATTTTTTTCTACCTGCTTTTTTCCCTTCAACTCTACTGGATGCTCAGCCGTATCGGAACGTATCGATGGTACACCGCCCTCTTTTATCCAATACCTCTCTCTTTTTTCGTCATTGTCTTTTTGTGGTCCTGCATAAATACATTTATCAGGTGAAAAGTGCGTTGGAAAAAGCGTGTGATTAAAACTTAAGGTAATCAAAAATGCGAATTTTTTATCTGCCAACATTCTGGAATATCATCATCGACTTTTTAGCATGGTTTATTATTCACATGGGAGTAGCCCGCCTGGCGGTAACCATACCAATTGAAAGCTTTAATCCCCTGAACTGGCTTTATCGGAATAGAAACTGGGAGTTAAAGGGAGATTTTTACTCCAAATATGTTGCCATACACAAATGGAAACATCTTCTTCCGGATGGAGCATCGTTACTTGGGGACAAAGGCTTTCCCAAGAAACGACTCGGGAAAAAAGACAGTAAATATCTGCGCCTTTTCCTGCATGAAACGTGCAGAGCAGAAATGACACACTGGATCATAATGCTCTTTGGGCCTTTGTTTTTTCTGTGGAACCCAACCTGGGTGGGATTTCTTATGGTGGGTTATGCCGTTGTTGAGAATGTTCCCCTTATAATGGCGCAGCGGTACAACCGGCTTCGGTTGCGCCGTGTCCTCAAACGGGAGAAATCAAAAAAATGACTTCTTCTCCTGGCCATAATGCTGTTGCTGTCAATGGGCTGATAAAAAATTATGGGTCTCTGCGTGCATTAGATGGATTAAGCTTTGCCGTTGCCTGCGGTGAATTTTTTGGTATTCTAGGACCCAATGGAGCCGGCAAAACCACGACCATGGGAATCTTATCCGGTCTCATCAAGCCTGAAGCCGGATCGGTCAGCATGGCAGGGATCGAATGTGCAGGTAATAATGGAGTTCTAAAGAAAAAGCTTGGTTTCGTACCTCAAGAACTCGCTTTTTATCCCACTTTGTCAGCTGTCGATAACCTCTCCTTTTTTGGTCAATTGTATGGGCTCCAAGGCAGATCATTAAAGGAGCATATCAATGATGTACTCCACATCGTCCAGTTGGAAGATCGCAAAGAAGAACCGGTGATCCAATTCTCGAACGGCATGAAAAGAAGACTTAACCTTGCCATAGGGCTTCTGCACAAGCCTGAAATCCTCCTCCTGGACGAGCCAACCGTCGGCGTAGATGCTCAAAGCCGGAATGCAATCCTGGAGAGTTTGCAAAGGCTAAATATGGAAGGAGTTACTATTCTTTACAGCACCCATTACATGGAGGAAGCTCAGAGATTGTGCGGCAACCTGACAGTTTTCGACCATGGCCGCATTATCGCCAGAGGGTCACCTCACGATTTGGTAAAATCACTGGGAGAAGGTCTCATCCGGGTAAAGTTTTTCACCCCGGTTCAGGAAGGTTTTTTACGTGAAATTCATAACTTGGCGCTTACAGCATGGACAAGTGATGAAGGCATGGTTGTCCATATCAAATTAGATTCGAGGGACAAAGACTCCGTCATCCGCCTGGTGTTTGCCAGAGCAGAGACATGGAAGCTTCATGTTCATAACCTGCAGGTACTCGAACCAAATCTTGAATCAGTCTTCCTCAAACTTACCGGAAGAGAGCTGAGGGATTAACAGGAATGGCTTTTGTTCACCATGTCATTGCTATTGCCGTGAAAGAAGTAAAAATCCTCTGCCATGACCGGCAAGCATTGGCTCTTCTCTTCCTTATGCCTGTATTTTTTATCCTCGTCATGAGTTTTGCCCTTGAAGGGGTCTTTGACATTGGAACAAAGAATAGGCCTCTCACTGTATTTTACGTAAATCAAGACAGGGGCAAAGAGGCTGATACCACCATCGATGCGCTCAAAAGGATTGAAGGCTTTTCCTTCTTACCGATTCCTGTGAATAAGACTGCCGATAAAAAAGAGATCGAACATCTGGTGGCAAAAGGTAAGCATCATTTTGTCCTCCTCTTCCGTGACTCTTATTCTGAATGTATCCAGATTGCCAAACCAAATTCTGATCGTTGTGCTGTCACCGTTCATCTCTTTGCAGACCCAACAGTGAATCACCAAATCGTGGCTAACCTAAACAATATAATCAATGGCTTTGTAAAAGAACGCAGGCTGGGAATACAGCTACAAACGCGACTGCAGAAAGCCTTCAAAGAAATCGACAATAAAACTGCTGCGCTGGGAGTCCCGAATGGCGAATTAAAAAAAGAACTTGAGAAAATGATTGATCTCAATAATCTTCTTGACACATTAAAAAAAGCAAACATGGTGACAATAGATTTTCTTGGGAGAGACATTGCCGGCAGGCGGCCCACTTCCGTAGAGCAGAATGTCCCTGCCTACACCATTTTTGGCGTCTTCTTAATTGTCCTTACCCTCGCCAAAAGTCTAATCAGAGAAAAAACAGAACGCACCCTGCCTCGTCTCATGACCGCCCCTCTGTCTAAAGCCGCTTTTCTAGTTGGCAAGCTTCTTCCCTATTATCTCGTCAACCTTATCCAGATAGGACTAATGTTTCTGGTTGGCATAGCTGTTTTCAAAATGAGAATAAGCCATATACATGCCCTTCTTCTCGTATCATGCAGCCTGGCCGCGGCATCAAATGGTCTTGGCCTCTTGGTAGCTACTGCGGGAAAGACAGAAGCTCAGATAGAAACCATTGCCGTCCTGTTGGCTGTGACGCTCGCAGCCTTAGGGGGAATGATGGTGCCAAGCTTTATCATGCCCGGCTTGCTTCAGACCATAGCCTGGTTTACGCCCCATGCCTGGGCACTTTCAGGATATCAAGATGTAATTGTTCGTGGATTATCCATTAAAGATGTTCTGCCCGAAACCCTTGTCCTTATGGGATTTGCCATTGCTTTTTTTGCGGTTGCGCTGTTTCGTTTCAGATTCAATTAAAAGACAAGCCTTTTGCATTCGATTGCCGGTGTTGTCTCTCCGGAAAAAGTATCAGAAAATATTAATCAGCCGCCTAAATCAGCTAGGGGTAAATCATGAATAGTTTTTTTAGCCTTCGCTTATTGCCACTTTTCGTGTCTTCTCAACCGACAAAAATCTTGCTTGCAACATTGTGGGGAATCTGGAGCGTTTTAGATTTGCCGGCAAGATATTTTCTTTGGGGAGTAGTTCGGGTAGTTCGGGGGTAGTTCGGGGGGTAGTTCGGGGGACGGTAGTTCGGGGGACAGTATATCTAACTATTGACATTTAACCAAAACTGGTGGGAATTTGCAATGGCTCTAGAATCGCAAGATTTATTGTTCCAGGATATCCTCATCATCCTACACAGAGAGAAAATCCAAAAACCGGAGCCGAAGAACAAAATGCACGAAATTAGATGTCCCTGGAATGACCCGGGATAATTATAAACTCATAATGACTAGATTTCGATGGATTCACAGCATGCCATTGAGCTAAAAGAATAAAAAACCAGCTATTTCTAACTGGTTTTGCACTTCTTTGGACTGTCTTGGATTCTGTCTTGGTGGAGGCGGCGGGAGTCGAACCCGCGTCCGAAAACCTTCCGCTGCAGCTTCTACGTACGTAGCCTTTGCTTTATAACCTTCACGCCGGTTTGCTCCCTCAGGCCGGATCGCCCCGCGCTATCCTGTAAGTATTCACCGCCCTCCCCCAGGCAAGAAGTTTGGCTATCCTGTCTAAATGACGTCTTACTCAGCCGGCAGGAAAACCAAGTTCGACGTTAGCCGACTAAGCGGCTAATGCGTAATCGTAGTTGTCTGCGATTATATGTTTCCTACCTGTTTAACGAGGCCTGTAGGAACCTCGGTACGCTTCTACAACTTCAAATGTCCCCGTCGAAACCGTGACGCCCCCCTTTTTAAAAAATTTGCTTTTTCTTCAAATCCCCCTTCATCCCCCTTTGCTAAAGGGCGATGAAGCAAGTTGAAACATTCAATTGTGATAGTAATATAGTCCCTGAACGGATATTTGTCAAAGAAAACCATTTTCATACCAAAGTCATTTCCAAAATATGGCTCCTTACCAATCAGAAGGCAAAACTTATCGTCACACCGCCATAGAGGTAGTAATCATCCCGATCAGTAGGGCTGGATACACCCTTCAAGCCGCGCCCTTTCATTTCATTTTTAGCGTCATCAACCAGCGGGAAAACATAAGACACAATCGGTGTAATGGTCAAAGACTTCGTCAGGTTCACGGGCACAGACAGCGAAAACGTTGCATCGTGAAAGTTATTGTATTTGCCGGCAGTCGCTGCCGCATTATCGTCATACTTCGGATATGTCCCGGAATCTTCGCTTTTCAGATAACTGGCGGTCGCCGCGAGTTTCAAACCGACCCGTTCCTGCAGAGCAAAGGTATGAGAAATTCCCAGCAGGAAATACCATTGATGATAATGATCGATTTCTTTATAGACAGTCAGCGTCGGCGCTAAAAGCGTATCCAGACCGACTGTCAGAAAAATTTCCTGCGAGTCAAGCGGGTCGGCTGCGCCGGCAGAAGGCGCATTTAAAGCGTAGTAAATATAACCGCCTCCCAACTGGACAATTCCCAGCTTCCGGACATAAGACAAGGTGAGGTCAGTTTCCGTATAGTTGCCGGAATAGTCCTTGCCAGTCGCGGAGTAGGGCCTGGTATCCAGATTCCCCCAGGCATTGAAGCTAAAGCCTTTATAGCTGATTGTCGCCGAAGGTTGCAGAACAACACTGCCGCGGCTCAGCTCCTGCCCGCGCCAGATATAGGCGCTCAAAGCACTCAAAGCAACCTCGCCTGTCACCATATCTGCCGGCGGCTTTTGTTCGTCCGCCCCGGCGGCAAGCGGGGCGGCGGTAATGATCAGAAAAGTGAAAACAATTATCATTATTTTTTTCGTCATTTTTTCCATGGCAGCAAATTCTCCTGTATTATTTTTTGCATAATTTTCTCATTTTTATCCGATGGCCATGCCGCCGCGTTCGCCGGAGCTGATGCGGACGCATTCGGCCAGATCCAGGACAAAGATCTTGCCGTCGCCGACGCTGCCGGTGTGCGCTCCTTCGGTAATGGCCTTAATGGTCGGCTCGACAAAATTTTCATTAACGGCAATATCGAGCCTTACTTTTTTTAAAAGACCGCCCGCCTCTTTGGCACCGCGGTATATTTCCGTTACTCCTTTCT
>Ga0068714_10006755_pt1 | contig 11501 bp, 10 predicted proteins | sample MTBNYHSulfiMetaG_FD_62988 | JGI IMG/M metagenome (GOLD analysis project Ga0068714, IMG submission 62988) | Enrichment culture microbial communities from rom New York Harbor, USA that are MTBE-degrading - MTBE-NYH (New York Harbor Sulfidogenic)... | ecosystem: Environmental > Aquatic > Marine >... | reverse complement strand
CCCAACAACCTGGTGAACTTTGCCAACCTGAGCATTCTGCTGACGTTTGTTTTCTCTATCGCTTTCTCCAACCGGAGCTGGGGCGCGGTCTGGTCTGATCTGCCGCTTTTCCTGGTGGGGCAGATCCTGATCGTGGTCTTTACCCGGACAACCGTGGAAGAAAAACGTTCCCGTGCCGAAGTCGAGCGGCTGGCCAGAGAACTGGAAACCGCCAACCAGCAGCTCCGCGAATACGCCCTCAAAGTGGAAGAGCTGGCCATTTCCAAAGAGCGCAACCGGCTGGCGCGGGAAATTCATGATGGTTTGGGACACTATCTGACCACCATCCACATGCAGATCCAGGCCGCGCGGGCGGTGATGTCCAAAGACCCGGAACGCACTCAGGAAGCCATGGAGACCGCCCAGCGCCTGACCCAAAAAGCCCTGGTCGATGTGCGTAACTCCGTCGCGGCGCTTCGCGCCAGTCCCGCGGAGAGCCTGCCCCTCTCCGAACAGGTGCGGGAAGCCATCCGCACCTGCGAAATGGCCGGCGTGCCGGTCCGTTTTAATGTGCTCGGCAGCCCCCACCCCCTCCAGCCCCAGTCTCACCTCACCCTCTACCGGGCAGTTCAGGAAGGGATCAGCAATATCTGCAAGCACGCCCAGGCCACCCAGGCCTGGATCACCCTGGACTATCAGAATCCCGGCAAAGTCCGGCTCTTCATCCGCGATGACGGCGTGGGAGCCAGCCAGCTGGATGGCGGCTTCGGGCTGATGGGAATGCGTGAAAGGGTCAAGCTGCTCAACGGAGAAATCAACGTCTCTTCCTCACCCGGTGAAGGGACAACCCTGGAAATTGTGGTGCCCGAATGAAAAATAAAATTCGTATATTAATTGTCGATGACCAGGCCCTGTTCCGTGAAGGGCTGAAGACTCTGCTATCGGTACAATCCGATTTTGAAATTGTCGGCGAAGTCGAGAACGGTCAGGAAGCCCTGCGCATGGTCTTGCAGCATAAACCCCATGTAGTGCTGATGGACCTGCGCATGCCGGTCATGGATGGGGTTACCGCCACCCGGCGGCTCAAGGAAAACCATCCCGATTCCCGCGTGCTGGTTTTGACCACATTCGATGATGACGAAGATATCTTCGAAGGCCTCCGCGCCGGCGCGGTGGGCTACCTGCTCAAAGACGTCTCTTCTGAAAAGTTGTTCGAAGCCGTCCGCGCTGCCGCCAGTGGGGACTATTTCCTCCAGCCCTCCATCACCGCCAAGGTCGTGGCCGAGTTTTCGCGGCTCTCCAGCATCAAATCTCACGAACCGGATGCGCTGGTGGACCCGCTTTCTTCCCGCGAGCTGGAAGTACTCAAGCTGGTATCCACCGGCGCCAGCAATAAAGAGATCGCCCAGGCCCTGGTGATCGCGGAAGGTACGGTCAAGAACCACCTCACCAACATCTTCAGCAAGATGGGCGTCCGGGAACGGATGCAGGCCGTGCTCAAAGCCCGCGAACTGGGCCTGATTTCCTGAGTCAGACCACCGAAAAGATGGATAATTTTTGCGCTCAAATGACAGGATAGAAACAGATGGACGCCAGACCCCAAAACCAGATCGATTCCACAAACCCCAATCACACCCGTTACAACAATTTATCCATCGCCGGGATCACACTGATCGCCGGCGGCGGGCTGCTGCTGCTTGACCAGATCCTCCATACCACCTGGCTCAGCCTGCTGGCCCTGCCGGTGGTGGGCGGCATTCTGCTGGCGCAGGGCATTCACTCCCATCAAATGAACTGGTACATCCCCGGCAGCCTGGCCCTTTTCTTTGGGTTGGGCGTGATGGCAGGTTTTGGGCCGATCTTCAGATTGACCACCTTCCAGAAAATCGGTTTGCTGCTGCTGGTGTTCAGCCAGGGTTGGACCTGCATCGCCCTGGTCGCCCATTTCCGGGTCAAAAGGGATGCCTGGTGGGCGCTCGTTCCTGCTGGTGTCGTGGCTGGCGCCGGCGCGGTTTTAATACCCACTGAAATCGCCTGGTTTACCCTGGTTCTGATCGTCGGCGGTGTATTGGGGTTGGGCTTGCTCCTGTGGGGAACAACTTCAAAGACCTTCGGCCTGATCATCCCCGGCTGTTTAACAATCGGCGCGGCCGTCGGCACCTACCTCGGCTGGTCTAACGACCCCCGCGCCCTCTCCCCCCTCACCAGCACCGGCACCACGCTGGTGGTGCTCGGTCTCAGCTGGGTGCTGGTTTCGGTTTTTTCGCGGGCGGTGACCACCGGCTTCGTATGGTGGCCGCTGGTCCCCGCGGGGATCCTGGTCATCGTCGGCTACGGCCTGTATATCGGCGGCGACCCCAACACCGCCGCCAACTTCATCGGCAACACCGGCTCGGTCGGCCTGATTCTGATGGGCATTTACCTCCTGATGATGCGCCGCGACAGCCATCGCTGACCATCCGGGGGTTGTTGGTGGGCGCGCTGCCAGCGCACTAAAAGCGTAATTCGCTGCAATATTTTCATACCTGTATGGCACGGTGGCGCAGACAAGACAGCTCTGCCTGATTGTCATTCTGAACCCCAACGGGGTGAAGAATCTCTGGGCCGCTTCCCCGGCAGAACCAGCTTTAGGACCTGGGCCATGCATTGGGCTGGGTGTGTCACCAGTGCGCCGAAAGTCACCGAAAAAGGTTTTGATCTCATATTCAGGTAACCGATAGCACGCTGCGTTGTGGTGTGGTCAGATGCGACCGCGCCCTACTTGCTGTGTCCGCACGCCATCATCCCACTTTTATTCCCACAATTCATTTAGTGTAACGAAACAGTTCGTTGTATCATCTTTTCTAAACTCGTTTGTAAACTGCCCAATATCAATACCCAAAGCTTTATCTACACTTAATTTTGCTCTCCCTCCCGGAAAATAATCTGGATACACCTCCTTTAAAGATACCTCTGTTTGAGGATCCCAGATTCTAAGGTCCGGACTAATAGGTTGCGATGTGGGACAAACCCATAAATGATCTCCTGTATTCTTGGCATTATAGTTGAAGAGGGCAGAAAACCCATATTCTGGATAGTATAGAATCATATCGAAAGGAAGAATATCTTTCACTCGAGAGTACGGATAAGTGGTGATATAAATTTCTTCAGGTTTACCATATCTGGCCAGAATTTGATCCAAACGATATCGAATTTTAGTCGTGGGTGGAGAAAGCCAAAAACCAGTTACTTGATAATTTTCAACTCTTAATTGAATGCTTTGTCGCTCTAAGTTTTCCTTTCTTTTATATTCAAAAGCAACCAATACACCTTTCAAAGGTGTACCTTCCCCCTGGTACTTAATTTTCATAAAGCTTTGAAGAAATTGCTCTGCCTCAAACCAGGAAGTTTCTTTTGGTACAAGCCCCCATACACAAGGCAGTTCGCACCCGCCATTATCTGTCAGCAGTTGGTCAATTTGCTTTTTTGCAGCCTGTTCCGATAATGTTGGCAACGGTGTCCAGGTGGAGGTTGGGATGAGTGTACTGGTTCTGGTCGGTCTGGTCGTTTGGGTAGGAACTACAGTTTCTGTGATAAAGCGTGATTCTTCAACTGTCGAAGTGCTTCTATTAATTATTTTCGTTGCCGATATGCTTCTTTCCGAATCGGGGATATCTGTTTCTTGCATAGAAACCCTTTGACAATTTGTCAAAAGTACAGTAAATATGACACAAAGAAATATATTATTGATGGTGTGATTACTTAATTTGATCATTGTCTCACCTTTTTTCTTATCGAAAAGCCAAAAAAATACTTCCTGCCATATTTTTATTCATAAATTCGGCTTTTTTACCCCCCTGGCCGTAGAGAACTTCATCTTCACTGATTTGAAACGGCACAGGATTCCATTCCCCATACACCCAGTGTAAAAACATGTCCGCAAAGATTTCCCCATGTTGGTCATCCCCTCCATATTGATAGCAAGGGTGCGCTCGCTTTTGAGCGCACCACAATACATCGTGCGATCGTGTACTCGGAAATGAGATCATACCTCTCTCTGTGTCTTTTAGCGCTTGCGTACCCATCACCCTCACTCCCCACCAATGACCTCAATATTGTCCTCCAACTCACCCTAACCGCTTTCATAAACCTGAATTGAGCTTATACGGTCTCCGAAAACTTAATTTGATTCACACCAACCCCCATTTTCCACTAATGGTTGGTAGATAAAAGCAATATACCAGTTAATGTCCGTCCAGTCAGTTAGTTCAGGATGTCTACTCCTACGACCCATAAGAAGAAAATTTATCCGCTTCTCTCTTGGGAAAAAAGTTGTTACGATTGAGTCCCCTGTATGGCTCAACCTCATAACAATCGCTGGCTCTTCGTTTGCTTCAATTTTTTTTCTTATGATTTCAAATAACTCATTTTTCTGATCCAATTTAAGTTCTATCCAATCAAAATCATCTTTGTCACCAAGAGGGCGAAGTGAAATGCGACCATAATCATCAAGATTCCAACTATTTGAAAGGTACATTTCAATGATTTCTGAAATAGAGAATTCTTGGTGAGTTTCATAGTAAATATCAAATGTTGCTATATGTGACATACACGATCCTCCAATTACTTATTCTGCTCCACTCTCAACGACGTAATCAATTCCTTTCTTTACTAACCAATCTATCACAGCAAGGGAGCGCTCGCTTTTGAGCGCACCACAACACATCGCGCGATCGGGTATTCGGAAATGAGATCATACCTCTCTCGGTGCCTTTTGGCGCTTGCCTACATACTCCCGAGCTGGTTGGCAGGCGGTATTCGAACATGAAAATATTATAGCGAGTTTACCCTTCTGGTGCGCTGCCAGCGCGCCCTACTATTGGCTTTCATCTCAAACCTCCAATGCGAGTTGTCTGGCAGGTTCGATGGCAGCGGCAGATGGACAGAATCCGCGGACGATCAGCCAAATGCCCAAGAACACCTCGTTCAAAAGCATGGGAAGTCCAGTGATCATACCGAGCGATTGGCCTAAGTCTGGGTTGAACCAGCCGAGTATGGTGCTAAGCGCCACCAGCGCCGCGGCAATCAATCCCCAGATGGAGATGAACCCGGGAATCAGCCGCGAACGAAAGAGCATGGCATACAACAGCAGGGCACTCAGGCTGAAGACGAGAGAGAGCATTTGAAACGCCCAGAAACGCTCCGCGAGAAGTAATGCTCCGAGCCCCTGCGTTACACTCGTCTGGTCTATATCTCCAGCGAGAGTCAGCAGTGCGAGTGGACTGATATCAGCCAGAATCTGCGTGATGAACTCAATTAACCTGAAACCAACGTATGCCAGGGACAGACTTTCAAAACGCGGCCTGAGGATCGGGAACAGGAGTACGGCAATCCCAACGTAGGCCAGTCCATTAGCAAAACTGAGAAGCACGCCCAGCGCTATCTGCGCTCTGCTCGCGGAGATCAGGCTGAGGTAGTCGGGGGAGCCGAGGGTCGCTTCCACCATCACGATAGTTCCAAGGATGAAGGTAATGTTAGAGAACAAGAACGCAGAGCCTACAAGCGTTGCAGTCTTTTGGTATGTTTTCATTTGAGCCTCCAGAATCTGTCTACGCCGTCGCGCGCGATTGGGTGCGTAGCAACACAATTCCCAGCCAGAGGAACCAGATGATCTGACCCAGGCCGAAGAGACCTGTAAAAGCATTCATGACGGGAATGATGGTTAGAATCCCCACCACACCGACTACAAGGCCGAGAATATTCAATACCTTGGGTAGCCCGCCCGTCCGCAGGGCAGCCAGGCTGGCGATCAGCGTCCAGACGCCGCCGAGGATCTCGCCATTGGCATTGCCAAGTCCGTTGGCCATCGCTTCAATTCCCTGAAAGGTCAAAACAGCCTGGACAGGATCTTTAGCATAGAGCGTGGTGATTGTGGCCAGCCCGGCATTTGCGACCATGCCGCTGGCAATGAGTGATCCAGCCCAGATGACCCCGACCGCTGCTGCCACTTGCATAAGTGCGGGCGCACCAGCCTTCAGCCGGTCGTACAAAGCCAGCGACAGGATGATCAGCGCAAAACCAAAAAACACATACATAAGCAGATTGGTAGAAAAGATGATCATCTGCTTTTCGACGTTCAGTGCCATTTTTTTGGCCGGGTCGGTTATGTTGAGATAGTCCAATATGACGAGGAAGATAACGATGCCGATCAGATGGCTGATTGCCATATACAACGCGGCGATGCCGCCAGATTTCTGTAAGGTCTTCATATTTAGCTCCTTATACTTTGAATTAATCAGGCTGTGACGTTGCGCCAGGTCCATGCAAAACCAATTATCAGCAACAGGCAGAGCGTCTCGACTGTGGCGATGAATATGTAATGGGGATACGAGGACATACCACCCCAGATATAGGCTATGGTGATGATGCTCACCGCGATATTAACCCAGCGGTTGAGACTGTACTTCAACACGCGCGAAAGGATGATCATGGCAATTCCAAGTTGCCCCATGACTGCGCCGGCCAGCATCAACTGGGGAATGGACGCGCCAGCGCTGGCGGATGTCCTTGCCACTTCTTCCGCCGCACCGGGGATGTTCAGCGAAAGGATGTCTGCTTTCAGCATATTGATCATGACTACGGTCCACAGGCTGGAGATCAGGACTTTCGTATCGATCCTTTTCGCAGAGGTTGTACTTATGTTCATTTTTTCTCCTTTTTCAGAATGAATGGATTGGATTTGTATAACCGAGACAAGAGGCATCCCAAGATCGCGCACTTTCCGCAGTAAACCATATAGGGCAGCCTGATCTGTCACGGGTCCGGAAAGAAGTGTTTCGCCATTTTCGTCCTCAGTGATCTCCAGGCCATCAAACCACGTCACCCATTGGGCATCCAGATTTCCTTTGAGGCGGATTTCGTAAACCTTTCTATTTGATGCTGATCTGTCACTCATCATGCGATTCGCCTTTTTCCTTTCGTTTTGAACTTTCAAAAGGATAATGGATGATGTTGTGAAGTGTCATCACCACATGATGTGATTGATATGGTGATTCTTGATAAAAAATAAGAAAGCCCTGGCAGGTGGTTGATCACACATGTCAGGGCTGTGGGGTGATTTGGGGCTGGCTAAAACAGGTCGAGTTCTTCGGCGCGGCGGATGGCCGCCCGGCGGTTATTTACCCCAAGTTTGTTGAAAATGTTTTTCGTGTGGGTGCGTAAAGTGTTGAGTGACACAATCAGGTGTCTGGCAATCTCCGGACCGCTTAATTCGCTGCGGAGCAGCCTGAGTACTTCCAACTCACGCTCGCTCAAAGACTCGACGATGTCTGATTTCTGATGCATGGTTGTTGATTTTGGCGCAGATTCAGATTGGGTAAAGGTAGTTAGGAGCTTATTGATATAACTGCTCAGTGGATGGTCTCGATTGCGTGATAGCTTTTCAATCAACACGCGCATGTCTTCACCTTCATCGACAAAGATGCGGATGTACCCCTCTGGCTCAGCCAGCGTCAGAGCGCGCTCCAGCGCGAGACTGGCCTGGTGATGGTTTCCCTGTGCCTGGTAAACGAGCGCCTGCGTCAGTAGGATTTCGATTACACTCCCTGTCCGTTTCTGGGTTTCTGCCAATGCGAGCAGGCGCTCCAGCAGGCCGCTTACGCCCTCAAAGGAATGTTCTGCCAGCCGAGTCCGTGCCAGCGTGAGATGTTCATACTCGCTGAGATAATTCACCTGATCTGTTACGGAAAGATCGCGTTCCCGCGCCCATAGCTGTGCCTTGTCCAATCGTCCCTGTTTGAGATGAATACGCGCCTCGCGAGCTTCTACAGGTTGCAGCATTGGGATTGGATTTTTGACATAACCCTGCTTGGCTTCGTCCAACGATTTGAGTGCTGCCTCCCACTTCCGAGCGGATTCATTGAGTCGTGCTTGAGCCAATCCCCATCGATACGGCCAGTCAATCAGCGTGGTATGTTTACCCAGATTCGCGACTTTTTGCAAGCGCTGTGCTTTTTCTTGATCGTTGCCGCGTTCATGGGATAGCATAGCCAACCCCAAATGATGATGGGCGGTCACCACTTCCGCTTCGGGTCCCAGAGCTGCTGCCTTTTGCAGGGTTTGTTGAAGAGCCCTTTCCGCTTCGCCCAGATGTCCCAAGATCATTTGCATGTCCGCCACAACAAAGGCGCTGGCAATCACATACATTAGATTGCCCAATTTTTGCATATCATCCATCCAGGTATGCATGGCTTGCAGCGAAGCTTCTACATTGCCCACTGCCCATTGGGTAAACCCCAGTGTGATCGCCGCCTGCGCGGGGATTAACAGTTCGCCTTCCGGAACGAGCTGAAGCGACAATTCTGCATATCTCACCGTCTCGGGCAGGTTGCCTTCGATCTGGGCGTTCCCCGCGCGGATCAGGGCAATGGTCATGGGTATAGCCTTAAACTCCTCCGGCGCTTTTGCACCTGGCAGCGCGGATTCGGCGTATTGCAGATAGGTTTCGCTGGGGTCCAATTCGCCGACATCCGAATATGCCCACCCAATGTGGACACACAACCAGGGATTGGAAAGAACAGTCTCATGAGGCAATTTCTTCACCCAACCCAACCAGGCAGTGGTCTGAAAATTACGTTCCATACCCTGCCAGGCTGCATCAGTCAGGCGGGTGGCCCGCTCGAAATCACCTGCGGCAAGAGCGTGCTGAAAGGCTTCGGCCAGATCGTTGTTGGCCTCATACCAGACGCTGGCACGCAGATGATAATCGGCAAGTTCTTTGGGCTGACCGAGCCGCTGGCGCAGCAAATCACAAAACAAGTGGTGGTAACGATACCAGCGACGTTCCTGGTCGAGCGAGACAATGAACAGGTTAGCGTGTTCAAGATATTCCAGCGTTTCCTGTCCGAATGTGGGAGGATAGCTCAGAACCGCGCCGCATAACGGCCCGCATAACCGGTTAAGAATAGAAGTGCAGAGCAAGAAGGTCTGAACCGCAGGGGGCTGACGGTTGAGCACTTCCTCCAACAGGTAATCCAGGACGAAACGGTGGCTGCCGGTGAAGGATTTGATGAAACTGGCAGTATCTTGCTGCCCTTGCATGGAAAGTGCGGCCATTTGTAGACCTGCGATCCAGCCTTCGGTGCGGGTTTCCAGGGCGGCAATGTCTTCCGTGGAGAGATCCAAGCCCATCACCTGGTTGAGAAAATCAGTAGCCTCATCGGGAGTAAAGCGCAAATCGGCGGCACGCAGCTCGGTTAGCTGGCTCTGGGCGCGCAGCCGCGCGAGGGGCAAGTTTGGATCCTCACGGCTGGCAATGACCAGGTGCATTTGTGATGGTTGATGCCCGATAAGGAAAGCAATGGCCCGATCAATCGCTTGAGAATCGAGCAAGTGGTAGTCATCCATGACGAACAGGAAGTCTTCGGGAATGGTGGTAATTTCGTTGAGAAGGCTGGTCAATATGACTTCAATTTGCAGAGGCTGGGGGGATTGGAGTGCGGATAGCAGTCCTTCACCAATTCCAGCCTTGATTGTTTGTAGCGCTTTCACCAGATAAGCGAGGAAACGCGCTGGGTCGCTATCCCCCTCATCCACTGACAGCCAGGCGACCGGTTTCCCACAACCAGCAATCCATTCACTGACCAGCGTGGTCTTACCAAAGCCGGCAGGAGCGGAGATGAGGGTCAATTTAGTGCCCTCGTTCAGCCGCTCGATCAGGCGCAGACGCGGGACAAGGCTGGGACGCGGTGGGGGAATATAAAGTTTGGTGAGGAGAAGAGCATCGGACACACAATTATTATACAGCGCGCTGCAATGTGGTGTGGTCAAATCCGGCCGCACCAGCTGTATCTCTCACCAACAAAAAAACGCCCCCACGCTGTAACAGCGTGGGGGCTTCGACACCACGGCTCCCATCTGTACGGGGGCTGTCTATCATCCTCTGCGGCGCAGAATCTGGAACCGGAATCGCGAGGTGAGATAATAATTGTACGAATAATCAATCACCTGATTTCCCTCCGAAAAGACCTGTTCTTCCAGTAACAGTAGTGAAGTCCCTTCAGGGATCTGCATTTTCGCAGCGATTTTAGACGAAGCGGGAACCGCCTGCATCATGATTTTGGAACGTAAAGGTGGGGTTGCGGGGGCTTGCTCCATGTAATCCAGCATCGAACCGGTAAATTTACCCTTAAAGTCTTCCAGGTCAATCAAATCAGCCGGAATCACATCAACCATATAAGCCAGAACATCGCCTTCCAGCAAACGTCTTCGCGTTACCACAACTGTGGGTTCCCCTACTGCAATCGCCAGACTGGCAGCCATTGTGGCATCAGCGGGCTGTACATCAATTGTCAAATGGTCCATCCCGCACGTCAGGCCTTCCCGGGACGCCATCTCATCCAGGCTTTCCAGGACTTCCAGGCCGCTTTCCATCAGCGGTTTAATGGACGTGGCGAAGGTGCCCACCCCGTGACGGCTCACGATCCAACCCCGCTCTTCAAATACCCGCAGCGCTTCCCGCAGTGTGGCCCGCGAAACGCCCATCATCTGCGCCAGCTCCATCTCCGAAGGGAGTTTATCGCCCGCGGAAAAGCTTTCCAGGTATTCCCGCAGCGCTTCTTCCACGCGCACAGTGAGAGGACGGGTATCCAAAGTGATTTTATTGGCAGGGTCTTGTTGAGCGGCCATCAGCGAAGGCACCTCCTTGTAATCAACCTATAAACTACATTACCAGGGACATGACGGCCTTCTGCACGTGCAGACGGTTCTCAGCCTCATCAAAGATGGCCGAGCGCCAGCCGGGCCCTTCGGTCTTATCCATCACATCATTGTTCACTTCCAGGCCGCGGTCGGCGGGCAGGCAGTGCAGGTAAATAGCGTTCTGGTCGCAGGTTTCCATCAGCTCGCTGGTGGTCTTCCAGGATTTGTAGCTGTCCTGAATCTTCTGCGCTTCATCAAAATCGTAGGTGCCAACCGGGGGCTGGAACAGGGTCACCGGCGCCCAGGCTTTCGGGTACACCACGTGCGCGCCGTCGAAACCTTCTTCGAAGTCGTTGGTGATCTTGAAGGATCCGCCCGCGTCAGCGGCGTAGTCTTTACACTGCTGGATGATGTCGGGAGCCAGATCAAATTCCTTCGGGTGCGCCAGGGTAACGTTCATGCCCAGCATGGTGGCGTACAGGATGGCCGATTGCGGTACCGCGCGCGGTTTGTGGACGCTGGGGGAATATGCCCAGGACATGGTGAAGTTGACGCCCTTGAAGCCGCCAAACTCTTCCTTCACTGTCAGCATGTCCGCCAATCCCTGGAAGGGGTGGTAGATATCGTCTTCCATGTTGAGCACCGGAATATCCGCCCATTTGGCGAACTCCAGAAGCAGTTTGTGCGCTCCACCGTATTCCCAATCCACCGGGTCGCCGTAGCAGCGGATGGCGATGGCTTCACCCATCCGCGACAGGACGCGGGCCACATCCGAAACACGCTCGGTGCTGTAGGCCACTTCTTTGCCTTCCAGCGCGGGGGTGTAAATCTTGCTGGGATCCAGG
>Ga0068714_10006752_pt1 | contig 11508 bp, 13 predicted proteins | sample MTBNYHSulfiMetaG_FD_62988 | JGI IMG/M metagenome (GOLD analysis project Ga0068714, IMG submission 62988) | Enrichment culture microbial communities from rom New York Harbor, USA that are MTBE-degrading - MTBE-NYH (New York Harbor Sulfidogenic)... | ecosystem: Environmental > Aquatic > Marine >... | reverse complement strand
ACGGCTCTTGCGCAAATTGCAACCTCAAAAACCGGGGCCGAAGAAGCAAGATGCATATAGTTAGATATACTGTCCCCGGAACTCGCCGCCGGAACTCGCGCCGGAACTCGCGGAACTCCCCGGAACTCCGGAACTCCACAGCTCCACCATACTGTATAAGAAATTAAAAAAGGAACCCAAGTGTTGATTAACTATATAGCACTCCTGGTATTATTTGTGGCAGCACTTGCCGATTTGCTTATACCGGTTATATTGGGGCTTAAATATCCCGGATATGACCATTTTCTTGATACAATCAGTACTTTGGGTACAAAGGAAAGTCCAGTAGGAAAGCAGGAAAGTATAAATCTTATTGTAGTTGGGATTCTATTTCTTGTATTTGCTTTGGGACAAAGATTTGCTTTTAAGAATATGGGATGGAGTCATAATTTATATATATACGGAATAATTGCCTTCGGCATTGGTTGTGTTCTTGCTGGCATTTTTCCAGAAGACCCGAAAGGATTTATAGAAACCATTTCTGGGAAAATCCATGGTATTGCCTCTGGAATCGGATTTATCTTTTTGCTGTTGAATCCATTATGGGCCGCCTTTATCGATGCTTTTGAAAAATACCGGGCGCTAAACATTTTTCTATGCGGAGCCGGCATAATCACTTTTGCCTTGTTCGTATTTTCAAAAAAAAGAGAAACTGGATTTTTAAAATATACCGGCCTGTTTCAACGTCTAAATTTAATTGTTCTGTATGGATGCTTGATTCTCAATTTTGCCACGATGACAACAACAGGCGATTGAAGCCCTGAAACTGACAGGCATGAAGGAAGAAAGAGGGGACGGAATTATTGATGGAAAGGGAAAGCCGTTATTTTGAAATAAAATTAAATTCATCCCTTTTTACCCATAAATCATCATGCAGACACAGGAAGGCAATCTGGCAAAAAGACGCAGATCTATTTATACAAATTGTTTTTGACAATATAGCGTAGGACACTTTCGGGCATCAGGTAGCGCACCGATTGTTCTTTTTTCACCATTTCGCGGATGCGCGACGAAGAGATATCCAAAAAAGTTACATGGCGGAAATAAATGACATGGCCGGTGGGGCCTCTGAATCCGTCAAGGGCCGAATCGTAGGCAAAACGGGCGGAAAAATCCTTGGGGAAAATACTGTCAAGTTCCTTTTGTTCATAACCAGGCCTCGTCATGACGGCAAAATTGCAAAGCAACAGCAGCTTTTCCCAATTTTTCCAGGTCGTGATGGCCTGAAAGGCGTCTTGGCCGAGGATAAAGTAAAGTTCGAGATCTTCCATATACTTATTGAGAATATATTCAACCGTTTCGACGGAGTAAGATTTGCCGGCTTTTTGGTTTTCGACATCCGAGAAGGAAAAGGCAACATTGCCGTCAATCGCGGCCCGGATCATTTGCTCCCGGTGGTAGAAAGAAGTGATGTCGGCCTCCAGTTTATGCGGCGGCCGTGAAGAAGGAATAAAAAAGATCCGGTTTAAATTAAAAATATGCATCATTTCTTCCGCTCCCCGCAAATGTCCGAAATGAATCGGATCAAATGTTCCGCCCAGCAAACCCCATTTCATGTGCGCACCTGCCCTTCACCGTAAATGATAAATTTTGTCGTAGTCAGTTCTTCCAGTCCCATGGGGCCAAAAGCATGCAGCTTGGTGGTGGAAATGCCGATTTCCGCGCCCAGTCCGAGCTCGAAGCCGTCGCTGAAACGGGTGGAGGCATTAACCAGCACAGTGGATGAATTAACTTCATTTAAAAACCGCTGAGAATTTTTATAATCATTGGTGATGATCGATTCCGTATGTAAAGAGCCATATTGTTCGATATGCGCAATCGCCTCATCCATATTTTTGACGATGCGGACCGCCAGGATTAAATCAAGGTATTCCGCATACCAGTCTTTTTCTTCCGCCGCTTCGATATTTTTTAAAATCTTTCTGGTTTTGGCGCAGCCCTTGAGGAGAACATTAGCCTGCTGCAATTTGGCGGCAATCAGCGGCAGAAATTGACGGGCGATATCTTGATGCACCAGCAGAGTTTCCATCGCATTGCAGACGCCGGGGCGCTGAACTTTGGCGTTAAAACAGATATTGACGGCCATATCCAGATCGGCTTGCGCATCGATATAGATATGGCAGACGCCCTTATAATGTTTGATTACCGGAATTCGCGACTGCGCCACGACGGCGCGGATCAATTCTTCGCCGCCGCGGGGAATAATCAAATCGATGTATTCCTCCTGCTGCAGCATTTCATAGACGGCTTCCCTTTCCGTCGTCGGAATTACCGAAATGGCCGCTTCGGGCAGATTATTTTTCCGCAGGATGTTCTGCAGAAGAGCGGCAATGGCCAGATTGGAATTGATCGCTTCGGAGCCTCCCCTTAAGATGACAGCATTGCCTGATTTCAGGCAAAGCGCGGAGGCATCGGCGGTGACGTTAGGACGCGACTCGTAAATGATGCCGATAACTCCTAAAGGGATGCGCATCCGGCCGACAACGAGCCCGTTGGGGCGGCGCCACATAGAAGTTACCCGGCCGACCGGGTCGGGCAATGCAGCGACTTCCCTTAATCCCTGAGCCATGCCGGCGACGGTCGATTTGGTAAGGGTCAGACGATCAATCATCGCTTTCGAGAGGCCGGATTTTTTAGCTGCGGCAACATCTCTGACGCTGACTTTGATCAGCTGCTGGGTATGGCGAATAAGTTCATCGGCCATTTGCAGCAGGGCATTGTTTTTTGCCGTGGAAGATACACGGCTCATTTGCCGGGCAGCTGCCTGCGCCCTCTGAGCTATCTGCTGCACGGAATTTTTTATCTCCATATTTCATGCTCCACGGATAAAATAAAAAGACTTGCTTTTTTTTTAATTATTGATAAAAGCCGCCTCGGCCCCAAAAACATTTTACAATTTAAAAACGCAATGATTTTAATCCCTTGCCATTAAGTACGGTGCATAACTTACAAGACAATAGTTTTTGTGTCAAGATCTTTGCCCCCGCGGAGAGCGGAAAATGAGTCGATTGAGAATTAAAGCCGGTCAGCGCGCTTACGAAATTATTAAGGATGGGGGATTAAACTATGATTCCATCTCCGCGTATTTCGGCCCGGCGGCCGGGCCCAGATGGCTGGTGGCCAGCGGTTTTGACACCACACTTTTCAACAATGAAATTCTAGGGCGTCACCGCCGCCTGTATTTAATAGGTTCTTCCGCCGGAGCCTGGCGCTTTGCCGCCTGGCTGCAGCCGGAAGCGGCGGCCTGCTACCAAAAACTGCTCGAATCTTACATCAATATTTCCTATACGAGAAAAGATACGCCGAAGACAATTCTGGAAAAATTCAAGAAACTCGTCAATCTCTACCTGGAGGACGATGCCTTGTCTTTCGCTCTGGCGCATAAAAAGTATCGTTTGGTGATCATCACCGCCCGCGCGCGCCATCTGGTAGCCTTGGAGCAAATATGGCTGCAGAAAACAGGTTTGATTGCGGCCTATTTGTTCAATCTCTTCAGCCGGAATAATATTTATCGGTTCGCCGACCGGGTAGTGTTTTACAGTGGGGCGAAGCCGCCCGATTTTTGCTTTCGTCCGCAGTTTCGCGGTTCATTTGTGCAGCTGAATGAAACTAATTTTAAATATGCAGTGATGGCCAGCGGTGCTATTCCGCTGGTTGTGCATGGAGTGCATGATATTTACGGGGCGCCGCGCGGCGTTTACCGTGACGGCGGTTTGGTTGATTATCATTTGACGCATCAATTTGCGGCGAAAGAAACTGATATCGTCCTCTTTTTTCATCACCAGGAACGGATCGTTCCCGGCTGGCTGGATAAAAACCTGAAACGCCGGATGCCGGATGCTGAAACATTGAGCAATGTCTTGATGGTTTTCCCGTCTCAGAGTTTTATTGAAAGGCTTCCCGACGGAAAAGTTCCTGACCGCGACGATTTTCTCACTTATCTTGACGATTCCAAAACGAGGATCAAAAATTGGCAAAAAGCCGTCGAACTGTCTGCTCCCCTGGGAGAAGATTTTTTGGAGCTTGTGGAGAGCGGCAAGATCAAAGATGTCGTTGAAAAGCTGTAAGATGAAGCTGCACAATAGTGTTGCCACCCTGAAGAAAATTTACCAGGATTGTGTGCTCTGTCCCCGCCAATGTCATGTGGACCGCACGGCAGGACAAACCGGCTATTGCCGCCTGCCGGCAAAGATAGTGCTCAACAGCGCGCTCGCTCATCACGGCGAGGAGCCTCCCCTTTCCGGCCACGGGGGCGCCGGCACTCTTTTCTTTTCGTCGTGCAATTTAGGCTGCATTTACTGCCAGAACTATCAAATTTCTCACCAGGCAAAAGGGCGGGAGCTGGCCGCGGAGGCACTGGCCCAGATCATGCTGGATTTGCAAAAACGAGGCTGCCATAATATTGAGCCGGTTACGCCGACCCCGCAAACACCGCTGATTATGGAAGCGCTCCTTTTGGCGCGGGGGCAGGGATTAACCATCCCTTTTGTGTATAACTGCGGCGGATATGAAGATGAACGAATCATAAAAAGGCTCGACCGGATGGTGGATATTTATCTGCCTGATTTTAAGTACGGCCTGGAAGAAGAGGGGATGGCTTTTTCCGCTGCTGCCGACTATCCCCGTTATGCCTTAAATTCGTTAAAAGAAATGATCCGGCAGGTTGGCGATGAGCTGCTGCTGGAAAACGGCGTGGCGACAAGAGGCATTATCGTGCGCCATCTGGTTTTGCCGGGGCATCTGGAAAATTCCCGTGCTGTGCTGCGACTTTTGAAAGATGAAGTATCGACAAACATTCCGATCAGTCTCATGTCGCAATATACACCTATGCCGAAGGTGTTTGCCCATCCGGATTTAGGACGCCGCATCCACCGCGCCGAATACAGCGAAATTCTTGATTATGCGCTGGAACTTGGTTTTGAAAACCTTTTTGTGCAGGAGGTCAGCGATGATGCTCTGGCGCCTGATTTTGAAAGGATTAATCCATTTGATTAAAGGAGGGACATCATGCCGAAGGAAATGCAGAAGGTATATGACCGGCTGGCGCAAAAGTACGATAAAAATCGCAATATGTTTGATATGACGGATGTAATCGATGATTTTTATAAAAGGTTGCCTTGCGCTATAGGTCATCTGCTGGATCTGGGCTGCGGCGCGGGAGAACCGTTTCCCGCTTATTTCCTTCAACAGGGCTGGCAGGTCACCGGCGTTGATTTTTCGGCAAAAATGCTGGAGCTCGCGCAGCGCTATCAACCGGCAATGAAAACAATTTTTGCCGATATTAGTGAAGTGAACTTTCCCGACGAGCAATTCGATGCGGTCACGGCAATTTATTGTCTTTTTCATCTCGCATATAAAGAGCAGGAAAAAATTATCCAGAAAGTTTTCCGCTGGCTTAAGCCGTCCGGCGAGTTTCTTTTCACCTATGCGACCAAAGAATATACCGGGATGGAAGTTTTTCAGGGCTACAAGGAATTCATGGGCGAGCAATTGTTTTATAGCCATACATCACCCAGCAATCTTATCAAAATTTTAGAAGCAACGGGTTTCACGATGGATGCTGCCCAGTATCGCTGCATTGGCGGGGAAACTTTTCTCTGGCTGACGGTGTCCAAAGCCTCTTAGGCTGGAAAGTGAATCAACTTTACATTTCAGAGGGGTTTTTGCTCAAAGTGTCTCTGTCCTGCCGTTAGTTTTGACAGAGAAATTATAACAATATCTTAGGGCATTTTAAAAATGCTGACGCCGGCCGGCGGCTGAAATTGAAACATTTTTGCGGAAAGACTTACATTCATTTTAATACCAAAGAATTTCAGGACAGTGGAATTGCCCATGACATCATCAAAACTGACCTGCAAAATATGAAATTTATCCTTTTCCAGGGTCATTTCCAAATACTGATAGGAGGCGCTCTGTTCGCGCGGATATAGCTGCAGTAAATAATTTCCCTTTTTATCAGTGGCATTGGGAGTGGCATATTTGATGGTAAAATCATCATTGAGCTTTCCCAGACCGGACAAAAATTTAATGAAAGCTTCTGATTTAAAAATCTGATCCGCTTGCTGGACATAAACCGTTTTATCCTGCGGCAGATAGAGCCAGGCTTTGCTGGCATTGATAATCAGTTTTTTTGGTTTTGGCTTTTTGTAATCCCAGAGGAGCTGTTTGGGAGATTTGAAATAGACGATTCCTTCTTCAACCTCTGTTTTGCGAATGGACTTTACCGTCGTCTCCTGAACAAAGCCGGCTTGAAAATCATGTGTATTTTCATAAATTTGCTGCAGACGGTTTATCGTCTCTTCAAGCGGCGGTGTCTCTGCCCAGGCAGACAAGGGCTGAATCACCCAGCCGAGAATCAATAGGAAAAATATCAAGAGCTTTTTTGTCCAGGTAAATGGCTTATTTTTCTGAAGAATTTTATCTATCATATTTTATTTTTAAAATATTCAAAATTTGAGCTTAAATGGCATACTTTTTTAATAAAGTTTATATCTCTGAAATTGTTCTTAGCTAAGTGGTCATGATTAAAGGGTATATTTATAAATAATTGAATTTATTGTATATTTGTCTTGCCTAAACCTTGGGCAATTTGGTGTAAAATTGCATCATTTGGGCACTTACGGCGCTTGTCAACAAATTTATCCACAGGCTTTTCCACAACGCTGTGGAATATCAATCCAAGTGCCTGTATCCAAGAGGAAAAATATAAAATGCGGCTTATGGAGCTTTTTCCCCTTCCCAGATTTTAATCCGCCAGCCAAACGGATCTTCCTTTAATCCATATTGAATTTCCAGGATTTCATTATATAATTTTTCCACCAGAGATCCGATTTGGCCGTTGTTTATGGAATATTCCTTTCCCCGAAAATAAATTTGTCCCACCGGCGAAACTATTGCCGCCGTACCCGAAGCAAAAGCTTCCTTCAACGTGCCGTCTGCGGCAGCTTTCAGGACTTCTTCAATAGTCAAACGGCGTTCGGCCACTTTAATTCCAAAATGATGCGCTAATTTGATGACCGAATCACGGGTGACTCCGGGTAAAATCGATCCTTCCAAAGGCGGTGTAATCAACTCGTCATTAATTAAAAAGAAAATATTGCTTGTTCCCACCTCTTCCACATATTTTTTTTCCAAGGCATCCAGCCATAAGACCTGGGTGTAACCCATGTCGGAAGCAATGCGGCTGGCGTAAAGACTCGCAGCATAGTTGCCCGCCGCTTTGACATAACCGATACCGCCACGCACCGCCCGGACGTATTCTTCGGAAACAAACATCTGAGTGGGGGCAAAGCCCTGCGGGTAGTAAGCACCAACCGGACCGACCACGATGAAAAAAAGATATTCATGGGCGGGATGGACACCCAGGGCCGCCTCGGTGGCAATCATCGTGGGACGGATATATAAAGAAGTACCGACGCCGTGGGGGATCCAGTCTTTTTCCAAAATTACCAATTTTTTGATGGCGTTGAAAAACAGGTCTTCCTCAATCCGGGGCATGCAGAGCCTTTCTGCCGACACATTCATTCGTTTTATGTTTTCCTGCGGGCGAAAAAGATAGATTTCTCCTGCCGGACCGTGGTAGGCCTTCAAACCTTCGAAAATTTCCTGCCCGTAATGCAGGCACATGGCCGTCGGGTCTAATTTTAAAGGCCGGTAAGGTTCAATGATCGGATCATACCAGCCCTGATCTTCTTTATATTTAATGTTGAAAAAATGGTCGGTAAATATTTTACCGAAACCAAGTTTTGCTTCATCAGTCGGCTTTGCTTTCCTTTGTTTCGCTGATGCTTTCTTGATCTTTATTTCCATAATTACCTCTTTCACCATGATATTTTAAGGATTGAGCATTTATCCTGCAGGCAATCAACCTGTATTGTCCGTAAAATTGGCTTTCCATATCACTAAATTACTCCCCGATCAAGGGATCGATATTGAATTGCTTCAGCAATATGCGCAGCTTCAATCGATTCTTTGTATTCCAGATCGGCGATCGTGCGGGAAACTTTCAAAATGCGATTCATGGCGCGGGCGCTTAACCCCAGTTTGTCCATGGCCATTTCCAGCAGCCGATGCGACTCTTCGTCAATTACGCAGTATTGCCTGATTTGCTTTTCGCTCATCAGGGCATTGCAAAAAATTCCTTCCGTTCCTCCGCCCAGGCGCTTAATTTGCTGAGCCCGTGCTTTGTTGACTCGCTCCTTGATGGCGGCGGAAGATTCCCCTTGTTCCTTATGGGCCAGGGCGCGATATTTAACAGCCGGCACTTCAATGTGCAAATCGATCCGATCCAAAAGCGGCCCTGATATTTTCGCCTGGTATTGACGTATCTGCTGGGAGGTGCAGTGGCAGGCGCGGCTGCGATCGCCAAAATAGCCGCACGGGCAGGGATTCATGGCGGCAATCAGCATGAATTTGGCAGGGAATGTCGCCGTGACGGATGAGCGCGTAATGGTGATCTTACCCTCTTCCAGCGGCTGGCGGAGCGCTTCGAGCACATTTCTTTTAAATTCGGGCAGCTCATCTAAAAAAAGTACGCCCAAATGAGCAAGGCTGATTTCACCGGGACGCGGCAGTTGCCCCCCGCCGACCAGACCGGCATCCGAAATCGTATGATGCGGCGCCCGAAAAGGCCGCACGGCAATTAGTGTCTCATCTTTGCTTAAGGAACCAGCAACAGAAAAGACTTTTGTTACTTCAATTGCTTCTTCGAAAGAAAGATCAGGTAAAATGGTGGGCATTCTTTTCGCCAGCATACTTTTGCCCGAGCCCGGCGGCCCCATCATCAGAACATTGTGTCCGCCGGCAGCTGCTATTTCCAGGGCGCGCAACGCCTGTTTCTGTCCTTTAATCTCATTAAAATCGACATCGTAGGAGCAGCGTTCCTGAAAAATTTTGCTGATGTCCAAAGCAAGCGGTTCAATATTTTTGCGCTTATTCAAATATTCGACGACGTCCGGCAGTGTATTTACCGGATATGCTTCAATTCCTTTCACCATGGCCGCTTCCAGGGCATTATCCTGCGGGACAAAAATTTTCTGCAGGCCCAGGTCTTTTGCTTTAAAGGCAGCCGGTAAAATTCCCCGGACGCTTTTAATGCTGCCGTCCAGGGACAGTTCTCCGAGAAAAAGACAATTGGTCAGCTCTTTTCCCGGAATTAATTCTTCCGCCGCCAGTATTCCCACCGCAATGGGAAGGTCAAAGCCAGTTCCTTCTTTTTTAATATCGGCGGGTGCCAAATTCACCGTGACATGATTACGGGGGAAGCGGTAACCGGAATTCTTAATGGCCGCCTTGATCCGATCTCTGCTTTCTTTAACCGACGCATCCGGCAGGCCGACGGTGGAAAACTGCGGCAATCCGCTGGATATGTCCACCTCCACGGAAACCGGATACGATTCCATCCCGATAACGCTCATGCTGGAAATTTTAACAAACACTTTTGGCACTCCATAGCGCTGTTTGTAAAAAATACTAACTAATTGGAATATTTATATCAAGACAAATCACATCTTGGTGAAGAAAAACAAGGCCGATGACTTTATCCAAGAGGGCCATCAACCATAAAAAATATGCCTCACTTTCTTGACTGGACATTTGGCCTGTGCTAGAGTCCTACCCATCGATTCTATAAATACATTTAATTTCTTGCGAGAAATTTCGAGCCGGTAGCATCCATGAAAGAATTATCCCACGTCAGCAGCACAGGTCAGGTGCAGATGGTTGATGTTTCTGCCAAAGAGGCATCTCATCGCCGGGCAAAGGCCTGCGGCTCGATCAAAATGAAACCGCAAACTCTGCGCCTGATTGAAAAAGACCAAATCTCTAAAGGCAATGTTTTGGGGACGGCAAAAATTGCCGGCATCATGGCCGCCAAGAAGACCGGGACACTTATACCTCTTTGCCATCCGCTCGAACTGACAGGGGTTGATGTTGATTTAAAAATTGACCGGAAGAATTCGCAAATTCTGATAAATGCGGAAGTACGGACTTTCGGCAAAACCGGTGTGGAGATGGAAGCACTGACGGCGGTAAGTCTGACGGCCCTGACAATTTATGATATGTGTAAAGCCGTGGATAAGGAAATGATCATCGGGGCAATCATGCTATTAGAAAAAAGCGGCGGCCGAAGCGGGTCTTTTTCCCGCAAAATTTGAAATGCAGGTGTTGCTCATGAGCGAAAGCGTTTATCAGATTAAAAGATCGTTCCGAATACCTTTAATAACAATCGTTGTGCTGTTGTTTGTCCTTTTTTTGCTCAGCCTGTTTAAAGGCGGTCCATGGGAAACAATAATATTGGCTGTTCTTTTCCTGGTTGCTCTGGTCGTGGGTATAGAAACGGCAGAAAGAAAGGTCATCGTTGATGAGCTGGGTTTGAAAATCAAAAGATTTTTTCGTTGCAAAAACCTTGTTTGGAATGATATTACACACCTAGGTGTTGTTGCTTTAAATAAAAAAGTTTATTTTTTGCTGACGACAACGAAAGGATTTTACATCTTTTCCAATCTTTTGGAAAACCATTCGGCATTTATCCATTCGCTGGTGGATAGGTTAGGTGATGATAAAGTCGAGGTGGAGATAAAAAATTATTTGGAACATCCCGTGAGACGGTATGGACTGATCGTGATGAGTTGGATTGCGGCCCTGTTAATTGTTGGTGTTATTGTTTTGAAGCTGTCGGGAGTCTAAATTAAGATCAGCATTAATTTTGCTTCGCCATTAAAAACCCCGGAAAGAGGTAATTCTTACAGATGCGTTCCCCGAAGCAGAATAAGAAAACAGTTGTGATGGAGGTAAAAGAAACTCCTTACCAGGCTGTTGAAGAAATATTGGAAAAAAAGCTGGAAGATATCGCGACAGTCTTATCTGCTTCCGGTGGCCGCAAAAGCAAACTTTATGAAGAAGTCATGAGCATGGTAGAAAAAGGACTGTTCAAGATTGCCTTGCGCCGCACTAATTATGTTAAGAGTGCAGCCGCTACCTTTTTGGGGATCAACCGCAATACCTTTACCGATAAGATGGCCAAACTGGGCATCAATTGTGAGAAATCCAAGTAAAATTAAAAAAAGCCGGCCTTGGCTTTTTCAGGAAAAACGTCAATACCGACTGAAATTCCCCAAAGTAGACAACCGAAGCGTTTTTCCGACAGGGAAGAATGCCTATTGCCTTTCCTTTAAAGAGCTCTTATTAATTTTTATCCACAATTAAGGAACATTTCTTGCTGTATTTCCCCAATATTTAAATGCAAATGACCGACGGAAAAATGAAATTTCCGCCGGCCTGCAGCACATCATCTATTTCCTGATCAAGAGAAAGTCAGAGGGAATCAAAAACATGATTTATACAAAAATGTTCCAGACCCTGAAAAAATTGCTCATTTTTGTGGTAAATTGCCAGATTTTTTTCGGCAGTCGGCCCTGTGATCTCCAAGGAGATGCGATTATCTTTTTCCCGCTTCTGCCCGGGCAGCTC
>Ga0068714_10006751_pt1 | contig 11508 bp, 9 predicted proteins | sample MTBNYHSulfiMetaG_FD_62988 | JGI IMG/M metagenome (GOLD analysis project Ga0068714, IMG submission 62988) | Enrichment culture microbial communities from rom New York Harbor, USA that are MTBE-degrading - MTBE-NYH (New York Harbor Sulfidogenic)... | ecosystem: Environmental > Aquatic > Marine >... | reverse complement strand
CTCCGGGGTGGTCATCGTGGGGTCTATCCCCGCGCACGCGGGGGAGCCCCGGGGATCTTCCGGACGGTTAACCGCCTGAAGGGTCTATCCCCGCGCACGCGGGGGAGCCATTTCCTCGGCCACAACGCCCGCGAAGTCCATGGGTCTATCCCCGCGCACGCGGGGGAGCCTTCAGCCGCTCGATCTCGGCCTCAAGCGCGATGGGTCTATCCCCGCGCACGCGGGGGAGCCGCTTGGCCGCTCTTGGGCGGCAAACTTGTCGAGGGTCTATCCCCGCGCACGCGGGGGAGCCACCGGTTCGAGGCGGGGCATTTCGCCGGGGTAGGGTCTATCCCCGCGCACGCGGGGGAGCCCCAGGGGGACAGGTCCACCGGGCCGAGGAGGGGGGTCTATCCCCGCGCACGCGGGGGAGCCGCAAGATCCGCACCCGACAGGTGCGCTGTAAGGGGTCTATCCCCGCGCACGCGGGGGAGCCGTGATGATCGCCGATTCGATCTTGTGGTCGAGGGGTCTATCCCCGCGCACGCGGGGGAGCCTGGATCGTCGACGCGCGAAGCCAAAAGGTCCAGGGTCTATCCCCGCGCACGCGGGGGAGCCATCCACCGGTCGTAGCGGATCCCGACGAATATGGGTCTATCCCCGCGCACGCGGGGGAGCCACGATGGCTTGCTGGAAGGGGAAGAGGGCCGAGGGTCTATCCCCGCGCACGCGGGGGAGCCGTCGTCCCATTCCATTTTTGCGGTTCCGCCCTGGGTCTATCCCCGCGCACGCGGGGGAGCCGACCTGGGGGTGGGGGACCTCAACTCGATCTGGGGTCTATCCCCGCGCACGCGGGGGAGCCAAAGTAAAATAACCATCGTAGCCGGTTATCGGGGGTCTATCCCCGCGCACGCGGGGGAGCCGCGATCGCCGGCGAGCACTATGACCGCCAGGCGGGTCTATCCCCGCGCACGCGGGGGAGCCGGCCGACGACCGGGGCCACCGGACAGTACGCGGGGTCTATCCCCGCGCACGCGGGGGAGCCGCCCGCCAGTGCGTTATGAACCTGGTCGACCGGGGTCTATCCCCGCGCACGCGGGGGAGCCCGGACCGTCGGACAGATCGCGTCGAACGACGAGGGTCTATCCCCGCGCACGCGGGGGAGCCCGATATCGGGCCAGATCCAGCGGTCATCCTCGGGGTCTATCCCCGCGCACGCGGGGGAGCCGGCCACAAGTTCACTGTCTGGGATGTCCTCAAGGGTCTATCCCCGCGCACGCGGGGGAGCCCACCAGCCATCCCATCCAGTTCATGCCGATCAGGGTCTATCCCCGCGCACGCGGGGGAGCCTCATGGCCTTGGCCGTTGACGATTACCTGGATGGGTCTATCCCCGCGCACGCGGGGGAGCCTTCTGGTGGTCCCGCTGCTTGACCGTGATCGTGGGTCTATCCCCGCGCACGCGGGGGAGCCGGCGGCCGACCATGAAAAGCTGATGATGGTCGGGGTCTATCCCCGCGCACGCGGGGGAGCCCCGGAGTGTCCTCGCCCTCCCACAGCTCCCAAGGGTCTATCCCCGCGCACGCGGGGGAGCCCCGGGATGTCTTGGAGGGCTTGGCGGAGGCAGGGGTCTATCCCCGCGCACGCGGGGGAGCCCAAATGGAAGGCCCGGCAGGAGGTGAAGTAATGGGTCTATCCCCGCGCACGCGGGGGAGCCGGCACCACTCCGTTTCCGAGAGCTCGAAGCTGGGGTCTATCCCCGCGCACGCGGGGGAGCCTATCGGGTCATAAACTCTTCCTTTCCTGTTTAGGGTCTATCCCCGCGCACGCGGGGGAGCCGCGGTAGCGCGCCGGAGGGAAAGCAGGGCGGCGGGTCTATCCCCGCGCACGCGGGGGAGCCCCTCCAGGTTCATGGCCTGGGTCCGCCACCCGTGGTCTATCCCCGCGCACGCGGGGGAGCCAACGGACGGTGGACGGATCCGAACGCCGATATGGGTCTATCCCCGCGCACGCGGGGGAGCCATGGTGGTACGGCCTGCTGGCCAAGGAGCTGGGGGTCTATCCCCGCGCACGCGGGGGAGCCCTGGTCATGCTTGGTCACACCGGGCCCGTGAGGGGTCTATCCCCGCGCACGCGGGGGAGCCTCTTCCATTGCGTTCGCTATTCGGTTATCATAGAACGCTTTAGCGTCTACTCAGGATCGTACCGTCATACTCCAGCAGTAGGCGTGGCGGCTCGCCCAGAACAGCCACTCCCTGGCCGGCCGGTTGGCTGGTGTCGGCCCAAAGCATGACCACCGACGCTTCATCCGCATGGGAGAACCACTCCGCCAGCACCGACCAGACTCTTTCCCGGACCGCCGTGGACAAGGTCGGGTTGGTATAGACTCCAGGAGCCACTTCGAGCATCACGGAGGCCAGGAATCCCCGAAACCTGTCAGGCACGTTCCGGGTCACCACCACCGTCATCGGCATCCAGCAGCTCCTTGATTCGATCGATCATTTGCGGAATCAGTTTCTTCCGCCGAAACCGGTGGCCGGCCAGGCGCCGAACCTGTCTCTCGATGGTGATGGTCGAGTCCCGCTGAAAGTCCCGCACCGCCTGGAAGGCGGTCATGAGAACGAACTCCTCCCGAAACATGTCGGCGATATCCAGGGCAAAGGCCCGGGAAGAGTCCTCATGGATGAAGCCCAACTGGGGGATGGTCGCCGTGGCGGCCACGGCGATCTCCGAGGCCGCCCCTACCGCGGAGGAGGCGTGGTTGATCGCCTGATTGGCCTGGTCCGCCTCCGCGGGCGCGGCCCGATCATAGCGCCGGCCGTGCCAAGTCAGCCCGAATTGGTGGGCCAGAAGCTTGTACATCTCCCTGACCCGGGCTCCTTCAATTCCGCGAATCTTGTCCAGGCTCCAGTCCGGGTTGACCTCTTCACCCAACCGATGGCTGTACATCCGCCTGGCCATATCCAGCCGGGCGGTCGAGTCGGCCCAAATGGCTGCCTGGCGGCGGGCCAGGCGGCTATGGTCCGGCCCAAACGGCGGAGAGGAGTACCGCCTGATCCCGTCTTCGCCCACGGCCATGAATCCGGTGCCGTGGCGGGCCATCAGCCGGATCGCGTCGTGGCTGATCGTCGTCCCTGGACCGAGAAGGATCAGGGACACGGTCTGGTAAGGGATGTCATACTCCCCAGGTCCCAAGGCCTCGCTTCCGGCCGCTGTGAAACGCAGGGTCCCGGAGTCGACGGTCAGGTTGCCCCGGGTGAGCCAGAGCAGACCATACCGGTCAGCATGAGGCACCCGGGCCGTTTCCAGCCCCAACCGGCCTTTGAGCACCGCCTGCCTCCTTTCCTGGCTCAGGCCGGCCGCAAAAGGAGCATGCCGAAGCCGAAGGCCCGGTGCCGGCCGACCCCACGCTCCAGCAGGCCGGCAAACCCGTCCGGATTTTCAACCTTGAGCTTCCCTTCGATTATCGCCTCCGGCCGGCGGCCGCCATCCCGCAGCCGGGCCGGCCGCCGCCCCTGACCCCGGCGGACCGGGGTGAACAACCGAAACTGCCGCAACTCGGCCGAAACCAGGCTGGCCGCTCCATCCCGTGAGACCTTTTGATTCAGCCAGTCAAGGTAGACCTCCTCCCGGTCGATTGGCTCTTCCGGGTGCCTGAGGCAGGTGGCCAGAAAGGCATCGCGCTCCGAAACCCGGTTTTGCTCATCGCTCCGGCGGACCACGGGGCAGCAGCGGACCCGGAACCCGAACGTCCGGCCGCCAGGCCACTGATCCGGCATCGGTTTGCTCAAAATCAGGTCTTTAGGGAAAACCGCGGCCAATAACGGCTCGGCCGCCGCCTGCTGCTGGACCAGGTCACTTGCAGGATGCCGGCTGTAGCCGAGCAGCTTTATCGAGCGACCGCCTGTCTTTTCCTCCACCAGGAAAGGCTGAGGTCCGGCCGAGCCAAAGGCCTTTCTAAGGGCCGCGTGGATCAGGTAGCCCCGGTCCTCTCCCGAGATCCTGGCCTCCCGTCCCCAAAGGTGCAACTGCCGTGGCGCCAGGGCCATCTGGATCATATGAAGGCTCATAATTTTACCTCCTCAGGCCTGTTTTGGCCGTCCGGCGGGATGATCCGGCCTTGAACAATCATCCTGGAGCCGGCGTGGAGATCATTGCGCCAATCCCGAATATCGGTCCGGGCCAGGAGGCTCCGGCCTTGGGCCAAGCCGGCCGCCTCGCCCGGTCCGGCCGGCCATTCAGCCAGGCAAGGCTCATCTGGTGGGTTACTTCGAGGATGCAGCGCAACCTGGGAGAGGGCCTCGACCACTGATCCGGCCTCGGTCCATTCGTCATTGAAGATCGGCCCGGCCGGAGGGCAGGAGACTCGACCCAGGAACAAGGGTCGGGCCGGTCGTTTCAAGGCCTCGGCCACGTCCGCCAAGGTTGGATAATCATCCTCGGCCAAGGTCAGGACCACCGTAACCGCGCCGTCCATCCGGTAGTGCCGCCACCGCTGGGCCGGCCCCGAGTAGCTTTGGGCACCGCCGCCCCTCCCAGCAGGCGGATATCCCTGGCTTCTCCAGAGCAGGTCGTTTTTGCTCAGGTGGGCGTTCTGGTAGTCGATCAGCAGCTCACCCGGCCGGTCCAGCCGGGCACCGAAGATAAGCCGGTCCTGCAGGCTTTGAAGCCGGTCCACCTGAAAGAATCGCCAGCCCAGGGCGTTGGCCAGCAGGCCGGCGAGCATGGAGGCGCCGGGAAGGAGTCTGGTCGGCCGGATCTCGTCGACGGCCACGTCACCGAAGCTCATCAAGGGCCCGTCCAGCCTCAAGACCATGAATCTGGTCATTGTTCGCTCCCACCGTCGAGGATCATCTTCTCCACTTCAGCCGCCAGCCCCGGCAAGGATATCCGGGCCGCGCCGTCGATCTCCAGCTTGGGCAGGCGGCAGGCCAACCAGCGCCGCTCATGGCCGCCGTACATGCCGTCCATGGCAGCCACGTACCCGGCCAGGGCTCCGGCCGTCCGGTCGAATAGGCCATCGCCGTCCAGGGGGATCGGGTCCAGAAAGGCGTTGGCCAAAGTGCGCGGCTGGCGGGAGCCGGCTTCGGCCAGGACCAATCCGGCATGATCATAGGGGGCGGTCGCCCCCAGCTTGGCCCCAGGGCTTACCGTGGCGACCAGGTGAATGAGGTGGCGGACCAACCGGGCGGCCACGGTCCGATCCTGGTTCAGCCAATCGGATGCGGGCGCGCCGGTCAGGTTGGAGACCAGTAGGGTTAGGTCAACGACAATGTAGTTGTAGTAAAGCCCGCTGGTCAGCTCGGCCGCTCCCAAATGGCCGCTGCCGCCTTCGGTGGCGGTAAGCAGGTCGTCCACGGCGGTGAAGTAGTCGGTCTCGGAGCACTCGGCGTGGACGGTCAGGGCATGGGCAACGTGAACCGCTGCCGAGACCCTGGCCTCGGGATCACCGCTGACGAAGCGGCCGAACATGGCCGCGTCCACCCCGGCGCCGTAGGTCAACGCCTTGAAGGCGGCTTTGACTTCTTTATCATCCAGGAAACCCTTGGCCAACTTGGTTGCCTCCTTGGCATCTCCGCCGGCCTGGTCTGCGATTCGCCGGGCTTGCTGGCGCAAAAACTCAATCTCAGGCTCCCCCAGAACAATTACCTCCTTCCGGTCCAAGGAGGAGTTGGGTTGATCGTTTTCGGCCGCCTTTTTCTTCTTCGACTCCCCATAGAGTGATTTCTGGAACTCGGCCAGAATGGCCTCGACGACCTCCCCACCCAGGCCGCCAGCAACAAGGGGTTCGGCCAGGCATTTGCGGTAAAGAGCCCTGGAGCGGATTGCCTTTTTCAACTCCGGATCAACCCGGTCCACGGCCCAATCGTCCTCGGCCAACCGCCAGTGTCGCTTCAGGCACTGGGAGCTGACCCTGGTTCTGACCGCACCGCCGAAACGCATCCGCTTGGCCAGGCCGCTGTCGTCACGATTGAGCAGGCTGGCCGGATAGCTGGTCAAGGTTGAGATCTGAATGAAACGAGCCGGCATGATTCCCTCCTTCTCTGAAAACGATCAGTCTTTGTCGCTGGTTTTTTTCTGATGATAAAAGAAGTCCCTGGCGATCTCGCGGACGATCTTCTTCCTGGTCTCGGAACCTCGGGACAGAACAAGCCGGGCCAGGTCGGTCCAGTCAACCGGCTCGGCCATGTTGGCCAGCATCCGGGCCATGAGCCTGACCTGGTCCTCCAACCTGGTCCCTTCACTCCGGAGGAGGCGAATCAGGCGGGGCTCCATGGTCCCCCGGTCCTGGCCGGCCAATACCCGGCCCAAGCCGCGGCCTGGAGCGTGGATCTCCGGGGCCATCAGGGCCATGGCCTGGATTATCACCGCCCATCTCCTCTCCGCTTCCTCATCGCGGTAAAACTCCCCGGGCACGTGATTCAGCAGGACCCGCCAGAAGGCCGGGCTGGAGGGCTCCTCCGGCTTGAGCCGGCGCAGGTCGGCGCGGTCGCCGGCCGGGAAGTCCGGGTGGCCGATCACTCCGGCCAGATGGGCCACCACCTGGGATAATGAGTTCGATGACGATTGGCTCTCCGTGACACTGACTGTTCCCTTAACCATTAATTATCCTCCTGGAGGCTGAGGTGTTTTTTCAAGTTGCCGAAAAGCATCAGCTCCGCCTGGGCGACTGCCTTGGCGGACAAAGCTCCCTGCTGGGGAAGGCTGACAGCGGCCTGGTCGAAATGGTGGTTCACCCGCCGGCGGAGGAACTCCACCCATGGGTTGAGGGCCTTGGCGTGATCGGCCCCGGTCTGGACAAGCTCCAGGACCTGCCACAGAAAATCGAAAAATTGGCCATCGATCTCCCGGTCGACATTGCTGATAAAGGCATCGGCCCAGGCGTTGGTCTCCGGCTGATCGTAATTCACACCTGCCACGGCTGGTTGGAGTAGCTTGAGCAGGGCTGGTTTCAGGACCTTATACTCGGCCGCCGAAGCCTTCTCGACCATGCTCTGAGCCGGCGCGGCCGCCTGCCGGCGCATGGCTCCGGTCAGAAAGCCGCGGGCAGGCCGGGGCACCGAGATTACCCGCTCATGGTACCCTTCTGTTTTGCTTTGGCCCCTGGATAGGACCCGAAAGCGGACGGCCAGCTCGCCTTGATCGAAAGAGGTTGGTTCCTGGAGTAATGAGGGCTGGTAATCCTCAAAACCGAATAAAACACTTTGGATGGCCCGGTATCGAGGTCGGGAGTTGAAGGCCGCTCCTTCACCGAGTCGAATGGGAATCCAAGGATCAGCCAGGTTCCCCTTCATCTGCTCGGCTATAACTCTGGGCCCCTTGCTGCCCTTGCGATGGCAGATCCAGCCGCTTTCGACTCTGGTCAGCCTGAGACGGCGGCAGACCTCGATGAACAAGGGGTGGAGCCGGTCAAGGGTCAGGCCGGAAACGCCGTCCCAGGGCTCCAGCCAGACGAGCTTCATCCCCTGACGATCAAAGCCGACGGCATGATCGTCGAAGGATTCCGGTCGTTCCAAAATGACGCGGACGTCCCTGGCCCATTGACCGCCAGGGGTGTTACTGGAGACCAGGGAGATCCCCGGCCTTGTCCCGTAACTCGAGTTCTGCCTGACAGTGCACGCATATCGATACCCACTGCCAGCTATGGAATAGCCGCCCTGGGTCTGCACCGAGATCAAGGCCAATACCCAGTGCTCCACCCCGGATTGGAGAACCCTTCCCTGCTTGACCCCGTGATTCCTGGCAGTCTCGAGGATGTCGATATCATCCGGCGAAGCGACGGGATTGAAGCCTGTCAGCTTCCGTTCGGGCACCGGTGGCTGAAAGAAGGCCGCCAGGGACAGGTCCTCGACCACCATTTGCCAGGGCTCATCCCCGGGGAAACCTGGGGTGAGCGCCCGCAACCTTTTGGCCCAAAGACCCTCGTCATCCTGGCCCAGCAAGGAAGAAGGCTCCCCGGGCCTGAACGGTGGCAATGCCTCGCCCTCCAGGGCCATGGAGGCCAGTTGGCATAGAAAGGCATGCCAGGAGTGAGCCTGATGGGGCAATAAGGCGGGAAAGCTGGCCACCTCATCCTTTTGCAGCGCGGCCAAAAGCCCGGGCAGGCTCAACCGACTTACTTGGCCGGTGGTCGAGATGGCCCGCAGCCATTCATCAACGAGCAGATTGTTCATCCATTGCCCTCCTCGTCCGGCCGCAAACCCAGCCGGTCATAAACGAAACCTCGGCCGGCCGCGATGAACCGGCATTCACCCTCATTGGTGGTCAGCAGCTCGATCTCGGGATCTGAGCCGGTCTGCCCCATCTGTCGTTTGGGAATGGTCAACTGGCTGAAGGTCACTCCGAACGGCCCAGGCAGGTCTTGGTCGAACTTGACTGTGATATCATCCAACCCCAACCTGGTTTTGATCAGTCCATCGTCGCTTTGAGGGGCGCAGTTTCGCGGGCTGAACGGTCGCGACCAATCAGTCAGATGTAGCCTGGCCAGCTCGCGATGGGCCATCCCGGTAGCCGAGACCTGGTCAAGCTCGTTGGACCACTCTTGGCCCATTTCCCTGACCAGGGCCTCCAGCGCCTGGGGATGGGTGGTCTGCTCAACCAACCGGCGGTTCATGTCAGGAATCAGGATTGTTTCCTCGCTATCTTGAAAATTTTGTAACAGACGGGCGGTGGCCAGGATTGAGATCAGGTTGTCATAGACGCTGCGCCGGCCGTACCCGTATCGGCCCGCTACCCGGCTCAACAGCCAGTCTCCCGCCCACTCGGGGGGGGCCAGGACCTGACAGGCGGGCTCACCGAATCCGGCCGGCCGGGGCCTCTGGTGCCGGTGGAGTCGGCCGAGCCGTTGGAGAAGCACATCCATGGGGCAAAGGTCCGTAATCAGGAAATCGAAGTCCACATCCAGGCTCTGCTCCAAGGTCTGGGTCGCCACCAGGACCCCGGCCCTGTGGACAGCTTCCTTGTCCCCGAGACGCTTGGCAACCTCCTGATCAAGGAGGCGGCGGTCTTCCGGGGAGAACCGGGAATGGTGTAACGCCGGTACCCCGGCCACCCGGAACAGCAGCTCCGAATCGCCGGCCAGCTCCGTTTCCAGGTGAGCTTGCGTTTCCAAGGCCAACTTGACGGTGTTCCGGAGGACTACCACCGCCCCGCCGGCACGGGCGTACTCGGCTGCCTGCCGGGCCCCGGCGGCTGGGTCGGCCTGGACCGGAGTCAGGTTCAAGCGGATCTTTTTTGATTTTCGGCTCGCCTGGTTTGAGCGTTGAATGGTCCGGCCGCCGCCAGGCCAGGAGATGAGCGGGTAGGGCTGACCAAGGCAGGCGGCCAGGTCCGGCCGATCCTTTGCCGGGTCCGACCCCTGGGCCGCGGCCAGGTATCGATGGCGCGTTGCTCCGCCCAGGGTGGCCGACATCAAGAGAATCTGACCGCCCAGGGCACGGAAGACCTTGACCAGGCCCAGGGTCAGGGCGGTCATGTAGGTGTCGCTGGCGTGGACCTCATCCACGACGAGAAGGGAGCGGGCCAGCCCGGCGGCCCGCAGATGAGCGTGGGGAACTTTCAATCCGGACAGAAGAGCCTGGTCAATAGTGCCGACGGCCAACGGAGCGGTCAGGTAGCGCTTGGGATGCTCACTGGCCCAGGCCTGGCGGGCAAGAAGCGGATCACCCTCATCCAGCCAGAGGACTTGAAACCCGGGCAGCCTGTAGCCCTCGGTCTCATTGACCTTCAAGTAGCCTGGCACGGCCAGGATCACCGGTGGTCGCTGGCGGTTATAGGCCTTACCGATGAACTCAACCACCCGGCCATGCAACTGGGTGGCGGCCGCCCTAAGCGGGTTGGCCAGGTACAGGGAATCCACCAGCCCGGCGGCAAAGAGCCGGCTGAAATACCTTAGGGCCGCCTCGGTCTTGCCTGAGCCGGTCTCAGCCTCCAGAACCACCATCCCGCCGGGGCCTGGCAGAGGCATCTCGTCGATGGCCGCCTGAACCTGATTGGCAGGAAAGGGGAACTGCTCGGTGAAGGGAGCCAGAGAGGGATGACAGGATCTAACAAGGGCCGTATCCAGGCCGGTTTCAACCAGAGCCCTCTGGGCCGTTCTCCGGGCAAACGGCATCGGGTCGCCCTGGGCACGCCGGCCCTGCTGGCCGCAGAAAGGGAAGAATCGGGTATCCGACCCCAGCCAGTCGGCCAGCATCACCAGACCGGCGAATAGGTGACCCAAGGCCGGAGAGCTGGGCAATGGACAGGCGGAGCTGGTGAAGGCCGCCGGGTACCAACGCCTTAACCACCCGTTCAGTTCCACCAGGCCGGCAAAGGGGTCCAGGCCGCAATCCGGCCGCCAAGCCCAGGCGACGGCGTCTTGGTCAGCAGGGGTTTGGTCACACCCCCCTATGGTCATCGGGCGGCCGTGGTGGGACAAGGCGGCAAAGAAAAGCCCCTGGACGTTCTCTCCGTGGCAGTCATCCCATTCGACCAGCCAGGAAAACAACTCCAAGAACCGTTCTCTATAACGCGCGCTGGCCAGACCAGGCAGCACCGCCAGGTGGCCTGAAGATTTATTAGTCCCACCCGAGGCCTTTCTTTGGAAGGCACAGGCATACTTGCCGATGTCATGAAGGGCCGCCAGGACGGCCAGCCTGGCCAGGAGCCCTTGGTCCGGGGCGGATCCGATGGTAAAGGCCAACCGTTTTTTGATCGCATTCGTGCTGGCCAGGGCTTCAAACACCGCGGCCACGTCGGCTATATGGGCGATGAGAGGGTGCCAGGAGAGGATCAGACCATCATCATCCCGGCTGAGCTTGCCCCAGAAATCAGTAATCGGGAGTGTGGACACGAACCATCCTCCGTACTTGGGTCGAACAGTCTGAAGCATGGAATAATTTGTTCACTGGCAATACATCGACCTGTGGAATGCACCGGTTTCAAGACGACTCGCTCAGCCAATAAGCCTAAATCTATAAACAATTATTATGAAAAGTTCCTACGGTTCCATCCAGCATATCAGTAACCATACTCGTTTTTCCAAAGAATTTTATGAAACATTACGGTTGAGTTGATTCAGGTAACAACCCAAAGCTATCCATTGATTAATTAGCTATTGTGCTGCTGCCAGAAATACGTTCTGTTTGGAAACTGACAAGATCCGGAGCGACCATCGGGACATAGTTTTTAGATTCGGCTCGGAGTTCTGGTAGTGAAGGGGAGGGTGAAATATAGGGGAGAGAATGAGTCAAACCTGGGAGTCGAGCCGCTTGTGCCTTCGGCACCCGGACAACAAGTTGTCCGGGCTAACCGGAAGGAGGGGATTGAGCCGAGGAGGCAAGTCGGGCGGCCTGCCGGATCGCTGCCGCCATCGGTACGGGAAAACGTTAGGTTACGCTTCGCTAACCCAACCTACGGGGAAGGGAGGTCTGATCCTGCCCCGATTTGGTGGACACCGGGAAAAGCGTTTATGATGCTTGAGGAGGTGTTCATTGAGTAAGCAACGCAGGCAGTACACGCGAGAGTTTAAAGTTGAAGCGGTGAAGCT
>Ga0068714_10006750_pt1 | contig 11510 bp, 8 predicted proteins | sample MTBNYHSulfiMetaG_FD_62988 | JGI IMG/M metagenome (GOLD analysis project Ga0068714, IMG submission 62988) | Enrichment culture microbial communities from rom New York Harbor, USA that are MTBE-degrading - MTBE-NYH (New York Harbor Sulfidogenic)... | ecosystem: Environmental > Aquatic > Marine >... | reverse complement strand
TCCCGGGCGGCAGTTTACGACAGAGAGGGTCGAGGCGAGGAGACGCCCAACGCGACACCGTGACCCGCAACATTTTTGTGACAGAGCCTGGCACCATGTCAATCATCCCAGGGCGCCTGGCCGAAACGGCTGGTGGGGGTAGTCGTCGCCTCCCGGGCGGCAGTTCACGACAGCAAGGGTCGAGGCGAGGAGACGGCCCAACGCGACACCGTGACCCGCAACATTTTTGTGACAGAGCCTGGCACCATGTCAATCATGTCAATCACCCCAAGGCGTCTGGGCGAAACGGCCAATGGGCGTAGCCCCCACCGGCCGGGCGGCAGTACACGACAGCAAGGGTCGAGGCGAGGAGACGGCCCAACGCGACACTGTGACCCGCAACATTTTTGTGACAGAGCCTGGCACCGTAACGGTATGCAAAAAAAATAGCGAGGCCCGCCGCGCAGGCCCCGCTATTCGGGAAACTATCGTGAAAACAGCCGGGCTATTCCTTTTTGGCCAGGGCGGCGCGGACGCCGGCGGCGTAGTCCGGGTGCACCTTCTCGAAATGACCCAGCTGGCGCTCGACGATGAAATCGGGCACGCCGGCCATGGCCTCGGCGATGTTGGCGAACAACCGCGCTTTCTGCCCGGCGTCGAACAGGTTGAACAAAGCGCGGGGCTGGCTGTAGTCGTCATTCCCCTCGCGGTGATCGTACCGGTCTGCATCCCCGCTGATCTTGAGGGGCGGCTCGGCAAAGGCGGGATTCTCCACCGGCCCGCCGAAGGAGTTCGGCTCGTAGTAGGCATCGGGCTGCGGATTGTTGGCGAAGAATCGCATCTGGCCGTCCTTGTGGTAGTGGTGCATGGGGCAGCGCGGCGCGTTCACCGGCAGGGCCTCGTAATGGGTGCCCAAGCGGTGCCGGTGGGCGTCGGCGTAGGAGAAGATCCGCGCCTGCAGCATCTTGTCGGGCGAGAAGCCGATGCCCGGCACGATGTTGGAGGGGGAGAAGGCGGCCTGTTCCACCTCGGCGAAATAATTCTCCGGATTGCGGTTCAGCTCCAGGATGCCGACGTCGATGAGGGGGTAGTCGCCGTGGGGCCAGACCTTGGTGAGGTCGAAGGGGTTGTAGGGGGTCTTCTCGGCGTCGGTCTCGGGCATGATCTGTATGCAGACGCGCCACTTGGGAAAATCGCCCCGTTCGATGGCGTAGAAGAGGTCCTCCTGGGTGGACTCGCGAGTCCGGCCTACCACTTCGCTGGCTTCGGCGTTGGTCCAGTGCTTGTGCCCCTGCAGGGTCTTGAAGTGAAATTTCACCCAGAAGCGCTCGTTGTCGGCGTTGATGAAGCTGTAGGTGTGGCTGCCGTACCCGTTGATGTGACGAACGCCGATGGGCAGCCCGCGGTCGGACATGAGGATGGTCACCTGGTGGAGGGACTCGGGTGACAGGGACCAGAAGTCCCACATGGCGGTGTTGGATCGCAGGTTGGTCCGGGGGTGTCGCTTCTGGGTATGGATGAAGTCAGGGAACTTGTAGGGATCGCGGACGAAGAAAACGGGCGTGTTGTTGCCTACCAGGTCCCAGTTGCCTTCCTCGGTGTAAAACTTCAGGGCGAAGCCGCGCACGTCCCTCTCGGCGTCGGCGGCGCCGGCCTCCCCGGCCACAGTCGAGAACCGGGCAATCATGTCGGTCTTCTTGCCAATGGCTGAAAACAGCTTGGCCTTGGTGTAGCGGGTGATGTCGTGGGTGACAGTCAGGGTGCCGTAGGCGCCCCAGCCCTTGGCATGGACCACGCGCTCGGCGATCCGCTCGCGGTTCTGATGGGCCAGCTTTTCCAGTAGCTGGTAGTCCTGCATCAGCACCGGGCCGCGCGGCCCGGCGGTCAGGGAATTCTGGTTATCGGCCACGGGCGCGCCGGCCGATGTGGTCAGCTGTTTCTTGTCTTTCATACATCCTCCTTATGAATGGGCGAATATTGGGTGACAAATTTGTATTTTTCTGTACGGTAGCACATTCCGGCCAATTTCACAATCCCTCACCGGGCGGACACGCTCACGGGCAGGGGCGGTCAGATTTGCGACCGGCTTCCCTGACGCCGGCAATCCCGGCACAGGCCGAAAAAGTCCAGGCGATGGGTAAAGATCTCGAAACCGGTCTGGTCGACGGCCTCCCGGGTCAGGTCTTCCAGGCTGCTGAGTTCAGGATCCTGGATCCGGCCACAGCGGGTACAGATGAGATGGGGATGAGGATACGGCTTGTGGCCGTCGTAGCGGCTGCTCCGGTCGGCGAAGCCGAGCTCCAGCACCTCATGGATTTCCTTGAGCAAGGCCACGCTTTTGTACACGGTAGCCAGGCTCATGGTGGGGAACCGCTGCCGGACCTGTTCGTATATGATCTCGACAGTGGGATGATTCTCGCTGGCCGCCAGCACTTGCAGCACCGCCAGGCGCTGCGGCGTGACGCGAAAACCGTTCGCCCGCAGCTTTGACAGCATCTGTTCGACACGGGCCTGAATTTCGGAAACCTGATGTTTGTGCACCATGATTCCACTTTACTCACAGTGGATGCAAATGTCAATAATAATTCTTTATTAATAAGAATTATTTCTATCTGTTGTGATCGTCTGTTTATTGTCATGCCACACGGATTCACACCATCGTCATTATGATGAATCGGTTGCTCATTGGACGAATCCATTCATTGCCGGCCGGCATCCTGCCGTAATGCCGAAGGGTGTTTTCCTCTCCTGCGGAATGACAGTCCTCTGTTGCCATTCACATCCGGCAGAGGCAGACCAGCAACCGGCACCCGGCAACATCATCGGCTGTTGTGGATGTGGCTGACATGATATTGCTGGTATAATAGAGAGAAAAGACACATCGCCGCCAAGGGGGATCCGCATTGACAGGACGGGAACGGCTGAATGGATGGAAGGAAATTGCCGAGTATCTGAAAGTCACGGTGCGCACCGCGCAGCGACGAGAAGGGGAGGGTCTGCCCATCCGTCGTTGCGGCGGGACGGTGTTCGCATACGGCCACGAGATCGAGGACTGGTTGCGCGGCAATCCGGACATGCCGGTAGTGGATGATGCGGTATCTCCCCCGGTCCGATCCTCGTTTGTCCGTCGGCGGGCGCTCATCGCCGGTGCCGGTGTCGCCGGCCTGATCCTGGTGGTGTTCGTCCTCTGGCTGGGCTCGACCAACCCGCCGTCACCCGGCCCCCTCGAGCTGGAGCTGGACGGCCGGTCCCTGCGGGTGGTCCATCCCCGGCAGGGTCTGGTGTGGGAGCACACATTTGAACGAGTGCTCATCGGACCGGAAATTTATAACCGCAACATGGAGAGCAGCGCTCATGTGCCCCAGAGGGTGACGGACCTGAATGGAGACGGCACGCCGGAGGTGCTGGTGTTGTTGGGAAAGAATGAATCGGGCGTCGGCGGCTGGAGTCTTTGCTGCCTGGATGACAAGGGCGATGTCACCTGGACATATGATCCCGGCGAAATGTTTCTGTGGGACGACGAGCAGGTTTTCCCAAACTGGATGATGGAATTCGAGGTGGTCGACCTGGATGGCGACGGTATACGGGAGGTGGTGGTCTACAGCCGGCACGTGAATTTTTTTCCGGCCAAATTTACCATCCTCGACGATCGGGGTGAGGTCCGCGGAGCGTATTATCACGGGGGCTGGTTCTACGACTGGCGCATCCATGACTTCGACGGGGACGGGTACGCCGAGATCCTGGCCGCCGGCACAAACAACGGACTGGACAAGGCCGTCTTCGCGGTACTGGACAGCCGCCGGATCGACGGGCATTCCGTCTACCCTGTGCCGCCGGTGTTCCCCGACAAAACCATCGGCCCAGCCAGGGAAAAGGCATACCTGGCGGTTCCGCCCGAACCATTGCACCGCTATACCGGCCAACGCCCGGCATTGAAGCGGATCGATCTCTTCCAAGACTACTTGCAACTGCACCTGGAGGTGATTCTTGACTCGTGCACTGCGGGAAAGATCTATTTCTTTCTTGATAACGGGCTGCACCTCCGCAGTGTATCGGCCTCCGATGACTATATCCGGCTCTGTCGCTGTGCCCGGGAGAGCGGGCGGGTGGATTACATCTACGATCCGGCCGACATCCAGGCTATTGGCGCGCAGATCCTTTACTGGGACGGACTCCACTGGACAGCAACACCTACTCTCAATCTTTACTGGACAGGCGCCCACCGCTGATCGCCGAGCTGAAGCGAAATCTGACGGAGAAACGTACGGATGAACCTGCCGGGGATTGCGTTCGCCGACCGGATCTCCGTCGCTCCGCGCGTAGCAGAGAGGCTGATGTATCGCACGTCGCTTTCCTCGTGTTTGGCGTTGGAGTGATCAAGTGATAGCAGACGGCACGAGGCACGGATGGATTCAGCGCCGATGCACCGAGTATGCGTTATTGAAATGGCTACTTTCATTTTTCTCATCGAAACCTCCCCAGGACGGGAGAAGAAGCGGATCTTGCGGTGTGGAAACTGACAAAGGCCACGGGGGATATTGGGCGTCTCCCTCCCAACCTCAATCTTCGATATCCAACTTGGCACTGTCTCCTGACACATTTTTGTGACAGAGCCTGGCACCACTTATTCAGGGTGCGGACGAACCGGCGATGGGAGAAACGCCGCGATTGCTCACCCGTGACGCAAAGTGAATGGAAAATCTTGCCGTGGTCAGATGAGCACCGCCGGTTATGGGGGTCGTAATATTTTTGTGACAGAGCCTGGCACCATTTCAACAATACAGCAGTGAACGTGCGAGGTGGTGAAAAGGCGAACCGCCGAAACATAAAATATTACTGGCATCAGGCGTCTATTCAAAATGGAGCAGCGGGCGCGGCCGAGAAAAAATCATTTAACCATTGCCTGTAGGGGTAGAAATACCGGTGTCCTTTTTCTGTCCATTCGGATGATCCAGGGGAGGGGGCAGTTTGCCGGCGACAGGTGATGCCGCGAATCCACTGACGGTGCTTGAGGTCAGAGTCTGTGAGTCAATGATTCACTGGATCGGGGAGGACGACGGGGCGCGCAGGATGATGCGCATGATCTCGCCGGGCGGCCAGAGGCGCATGCGCGGACCCCACGTGCCTGTGCCGCGGCAGACAATGAGGGGCATCCCCGCCACGTCGTATCGGCCGGACAAATACGGATTCTGGAGTTTGACCAGGAGACCGAAGGGCCAGATCTGCCCGCCGTGGGTATGGCCGCACAGCATCAGGTCCACACCGTCGGCGGCGGCCTGCTCCACTTTCCAGGGAGAATGGGACAACAGGATGACGGCGCCGGGCGGCCGGCCGGCCAGGGCGTCAGCCACCGGATCGTCTTCCCGATCGCCGCGCCGGTGGCGGTTCAGATCCTCCACGCCGGCCAGGACCAGGCCGTCTGTCACTTCCGTCCAGCGGTTGTGCAGCACCTCGATGCCGGCGGCGGCAAGCATGTCGCCCGATTCATCGCCGCGGCGGTGGGAATCGTGGTTGCCCTGCACCGCCCAGACACCCAGGGGTGCCTTGAGGCGCCGGAACGACGCCAGCAGGTTGTCCGCAGGCGGGCCGTGCCCCTCGAACAAGTCTCCCAGCAGTACGATCATGTCCGCTCGTTCCGCCAGGATCTGGTCCACGCGTGCGTCCAGCCAGTCCGACCCGATGAGGTTCCCCAGGTGGAAGTCGGACACGCCGACGACTACCCGCCCGTCGTGTTCGGCCGGCAGGCCGGCCAGGGTGACTTCGTAGGTCTCCACCACCGGCGGGCGCAGGCCCTGCACCATGGCCAGTCCGGCCAGCAGCACGCCGGCCAGCAGGCCCCAGCCGCGCAGGGCCGGTGCGTGGCGGCGCAGCAGCCAGCCGTAGACGGTGAGGATGTCCATCACCAGCACCGCCACGAAAATGAGAAACATGGCGGCCAGCCAGTTCATGGCGAACAGCTCCAGCGCTGTGGCCAGCCCGCCCTCGGCGGAGCGCTCGAAGTACCGTGCGCCCATAAAGAGGAGCCAGGTGACGATGCTGGTGATGACGATGGCCCGACGCGAGACATGCCGGAGCAGAAACGGCACGGTGGCCGCGCGCCAGAACACATACAGGTGCATCACGGTGGTGACGGTGGTCAGAATGGTTCCGAACAGAATAGCCTCCTGCAGACTGATGTTGTTTGACATCAAAGGGATGAATGACGACGAGCCGTCCGGGCATCCACCTCGAGTGGACAATCTTACCATAATCATTCACGTCGGGAAAGTGATCCCGGTCATACGGTAGGGGGCCGCTGCGCAGACCGGTGAAGCCCCTTCGGCCACTGGCCGGCGGGCGTGGAATTTCTCCTGAAACCGGAATCGTGCATCCTTCGTATGAACCCGCATGAGCCGGCTCTGGCCGGGCAACAAATCCGGATGGGGTATCGAAAACGCCTGGGGCACTTACGGTCCTGTCAGACGTCCACCGGCTTCGATTCACGCTGTTCGCGGTCACTTCCGGAGCGCGAGCGGCATGGATCGCAACATGCCCCTCCACCAGTTTCATGCAACGAATCCACCACCACACGGGAGGGAAAACATGCGCCAACAGATTCTCATGCTTATGATCGTCCTGATGGCTGGCCCACTGGTGGCGGGTGAGGAAATTTCGCTCGCCGGTTACCAGCAGCATCTCCGGGCGGCCAACGGGGCTGCGCAGCAGGGCCAGTTTCAGACCGCGCTGAATCACTTTCTGGCGCTGATGGAGATGGTGCCTCACAATCCGGCGGTGTATTACGCCGCGGCCGCTATGCACGCCCGTCTCGGCCAGGCCGACAACGCGCTGACCTGTCTGGAGAAAGCCCTGGTCCTGGGGCACGATGTCAACGGCCGCCTCGATCCGGCGTTCGATGGCCTCCGGGAAGCGGAGTCGTTCAAAACCATCGAAGCCCTGCTGAAAAAGCAGGATACGCCCGTCGGCCACAGCCAGCTGGCCTTCACCCTCAGCGAAAAGGACCTGCTGCCCGAGGGGATCACCCACGATCCGGTGAGCGGCTGTTTTTACCTGGGCAGCCTGTGGAAGAGCAAGATCGTCCGGATCAGCCCGGACGGACAGGTGTCGGATTTCACCACGGAGCGGCAGGACGGCCTGCGCTCCATGGCCGGCCTGGCGGTGGATGCCCCGCGACGGGTGCTGTGGGCCCTGAGCTTCGTCTCCCCGCCCTGGCCGGTGCCGGCGCCTGGGGAACGGGGCTGGTCGGGCCTGTTCAAATACGATCTGGAAACAGGAAAGCTGGTCGGAAAGTACGTGCTCCAGGAAAGCGGCGTTCCCCATCTGTTCAATGACCTGGCTGTTTCCAAGGCCGGCGATGTCTTTCTGACGGATTCCCTGGCCGGGGCGGTGTATGTTCTCCGGCACGACCGGGACGAGCTGGAAGTCTTCCTGGCCTCTCCGGCGTTTATGTTCCCCAACGGGATTACCCTGGGCCCCGATGAAATGACGCTGTATGTGACCTCCGGCGGCGCGGGAGTATACCGCATCGATATCCAGTCAAAGAAATATGCCCTGCTGGCGCAGCCGGACGACATCAGCCTGTGCCGCATCGACGGCATGTACGTTCACCGCGACAGCCTGGTCTGCATGCAGAACGGACTGAACCGCATCAGCCGGTTTTATCTGAACCCGGCCGGCGACACCGTGGAACGCCTGGAAATCGTGGAGACCCGCAATCCCCACTTCATCCTGCCCACAACGGGCGTCTTCGTGGGGGACTGGTTCTACTACATCGCCAACTCCCAGGCCTACTGCATCAACCGCGACGGGACGCTGTTCCCGCCCGAGCAGCTGAAGGATGTGGTCATCCTGAAAACGGAGCTCAAGTGACCCATCGGTTCGGGCGGGAAGTCCACCGATAGGGCTGAATCAGGATCATCACCGCCAGCCGTTGTGAACATTTTGTGACAGAGCCTGGCACCTTCTGGGTCCTGGTGGTGAAGGGGCGAATGGATGAAGCGGCGACTCCGGAAATCACCTCTTTGACGTGACGGATCGGCCTTTCTGTGACACAGCGGGGTATTCTTCAAGAGAACCACTGCCGTCAGTCAGCTGTTATGAAGATTCTGTGACAGAGCCTGGCACCCTCTGGGTTGTGGATACCCGCACCCAACACCTCATCCTGCCCACGACGGGCGTCTTCGTGGGGGACTGGTACTACTACATCGCCAACCCCCAGGCCTACAGCATCAACAGCGACGAGACGCTGTTCCCGCCCGAGCAGCTGAAGGACGTGGTCATCCTGAAAACGGAGCTCAAGTGATCCATCGGTTTGGGCGGGAAGTCCACCGATAGGGCTGAATCAGGATCATCACCCACAGCCAGCCGTTGTGAACAATTTGTGACAGAGCCTGGCACCTTCTGGGTCCTGGTGGTGAACGTCGAATGGATGAGGCGGCGACTCCGGAAATCACGCATTACACCCACGGCTGATGTATCGCCAAGGCGTTGAGAACGCACGGCCACAGCCTGTGTGGATATTGAAACCTGGATGGTCCTTGTCCTGCTCAATACCGCGCCTCGGCGGTAGGATGTAGAAAGCACCGGAAACCGGGGCTACGGAATCCCGGTTCTGTCTGGAAGTACATCCAGTTCCTTTGTTGTCCATTTTGGACTGATTCCCTGTCATCCTCAAGGATATCTTGATTTTCCAAATCATCGGTTCGGGTTTTGAGCTGGAACGCCCAGTCGCTCCAGCTGGTTGCGGGCGTTGGTGTTTTGTGGATTCAGTTCCATTGATCGGCGGTAGCTGGCGATGGCCTTTTCCTGGAAGCCGTTTGCCAGATAGGCTTCGGCGAGACTGTCATGGGCGTTGGCGGAGTCGGGGTACAGACGGACGGCGAGCTGGAAGACGGTAACGGCCTCCGCTTCGCGCCCCCACCAGTAGAGGAAATGGTAGCCCAGCCAGTTCAGCACCGTTTCATCGATGGATACGCCGCCAGGTGCAGCGGCGATGGCATGGTCCAGGTCGGGCTGGATGGAATCGGCGCCGTTTTGGATGATCCGCTGGATCCACTCGGCCGCGGCGGGGGGCGCCGGCCGGCCGGCCCGGAACTCCAGGCCGATCTCATGGCCGGCCGTGCGGATCGTGCCCTCCCCATCCCTCCGAAGTTCATCCCGCGCCAATGGATCTTCCTTCAGACAGGCGTCGAAGAACGTGCCGGCCAGCCGGCACATGGTGGTATAGAAAGGCGCGGGATCGGCCTCCACCGGGCCCCAGTAACCGGGCACGGCATGCTCGGGTCCCAGCATGGCATAGGCGGAGAAATCACCATGGCTCCGGGTGGGGATACCCACAAGGTACGTGTCGCCGCAGGGCCGCTCGGCCAGGGACGCGGAGCGTTCGGGATGATCCCGGTATGACTGGATGAAGCGGGTCTGAGTGATGTGCATCCAGGGGACGGTGAAACGATCCGGCGCGAAGGACGGGTGCGCTCCCGGCAGGCCGGAGGGATGGGGTTGCAGGATGCCCGCGTCCAGGCTCAGGAAGGCGGCCACGTCCGGCTGGCGCATGGTCATGGTCAGACCGGCCATACCGCCCAGGTCGTAGCCGATGACGCCCAGCCGGCCGGGGGCCACGAACGACAGGCCGCGGGCGTGGGCCATGACGGCCTCCAGGTCACGGATCTCCGTCTCGAGATCCGCCACGTTCAGGTTGACCAGGCGGTAGCGGGTCCCCATCAGCGGGCAGGTGGCCACCACGTAGCCGTGGGCGGCCAGGTACTCGGCCAGCACGAACTGGGAGAGTGGCGATTCGTAATACAAACCCTGGCCCAGCACCAGCAGGGGGAAGGAGCCCGGGGCCGGTGGCGCGTCGGCGACGGCGGCGGTGGGTCGGAGGAGCAGATCGGCCAGGCGCTGGGGGGAGATCCCCTTCTCCAGCGGGACCGGGCGGGCCGCTGCTGGCCCGCTGGTTTCTTCGGCCGGTGAATAATCCGCCATGGCTAGTCGCACATACTCGTCGAGGACCAGGGCCGGCGTGTCGGACTCGCCGGCCGGATACCAGAGGTACACGCGGATGGGCCGGGTAGTCCGTGGTTCCCCTGGAGCCGCGGGATAAGAGCGGGTGGGATCGTGGATTTCCGTCAGTCTGAACCCGGGTTGCCAGGGCCCGGCCGGCAGGTCCCCCCAAAACTGCGAGGTTTGCGGGGTTTCGCTCGCGCCCAGTTCCGCGGCGATAGCGGCGCACAGCTCATCGATGGGTGCCTCCTCGAATCCCTTGCCGGGTGGGGGGCCGCCGCCGCGGGGTCCGATGAGGATCCGCTCGCCGATCTTGGTCACCTTTGATGGATTCCACGCAATACCGTCGGGTGAATCCAGCAAGCCGGCCGCTCTGATTACCCGATTGCCCGTGCAGAATGAGGTGATGAGCAGTCCGGCCTGGTGTGCATCCCGGATAAAGTGCAGGACCGATTCATCCTGGAGGAACAGGCGGAACTGCGGTCCGCTGGGAATGATAAGCACATCGTAGCCGCTGAAATCCTCAATATCGGAGATGAGGATGTCACTGCGGAGAAGGACGTTCCGTGACTTGTTGTAACAGCCGCGATATTCCGCCGCGGGCCCGACCCGTCGGTGGCGCCATCCCAACTCGTCGAGTTTGTCACGCAAGGGGAAATAGGCATCGCCGAACCATTCTCCAAGCAATACGAGAACGTTAGGTTGCGGACGGGGCTTTTCTGTCTTTTGAAGAGCCTCGGCCATGCTGGATGGGATCATAAAATTCATAACAATAATCAGACAAAGGAAAATGTTTCGCATATCGTCACCATTTTGGAGGGAGGAAATAAACATATTGGATGCTGAAGGCCTATCATCGCAGACAGTCTCAAACATACAGACAATGGTTTACAGGAAAGAAGTGTGAACTGTGCTGTTGGGATAAGACGGCGGAATAGCCTCATTGCTTTATTCGGATCATCTCGCGTCGCCATTGAATCGTCCAAATAGTGAAAGAATATGCATTTCGATAATATCAGGGACCTTGGTAAATTTGTCTTGCCTGATGATGAACGACAATTTTGAGTGAGCTTACGAAGAATGTGACTGTGATGTTCGGTCATTCTGACGAACTGTGGATTTGAGGAATGAAGCTCTGACATTGGTTGGATGAATGGTCAATGTGATATCATGACAGGAACATTTGGAAGTATGCAGCATATCCAAGGGCGAGGTCTGACAAGCAGAATATGCAAGGAAATTGAAGGAAACGCTAGTGGCGGCCTCCTCATTTTCGTGGGAAACGTTGCCTTCTGGAATTGTTCCGTTTACACAATCTGTGCCTATTGGCAGATGCAATTAGCTGATTTCAATAGAAAAGAAAATGCATCCCCGTAAAAAGAATCGTCTGATAGGGTGATCTCCGTTTGCTTAATCCAGCACGCGCCAGTGGGGCTGCAGGAGCATGCTGTAGTATTCGACCTCGCGTTTCCAGCTGCGGAGGTGGTGGCTGCGGACGGCGTCGGCGACGGCGCGGAGGTTGTGGCGGAAGCGGG
>Ga0068714_10006749_pt1 | contig 11513 bp, 6 predicted proteins | sample MTBNYHSulfiMetaG_FD_62988 | JGI IMG/M metagenome (GOLD analysis project Ga0068714, IMG submission 62988) | Enrichment culture microbial communities from rom New York Harbor, USA that are MTBE-degrading - MTBE-NYH (New York Harbor Sulfidogenic)... | ecosystem: Environmental > Aquatic > Marine >... | reverse complement strand
CGCGGCCATGCTCTGGGCCGCCACCACCATCTGGATCAAGCGTCGGCTGGTGGGACGGGTATCGCCCCATCATACCCTCTTTTACCAGACCGTGTTCTCCATCCCGATCCTCTTTCTCCTGAGTGTCCTGTTCGGCGAGACCCCGGTCCATCACCTGGATGGGCTCATCATCTCGTCCGTCCTTTTTCAGGGGATCGTTATCGCCTTTATCAGCTACCTGGTGTGGTTCTCCCTGGTCCATGACTACCCGGTCAGCAGGCTCTCGTCCTTCACCTTTCTGACCCCGGTCTTCGCCACCCTGTCCGGGGCCTTTTTTCTCCACGAACCCCTGACCCTCCGACTGGTCATCTCCCTGGTCCTGGTGAGCATCGGGATCTACGTGGTGAACCGGAAATGATCGTTTCCTTCAATCAGGTTGGGTGAGGGGGCCGTCCCCTGAATTGGCCGACAAAACCAGGCTATGACCAAATTTAGCCTTGACAATATTCGGTTGGCTCCTTATAAAGTCAGGCATGGAAATACGAAGGACCCCATACGACCATATCTGGCAACGGCTTTCCTCGTATAAGCAGATGGTTTTCATCGCGGGCCCGAGGCAGGCTGGCAAGACCACCTTCACGCAGATGCTCGCCCAGGGCTTCACCAATTCACTCTACTTCAATTGGGACATCCTTGACGAGAAACGGAAGCTCATCGAAAATCCCTCTTTTTATGAAGAATTGCATCGAACAGACAACTCCCAACCCCTTATCATATTTGATGAACTTCACAAATATTCAAACTGGAAGAGCTACCTGAAGAGCGTTTACGATCGTGACAAAGGCAATTACAAATTTATCGTCTCTGGCAGCGGCAGACTGGATATGTACCAAAAGGGCGGGGATTCATTGGCAGGAAGGTATGTTATCTTCTATCTCTGGCCTTTTACCATCGGCGAACTTGCAGAGAATCGTTGTCCGTTTGAAGCATTCATCGCCAATCCGCTCGAGATTCGCCCTGCTACAAACGAAACGCAATCCATCTGGGAAAAACTGTGGCATTGCAGCGGATTTGCAGACCCCTATCTGGATGGAACCCCCGAATTCTATCGAATCTGGTCCAACACCTATCGCAAGCAGATCTTGCGGGAGGATATTCGTGATCTCACATCCGTTCGCAACATTGAAGATATGGAGCTCCTTTTTTCCCTGCTGCCCGCCAGGGTAGGCAGCCCCCTTTCCATGGCAGCCCTTTCGAGAGATATTGGGGTGTCGTTCGATAGCGTCAAAAACTGGATTGAACTCTTTGAACACTTCTTCCTGGCTTTCAGAATAGCCCCGTGGGCCCGAAAAATTTCCAGGGCCATAACCAAGGAGAAAAAGCTGTACCTCTTCGATTATGGCGGGATCGAATCGCCCGCGGCAAAGTTTGAGAACATGGTCGCCCTGGAACTCTTTCGGGCCGTTTCAAACTGGAATGACCTCGGACTCGGGCATTTTTCCCTCAGCTACCTCAGAAACCGGGACAAAGAAGAAGTTGACTTCATGGTCTCCAACGATCGGAAGCCGCTTTGTCTTATCGAATGCAAGTTGTCCGACGATCATGTAGCCCCCAGCCTGCGAAAATTCCAAAACCTGCTGAATATCCCTGCGATCCAGCTTGTCAATAGGAACGGCATCTGCAAGGTTGTTTCGAATAACCAGTCGAAAATCTTGATCATCAGTGCAGACCACTGGCTCTCTTTGCTGCCATAGCGCCAGGTAAAAGGATATCGTTTCTTTTTTTACCGCAACTGGGCTTCAAAATGCTGTTTTTAGAGCAGGAGGATGCAACACATCCGCATCATATTGGACATTGAACCCCTTTTCACGTCACATAGCCTGTACCGCAACCGGACACGTGCGATTTTCTTGTCCAAAACCAGCCCGTCAATGGTCCAATGGGCTTTTCAATAACTCTGTTCTTTATCCCTTTGTCATGCTGCTGTGGTGCCTCCTCCTCTTTTCATCTCCTGCCCCTGCCTTCGATGGTCTGGACCTGAACGGTCTCCACCCCTTTTCTCTTGGCGATGACCCGGCCTGGGCACTGCCCTCCTTTGATGACAGTCAATGGGGAAAGGTGCAGGTCCCCGGAGATCTGAAGGCCCAGGGGATAGAGCAGGAACCGGGCGTGGGATGGTATCGGATCCATTTCCGTACAGGTGAGATCTTTCCCGGACAACAGATCGGCCTCTCCCTTGGGAACATCGGCAACGCCGACGACGTCTATCTTAACGGGGTTCGCATCGGCGGCCAAGGCATCATTGGCGATCAATTTGTAGAAGCGCCGTGGAAAGAGCGGCTCTATCGTGTCCCAGAGGGGCTCCTGCGTACAGGAGAAGACAATCTCCTTGCCGTGCGCATCCTCGACACCTACCGCATGGCCGGGATCTTCGAGGGGCCGGTATGCCTGGGCCCTTACCACGACCTGATCCTCGCGAGCAGCGAACTGGAGTTTATTCGCAGGGGCTTCGAAATCGCCCTGTTCACCCTCCTCTTGTTCTTTTTGCTGGTTAACCTTTTTCTCGTGGTTCAGAAGGTCAGGAGCCCGGACTATCTCTCCTTTACCCTGTTTTTGGGTCTCTACCTGGCCCTGTTTATTCTGGAAAGCCTGTTCCTGTATGACACAGGTCTCAAATCCCCCCTGGTGCAGCGACTCATCTTCGTCATCACCTGTCTCCTCCCCGCTGCCGGACTGCTCTTTGTCGTCAATCTCCATCCCCAAGCCAGGGGGGTGTGGATCACCCTGCTCATGACCGCCTCAGTCGGGCTGAGCATGGCGTTTCTTTTCTTTTCAGGGCTGAAAACCTACGCCTGTCTCTTGACGGTCTTCATCGTCGTGGCCCTGTGTACAGGGGGGACCGCCTTGTTTCTGACCGCACGCTCCTTTCTGCGTCGGAGGCAGGGATCGGGTCCTGTGCTCCTGGGAATGATAGGACTCCTGGCGGGGTTGATGGTCGAATGGACACCCATCGGCGGTCACTGGCACAGGTGGCCTATTTCCCCCGGTGATCTGGGCATGGCCTTTCTCATAGTCGCCATGAGCTATGCCCTCATGGCCCGCTATGCCCGCAACGCAAAGGCCGTGCGATCCCTGTCCGGACGTATGCTGGAGGCCCATGAGGAAGAACGCAAACGGCTCTCGCGGAGCATCCATGACGGTCTGGGCCAGTTTCTGCCCATGCTCAAGCTGAAGCTCCAGATGCTGGAGGCCAGGGTCAGGAGCGGGGACAAGACAGATCCCTCCCTCCTTGCAGGCCTTGTTTCCGAGATCTCCCGGGCCATTGTGGACCTTCGGCACATGCTGTCGGATCTCCGCCCGGAATTCTTTGAAAAGAGCTTTCTGGCCGACACCCTGAAATGGCATGCAGAGCAGTTCACTGAACGCACCGGCATCGAGGTCAACGTGGCCGCTCCGCGGGAACCGATCATGGCCCCCCGGGTTCGGGAAAATCTCTACCGGATCGTTCAGGAGGCCCTTCACAATGTGGAGAAGCATGCAGAGGCCCGGCGGGTGGAAATCGAAATGAAACTGAAGGGAAGGCACATGATCCTCCACATATGGGACGACGGCAGGGGGTTTGATCCTAACCAGGATGCTGAAACCAGAGGGATTGGTCTTCTTTCCATGAAAGAGCGGACAGAGCTGCTTCGAGGAAGCTTCCGTATCCAGAGCGCGCCCGGAAAGGGGTGCGCCATTTCCGTGGAGGTCCCCATATCATGATGCGCGTCATCCTTGCCGACGATCATGCCCTGTTCCGACAAAGTCTTTCGGCCCTGCTTCATTCCCAGGAGGGGATCGCAGTTGTGGGAGAAGCGGGCGATGGACATGAGGCTCTGCGCCTGATCGAGGCCACCGGCCCCGACGTGGCCATTCTCGACATCTCCATGCCAGGGCCCGGTGGTCTGGAGATCGCGCGAACGGTCCGCGAACAGGGCTGGCCCACCAAGGTCCTCCTCCTCACCATGCTGACCGGCCCGGACCTGGTGCAACAGGCCATGGAAGCGGGGGCACAGGGTTTTCTCCTCAAGGAAAATACCTTTGACGAACTGATGGATGCCCTGAAGGCCCTCGCCGAGGGGGCGACCTATGTGAGCCGTTTTATGGTGTCTCGCCTGTCTTCACAGGGCTGCAGCGGTGAAAAAAGCAAATCCCATTTGACTCCCCGTGAGCAGGAAGTCCTGCAAGCAATTGCATCGGGCCTCAGCAACAAGAAAATCGCCAAGACCCTTCACATCAGCATCAAGACGGTAGAGACCCATCGCACCCACATCATGCAGAGACTCAACATCCACACCACCGCCGACCTGGTCCGCTACGCTGCGGCCCATGGCCTCATCTAAGTGTTTCCGTCATACCGCGACCTGTTCGTGTCATTCGGACGATTCGTGATTTCAAGCCCATTCTTTTCAAAAATACAGGATTCACCCGATTGACATCCCTGTCAAAAACGGGCAAGACATGGCCGAGTAATAAAGACCTGATCCTGAACGTTGAGCTGGCATCTACCCTCGTACATGGACCGCATCCGCGCCCTTATTGCTGACGATGCCCCCTTTTTCCGGCGCAGTCTGAGGGCCCATCTTGAAGACAAATGCAGGGCACTGGTGGTGGTGGCCTTGGCCTCGAATGGCCCGAATGCCGTGGCCTTTGCGGCCGAAGCCGCACCTGCAGCAAATATTTCCAAACCATCATGATGGAGGAAAAATGAATGAAAGGGGAAAAAAGAGGGAGGCATGCGTGTTGTCAGGGGACCTTATGGGTAGCCGTGTTGGCAGCGGTGGTCCTTCTGGCCTCTGCGGGGCCTTTGCTGGCTTCCTGGCCGGAAATCCCCACCAGCGGGGGAAATAGCCAGATCGGCAAGAACGATGTTTTAAGCGGCGATCCCATTGTGACGGGGAGCGGCTCCATCGACTACAGCCTGCCGCTTTTCAACCTGGGCGGACCCATGGGGCTGTCGTTCTCGTATGCGTACAATCGGGCCATTTTGAACTGGTGGGGGGAGATCACCCAGTATTTTCCCACGCATGGCGGGATGAACTATTTCTGGCTGCCCCCGCTCTCATCCAGCGTCAACTGGGACGACTATTACGACGTTCGTCTACCAGAAGGCGGGATGGTTTCCTTTCTCAAAGATGGGGATTCCTACCGGCTCAATGAAGCCGACATCGGGGATGAGTACAGGGAAAACGGTTCCGCGGTTCGTTATGGGGCAAAGACCACCGGCAATCCTGCGAATCGGTTCTGGGTGCAGGACCCGATTCGGGACGTCGTCTTTGTGTATGAATACAAAGCCTATGCCCAGGAGGGCAAGATCCTCTATGCCCTGGACCGCAAAGGCAACAAGCTGACCTACGCCTACGACGGAAACGGCCGCGTAGCAGAGATATCAGACGGACTGGGCCGGAAGCTGGGCTTCAGTTACACGCCGGTGGGGGCCAAAAGCTACCTGCACCAGGTCTCCGACGCGACGGATGGGGCCAATCCCCGAACTGTGACCTTTGCCTATGACGAGGCCGCTGCGGACATGGGCGGCCAGCCCGCACTCCGCTCCATCACCGACCCACTGGGCCATGTCTACACCTTGCGCTGGAGCGTCGTATCCAATTCCGGGGACGATTACTATGGCAATTTGGCAAAGGTAGAGAACCCGAAAGGCGCGACCTATTTTCATTTTGAAAATGCCTGGGGCTTTGTCGGCTACGAAAACGCCGAGGGAGATCCTCGTTTTGGCATCAAGGTGGTCAGCCAGAAGGATGCCTACGCAAACGAGACCGCCTTCACCTACAACGGGGATCCGTACGAAACCCGGGCCGCTTATCCCGACGGCGGCACCGGTGCGTACGCCCACAACAACGCCCATGTCCCGCCCAGCAAAATCACCGACTCCGAAAACAAGGCCATCGACCTGACCAAGAACGACCGCAATCAGGTCACGTCCATGACCGACCGCACGGGCGGCCTCACGCAGGCGACCTATCACGACAAGACCGGCGAGATCGCCTCGGTGACCAATGCGAAAGATGAGGTCCTCACCTACACCTATACGGCCCAAAACCAGTCCTTTGCCGATCCCGACGTCCCGGCCAATACGGTGGATTTCACCTTCTACAACCTGACGAAAATCGACTATCCGGACGGAACATCAGAGACGTTTACCTATGACGCCACGGGCAACGTGCTGACTTATACGGACCGGACCGGCAAGACCTGGAATTATACGTACAACGACCGGGGCCAGGTCCTCACGGCCACCAATCCCGAAGGAGGTGTCACCACCTATACCTACAACGCCGACGCCACCCTGGCCACGTCCACGGATTCCGACACCGGCGCGACCCAATACGCCTACGACGGGTACAAACGCCTGACGCGCATCACCCATCCGGGAGGGTCTTTCATTCAGATCGCCTATGACCTCAATAACCAGGTCGCGTCCATCACGGACGAGCGGAACAAGAAATACGATTATGCCTATGACGCCAACGGCAACCTCGTCTCCATCACCGATCCCGATACGAAACAAACCCTGTTCAGCCACGATTTTATGGACCGGGTGAAGGAGACCACCAATGCCCGGACCAAAAAGACCGAGTACGCCTACGACACTATGAACCGGCTTCAGTCCGTGACCGATCCCAACAGCAACGCCATCCAATACGGCTACAACTCCCGCGGCTGGCTGAACAAGGTGACGGACGCCGCGGGGCATGAATGGACCACGGGCTTTGACAACGAGGGCCTGCCCACCTACACAACCACGCCTATGAACCGAACCACCACAATCACCCGGGATGCCCTGGGGTACGTCAGCAACCTCAAGAATCCACTGAACCAGGAAACCGTCTTCACCCGGGATGAGATGTCCCGAGTGACCAAAATCACTGACGCGTTCAGCCGCGAGACCTCCTTTTCGTACGACAACGCGGGCCGACTGACCGGCGTGACCCTCCCTCTGGTGGGTTCCACCACCTACCGGCGCAACGGGCTGGGCCTGGTGGATCGGATCACCGACCTCAAGGGGAGTGTGTGGGATTTGACCTACACCGACATGGGCCGGCTGGCGAGCCTCACCGACCCCTTAAGCAAGGGGTGGCAGTACGGCTACGACACGCGTGGCCGTCTCAATCAGGTCACCTATCCGGGCAACGCCACCCAGACCCGCACCTATGATGACGCAGGAAACCTCCTGCGCAGCCTGTATTCCACTGGCCCGGACCTGAACTTCACCTACGACAATCAAAACCGGCTCCTCACAGCGAAAGACATCGCCTTTTCCTACAACGAGATCGGCCAGGTCACAGCCACCACCAATCCCGGAACCACTTTCGGCGCGACATACGATGACGGAGGCCGGGTCAAGACGGTGACCTATGCCAATGGCCTGTTCGCCGTCGCCTACACCTACGATGAAAGGGACCTGGTCACCAAAGTGACCGACAATCTAACCAGCACCGTCATTGATTTCACCTACGACAACGACGGCCGGCTCACCGGCATAACCCGCTCCAATGGGATCAATACCGCTTTCGCATGGGACGCCGCTTCCCGTCTGACCCGCGTTCAGCACGGGGCCCTGGCCGACTTGCAGTACACCTACAACGCGGTCGGCGAGGTGACGCGGCTGGATTATGATCTCCCCCTGGACCCGGCCGATTATCTGACATCGGGCACGGACAGCTTCACTTATGATGCGGCCTCCCAGGTCAAAACGGCTGGGTATGCCTATGACAATCAGGGCCGCCAGACCGCCTCCCCCGGTCAAACCTACACCTGGGACGGCGCCACCCGCCTGAGCGCCACGGTGGATGCCAATCTGACCTACAATGGGTTGAACGACCTCCTTACCCGGCAGACAGGCGGGACCACCATCCACTACTATTACAACTACGCCCTGAACCTTCACCCCATCGTTGCCGAGTACAACGAAACCACGGGTTCCTGGAAGCGCTTCTACGTCCTGACTCCGGTTGGAAAGCTCCTTTATCTGATCGATGCGGCCAACGGCAATGCCGTTTCCTTCTACCATTACGATCACATCGGCAATACAATCTTTCTCACCAACGCCGCCGGGGCCATTACGGATAAATACGCTTACAACCCCTACGGAAAACTCCTGGCCCATGAAGGAGCCAGCGACCAACCCTTCACCTTTGTAGGGGCCCGGCAGGTACGGCAAGAGGGAAGAAACGGTCTTTATCAGATGCGGGCAAGGTTTTATGATGCTTTTACGGGCCGGTTTCTTTCGCGTGAACCGCTCTGGCCAAGAATGGCAGATCCTCTTAGTCTTAATTCTTACCATTATGCCCGGATGAACCCAATATCTTTTGCTGACGTAACAGGAAATTTTGCTCGTGGCGCGCAGGAAATTTTTAATGCAATGGACCGGTATGCAATGAAATTATCCGATTCTCAATTGAAAAATCTGGTTGCTAAGAGGATCACCGAAGACGTCAGCTTCTTCTCCGAAGAAGTAGTGGGTGGCGATATAAAAATCTGGGGCCAGATTGCTCTGGGGGACCGCCTTGACCTCCTCGCACGCCTCGATCCTGAGGTCGCCAAGAGATTTCTTAAGGCTCTTATAAAAAAAGGGAAAATTGGAAAACAAGAGCCAGAAGCTGAAACGGTTCCCAAGCCGGCTCCGAAAGACAACGAATTTCAAGCCAAACCTGCCCTTTTACAGGTTGACAACAATTTTAGCGTGTTGGAAGCCAATCAGATGTTAACGCATCTTGGGGAAAAGGAAGCCATTGGAAAGTTGGGATTTACTTGGTTTTATGGCGGAGCTAACGGGAAGGGGCTACAACCCACCAATCAGAATAGGAAAAACGAATTTAGGAGATTTGATGAATACCGATACGAAAGTGAATCGATGAAGAAGGAAAGGCAAGCAGAGGAGTTGAGGCGTGGCCTTACTGATTTAATAATAAATATGAATCGTTTGCCAATCGATTTGATATTTTGAAAGGTTCTATCGGAGGGAGACAAATGAAACGCTTTGCTCTGCCTTTTTATGCTGCATTTATCGCATTGACGGTTACGTTTTCTTCGGCCCAAGCCTCCAGCATTGGCTTCACCTATGACAATGCTGGCCGGCTAATCGGAGCCGATTATGGCCAGAACAGAAGTATTGCCTACACCTACGACAACAACGGCAATCTGCTGCAAAGGACAGTGCAGGGAACAACCACAACCTACACCCTCACAGTCAATGACGGCACAGGCGGCGGGCAATACGAGGAGGGAGCGGTGGCGAACATCGCCGCCAATGATCCGCCCGCCGGAAGTATTTTTGACCAGTGGACCGGAGACACCGCCCATGTAGGCGATGTGAATGCAGCCGAAACGACAGTGACCATGCCTGCGGCTGATGTGACGGTCACCGCCACCTACAAGGACCCGCCCGTACAGGTGAGGCTCACAGTGGAAGTCAGCCCTGTGACCGGCGGGTCGGTCACGGGCAATGGGATCGATTGCCCCGGAGACTGCACGCAGGATTATGATGAGGACACCAACGTGCAGTTGACGGCCCATGCCGCGGACGAGATGACGTTTCTGCGATGGGAAGGGGCGATCACCGGAACCACCAACCCGGACAGCCTTGTGATGAATGCAGACAAACAGGTAACGGCCTATTTCGGCGCGGAGACCGGGAACACCGACACGGACGGGATGCCGGACGGCACGGAGAGCGGTCCCGGGGGCGATGATCCTTCTTACGACGGCAATGGAAACGGGGTTCCGGACTACCAGGAGGCCGGGGCCGCATCTCTGCCTTCGTCCTCGGGCGGGGCCTATGCCACCCTGGCCGTTCCCACGGGATCGGGGCTCGCCCTCCACAATGTACAGGCCCAGGCCAACCCGTCTCCAGGGGACGCCCCTGGCGATGTCCAGTTCCCATACGGGTTTTTCCGATTCCGCGCAACCGGCCTGAATGCCGGGGCCTGCACCACGGTTACCCTGTACCTCCCCCTCGATGAGACCATCGACACCTATTACAAATACGGTCCCACGGCCGAAGATCCTGCGGACCACTGGTACGCGTTCCTGTACGACGGCCAGACCGGGGCCGAGATATTTCACGACGCAGGCCGGACCCGGATCGTCCTCCACCTGTGTGACGGCCAGCTGGGGGACAGCGATCTGACGGCCGATGCCCAGATCGACGAACCCGGAGGACCGGGCGTGCGATCGGCCCCCATCCCCACCCTGTCCCAATGGGGCATGATTTTCCTGGGCCTGCTGATGCTCCTTGTGGGAATCCGGTCTTTGCGCCGAAAAGGCTACGGACCTTCGGCGACCGTATAATCCTCCAATGCAAACCCACCGGGGACGGGTCTCACGATCCGTCCCCCGGTCTTCCTGTTTGTAACCGTTCACGAGACCAGATTCGTGCGCAGGATTGTCTCACTGGCCGCATTTCATGGTATGGGATCGTTTGCAGCGTGCCCGTTAGGGCATCGGCACCGCCGGCAAAACGTCTCACGACGTCACTACAAACCACTCGGGCACGCGTGGCATCCGCCAAGTCAAAAATCCCGTGAACGGTTACCCCTATTTTCCCCATCTCTTTTTCCCCCAAAAACGGCAATTGCCGGGATCCCAAGGCTTGTGCGTTGACTTGGAAACCGACCTCGGATAACATTGGGGCACTCTTCCCCTTTGCTGCGGTTATCTGTCTGTACATGGGACAGGGCTAAGAAAAGGGCATAATGCGTGAGCGAAGGGAGGGCATGTGATTTAAAAGCTGCCCATTGATCATGAACGCAGGGTGGCGGGAAAAGCATTTTCCAGGCTGCGATCCCTCAATATAAAGGTAAAAGGCAGCCTGTCGGATTATATATTCTGAATCTCTATTCCCCTGACGAGAAATTGGGCGCTCCATGATCCACGATCTGACTCTAACGACCTCTCTGATTTTTGTTGCCCACTGGGCCATCGTCATCGCCCTGTCCCTTCGCGTGATTATGAGACGTCTTCCGGTCGGCGTCTCCCTGGCATGGATTGCGGTGATCTTCAGCATTCCCTTTGCAGGGGCCGTGATCTATCTGCTCATCGGGGAGAACCGGTTGAGCCGAAAGTATATGGAGCGGGCCGCGGCCATCCATCAGATCTACGGCGAGTGGCAGCAGGACCTGCAACAAAGGGTGTCGGAGCCCCGATCGGTCATCGATCCGCAGGCGGCCTACCTCCAGCGCCATGCGCAGACCCTGGTGGGGTTTCCTCCCATGGAGGGGAACCGGCTCAGGCTGATGGCTGACTATAAAACGGTCTTCGAGTCGATTATTGCGGACCTGGACCGGGCCAGGCGGACATGCCATCTTGAATTCTATATCTGGCACATGGGCGGGATGGCGGATCAGGTGGCGGTGGCGCTGATCCGGGCCGTTCACCGAGGCGTGGTTTGCCGCGTCCTGGTGGACGCCATCGGCAGCAAGCCGTTCCTCAAGGGCCGGCTCGCCCGGGAGCTTCGGGATTCCGGCGTCCACGTGGCG
>Ga0068714_10006748_pt1 | contig 11514 bp, 13 predicted proteins | sample MTBNYHSulfiMetaG_FD_62988 | JGI IMG/M metagenome (GOLD analysis project Ga0068714, IMG submission 62988) | Enrichment culture microbial communities from rom New York Harbor, USA that are MTBE-degrading - MTBE-NYH (New York Harbor Sulfidogenic)... | ecosystem: Environmental > Aquatic > Marine >... | reverse complement strand
TACAGGGCGGAATAGACTTGGTTCTCAAGGTCTGTGACATCCACGCTGTAGGTTGCCATGCGTTCCCGAATTTCTTTGACCCTGGGCGCTTCTTCGGGGCTGACACCCAAATCCTCGGCTTGTTTGATCGCGTTCTTTAGTTCTTTGTCCAAGGCACTTGCATCCACTGCCTGGTATCCGGCAAAAGCCTCTTTTACGTGGGAAAGAAGCTCTTTATCGAGGAAGCGGTTGATCTCATCGCGACGTTGATTGATAACGCGGTAAATGCCGAAGTCTAAATCGGCCTGATTAGTCTGGAACAATTCTTCTAGTAATGAGGACAGTTTCTCAAATTGATTTGACATGCAATCGCTCCTACTAAAACCTACCTTCTAATTGTATGGGGAGACAGGAATTCTGTCCATCAGACTTACAAAGAGCCACAAGCTCTTGCACTTTCATCCTTGGGCTTCTCGCAGCAACCTGAGATAGAAAACCACTTCTTCCATCAGCTTGTCCCGCGCCCAGTCCTTTTGCGATTGATCCAGCAATTCCCCCAATCCCTGCAAAATGCTTCTGCGGCTAATCCCGGATACCAACTCGATCGCCTTGTCCAATCCCTCTTCGAGGGTCAATCCGGTTCTGGCTTGGAATATCTCCTGATTGACGGGCCACTTATTCTTTAGGAAGTACCAGGTATCAAAGACATCGCGCATCGCCAATTTCCGGCGGGTGAACAGCGCTGATAGCTTGCCAGCCAGCATGTCTTCCGGCTTCATCACCAGCATTGATATGCCCAGGTAGCTGCGCGGCTCAAAACTGCTTAGAGTATCCCGTTTGGAGATGTCCACCTTGACAGTGTTCTCTCCCTTTTCATAGCTGAGAACGTAAAACAAGGTGAAGCGCTTCTCGCGGGCTTCGCGCAGGGTGCCGTACTTTTCAATGATCGTTTTTACTTTCTCAAAGACCAGGCTTTTCTTCTCGCCTTTCAACAGGTCAAAGTCCAGATCGACCGAGAAGCGCGGCAGGCCATAGAACAGCATGGCCGCCGAGCCACCCTTGAAGCCAAGCGCCGTGCGTAGCTCGGGATCGGTGTAGATATCCTTGAGTATCTCGATAAGTATCACGCGATGCCTGGCATTATCCAACATCTTGCTCCTTGTGTAATTGATAATACTCGCTTACTCGGCGTACCAAGGTCCTGTTCTGGTAAATCTCTTGAAGGGCAAAGACCTTTTCCCAATCCAAACCGCTGAGACTATCGAAATGGTAATTGCGATAGAGATAGACCGCGTCCAAGAAGGCTCGCTCCGGCGAGGCCATGACAACTTCCCCCTCCTGGAGAACACCACTAGGGTTGGTTAGGATTTCTTTTTTGATGCTGCGGTACTCAAGCACGTGCCTGTCCACTTCAACCGTCCGGGTAACATAAGAGATTGAGAAGATACGCTCATAGTACTGAAACACAATCCCCGCCTGCCGCAAAACGGTTTCTAGGCTTACGTATGAGGGCGTGTAGAGCTTGTTTGCTAATTCAATCGGGTTATAGCCCTCTTTTGCATAAAGCCCTTTTCGTAACCGCTTGATTGCCCCAGTCTGTGCAAGATGCGACATTCTGTCCTTGATTCTCATGTACGGCTCTTGCTGGAAAAGCAAAGAGACGTCTTTGAGGGTAAAGACGCTTTGGGGCCGTTTGTGTAGTTCAATTAACAACTTGTTTTTCATAGATACCGACTGTAAGTAGGTCTCAGGCCTACCTACAGTTCATATTACAGCATTTCGATACTTTTTTCAAGTAGCAACTCAAAGTGGTTTTTCCCTACGTTGTTGACCTTCCAATCATCCAATATACCTATTCTCCCCAATGCTTGCCGTGCTCCCGTAGCAATTCCTTCAGTGTCTTCGGCTGATAGTGCAAATCCCGCTCTATCGGCAGTCCTAGCGGCCCGCGCGCCGATTGTAGTTCAGAAAGCAAGAAGTAACCTAGTTCCACATCAAACCCGGCTACCAGGCCGAAGAAGGTGTCTTCCCCATCAAATTCGCTTGCATACCAAGTCCAATTACTGTCAGGCGTAAAGAACTTGACAACCGCGATAGCCATCAAACCTAACTCCTCACCCCCATAAAGCGGCAACAGCTTTTCCCGACTGACTTCATCAAGTAAATGCTCTCCGAATGGTGGTAGGTTTTCTTCTTGATTCGACATCCATTCGACTGTATCAAATGGATCGGTAATTTTCTAGCATCAAGGGATAGCTGTTTTCCTTATTGACACATCCCCCTCCAGTATGCTTTGATTGCAGTATACGCAACAATTGCATCAGTTGCAACAATTAGGATGAGAAAATACCTTGGGGTGAGCGAAATCGCCCACATTACCGGCAAACAGCGATCCACCATCCTGCGCTGGATCAAATCCGGCAAGTTTGGCAACGTGCCTCAAGTGGGCAACGAGTACCAAGTCTCCCACGAGCAGTTCTTTGAATGGTGGGAGCAGAATATGAAATCAAGAAAACCATAGCATGGCAGATTTTCAGGGGGCAAAGACCATCTCTTTTTCGATCTACAAGGGCGGCACCGGCAAGACGACCTCCGCCGTCAACACGGCAGCAGCCCTAGCCAACCTGGGCAAAAAGGTATTGCTGGTTGACCTCGACCAGCAAGCCTCAGCCACCCGCTATCTGGGCTTCGATCCCAACGAGCTGCAATACAGCCTCTACCATGTCTTCTATCAGAACGTCCCCGCCAGCGTGATCCGCCGCAAGTCAAAGTTCGGTATTGACCTGCTCCCCTCTTCTTCCCTGCTGGCGGCTATCGAGGAGAGCCTGGAGCCGGGCGATGAGGCCATGTTGCGGGAGCGGCTGCAACCCCTGCGGGACGAATACGATTACATCTTGATCGATACACCCCCCGGCAAGGCAGCGCTGTCCTTCAACGGTATTGTGGCCGCCGACGTGCTGATGGTGCCTGCCAGCGCTGAACGCATGTCGGTGGACGGCATCTCTGATCTGGTCAACCACGTGCAGGAGATCTTCTGGCACAAGTTCAGAGACGAGCTCAAAGACCAGGAAATCCGCATTCTGTTCACGATGTACAAGGCCAACACCAAGCACTCCCCCGGCGTCGTGCAGGCTTCTCGCCGCATATACCAGGGCAATGTGTTGGACATCCTCATTCCAGAGACAATCGAGTTTCCGCGCTCCTTCGATAAGCGCACTCCCCTGGTGTGCAGCAATCCCAAGCACCAGGGGGCGCTTGCCTATCAGAAGTTAGCTCAATGGATCGTAGACAATGAGAAAGCCTAGACCGCAAGACTTTGATCCGCACTATAAGAAATCCCCAACTCCCAAACCGGAGGAGGTTGACTTATCCGGCGTGGTGCCAATCAAATCTAAAGGGAAAGGCCAACCGGATACCAAGTCATCCGAGGGCAAGCCCAACCCCAACCAAGCCACCACGACACCAAGCAACCACGGTGCCGTGGTATCACGGTATCACGATACCGTGATCGAGGCAGTCAGAAAGTCGGTCAAGGAGTTCGGCAAGGAAGCCGCTACCCACCGCTTTACCGCAGAGGAGAAGCAGAAGATCGCCGATATCGTCTACGACTACAAGCGCAAGGGAATACGCACCAGCGAAAATGAGATCGCCCGCATTGCGATCAATTTCCTGATCGATGACCACACGGAAAAGGGCTCATCCAGCCTGCTGCACCAAGTTCTCAAAGCCCTGAATGAATGACACCGTGGTATCGTGACACCACGATACCGAGCACGGTATCACGGTGCGTTTTTCCCCTTGACTCGGTCTTTTTTGCCCCTCATTCTGTAGGCGTACATTCATAAATCCGCATACTGAAGTAGGGATGACGTCCGGCGAGGAAGCGCGCCTGCGTCCCATGCTGAGAAGCGAGCGAAAGAGGTATGTGGTCGAGCCGCCGGAGAAAAAAGAACGGCAGGGGAGAGGGGAAAGACAGACGCCCCGGTTCCTCAAGGCTTCGGTTAAGAAATTCATTGCAAGGGCTACTGCAATCTAAAAAGAAAGCTTTAGCTTAACGAATTTTGCGAAGCAAAATTAATATGAATTTGCTTGTGTACGTGGTCAAGATTTTGACCGAATTGTGGAAAACCATGTTAATAACCATTGCCAATCCCAGGCGTAGAACGGCCATTAAAAGCGAGTTGCGCTACCTTTACAGACGCCTATTGGTATCCTTATTGGGGAACTTGTTGAAGCATACCAACAGGCAATTCTCGATCTTTCGGGCATCGAGCCGCTCAGCTCGAGCGGGGAGAGCCGCCTTGTTCGGGCAGGCGCGTGGAAATCGTGCCTTTTTCCCCTGGAAAGCAGGGGAATTCGCACCATTTCTGCCACACCCACCGCTCAGCAAGCCGGTGCGTGTCGGGCTGCTCTCAAGTTTAGGCCTTGAGATCGACCCCGACCACCAACCCTGCGCCCTGGCTGTACGACCTATCGTCCGTCCAGCGCTGGGTTCCCTGGTGCCTTGGTGTCGGGCGGGAAACTACGTTCCGCTCCTCGCCAGGCACGGCGGCGCCACGCTTGCCCAGAGAGAGGCTGCGCCACACTCTGTGCCAAGCTACCGGGTTGGTGGTCGGCGTCTTGCCGCCGACACGCAGGCAGCCTGGGGCATCTCCCCGCCCCTCTGCCCTGGCCGCCAAAAAGCGGAAGCGCCTGACGGCGCGATTTGAAGATAAAAGCCCTCGCCTTGGTCTTTCCAGCTTACCAGCCGACTGGCCTTGTCAAGGACGTGGCAGGTCCGCCCTGGCGGGCGTCCCCTTGACAAGCCTGCGTCTTGGCTGGTTTTTCATGTTCGGCAGGCGAGGAAAAAAGTAGGTGAGCGGGCAGTTGTGCACACATCTCTATTGTTTTCCTCCATTATTCGCAATAGCAAGTATTGACGACAAAAGAGGGACTGACACAATCACCTTCGCGCCCAGAACGACCGCAAATAAGCCTGCCCCTGCCCTCCGAACTGACAAAGCTCCGTCCGCTGTATTAGTAATCGGCATCTACTCACCGCTGTCCGCTTTTTTCATTAATAGCTTGTTTTAGGTCTTGAATGTTGGCCTGCCATTTTGTTTCATCTGTAAAATCAAGATACTTCAGGCGTGTTATCAAATCATCTATTGGTTTGGGGAAACGGTGTTCTTTAGAAACAATAAGCGGGATGATATTCTTTCCTTCTTTGGAGCTAATAAACTGAGATACTTCAAATTGCACCCAGCTAGATGTGGTGGAGTGCTCCGAGATAACCAAAAGGAGGAAGTCGCTCTCCCGGCGTAAAGTGCTTGTAATTGTTCGTTGAATGTCGTCACCAGCTGAAATTTCTTTCTCGTCAATCCACAGCTTAATCGAATTATCCTTCGACAACTCCTCTACTAATTTTCGGACAAAAGGTTTGTCAAGATTCGAATGGCTGATAAAAAGTGTTGATTTTGGAATCTTTCTCGTTATTGCGTTTTCTAACTCGCCGCCATGATGGTGCCAAAGAATGTTTTGACTTTCAAATATCACCGATAATCTATCCACCAGGAGAGGCGTAACCTCTGTATCTAAGCAAACATCAATTGCGTTTTTCAACTTATTAGGGAAATCATCAAAAGAAGCGCAAGCAAATCCAGCAAAAAAGAATGGATGGTATTGACGAGAAGATGCGTTTGAATATGCCTCTAAACTGAAGAAAACAAAGGTCGGGTCGTTTGTGAGAGGAACGCCCGAATCCCTGAACTCGTTGCGCATGTAACGCCATTGGTCATCTGGAACAGTATAACTTTCGTAAATCAGTGGTGTAAAAATGTGAAAATTCTGTCCGCTGTATGAGGAAATTCTCTCTTTATTGTCCCTGAAGTAATTCACAAAATCATTGTCCATTGATGAAAAGAAGGCAATCATAAACCTAGAATTCTCTGGTTTTAGTTGCCGCTCATTCATCAGCCTAACAACTTCCTCAATCCATTCTCCAGTGGCAACAAGGTACATCATAATTATTTCCCTTTTTAGGTATATCCGCTCACTATTCTGGGTTTGCGACAGCGTTCAGCGACATCCTCCACGCCCTGTTTTTAGACGGCGACCGAATCGCACTCATGATACGACCAACCGAGTTCCGCCTCGATTCGACGGCGATAATCAGTATCGATCTGGCGGGGTGCACGCCGGACGTAGTGCTCTGCGTTGTCTCGTACGGTACCCCTTAAGCTGCGCAAGTACTTGATAACTTCATTCTCTGAGGGTGTGGTCTCCTTATCGTTGAACTTCGGGGGAAGGTCTGTCCATATAACCGCATCTATTCTACGCGCCCGCGCCCAGTCCTGTAGGCCGGGAATAGATTGTGGATCACCATGACCGCGCTCCCATGATCCAATTCGAGACATCCAGTTGTCGGCAGTGATACCTTCGCGGTCTCGAAGGGCTTCCATGGCAGGTTGCAACTCGGTCGAAAGCATCACAGCCCACAACACTCGTACCGTTGAAGCTTTCGGCTCAATCACGAGAGTAACTCGGCCATCCCGCGATTGACGAGTAAACTCTACAGGCATAAATGGTCCATCCTCGAACCATCGCCGCTGAATCGGCAACGAACGAGGATTCCAGACTAGTGAGCCCCATCCAAGACACGCGATTTTCATAGCCATTTGCCCTCCAGTTAGTGGTTGATAGGTATCCGCCATGTGGCTTTCTCCACCCGGGAGAAGTATTCCAGTGTGAAGTACGCCTCGGTAACACCGGGCAGGTACAAATTGTCAGCCTCAAATTCTGTGGTCATGCCCACCCAACGTCCTGCCTCGATAAACATCTTTGTATTTGCTGGCACCGTTTCATCGTCCTCTGTAGAGTCTACTGAATAATGAAGTTCATAATCATTGCCCAGGTTGTCTCTCAAGAATGTATTTTGAACCGTAGTCCAATGAAAGTATATAGACTGACTGCTTCTATTCCACATTTCGACCAGAAACCAAACCGTGTCGTCTTCAATTTCGTAATCAAATAGCCTATACCAGACATCCCCCTCCTCGTGCCACTCGCCAACCTCGTAAATGGGCCCGTAATTGACAGTGGGTGAAGAGCGCGCCGTTGGAGCAACGGTATCAGTGGTGGGTGATTGCAACGGAGTGTTACCCAACAGCCCTTCGATGGTGTCCCAACCAAAGACAAGCAACGCCCCTGCACCGGCAACCACCAGCAGCAGGACAGCCAACCGAATACACCCGCCGAGCCGACTTCTTGGGCGCTCATCGGCTAAGGGGATCAGTGGTGGTGGGGTTTCCACCACCTGCAAGGCCCTTATCGCTTGGGAGTCTTCGTCAATCATTTGTTCTAACTCTGGAGGAGGAGGTTCAAGTATCTCAGGCTCTTCGGATACTTCCTCTTCGGAAGCAGGCAGCTTCTCGAGCAGGGGGAGATAGTCCTCACAAATAGCGATCAACCTGGCCTTGGGGGGCAAATGATTGAGTTGCAGTTTGGTATAGATATGGCCGACGTGAGACCTGATTGTATTTTCAGCCACGTACAGCTGCTCGGCAATGTCCTTGTATTCCAAGCCTTGGGCATAAAGAGCCAAGACTTCGCGCTCTCTATCCGTTAGCTGCTTCAGCTTTTCAAGTGGGTCCATTGGTTCCCATCCTCCCTAGGTTTAAGCGTACCTGGCGGCGAATCATTTTCCTGCCAGAAATTTAAACCTAAAGTTCACACCCAGCGACGATGAAATCTCACTTCCAATCAGGTAGCATGCAGTCACCATCAGCGACAATCCCCTGAGGAAGCTTTCAGGGATTATAAGTCAAAAAGGATGAAAACGTGGACAACAACCTTTTCACCCACCTGAACTTCACCCGGCCAGCCCGGGTGCGGCTCACCCCACGCAGCATTTTCCTGATCAGTGTGCTCGTCCTCTATCTGGTCGCCTGGTGGGTCATACCGGCGTCAACGCTCATGTGGCTTGGTCTGCCTTTCACCCTCTGCCTCACCTGGGCCGCCAGCTATGGGGGTCGTCAAGTCTTGGGGGTACTTCAACGGCTCATCAACCTGCTGGAAACCCTATGAAGGTGCTTCAATGAATTCACAATCCTCGCTAGACACTCGTACGAACCGATCCCGCAAGCTAGCCAAACACAGCCAAACAAACCAGCTACTCAAGCTGGGAGAAAGTCAACTTTGGGCATTCGCTATCCTGGGGGTCGCGCCGATGCCCGAAAGGGCAGTGCGCCTCAAAGATTGGCTGCTGGTGCCCGCTCATCAGGACAGCTCGGCTGTCCCTAAACGCACCCTGGCGCGCATCCAAACCATCTATCAAGCCGGTATTCGCCCCAAAGGCTTTGTGGTGGTGCATGAGGCCCCCATGCAGTTGCCCGCACCCGAGCATCAAGATGCGGAGGTGATCGAGGGCGACTTTCGCGAGCTGCAACGTGGCGCAATCGAAATCGACCTGGACAAACTGATCTCCTCGGGCTCTACTCTGGCATCAATGGCGCTAAAGGCCGCTGCTACCGCCGCCGTGGTGATTGGAAGCATTGTGCTGCCAGCAGTCTTCTTTGCAGGCGCGGCATTGCTCGATCCCATCCTGGTGGCCGTGACCGAAGATGATGTCTGGATCGAGATCGACCGCTGGTGGGCGTAGTTCATGGTGGGCCGGATGTTCAGCAGCTTAGTAACAGGCGTTCTCTTTTCGGTGTGCGGGAGCGGCTTGCTTGCCCTCATGGGCGCTATAACCAACCTGCCACGCATCCTGACCGGCTTATCCATGCTGCTGCGCTTCTTTCTCAGGGTTTCCTACCACCTATACGCCTGGGTGCTCACTCGCTTGCAGTCCTTGACCTTTAGAACTTTGGGCCTCAATCTGCTGACCGAGCGGCCACGAGCTTTTGCAAGCGCCCTGCTCTCTCTGGGACTAGGCTGGGGCTTGCTCAGTTTGCTGGGCTGGTCTCTCAACACCTGGTGGCTGCTGATCTTTGCCGCCCACGGCCTACTGGTCGGCCTGGCATGGGATCGCATCGCGCAACCCGAGGCGTTCCAGTTGGGAGAAAAACTGCCATGAACAGCCTTACCGACTGGCTAATGGGCTACCAGCAAACCGGTCTCACGACCCGTCAGCGCGCTACGCACACCTACGTGGTCGGTCAGTCCGGCACGGGCAAATCGCGAGCGCTGGAATCCTGGATCATGCAGGACGTGCGCGCCAACCGCGGCGTGGGTGTGATCGATCCACACGGCGATTTGTTCAACAATCTGCTAGCCCGTATCGCCGACCTTCCCGATCTAGCTGACAGAGTGGTGCTCTTCGACCCCCTCGACCCGGATTGGGTGATCGGGTTCAACCCTCTGGAAGCCGCGGAAGGCTATTCGCAGGAGCGCTTAGCGCTGTATCTCACCGACGTGGTCATCAAGGTGTGGAAGCTGAAGCCGGAGGAGGCCCCGCGCATGGTCTGGCTGCTAGCCAACAGTTTCCTGGCTCTGATCGACCTGAAGCTGACCTTGCTCGACTTGCCGCGCTGGTTGATCGACCTGGACTTTCGGGATAGCCTCATCCCTCGCTTGAGCAATGTCTCCGTAGCGCGCTACTTCACCGAGGAATATCCGCACTCGCAAAGCGGCATGCACCAGTGGGCCACGCCGGTCTTGAACAAGCTAGGGCACTTGATCTTTGACCCCGACGTTCGCCTGTTGTTCAGCAGCCGCAGCACGATTGATTTTCGCCAATTGATGGATGAGCGCAAGGTGTTGCTGGTCAACTTACCCAAGGGCATTCTGGGTGAGAGCCTTAGCTCGCTGCTGGCGGCCTTTATCGTCGCCCACTTGCAGAAGGCGGCTTTGGCACGCGCCGATGCCATATCAAGGCCGCCTTTTTACCTGTACCTGGATGAGTTCCAAAACTACACCACCGACAACATTCAAGACATCCTATCGGAAAGCCGGAAATATGCCCTTTCGTTGACCCTGGCGCACCAATATCTCAAACAACTGCCCGACCTGCTTCACAGCGCCGTCTTGAACACTGCCGGTACACTGGTCAGCTTTCGGGTAGGCTATCGCGATGGGCTGGAGCTTGCCAAGGAGATCTTCCCCCGCCCCGACTTCCTTGAGCCTGCCAAGCTGGATATCCGCCTAAGTCCCCAGCTGATGCCGGTTCGAGTTTCTCAACGACGCAAAGCAGAAAGTGGCTGGGATGTGCTGGCGCGCGAGTTGACCGGTTTGGACAATCGCCACTTTTGGGCGCGCAAACGCGGCGTCCACGACCCGATCAAGCAAACCAGCTTTTGGGTGCCTGACCCTCAATACACTCCCGAAAGGAGCAGGCGCATCCAAGCGCTACGTCAGGCTTCTGGGCTAAGGTATGCCCACAGAAAATCGGCGTTTGAGCGAAATACACAACCTCAGCCTCACCCGGTCTATGATGAGCCCCTTCCCTATTGGGGGGACTGAATGCTAGAGTGAAAGTCATCCATGAATAACAAGCCGCGCTTCACCAGGAAAGATACCCCGCCGCCGATGCGCTTCCAAGTGCGCGATGGGCGCATTCTGCAAGCCATCCATGCGCACGATGGCCTATTGGCGCGCCGTCAAATCAAGCAGCTTTTCTGGCCCAAAGCCAGCGCGCAGGCCATGGAGCGGCGGCTAATGCTTTTGTTTCACGCCGGATACTTGAATATGCCTGACGCCGACCAGCGAAGAGTGCACGCCATCCCGGAGCCGGTGGTCTGGCTGGGCTGGCGGGGGATTCTGTTCATCGCTTCTCAAAGCGGATTGGAGATCGAGCCGCCCGGGAAAGTCAACGAGAACCAGCTGCGCAAACTGGAAATACAACTGAGAAAGCAAGGATTGCGCTGGCAGCGCACGCCGCGCTGGAGCCAGCTCGAGCACGACGTGGCCGTCAATGATTTTCGACTGAGCGTGGAGCGAGCCGTCCAAAAGTGGCCGTCCTTGACGCTAGAGCAATGGCTGCCCGAAGGGGAATTCCTAGCCAACATGGACACTATAACGGTATCCAGGGGAGGCAGACGGCGCCGAAAAGGGGTGCGTCCCGATGGGCTGTTCGTGCTGGTCGATCACATGAGGCAGATTCGCAATTCGCCTGCCAAAGCGCGCTTCTTGCTGGAATTGGACAACAGCACCCATCCGCTCAATCGCTTCGGGCGCGACAAAGCCCTGCCGGGTTGGGCCTATATTCGCAGCCATGCTTATCGCCGTCGTTTTGGCTTCAATTCAGGTCGCTGGCTGGTAGTTTGCAAGAGCAAGGCGCGGCTTGCCAACCTCAAGGAGCGGACAGAGAAGGTCTTGGGAAAGCAGGCCTCTGTTTTCCTTTTCACCACCCTGGATCAGACTGAACCAGGTCATGTGCTCAACGAAGCAATTTGGCTTCGGGCAGGCAGCAGTGAACCTTTGCCATTGGTCAACAATATTGGAGCAGGTCGTTGATTTTTCTTTGCAACTTTTGCATGATGAAAGGCATCCCGCACAATCGCTTCGCAGCAAGGAAGCGGTCGTGCAGCCCCCATCACCTTGCCTGTTGGAGGCTGT
>Ga0068714_10006746_pt1 | contig 11515 bp, 8 predicted proteins | sample MTBNYHSulfiMetaG_FD_62988 | JGI IMG/M metagenome (GOLD analysis project Ga0068714, IMG submission 62988) | Enrichment culture microbial communities from rom New York Harbor, USA that are MTBE-degrading - MTBE-NYH (New York Harbor Sulfidogenic)... | ecosystem: Environmental > Aquatic > Marine >... | reverse complement strand
ATTGTTGTGGCAATAGCGATGGATCAGCAGCAGCCATTATTACTACAACCGAAAAAGCCAGGAGCTTCAGGGACGACTATATCCTGGCTAAGGGCTTTGGGCTGTGTGTTGATGGAGGCCCACAGAGCTATCTCTGTGATTACCACGACCTCACCCATTTCGAGGCAGACGTAAATGCTGCTCTGGTGGCTTATGAGGCCGCCGGTATAAAGAATCCTCGTGAGGAAATAGACCTTGCCGAAGTGCACGATTGCTTCAGCATATCCGAGCTTATTATTTATGAGGATATGGGATGGAGTCCCAGGGGTATGGCAAAGGAAGATATTGAATCTGACTTCTATACCCTTGACGGAGGTCTTCCGGTTAACACTTCTGGCGGGCTGAAGTGCTTTGGACATCCGATTGGTGCGAGCGGTGTCAGGATGGTCTATGAGATATACAAGCAGCTGCAGGGTAAGAAAATCGGTCCCCGTCAGATAAAGAATCCTCGTCTTGGTCTGACCCACAGCAGGGGTGGGGGCCCGACTTCAGGTTTTACCTGCGCTGTTTCCATCTGGGGATGTAGAGACTAAATAACGACGAAAAAGAAATATCCTGAGAAAGCGTGCGTGTCGATTATAAGACTCAGGCTGATGTGCTTGCCGAAGGAAGGGTTGACAAGGCAATATAAGAACCTTTGATTGCTACGTAGGAGCTAGGTATCAGGCGAGGAGATTGCTGTGGTAGCAGGGATTAGTGAGTAGCCACTGCGGCGCGAGAGATGCTTGTCGGCAGGGCAAAGGTTCACTATTTCTCAAGTAAAGAGCTATGCGCTTCAGGTTGCATATTAGGCTTGAAAATAGTAGCTTTTTTATATAAATTTAGTGGTCTGTATTCTCAATTGAATAAAAAGCAAATCGTAGGGATGTGGAAATAAATCAGAAGCCTTCGGGTGAAGGAAACTATGATGGTTATCCTAGGCACCTGCTACTACTGAGCGGACGCCAATCCTACCTCTAATCTATTCCTAGGGGGCAGATTTGTTTTATCAGCGCTAGTGTTGGATGATTTCTTTGAACCAAGAGTAACTGAAATCGATTTGTGGGATAAAGGGGATAAAATGGTAGAGGCATTATTAACTGGAGTTAGAGCTCTGGATCTAACGGATGAGAAGGGGCATCTCTGCGGCAAGATCCTGGCCGATTTGGGGGCTGACGTTGTAAAGGTTGAGCCGCCTGGCGGAGATCCGAGCCGCAATATTGGGCCCTTCTATAAAGATATTCCTCACCCGGAGAATAGCCTCTTTTGGTGGTGGACTAATCTAAATAAGCGAGCGATCACCCTTAGCCTTGAGGCTATCGATGGGAAGGAGATCTTTAGGAAGCTCGTTCATAGTGTTGATTTGGTGATTGAATCCTTTGAGCCCGGATATATGGATGACCTTGAACTGGGTTACCAAGAATTAGAGAAGATAAATCCTGGCATTATTATGACGTCCATTACCCCCTTTGGTCAGTCAGGACCCTATGCCCATTACAAAAGCACCGATCTCGTGGGGGTATCTATGGGTGGTATGGTACGCTTCATCGGAGAGCTTGACCGCCCACCCAACCGTATTAGCGCCCCTCAATTTCACTTCTTGGGGGGAATCAATGGGGCTGTGGGATCTATGGTAGCCTATTATCATCGCGAGCTTACTGGAGAAGGACAATATGTCGATGTTTCTTGCCAGGAAGCGGTAGCCGCAACAACGATGATTCCGGTAATAAATTGGGACATTTACAAGTTTAACCTACGAGGGATTGGTCCTGGAACGGTGCAAGCCCGTCCTGCCCCTCTGGGCCCTTTATTTTCACAGATTGTCTACCCATGTAAAGATGGCCATGTTTTATTTTTCCTAGGTGGAGGAAGTCAGTTAGGAATGGTAAGATCATCAACTGCTATGGTGCAGTTGGCCAATGAAGAAGGTATGGCCCTGGAACTTAAAGACGAAGATTGGTCAAAGGTTGACTATGGTACAATCGAACAGGAAGAAATCAACCGAAAGCAAAAGGCGGTTGGCGACTATCTGCTAACCAAGACCAAGGCTGAACTCCTCAGGGCAGCAGTAGAGAGACAAATACTGCTTATCCCAGTCAACACAGTTAAAGATTTGGTAGAAAGTCCACAGTTTGAAGCTCGCGATTTTTGGGTCGAGGTCGAGCATCCTGAGCTTGGCGAGAGATTTCTCTACCCAGGCTTTCCAATTAAGTGGACCGGGTTCCCCCCGTATCAACCCCAACGGCGTGCTCCCTTAATCGGTGAGCATAATGAGGAAATCTACATTGGTGAGTTAGGGCTATCCAAGAACGACCTGGTTCTGCTCAAGAGCCACGGGATAATTTAAAGGGGTATGTAAGATGGCAAAGCAGATATTTCAAGGGATAAAGATTGCGGATTTCGCTTGGGTGGGAGTTGGACCTTTGACTGCCCGGGAGCTGGCTTTTCATGGGGCCACAGTTATTCGGGTTGAGTGTCACCGCTACCCCGAAACCCTCAGGACTACGGGACCGTTCAAGGACGGCGTCTCAGGCATAGACAGGAGCGCCTTTTATCCAGTATGCAATACAAACAAGTATGATATCAGCCTGGATCTTAACCGTCCCAAAGCCAAGGAGATAGCCTATAGACTAATAAAATGGTCTGATATTGTGACCGATGGCATGACCCCAGGGACTATGGCTAAGTGGGGGCTTGACTATGAAAGCTGTAAAAAGATAAAACCTGACATCATCTACTTCTCTACCTGTCAAATGGGACAGAAAGGGCCGCTGGCTAATGTTGCTGGATACGGAGTTATGGGCGTTAGCTATGCAGGTTTTAGCCAGCTCACCGGCTGGGCTGACCGGGGGCCTCTACCGCTTAATAATAATTACTCCGATTGGATATCTCCGTGGTATCTGGCCACCACACTTATAGCAGCTCTCGTATATCGGCGAAAAACAGGAAAGGGGATGTACCTTAATCAAGCCCAGGTCGAGGCAGGAGCATCTTTCCTTGGTCCTCTCGTTCTGGACTATATAGTAAACGGCCGCATTGCTGGGCCCTTGGGCAATCATGACCCTTACCTCGCCCCTCACAATGTGTATCCCTGTTCAGGCGATGATCGCTGGGTAGCCATTACTGTAAGGGAGGAAACAGAATGGAATAATCTGTGCCAAGTTATGGGACAACCACGATTGGCTAGCGACCCCAGATTTGCCACCCTGCTCAGTAGAAAGCAGAATGAGGGGGAGTTAGATAAACTGATCTCTGAGTGGACCAAGAATTACACCCCTCAGCAACTCATGGAGATGCTTCAGAGCAGCGGTGTACCTTGTGGTGTAGTCCAGACTGCCGAAGACCTATTTAACGACCCACAACTCGGGTATCGGCACCATTTCAACTTCTTGGAACACAAGGTGATCGGCAGGCATGCCTATCAATCACCTGCCTACCGTCTCTCCAAGACACCAGCCCATCTCTGGAGGGCAGGTCCTTGCCTGGGGCAGGACAATGAATACGTATACAAAGAGTTGCTGGGTTACTCCGATGATGAGATTGCCGATCTGTTAGTGGAGGGTGTTATTACCACTGAGGACGATCTCCCAACAGCACTGATGGGATAAGCGGAGATTGGTGTTAAGTTAAGCTTTAAGAAAGTATGTTGGTTTATCGTTAAATGTGAGAGAGGAGGAAAGAAGTAAGATGTCTGTTCCAGAATTTGATTTAACCAATAAGGTAGCCATAGTTACCGGTGCCGGGCGGGGTTTGGGGAAAGCTATGGTTCTTTGCTTTGCCGAAGTGGGAGCTGACATAATTGCAGTTGCTCGTACAACGAGTCAAATTGAGCAAACGCGCAAGGAGGTCGAACAGCGAGGCAGGAGGTGCATAGCGATCACTACAGATGTCAGTAAAGCTGAAGAAGTGGAGAGAATGGTGAGTGAAGCCATTGCCCAGTTCGGTAAGATTGATATTCTGGTTAACAACGCAGGAAGCGGTTCCGTCGGACCTTTAGTACCCTTGCCTGGTTACAAAGGTTTTTGGACCCAAGGGGAAGCTGCCAGCCCCTTGAGCGAAGAGGCATGGCATTATTGCATGAACACAAACCTGACTAATATATTTCTTTGTTGCCGAGCCGTTGGGCCAATCATGATAGAACAAAGAAGAGGGAAAGTTATTAACATCGCTTCCTACGTGGCGGCTAAAGCTCTTCCTTATCTTCTGCCCTATAGTGTCAGCAAGGCCGCTGTGGTCATGTTTACCCGATCCCTTGCCGTTGAATGGGCTAGGTATAACATTAATGTTAACAGCATAGGGCCCGGCTATGTTCCAACTGTTTTAATTGAGGAAATGTTACAAGATCCGAAAAGAAGGGAGGCATTGGAACGCTCTGTGCCTTTAGGAAGGTTCGGTAACCCTCGTGAGATAGCACTATTGGCAGTTTATCTTGCTTCTCCCGCCGCTGACTACATAACGGGGCAAACCATATACATCGATGGAGGACTCGTAGCATGAGTTTTGTGCTATGCTACTATTCATTTATCTCATAAGGGTGGGGTGGTTAGCTCAAGGAGTAAAGAGCCGTGCAGACGCGGTGCGAATGTCGCTGGAAGAAGGATAAGATATATTATCAGCATGGAAGACATAGCTTGGTAATTGATGCTTGACCACGTGAATTACGCCTGTCACAGGTTTGTCATACTACATAAATCGACAACCAGGGAAGTGATATCTTAAATTTACGTCTATAATAGACTAAAAAAACAGGCCTATATTTGATAGAGCATAGCCTAACTCATGGTTGAGTTTTCTAATTAGGCTTCAAGCAAATAAATCACCGGTTATTTTGTGCGCTTGCTATAGGAGATAGTTGCGAAACGGGGCTTAGCGAAACTCCAAGATGAAGTTTATTACTAAGACTTGAAATGGTAAATCGCGGTTAAAATAAATAAAAGGGAGGTATATACATGAACTACGAAACTCTTATTCTGGAGAAGGAAGGCGGCGTTCGCATCATTACTCTTAACCGACCGGAGCGCCTCAACGCGCTTAATGATCAGCTCACAGCTGACATGGCGGCGGTGCTTGATGAGCTTGAATCAGACCAGGAGTGCATTAGCGTAATTATCACCGGTGCTGGTCGTGGATTCTGCGCTGGCGCTGACATAAAGGAGATGGTCGTGCCAACCAATGGCGACACGACAAGGCAACGTAGTTTCGGTGGCAGCCGTTTTAACCTTATTAATAGACTAGAAGAGTTCAGACAACCGGTTATCGCCGCGATAAATGGGCCCTGCAATGGTGGTGGCTTGGAATTGGCCTTGGTTTGTGACTTTCGTATTGCCTCTACGGCGGCTACCATTGGACTGGGTGAGGTCAAGATTGGGGTTATACCGGCTGGTGGTGGCACGGCGAGGCTTCCACGCCTAATCGGGCCGGGGAAAGCCAAGGAATTCCTCTATTTTGGCAATACTGTGCCGGCTGAAGAAGCATATCGGCTGGGGATATTGAACAAAGTGGTTACACCGGAAGAGCTAATGCCGGAGTGTAAGCGATGGGCCGCTGAACTGGCAGAGAGGCCACCTCTATCCTTGAGAATGCTGAAGAACTGCGTCAATATAGGCATGCAGATGGGATTGTTGGAAGCTGTGGACTATGAAGCTAAATGTGCGAATATTCTATTAACCACCGAAGACCATAGTGAGGGCACTCGAGCCTTTGTGGAGAAGAGAAAAGTTCACTTTAAAGGGAAATAACTGGTATCTCACAGCAATGATACGCGCAATTAAAACTTCTCCACCTCTAACTGTAAGTTGTGAGGCAAGAGATTGATTTCCGTTTAGGCACTCTACGTAAGATAAATTTGGGGGTAGGCAATGGATATGAAATCAATGCTAGAAGAGCTATGCCGACACAGAGCAGAGGCTCTGGAGATGGGCGGGACCGAGAGGATTAAAAGGCAGCATGAGCGAGGAAAACTGACGGCTCGAGAGCGCATCAATCTCCTCATGGATCCCGGCACTTTCCAGGAGTATGGTCTGCTTGCCAGTCATCAGGGGCAGCGTCCGGGGGAGAAGGTCACGCCAGCAGATGCGGTGGTCACGGGGTTCGGACGCATCGATGGTAGAAGGGCCGGTATCATTGCCGAGGACTTCACCGTCTTAGGAGGGTCAGTGGGGAATGTGAATCTCCAAAAAAGAGTGCGTATGGTAGAGATTGCAACTCAGGAACGAGTACCTCTTGTGTGGCTCGTGGATGGTGCTGGGGCCAGAGCCCAGCAAATGGCCGTTGGGGCAGAAGGAATTCCAATAGTTTCCCAGTTCGTAAAAATTGCCAAGATGTCTGGCATCGTTCCACAGGTTGGTGTGGTCTTGGGGGGCTGCGCTGGTGAGTCTTCATTGGAGGTCAGTCTTCTGGAATTCATAATTATGGTAAAAGGTACGGGAATGCTGGCAGCAGGGGGGCCTCCTGTAGTGCTGACATCAACAAGCCAGCAGGTAAGTAAGGAGGAATTGGGTGGAGTAAAAGTACACTGTGCTATAAGCGGAGTCGCTGACAATCCTGCTGATGATGATGAGGATGCCTTGCTTATGACAAAACGTTATCTATCGTATTTGCCTAGCAACGCTTGGGAGTACCCCCCATATATAAAACCCGAGGATGATCCAGAAAGGAAAGATGAGGAACTCATCGAAATATTGCCCGATAATCTCCGGAGGCCCTATAACATGAAACGCATCATCAATTGCATCGTAGATAGAGGCAGTTTCTTCGAAATGAAGCCGCTTTTCGCCACTATGATGATTACCGGTTTAGCCCGGATGAATGGACACACAGTGGGTATAATAGCTAATCAACCCATGGTCAGTGCTGGCGCTATCACGGCCAAAGCTGCCCAAAAGGAGCGTCACTTTATTGATTTGTGCTCCGCCTACCATATTCCCCTTCTGTTTTTAGTTGACTGTCCAGGTGTAATGACCGGACCTGACTCAGAGAAAGAGGGGGCCCTGCGTTTTGGCTTATCTGTAGCTTATGCATTATCCTGGGCTGACGTTCCTAAAATCACCTTGGTTATACACAAGTCATTCGGCTTTGGAGGGGCTGCCATGTGTGGGTATGATGCCAAGCAAACCCTTACGTTGGCCTGGCCCACCGCGGATTTTGCATCACTACCAATGGATGCCGGAATACAGGCAGCCCATGCAGCCGAACTAGCGGCATCGGATAACCCGGCAGCACTTCGAAAGCAACTGGAGGAAACTTATAAGAAGTATTCTGGACCTTATCCAGCTGCGGCGATCTATAATGTAGATGAAATTATTGACCCACGTGAGACTAGACCGAGAATAATAAGGGCTCTGGATCTGGCTTTAAATCGACGTTCTGCCCCCCCCCGCCGACAATCAGGCACGGGGTGATGCCTTGATGGAATCCTTGGATTATACCAAAAAGTATATAAGGATTTTTGGCGGAATCGCCTTTTCGAAATTAACCATCATTGAGAGGAGACATATCGATGGAAGAATTCGTCCAAGAGCTAAGGCGTCGCAAGGAAAAAGCCTGGCTGATGGGTGGAAAAGAAAAAATAGATATTCAGCACGGACTCGGTCGCCTGACGGCGAGGGAGAGGATAGACGAGCTTGTTGATGCAGATACTTTCCTGGAACTCGGTCTACTGAACCACTCCGAAATGCGTGGCATGGAAGATAAGAGCCCGGCTGATGGCCTCATCTGCGGCATTGGTAAAGTCGAGGGAAGACCAGTGGTCATAGAGGCTTCTGATAAGACTGTATTTGCCGCTACCGAGGGAACGGTTCACATGAGAAAGTCAAAGATGCTTCATGAATTTGCTGTAAAACGGGGATATCCCATCATTAACCTAGGCGAGGGTGGTGGACTACGGATGCCGGACGGGATGGGCTCCGACGGTATTAGTAGCAAGATGATGCCTATAACGCTACTAAAACATGGCCGCCAGACGCTGTTCATAGCTACGATTATGGGTGATAGCTTTGGCGGGCCAACTTGGAATGCGGTTTCGGCTGATTTTGCTGTTCAGGTTAAAGGCACATGTTCAGCAGTCGCCGGTCCAAGAATTCTAGAAATTGCTACCGGTGAGAAAATTAGCCCGGAGGAACTCGGCGGTTGGGAAATTCACGCTGGGATTACAGGACAGATAGATTGCATCGCGGAGAATGACGAACATTGTCTGGATATTGTTAAGGAATTCTTTAGCTACATGCCATCAAATGCATGTGAAGAACCTCCCTTTGTTGAAACCCATGATGACCCATACCGTAAATTGAATGAATTGGGCAAAATAGTGCCTGTCCAGCCCAACAGGGCTTACGATATGAAAAGACTTATCAAAGCCATAGTCGATGACGATAGACTGTTTGAACTGAAATCGAATTTCGGCAAAGCACTCATTACGTGCCTCGCCAGAATTGCTGGTCGTACAGTAGGTATCATCGCCAGCCAGCCGAATTTCAACGCTGGTGCTGCAGGCCCAGCTGAATGTGACAAGGCTACTGAGTTCATTTGTCTCTGTGACTCATATAATGTACCCATGATATTTCTCCACGACATTCCTGGGTTTCTAGTAGGAAGCTATGCCGAGCAGCGAAAAATCGCCACCAAAATAATGGTGTGGAACCAAGCTATAGCATGGTCAACGGTACCCAAGATATCGATTGTTATCCGGAAAAGCATAGGGGCCGCCTATAGTAACATGTGCGGGCCAGACATGGGAGCCGATTTTGTGGTTGCATGGCCAACAGCTGAAATCAGCTTCACTGGTTCTGAAGTTGGTGTCAATGTTGTCTACGGTAGGCAGTTGGCTGAAGTGGATAACCCCAACGAAGAGCGGAAAAGGCTGCTCAAACAGTGGAGTTTCGACACCGCTCCATGGAAGGCAGCTTCAAAGCACCTTATTGACGACGTCATCGACCCAAGAGACACGAGGGGATTTCTATCCCGGGCGCTGGAGTATAGCTGCAGGAATAACAGCTCTTTTAGCAAAAGACTTCTGGCAAACTGGCCAACGGGTTTCTAATTATAATATCAGGAGGAAGTATCTTAATTTATAGAATAATTAAAATTAAAGGAGTGGTGAGCTAATGGATTTGGGTCTAAAAGATAAGGTTGCTATTGTCACTGGAGCGGGGCAGGGCATCGGCCGACAGATCGCTCTTACCTTAGCGGAAGAAGGAGCCAAAGTGGCGGTCAACGATTATTACGAAGAGCGGGCCAAGAAGGTGGCTGATGAAATCAAAGCGGCTGGGGGAAAAGCAATGGGTGTTCAGGCAGACGTAACCGATTTCGAGTCAGTCACTGCGATGGTCAAGAAAGTGGTGGATGAATGGGGTACCGTTCATATCCTGTGCAACAATGCTGGTAATGTGGGCATTGTAGACTCTCATGCAACTGCTGGTGTTCTTACCCTTTTTGCTGAAATGGATCCCAAGGGCTGGGCTAGCTGGGTGAATATCAACTACTATGGCCTACTCAACTGTGCTAAAGCCGTTCTTGACTACATGATTAAGCAGAATTATGGCAAGATAGTTACCACAATCTCTGATGCCGGAAGGGTGGGGGAGCCAAGACAGAGTATTTATTCAGGTGCCAAGGCAGCACAAGTTGGCTTCAGCAAAGCTCTAGCCAAAGAAGTGGGACGCTATTGTATCAACGTAAACTGCGTTGCTCCCGGTGCTACCTTTACCCCCGCAACATTTGGTAACTGGGAGGAAAGGGACAAGATGCCCGAGGAAGAGAAGCAGAGAGTGCAAGCCATAATGCGTGTCTACCCTATGGCACGGGGACTACAGAGGCTGGGGCTTCCTTCTGATATTGCCAATGCGGTAGCCTTCCTTGCCTCCGACCGTGCACAGTGGATTACCGGGCAGGTTCTCAGTGTCAGTGGCGGCTACTCTACAGTAGGCTAGTAGCTGAGAAGAAAACCCAACGGAATTTAAGAAGGGCGTGGGGTGAACCCCTGAAGCTGGACAATTTAGGTTAGAGAGAATCACGAAGAATGCATCGGTATCTTCGAAACGGGATAAGGGGATAAGAGAACAGTCATGTTTTAAGTGCGTTCATGTGTTAAATGACAACTCTGCTAAACAAGCGGATTCCCAGATATATACGAGTGACTGCAGTGAGTTATAGGCTGAATTAACGATAGGCTGGAAAATTAGAGGGGAAAATTCACTCGACTAGGTGATCATGACTCACTATACTGGCGGAAGTCGCGTTGAATAGGTCTTCACCAAGAGGAGGCAATCATGGCTCTGGTAGAGTATCGGAAAGAGGGAAAGATAGCTATATTCACGCTTAATCGCCCGAAAGTATTGAATGCCCAGAACAATCAATTTCACGAGGAGTTGAACAACGCATTTCTTGACTTCCGCGACGATCCTGATCTTTGGGTGGGTATCGTGAACGGCAATGGGAGGGCATTTTCTGTTGGTGCAGACATTACTGGTTTCCTCCCAGGGCCGCTCGGTCGACAAAAAAGATTTCAAAGAATCAGGGCAGAAGAAATCTGGAAACCCTTTATCGCCGCTATTCACGGTTATTGTCTAGGCGGTGGTCTGCAGTTGGCTATGGAATGTGACCTGAGGATAGCCGATGTAAATGCCCGTTTTGGCTACCCAGAAATCTTGATAGGCTTCTTCCCTGGTTCGGAATGCACACTACGGCTGCCTCGACACATCGCGCGATCTCACGTTATGGAGCTTATGCTGATGGGACAGCAGATTGATGCCCAAGAGGCCTACAGAATGGGGCTAGTTAACAAGGTCGTTCCTGGAGACAGACTCATGCCCACAGCCATCGAATGGGCAGAGACAATCTGCAAGGCCGGACCTTTAGGAGTCAGGGCCACCAAGGAGTTGGTGGTCAGGGGTTATCTATTGACTAAGGAAGAAGGCATAAAACTAGAAGCAGAATTGATAGAAAAGGTCATGAGTTCGGAAGACTTCCAAGAAGGAGTTGAGGCTTTCATCCAGAAGAGAAAGCCCTCATTCAAGGCAAAATAACTGGGGTATCTGTTTGGGAGACTATTCGGGATCTTCCAACAATGAGTTGGTCATCTATTGAGAAGGAAAGTCAGGTTATGTTATAGATAAAGAGCAAGGGCTGCAAGTTGCGCTTAAGACATGGGATGGACCATTCAAGGCATTACCGAGACCCTTTGAGTAAAATCCAACCAGACAAGTATACGAATAATTCACTATGTGGGAAGTCATGTTGGCCTCTAGGCATCCTTACCATTGCTTTCTGTGCTAGCTGAAGTCGAGATACAGTATGCTTGTAAGCCAGGGGGAATAGAACAACACTGTTAGTTTTGACTGGAATGAGCGCTAGTATACGAGTGAAAGTAAGCATGAATTAAACTTTTGCTTGTTATGTGTGATTCGTAAAATATGAGGGGCTAGATATCCCGATACCGGGAACATCCAGCCCCTCTGAATTCTGTTGGCTATATAGGCGTTAACCTAGGCCTTGCCGGAGT
>Ga0068714_10006745_pt1 | contig 11516 bp, 14 predicted proteins | sample MTBNYHSulfiMetaG_FD_62988 | JGI IMG/M metagenome (GOLD analysis project Ga0068714, IMG submission 62988) | Enrichment culture microbial communities from rom New York Harbor, USA that are MTBE-degrading - MTBE-NYH (New York Harbor Sulfidogenic)... | ecosystem: Environmental > Aquatic > Marine >... | reverse complement strand
CCCGAGGGCTGAGGCAACCGTGGTCGTCTCGATCCTCCGCTTCACCCTCGAGCTTCCCGGCGTGGCGTCTCTCAAGGAGAAGCGCCAGATCGTCCAGTCGATCAAGCACAGGATCCAGCACAAGTTCAAGATCACCGTCGCGGAAGTGGACCTGCAGGACTCGCTGAGCTTCGCGGAGATGGGCGCCGCGGTGGTGTCCAACTCGAGGAGCTTCGGAGAGTCGGTGCTGCAGAAGGCCCTGCGGCTGGCGGAGGACCAGGGGTCCGGTCGCCTGCGGGACCCGGAAATCTTTTCGGAAATCTACTAGTTCGTGCTCTGGCCGCTGAGCTCCAGGATGTCCGTCAGGGCCTGGACGCAGAAGCGAAACTCCCGCAGGCTGTCCCTGAGAGAGTAGTAGTTGAGCCCGGAGTAGTAGATCTTGGTGAACACGCTGAAGGCGATCTCCTCACGGCTGGTCTGGATGTTGATGTAGCAGCCGTACTCGTAGCTGATCTTGAGCATCTCCTCCAGGCGGGTCTTCAGGTACTCGGACATGGTCGGGGAGAAGGAAAAGGTGTAGGCAAGCTCGAGGAAGCGGCTGGCCCTGTCGATGAAGAACCCCCCCTGCATGCCTTCCTCGTCCTCGAAGCCTGCGGAGTAGGTGTCGGTGGAGCGTTCGGACTCTCGGATCCGGTAGCCCAGCTCTCGAAACAGGACCCGAACGCGCCGGATCCGTTCTTCCATGAGCTTGGAGAATTTCATCGCTGTCCGTCCATCATGCGTCTACCATCCTGTCTCCAGGCGCTCGGCCAGAATCGGCGGGAGTCCCGCCGCCCTGATCTTGGCTTGAGTCCCTTCGATCGGGTACTCGACCCGGTACTGCCGGTACACCGGCTCCTCCTGGTCCCCGGCCTCCAGGACGCCGAAAGCGGCCCGCGGGTCCCGGTCCCTGGGCTGCCCGACCGACCCGGGATTGATCAGGTAGCGCCGCCCGCCCCTGAGAACCCGGTGCTCCGGCGGCGCCGCGGCTTCCGCCCCCTCCTCTATGAGGAGGGGAACGTGGGTGTGACCGAAGAAGCAGATCCTCGCGGCCGGGTAATGGCGCGCCATGTAGTCGAAGCTCCTCTGCACGTCCCGCCGGCGGGTGATGTAGAGGTCCTCGTCCATCGGCGAGCCATGGCAGATCAGGTACCGGTCCATGACCGGCATCGGCCCGGCCGGTATCTCACCGAGACGGCGGAGGTTTTCCGGCGCCAACGCGCCCCGGGTCCAGAGAATCGCCTCGCGGGCAACGTGGTTGAACCACTCCAGGTTGTCGGGGAAGGCGACGGTCTTGTCGTGGTTGCCCCTGACTACGGCAGCCGCCATGTCCAGGACACGGCTGACGCAGTAGTCCGGGTCCGCATTGTAGCCCACGGCGTCCCCGAGATACAGGACCGTGTCTACCTCCAGCTCCCGCAGGCTGTCCTGCACCGCCACCAGAGCTTCCCGGTTGGCATGGACATCGCTCAGGATCGCGATTCTCATGCTTCTCTACTGTATTCCGGATCGGTGCCCTCTGGCAAGGTCCGGGGATCCAGGGGAGGGCGATCGGGCGCGGGAGGGTCGAGCGCGGGGGCGTCCAGCGCGTTGGGAAGGTACTCCGGATTGATGCGCCAGGGGGCCTCGTACAGGTTCTCCTTGACGTGGCGATTGACCCGCCCGACCTTGCGGATCATCTCCCTGAACAACAGCCTGTGCTGGCCGTCCTTCCTGGGGCAGTCGACCGAGAACACGGGCAGATCGATCACCCTGGACAGGCGCTCGACGTCCTTCGCGTCGACCTCGCACATCGGCCGGATGATCTGCATCTTTCCCCCGAAGAACCTCTGGACCGGCATCATGGTGGAGAACTCGCCCCGGTAGAACAGGTTCATGAGCGTCGTCTCGATGATGTCGTCCCGGTGATGACCCAGGGCGATCTTGGAGATGCCCCGCTTTTCCGCCTCCCGGAACAGGATTCGCTTGCGGTTGCGCGAGCAGATGTAGCAGTTGAAGGGCTTGTCCCGGGACATGGCGTAGAAACTGGTGGACACGATCTCGCAGGGGATGCCCAGGCGGGTCAGGAAGCCCTGCACCGCCGCGAGCTGCCCCGGCAGGGCGGGCTGCTCCTTCCAGTCGATGATCAGGGCCTGGCACTCGTAGCGGATCGGGACCCAGGCCTTGCGCTCGGCCAGCGCCACGCACAGTGCCAGGGAGTCCTTGCCCCCGGACACGCCGATCAGGACCCGATCCTCCGGGCCGATCATCCGGAAGCGGTTGATCCCCCGGCCGACCCTCTTGACGAAGATGTTCAGGCGCTGGGTCGCCTTGGGCGAGAGATCGGGAAAATGGCTCATGGTCCCCGCTGCAGGATCTCTGCGGGTCCGATCCTTTCGAGGGCCCGCTGCAGGTCCGGGTCGACCTCCGCGAACAGGCCCAGGCGCCGCAGCGTACCCCCAAAGCCGCGGACGATCTCGGGGGAGAACACGCTCCCGGATTCCGGGTAGGGGGCGACGCGGCCTGCCTGCTCGTAGAGCACCGGCACGTCGATCTCGAAGCGGATCGGTTCCGGGATGTCGATGATCACGGCGTGGGCCGGCACTGCCGCGCCCGACAGCCCGGCGGCCTCCCTGGCCAGGGCGGCTTCCACCGCCAGCCGGGTATCGAGGTCCCGAAGGGACCGGTGGAAGGGATTGCCCTCGACGAAGGGGACGGCAGCAATCTGCTTGTAGAGGCGCCGCTCGGCCACTCTGGGTATCAGGCTGAAAGGCGGGAACTCGTGCTCCCGGGTCCGGGCGTAGAACTCCTGGTCGTCGAGCCAGTAGAGCTCCTCCGGAGCGAGGACGCCTTGCCTGAGCCCGAGTGCCACGGCCTTCTTGATCATGGCCGTGGCGATCCGCACCGTCTTGTGCCAGTACACGGACCTGTACATGAGGTACTTGGAGAACAGGACGGACTCCACCGCGGTCAGACCCTTTTCGGTTACGGCCAGGCCATGGGCGTGGGTCCGGATCTCGGCAAACACGAAATCCACGTCCTGAACGCCGTAGGGAACCCCGCAGAAGTAGGCGTCGCGGTTCAGGTAGTCCAGCTTGTCCGGGTCGAGAACCCCGGAAAGGAGGTTGCGGTACAGCTCCACGTCCTCCCGCCCCTGGTAGGGGACGTGAGGGTCGATGATCGCCGCGACCAGACCCGGGTCCGTGCCCACCTCGCCGGAGATCAACCCGGAGATGTCCGGCTCCCGTACCCTCTGGGCGGTCAGAGCTTCGTGGCTCGCGACCTCCAGCTCCTTCAGGGAGTGGGCGTACGGGTAGTGGCCGACGTCGTGAAGCAGCGCGGCGCAGAGAAACGCCTTGACGCCCTCCAGGGTGATCCCGGCCTCCTCCGAGGCGCAAGCGCCGCCGTTCATGAGCAGGTGCAGGATCATCCGCCGGGACAGGTGCAGGACCCCGAGGCTGTGATTCAGCCGGGTGTGGGTGGCACCGGGGTACACCAGGTAGGTCGGCCCGAGCTGTTTGATCCCGTTGAGCTTCTGAAACGCCGGCATCTCGATCAGGCGCAGGAGCGCCCTGGACACGGCGATGTTCTTCCACACCGGGTCCTTGATCGGCTCGGAGAAGTCTCGAACGAGATACCGCAGAACGCTGTCGTGCATCGCCTGTCCATTACTACACCCATTTCCCGGGGATACTCAATACGAGGTTTGACCATTTGCGCATCTTCTGGTAGAAAAAGATGTGTGGAAGTGGGTTGCCCTGCTCCTGTTGACGCTACTGCTTGCCGGCGCCTGTGCGCGGCGCGGCCGGGCCGAGGACGGCGCGGAGGCCCGGGACGGGGGCGCGGGCCGCGCCTCCTCCGGCGGTGAGGTCCTGCCAACCCGCGAGATCACCCTCCAGCGCGAGAACGCCCCGGGCGCCCGGGCGGCATCCGCCGGGGCCAAGGAACCGCCCCCCCCGGGCGGGCCCGCTGCCAGGCTCCTGCCGCTGCGGGGTCCCGCAGTGCTCCCCGAGGACTTCCGGGTCGGTCCTCTCGAGGACCGCCTGTCCCCCGGAGGCACAGAGCAGCAGATCCTGAAGGCCTCAGAGAGCTTCCTCGAGGCACTGGCCTCGGGACGCTTCGAGCAGGAGGCGGTCCTTCCGGAGAGCAGGGAAGAGCTGGGGCGATCCCTCGGCTACTACATCGAGGAAGGCCTCGTGCCCACCGGGTATCGCCTCGGGAGGATATTCTTCGAGGAGGCACCGGCGCCCCCCGAGTCCGCGTGGATGAACCTCCGCCTCTACGGCTCCGCCGGGATCGCGGAGGGCGAGATGTACCTCGCCGCTTCCGGCGGAAGGTGGTACGTGGCGGACATCCAGGCCGCCTTCACGCAGCTTCGGGAGCCGTACGCGCAAGAAACCGAAAGGTTCGTACCCTCGGTCTACGGCTGGAGGCTCCAGTGACATGAACCCTCAGGAAGCCCGCGCCCTGCTGGACGAGAACGTCCAGACCGACTGGCTCAGGAAGCACTGCCTGGCCACCGCCGCGATCATGGAAGCCCTGGCCCGGCGGCTCGGCGGCGATCCGCAGGCCTGGTGGAGCGTCGGCCTGCTCCACGACCTGGATTTCGACCGGACCCAGGACCCGGCGCGGCACGGGTTGGAGGCGGCCGAGATCCTCCGAAGCCGGGGGGTACCGGAGGAGGCAGTGCAGGCGGTCCTGGCTCACAACGCCGAAGGACTGGGCCTGGAGCGAACCACGACCCTCGACTACGCACTGACCTGCGCGGAGAGCATTACCGGCCTGGTCGTGGCAACCGCCCTGGTCATGCCCGACAGGAAGCTCGCCTCGGTGACCCCCGAAGGGGTGCTCAAGAAGATGAAGAAGAAGGACTTTGCCCGGAAGGTCTCCCGGGAGCACGTGCAGCTGTGCGAGAAGATCGGCCTGCCCCTGCACGAGTTCGCAGGGCTGGCCGTTGCGGCGATGCAGGACCGCGCCGGGGAGCTGGGGCTGTGAAGCGCCCGATTGCCCCTGCCTGGATGCTCGCCCTGCTCCTGGCGGCGCCGGCGCTCCTTGGCGCGGACACCCTCCGGGACATCGACAGGGCGGTGGCGCAGCTGAGCGCCTTCGTGCGGGACACCGTACCCGACCAGGAGGGCTTGAACGTCTCGGTCCTGCCCTTCACCTCCGACAAGCTGGGACGCGTCGTGCTGGGGGATCGCCTCAAGAGCGAGCTGGAGCTCAGCCTGGCCGCCGCCTACTCCCGCACGCGCGTGGTCAACCGGCCGGAAGGGACGACCACGTACACGGTGGCAGGGGAGATCCAGAGATACCCGGGGACGGTTCGAGTGGTCTGCCGGGTCACGCGCCCCGATGGCTCCCTGGGCGGGGGCACCCGGGCCGACATCCCCTCGTCCCCGGAGCTCGAGTCGCTGCTGGAGCCCGTCGGGCCCTCGGGCGTTGGGGGCCAGGGACTCCACGACCTGCCTGGCGCCCCCGGTGCGGGTGGATTCGCTGGGGACGATCCCCTGGAGCCGGATGACATCCCGGGCTTCGAGGTCGAGGTGCCGGAGGGAGGATTCCAGGTCTACAATCGCTCGATCACCCGGGGAGACATCGACCGCTTCCGGTTCTACGTGCCCGACGCGACCACGGTGGTGCTCGAGGTGCAGACCGAGATCGACCTGCAGCTTCTGCTGTTCCGGGAAGGCGAGAACGTGCCCTTCGAGGTGGCGGGCTCCCGGGGTGGCGAGGCGCTGCGGCTCCCGGTCAGCCTTGCGCAGGGGTACTACATCGTCGAGGTCCTCGCGTTCGACTTCAACGTCCTGGGCCCATACACCCTGGCCCTGGACCTCTCGGGGCACAGCATCGACGACTTCGAGCCGGACGATCTCAGAGAGCAGGCCCGGCAGATCTTCCCCGGGAACCGGCAGCAGCGAACCCTCCTCCCCGGGGACGAGGACTGGGCGGAGCTGTCGTTCACCGTCCCGGGTTTCTACGCAGTGTACACCGAGGGCCTCCAGGTCGACACGCGCATCGAGATCTACGAAGACAGCGGCCGGCTGATCACCGAGGACGACAACAGCGGCAGTGCCGCCAACGCTTACGCAGGGCTGTTTCTCGGGGTGCGACGGACCTACGTCAAGGTCAGCGGGAAAGGCGCTCTGGACACCGGCTCCTACACTCTGGCGTTCGAAAGAGTCGAGCCGGCGCAGGTGTACCCCGCCTCCCAGGCCAGGCATTATCCGGCACAGCCCCGGCCGCTTTTGCTCCAGCTGCGGATTCTGCAGCCGGGGCGCTACCTGATCGAGATGTCCCCGGCCGACGGGTCGCGACTCGAGGTCTATGCCCTGCCGGCGATGCGGCGGCTCGCAGCCCGGGACTCGCTTTTTGCCCTGAGCTCGGGAGACTACCTGGTCTCCGCGAGTCTGGGGGACGGTGAGGCCGAGGGTTTCGCTCTTTGCGTGGCTGCCGAGTCCGAGGCGGAGCAGTGCCGCAGGAGCGTGCAGAGAGACGGTCATGGGCGCCCGGATCGGTAGAATCGTCAAGGAGTTCGTCTTCAAGAACCTCCTGGAGCAGGAAATCGCGATCCGCCTGTGCGGGCACCGCAAGGAGCTGACCTGCACGATCGTCGACATCGAGCCCGAGCAGCTGGAGCTCGAGCTCATCCTGGGCGACCTGGCGAGCTTCCGCAGCGGCGAAAGGCTCCAGGCCTACTTCTTCTTCCAGAACAACTACCACCTCTTCGAATCCTCGATCCTTCAGCTCCGCGAAGGGGGGCTGACCATCACCCACCCCGACAGCATCTACAAGAACCCCCAGCGCAAGTACGCTCGGGTTCGGATGGACGAGGAGGTGGAGGTCTTCTTCACCCTCCCGGGGGGCCAGACGGTCGCTCTCAACTTTCCCCGTTCGCCCCGGGCGTTCGCGCCCTCGGCGGAGATATCGGAGCGCCGGGATTTCGACTTCTCCAGCCTCCAGGGGCTCTACAAAACCTTCAAGGAGAAGACCGCCTCCAGGGTGTCCTACGGGAAGATCATGATGCTCCGGGACAAGATTCCCGAGAGCTACGAGGAGAAGCTCCTGGCCGCCACCGGCAAGTCCCTGTGGATCCCGTCGACGGAGGAGGACTTCCCGGCGGCGGACCCCTTTCCCGAGGAGCGCATCATCACGCGGCGGGAGCTGGTGAAATACGAGGAGTCCTTCGACCGGCCGCCCCACGTCGTGGCCAGCAAGCTCAGCAACATCCTCTACGAAAAGCAGAAAAAGCGCATCCACGCGGAGCTGTACTGCCCGGTGATCTACGAGAGCTATCTCATCGGCTACGTCTACCTGTGCAACCGCAACGAGAGGAAAGAGCGCATAGACAAGGAGCTCGTGGACTACGTGTACGACTTCGCCCGGGTGCTCAGCTACTCGCTGCACGTCAGCGGCTACTTCAGCGCCGAGTCCGCCGGCGAGCACCGGTACGAGGCACCGGTCATAGACATCAGCGCCTCGGGCCTGCTCTTTGCGCATCCCAGGGGGGACCTGGCGGAGCAGCTCCTGGTTCACACGGACATCGAGATCACGCTTCGCTTCGCCGACCGCCAGGTGGTCATCGGCTCCCGCGTGCGCAGGAAGTTCCAGGACGCCGAGCGCTACTACTACGGCATCCAGTTCCTGCGGCTGGACGACGAAGACCTGGCCTATCTGTTCGGCAAGCTGTACGGGAAGCCGTTTTCCCGGGACGAGGAGAGCAAGTGGGAAGGCGGGACTCCCCCTCCCCCGCTGGAGCTCTTCGGGCAGTAGGAGACGAAGCCGCCCCCAGGCGCCCGGCTCAGGCCTGGGAGGCTTCCTCGCTTTCCGGCGAGAGCAGGTACCGGTACTCGGTCTCGGAGACGATCTGTTCCGCCTCCCCCGGGGATAGCTGAGGGTCGGCCGTCAGCTCCCGGATTCGGAGCAGCTGGCTCCGCCGGGCCTCGAGCAGCCGTTCGATCAGCGGCACGGAGTCCTCGAGCGCCTGCGCCAGGGGAAGCTTGCCGGCCACGATGTCCTCCATCAATGAGACGAAGCCGCGGTTGAGCTTCTGCAGCTCCTTGAGGTGCTCCCGGCGGTCGATCATGAGGAAGTTGCTCTGCAGCGCCTGGAAGATGTCCTCGGTCGCGGTATCCAGAAAGCGGATCTCCTCGACGATCCGGTCCTTGAACACGGCCGCATCGATGTTCAGCTTGAAGGCTGCCGCGATCTGCTTCAGGATCAGGTTCAGGAAAAAGATGTTGTCTTCGTAGTTTACGCGCTTGGTCATGGTTGTTGCTCGCCGCTTTGATTTTCGGTATCTTTGCCGGGCGGGCTGAGGGGATTCCTTGACACTCACCCCGCCGAAGTGTTAGTTTTTCCCACACGCCTCTTTATCCACCCCGCAAGAGGAGGTGGATCTAATGTCCACAAGGAGGAACACATGAGGAAGTATGACGCCGTAGTGATATTGCGGCCCGAAAGCGAAGGGCTCGCCGAAGCCAAGGAATTCCTGAAAACCCTCTTCAACGGCGACGGCTGCAAGACCGTGAAAGAAGAAGAGGTTGGAGACCGCGAGCTTGCCTACGAAATCAAGAAGAACAAGCGCGGCTACTACCTCCGGTACGAGCTGGAAGCTGAGCCCCAAAGCATCCCGGGGTTCGACAAGGCACTGAAACTGCGCAACGACGTCCTGAAGTACCTCTTCGTCCGCTCGGAAGAATAGACTCTCTTTTCAGATCCAAAGGAGTTGACGAGATGGCGGATATGAACAACGTCGTCCTGGTAGGGCGCCTTACCCGGGACGCGGAGCTCAAGTACTCCAACACCGGCGTAGCCATTACCAACCTGTCGATCGCGGTCAACAGCCGCACCAAGCGCGAGGACACCTGGCAGGACGAAGCTCACTTCTTCGACGCCGTGCTCCTGGGGCGCCGTGCCGAGGCCCTCGCCCAGTACCTGGTCAAGGGCAAGCAGATCGCGATCCAGGGGGAGCTGCGGCAGAACCGGTGGGAGCAGGAAGGACAGCGGCGCAGCCGGGTGGAGATCTTCGTTCGGGACATCCAGCTGCTCGGCGGTGGCGCCGGCGGCGGCGGCGGCGGCGGCCGGTCCCAGGAGTACTCGGCCCCCGGACACCCCTCCGGCCCGCCGGAGGCATCGGGGTCCGAACCCGACAGCGGGCGACAGGGCGACCGGAGCCACGGAGGCAGAGATGTCCCGATGGCCGACGATTTTGACGACGACATCCCCTTTTGAACGATCAGGAGGAATCTTAAATGTCCGATGACATCAAGCGCGAGCCCGAGGCTCGGGCAGAAGAGACTGTGGAAAACGTGAGGGAGAGCCAGGGCGCCCCGGAAAGCCCCCATCAGCCCGAAAGGGCCCCCGAGGGCGCCCCTCAGCCAGGGAGAGCTCCCGGGTCGGGCGAGGCCCCCCGGGATCGCCCCCGCCCCAGCGGCGGCTACGGCAGAGACCCCAGGGATTCCCGGGACGATTCGCGTTCCGGGCCGCCGCGGGGGGGAGGCCGAGGTCGGGACGGCCGGCCGCGCTTTCGCAGTTACTATCGCCGGAAGGTCTGCAAGTTCTGCACCAAGAAGACCCCGATCACCTTCCGGGACACCGATGCGCTGCGCCGCTTCATCACGGATCGCGGCAAGATTCTGCCGCGCCGGATCACGGGGACCTGCCCCAAGCATCAGCGGGCGCTGTCAAAAGCCATCAAGCAAGCGAGGGTTCTGGCTCTTCTGCCGTTCGTAGAGAAGTAGGGTGGTCGAAGCCGTCGTTTTCGCCGGAGTCTCGACACTGCTGTACCACCTGGGGATGGGCTTCGTCCTGTTTCTGGTGCCTCTCCAGGTGGTGCTCGTTCGCAAAGGACGCAGGCCCTTCTTCGCCTCCCTGGGGATTGCGTTCCTGCTGATTCTGGTGGTCAAGCTGGTGATCCAGGGCGGTGCGATCGACGAAGCGGCGGCGCCTTTTCTGTTGCTGGAGATGTCCGTGGTCCTGGCATTGGTGGGCGGGCTGGCGCTCGTACAGGTTCCCGAGCTGTTCCCGGAGACGAACGTCCCGCCCATGCGGCGGGTCACCCGGCTGGTCCTGGCTACGGCCCTGGCGGGAGTCCTGTCGCTGCCGCTGATCCTGTACCTGCGGGGAAACGAGGCCTTCAACGCCGGGCTGCGCGAGGTATTCGACGCCCTGGCCTTGGCTCTCCAGCGCACCTTCGGCCCGGGCTCGGAGGCCATGATCGGCCAGGCGGCTTTCAGCGGCCAGGCCCTCCTGGGCTTCGTCGGGGAGATCTTCTGGAGAGGGTTCCTGTTCAGCTACCTCGTGCTGCTGGGTCTCTCCTGGTGGCTGGGAACTCGGCTGGGGTTCCGCTTTCCCGGCCGCTCGTGGGGGCCGCCGGGAGCCGCGCCCGAGGCCGCCGAACCGGACGCCATCGCGCCGGAGGCCGGGCCGGACCTTCCGGCGAACCGGGACTTTCCGGCGAGGCCTTGGCCCAGGATTCGGGAGTTCCGCCTGCCGGACACGTACATCTGGCCGCTGATCGGCAGCCTCGCCGTCGTCCTGCTGAGCCTGGTAGTGGATCTGGGCCCGCTGGAGCTGGCTGCCTGGAACGCCGGGGTGATCCTGCTGTTCCTGTACGGAGTGTCGGGGATCGGAGTTCTGCAGTTTTTCCTGAGGAAGTTCCGGGTGCCCCGGGGGATGCGCCTGATGCTGGCCATTATCCTGGGCATACTGGTCTTCAGTCCCCGGGCCAACTTGGCCGTGTTCATTCTGATACCGGGTCTCGGGGTGTCCGAGATTTGGCTGAAATATCGCACGAGAGAGAGGAGCAACGGATAAGCCATGAAGACGAAGGTCATCCTGAACCAGGACGTAGCCGGCCTCGGGGAAGAGGGGGACATCAAGGAGGTGGCGGCGGGGTACGCCCGCAACTTCCTGTATCCCCGCAAAGTGGCCATGCCCTACACGCCCCAGACCCTCCAGCAGCTGGAAGGCCGCCGCAGCGCCATCGAACGGCGCAAGGCGGAAAAGCGCGCCGAAGCGATGAGCCTCAAGGAGCGGCTCGAGGCGGAGGAGCTGCAGTTCTCGATGCCCGCCGGAGAAAGCGGAAAGCTCTTTGGTTCCGTTAACAATGCTACGGTCGCCCAGGAGTTGGAGAAGCGCGGCTACAGTATCGAGAAGAAGCGTATTGAGGTTCCCGAGCACAACATCCGCATGGTGGGAACCCACAAGGTAAGGGTTCACCTGTATGGCAGCGAGCAGGCGGAAGTCACCGTAGTCGTGGAGGCTGCTCAGTCCACCGCGTAGCGGCAGCGAGGTGCAGATGGCGACGGTACCGGCGAGCCTGAAGGACAAGGTCCCCCCCCACAACGACGACGCCGAGGTGGCAACGCTGGGGGCCCTGCTCCTGGACTCCGAGGCCCTGGCCACCGTCATCCGCTACCTGCGTCCGGAGGACTTCTACAAGTCCGCGCACCGGCGCGTGTACCAGGCGATCCTGAACCTCTTCGATCGAAACGAGGCCATCGACCTCATCACCCTGA